>Ga0209088_10000015_pt1 | contig 164421 bp, 123 predicted proteins | sample S_140625_EF_Meta_FD_187324 | JGI IMG/M metagenome (GOLD analysis project Ga0209088, IMG submission 187324) | Freshwater microbial communities from Lake Simoncouche, Canada to study carbon cycling - S_140625_EF_MetaG (SPAdes) (version 2) | ecosystem: Environmental > Aquatic > Freshwater > Lake... | reverse complement strand
GTCCTTAAATCCCTACGTCTTTAAATCCCTACGTCTTTAAATCCCTACGTCCTTAAATCCCTACGTCTTTAAATCCCTACGTCTTTAAATCCCTACGTCCTTAAATACGTAATATATTTACTCATATTTTTATTTATACGTTCAATATAATCGATATTCCATCCAATAAATTTAAACGTATATTCTGTATATCCTTTTTTTGGTATATTATAACCCTTTATATAATATCCTGGAAAATCATAAATAACATTAATTTCGACGCATTTTAGAAGTGCACCCATATTTAGTAAAAACTCACATTCTATATTGCTATTCGCAAACAGTTTTTCGAGACTGTCATGAATACTGAATGGTTCTGATATAAATGTATAATTAAACGTGTCAAACATATCCTCGTCAATAATAATTCTCCAGACAATATGTTTACTAACATCATCATCATGATTAAAAGCATATTTAATAGCTATTTTCTCTTGAATCGATGTTGATAAAAAGGTTTCTGTCGTAATTATATTCCCTAAATATACATTATATAGCATTTTTTTATAGCGAGGGTAATTGAAACCACGAAACAAAACCATTCTCTCTCTTGACTGTCTTCTTTGACTATACCTTGGTATATTAACTACAGCATATAAAGGAGGTAGTTTTGTTGCTAATGAATTGTATAATATTTGAATATTTTTTAACTGTTCTAAAATAAAATTATAAACATTTATTTCATTCTCTTTCATATATTCCTCATAATTTTTAATTTTAGTATTAGGATTGTCAAAAATGTTAGACTGTATATACTCTAATAACTCAGACTTTGTATAATTATTTAGAAATAATTGTTGATGATTTATTAATAAATATGTAATAATGTTGTAATTTAACCTACAGTATCCATCACCCTCTCTTAAATCAAAATAATCATCAGCATCATCTTCATTCTTCCATTCATATACAAAATCTGTTATCGGTTTTTTAATCCCATTTCGTGTTATAGTAATTCGATTCGTATAATTCCGCAAACTCGGAAAGAACTGAATAGTAGTCATCTATAATATCACCACATATATATATCTATCTTATATCTCAAAGATATTTAAGAACTCTTCAATATTATATATTAATGTTTAATTTAAAATTATGAAAAATAAAGAGGATGACGCAAAGCGTAGTGGGTATTTTAGGCCACAAATATGTAGAAATTGCGGTATTAACGGGCATTTATACAAGGATTGCTTACATCCTATAATGAGTTTTGGTATAATCTGCTATAAAATCGAGAATGGGGAAATTAAATATATTATGATACAACGCAAGGACAGCTTGGCTTTTATGGAGTTTGTTAGAGGAAAATATAATCAGTCTGATATTAATTATATTAAACAACTGATTGATTATATGACTGAGAATGAAAAGGAGATGATTTTAGAAAATAGTTTTGATACTATATGGAATTATACATGGTGCCAGACATCTCAAAATATATTTAAACATACAAAGGAATATATTGAGTCAAAATCTAAGTTTGACTATGTAATAAATAATAATAATTTTGTAAATGTTATAAAATCAAGCAAGGTAAAATGTAATTATTTAGAACAGGAATGGGGGTTTCCTAAAGGACGAAAGAAAATTCGTGAGAGTGATATTGATTGTGCTGTAAGAGAGTTCTGTGAAGAAACACAGTTATATAAAGATGACATTCAAATAGTTAATGATATAAATCCATTTCAAGAAATATTCTTCGGTACTAATAACATACTATATAAGCATGTTTATTATATCGCTAAAATTGTCAAAGAGAAATCTAAAATATTCTTAGATAACAATTGTTTAGAACAAGTTAGGGAAGTTAGAGATATTAAGTGGCTAACCTATACTGAAGTATTATCACATATTAAATATCATAATATCGAAAGAATTGAAATTTTCAAGAAAGCTCATAATATAATAAATGAATCTTTAATATTATAAATCTTCTTTAATCTAAATAGAAAGGTAAGTATTAATGAATAAAAATGCTATAAATCCTGTAAAAGTCTGCCCTGAAGGAAAAGAATTAAACCCTGTTACTAAAAAAACATGTCTTAATCTATGTAAAGAAGGAACAATACGAAACTTATTAACAGCTAAGTGTGATAAAATTCCTAATGAAAATAATCCTAAAAGAGGAAGACCTCCAAAAAATAAGAAAGTTGTTAAAGAGTCGCCTATGCCACCGCAATCACCTCCAAAACTAAATAAATCAGACAAATCAGACAAATCCAACAAATCAGACAAGTCCAACAAATCCAACAAATCCAACAAGTCTAACAAATCCAATAAAAGCAAGGACTTATCTATTTCTTTGCCAGGATCACGTGCTTCTTCATCTCATAGTAATTCTAATAAAGAATTTGAACTATATTATCCTGATATAGAAGATCCTGACTTTACTTCTAAAATTTCTAATAATAAGGAATTTTTAATTCATAAAATACCTGATTTCCCTATAATAAATAATGTAAATGACTTTGACAAAGTATCAAATAAATTTTGCGAAAAATTTGACAAAATGTTGTATCAGCATTTTATAGCACAATATATATCATATAGAACTCCTTATAGGAGTGCTCTGTTATATCATGGTGTTGGTGTAGGTAAAACATGCTCATCTATTACAATAGCAGAATCGCTATTAAGTTCTCAAGTTTCCTCGGAATCAGATCCTATGATATGGGTTATTATGCCTCATTCTTTAAAGAACAGCTTTAAAACTGAGGTATTTAAAATAGATGGCTATGATACATTAGAGAAATTGTCTAACCAATGCACAGATCAAAATTACATAAAATTACTAAATATTTATAAATCAACATTCGACAAAGGAAACAAGGAGAGACAAGATAAAAAAGGAGGTGTTAAAGAATACAGAGAGCGACTTAAAATAGAACTAAAAGCTCTGCTAAAAACCCGCTATGAAATTTTTACATATGACAGATTTGCCAAATATATTAAAGATAAATATAGTAATAGTAAGGAGATTGTAAAAAACAAGGTTATAATAATAGATGAGGCACATAACATAAGAAGTACAAATAAAAAAGTAAAGGAAACATACTCAGCTTTAATGAATTGTCTTGAAAAAGGAGTTAATAACAGATTAATATTATTATCTGCTACACCTATGTATAATGAACCCAGAGATATTTTAGAACTTTTGAAATTATTAATTATAAATGACAAGCATACTAATATATTGAATGAAAATAAGAAGTTATTTAACAACAAGACCTTCAACATAGATGATGCTAATGTTATTAAGCTTATTAAGAGTTTGTCTGGTAGATATATCTCTTACTTAAAAGGCAAGAATCCTTTCACATTTGCACTAAAGCTCAATCCCAGCAATAGTGGTATAAAAGTATTAGAGAAAGCTCCTACAAAAGACATGAATAATAAGGCAATTAAGAAGGAAAACCTTGAATGGTTGAAAAATATAGATGATGAAATCGTAATATCTAAATTAGGAGAGGCTCAGAAGAAGATAATTCAACAACTTGAACGACGTGGTATGAATGCGGATGCTGATGCTGATGCTGATGCGGGCATGGATGTTGACATAGATGCTGACGTGGATATTGGCGAAGAAGATGATGATAGTAATGATAAACAGAATAATAATATGAAATTATTACAACCTATGAATATTGTATATGATAATAATATAGGTATTAAGGGTTTTTATAATTTTTTTAGTAAAACAAAGAATAGTGATCCGTTAGAATTAAAATATGCGGAAGGTTATAATAATGCTCTACAACCTGATGAAGAACATTTAGGAAAATATTCAGGGAAGTTTTTAAATATTTGTAATTTTATTCGTAAATCAAAGGGAATAGTAGTTATATACTCACGATTTTTATTATCTGGTATAATACCTATAGCAATATGCCTTGAACACTTAGGATATAAGCGAGAAGGAACTACAAATATATTGAATAATGCTGAAATTGTAAAAGACAAACCAGTATATGAAGGTATTAATAATCCTAAGTATTGTATACTTACGAGTGATAACAGAGAGTATATGGGAAATACTAAAATAGATGAATTGATAAATATAATTAATAGCAAAGATAATCAGAATGGGGCAAAAATCAAGGTTATCCTTATTACTCCTGTAGCAAGCGAAGGTCTGAGTTTTTTCAATACTCGTGAAATACATTTAATAGAGCCATGGTATCACTTTAATAGAGCTGACCAAATTATAGGACGTGGCATTCGTAATTGTAGACATAATCAACTTAATATCGAAAATCGCAACGTTTCAGTATTTATGCATGCGAGTGTTAATGATGACGCAAAGAGAGAAAGTATAGATATTAATGCCTTTCGAATATCAACACGAAAATATATTGAAAGCAAGAAAGTTGATAGAATTATAATGGATAATGCGATTGACTGCCATTTAATGAAAAATATTAATTATTTCCCTAAATCTATTTTTAAATTAGATAATATAAATATTGAGACATCGCAAGGTGCCCTTATTAAGTATAATTACGGTGACAAAGAGATTAACGAACCTAAATGTAATGGTAATGGTAATGGTAATGGTAATGGTAATGGTAATGGTAATGATGAAGGAATTAAAATAAATAGTCGGGGTTTTCGTAGTGAAATATACAAACATCTTTTACCAAGTATTAAAAATAGTATTAGAAATATAATTAATATTGAAAACAAAACAGGGAATATATATATTGATTTTCCTATGTTAAAAAACAATATGGGATACAAAATTGATAATGATATATTAATGTATGCTATTAAAAATATAATATATCCTAACATATTTTTTAAAAATAAGTATATTACACGATATAAGGATGGTATATTAATAAGCCCTATAGATGTTCATACTAAGGGCAAAATAATTAGATATAATAATGATATGTTATTAAAAAGAATAGACGCAAATGCCGCAAATGCTGCGAATGCTGCGAATGTTGACATAAATGGCAACTCACCTAATGCTGAAAATAAAGCTATAAATGACAAGAAAGCAGTCCAAAAAATACTTGATGAAATGAAGATAGATTTGAATGATGTTAATAAAAGCACAATATCTATATATTTAAATATAACAGCAGACAATTTTAAGATATTAATAGGTTATATTTTAAAATCATATCCAGCAAATACTGGTGCTGCTAATAACTTTGACGCAAGTATTCATTTTATTAGCGACTGTTTATATAAACAAGGGATATTAATAAAAGATAAAGATATACCATCATATACCAATAATGATAATGAATATATAGGTTACATAAATATGTTTAGTGAGAATAACGAAGATGATAACACATATATTCAATACAAAGATAAGAATAACAAAATTATAAAGAATAGAAATGACAAAGATGAGTATTTTAAGATGATTGACGATAGGCAGGTAAAGATGATTAGAGAAAATATAAAACTATATAACGCAATTAAACAGATGGAGGAGAACGCAAGACCTGCCTATATAACAGAATATTTTAGTAACCGTATATTTAAAAAAGTATATATTCCTCATGATATGAGTGAAGAAGAGACTGCATGGGGCATTATAATACGTGCGAAAGTTAAAGATAAAGGTGAAACAGTAGATAGGTATATATTTAAAGTATTTAAACCTGTTAAGGGTAATCTAACAGGTATGGAATGTACATCCTATAAACATGAAGATTATACTTTAATTCTAAATCAGCTCACTACTGGCGTTGCTGGCGAAGATAATAAAATGAAAAATAAGAAAGTATTATGTAGTCATATAGCTAATATATTACTTAACAAAAATAAACTTGTTTTATATCCTCTGTATAAACCAAAGGAATAAGATATGAATTTCTAAGGAATCGTAATCCGTCCTCTATTTTTTTCTTTATTATATAATACAATCTTATCATTATAATAAACCTCTTTATCAAATAGAAATGATATAAATAATGCCGTCGATTTATTCCATCTATTATTAACTATTCCTGACATTATCTCAGCACACTTTGTTAATCCAAATATCTTTGAAAACTCCTCTTTTGATATCATGGTGATTAAAGATTCCTTTATATAGTCTGTGGAATTATGAAAAGATAATGTCTCGCTCATAATAATCTCGAATGGTTTAATAGTCGCATCCTTAGAAGGCTTCTTCTTATTAGATGATATATCTGTAAGTCGTACCTTTGAGGCTTGTATTACTGGCGCTGCTTGTATTACTGGTGTTGCTTGTATAACTGGCGCTGCCTGAAGGACTTTCTCTTCGCAAACTTCTGGAATATGCGATGCTTTCTTAGTAGTATTAGAGTTTTCTTTATTTGGCTGCTGATGTTGTTGCGAAGCCTGTGAATGTTGCGAATGCTTATAAAAAACTGCTTGTTCTACATCTTTCCATTCAGCTAAGGATACATCATTACACGCACCTAATTTATTATAGAGTATATCAATCATCCTGTATATTCTGTTTGTAATATGTAATATATATCATTTTTTTATGTAATTAAATAATCCTCATATGTTAAATCATTCTCTAAGCAATTGCTATAGCTTGTATTTTGCTTCATAAACTTCTTTTTCAATAAATAAAACTTCATGCTCGAAGAAAACTTTTGCTTAGGAATTGTAGCATTCACAACAGAAGCTTGAATAGAACTATCTGTATTCCCTACAGTATTAGCAAAGTTTCCGCTACTAACTCCATTAGCTCCGCTAACACCACTAACACCACTAACAGAGTTAGCAACATCAACTCCATCAACTCCATTAACTCCACTACAGCCTTTGCTACTTAAAGAAATATCATCTTCACCATTATCCTTTGTATTAATGCTATCATTCAGTAATGTTTTCATCAACTCGTATTTAGATATTTCATTCTGCGATTTAATACAAAATAATATATAATTATTTATTTTAATAAGCAAGTCCTCCTCAATCCAATTGAGATTTAAAAAAATACCATTATTATTTTTAGTATAATTCGCATTTGTATCTAATATTATTTTGAATAGTTCTAAATTTTCACTCTCGGTTAATTTAGATACATTCATTTGTATCGTTTTACATATATCTATTTTATTCATTTATAAATAACAATAGGCTATATTTTTTTATATATTAAATTATAAAGATTGGATTATAGGATATTATTCATAATCATCTCCTCCAAAATCAAGATCTTCATCAACATCATCTTCTACATCATCCATGTCATCTAACTCGTCTAATTCATCTTCTTCTTCCTCTTCCTCCTCCTCTTCATCTTCATCAAACATACTAAATCCTCCTCCTTTAATTTTCTCACTATCCTCATCTATAATAATCTTCCTTACATTATCAACCTCAACATCTTCATCCTCGTCTTCCTCATATAAGTCTTCATCATTATTCAATACATCATCCTCATAAGCCAAGATATCTTCTTCCTCATCGTCAATAGACGGACTGTCATCTTCATCTTCTTCAATAACGGTTATGTCATCATCTAACTTATCTTTGATAATTCTACCGATGATAGAGATCATTTTATCATACAAAGTAAACTTTTTACCACATACAACCACGTTTATTTCATCGCCTATATTAATATTGTCTATATTAACATCTGAAAGTATTCCTGAAGTTATCTTAGGAATTATCACTTCTAAAATAGCCATGTCTTCATATTTGCCGATTGCGAGCAATCCGAGATTATTCTTAGCTTTCACAATACATTTAACCGTTGAATCTTGCGCAGGATTACAGATTTCCGCAATACAATTCAAGTCATACGCTATATTGCCATTAAAATGCGATTCCTTTATATACCCAGGAGATCTCTTGATTATTTTTATGCTATCTTTTTTAATATACCCGTGCTTACTACAACTATTCTCAAGGGTCTCTTTAATTTTTGTAAGAATGCTATTTTCAAAGTGTTTATTTAACTCATTCGGTGTTAGTATAATTGTTGTATTAAATTTGATAGGCATAAACATTTTTGACATTCTATTACAATATATGTGTTTAATCTATAAGAATATATCATTTTTTTATTTATATAAAAAATGATATATAAATCTATAATATCTATATTTATTAGATAATATATAATAATATGGAAATATCAAAAGATGATACTATTTTCACAATAATAGATAATATATCATTAAATGGAGATGAAAATATTGAAAATATTATTAAAGTCGAAAATATCGACTTATGGTCTGAAGACAACTATTACAACTTTGTAAATATAATGAATAGCGAAGGTTATGTCGAGGAATCTGAACCTCAAACATTACACGCATACTCAAACGATTATTTACTAACTATTAAAAGTGCCAAGAAAATATTATATTACAGTCAGCATAATAATTACAAATATGACGCAAAGCTTATTTCTTGGTATAATCACAACATGGTTTCTAAAAATGTTGTCAACATGCTCTTTAATTCAACCCTTACATTTTTGAATATTCGAAATACAAAGATTGACACCGAAACAGCGCCTGTGTCAAATTGGGATAACATGCGGAAATACTTTAAAATCAATAAATGTATCACATATACAGATACTGCTACCAATATCAAATATATTGTAAATATTAGCAAATGCCATGACCGTGATTATTATGAAGCAAACGAAAAAGATTACCATCAGGCTCTTAACAAAGCCAAGATCATCAATAAGACGCAGAAATACGAGTTTTACATAGATATAACAAATACAGATAAAGATAATATAATACCTGCGATCATTAAAATGGAGCAAGCCCTACATTTAAATAGCTTTATAATTTCTAAAAATCAGCAAGCAGAAGTTATAAAAGACTATGGAGCTCTCGTTAAAGGCGATATATATACAAGAAGATATGATGATAAGAAGCCGCCGCTATTAACCCCAAAACCTTTTACGCTCGAAAGAATGAATATGCTCAACCCGAGTGATTACGAGCATGGCTATGGAATTACAAGCATCCTATCAGAATATACAGTAACCGAGAAAGCTGATGGTGAACGACTGCTAATGTATATAAATAGCATAGGTGGTGTATATTTAATCAATAATTCGCATCAAGTTATTGACACCGGTTTGAAAAGTCCCAGCGAATTATATAATTCACTCATAGACGGCGAATATATAGTTTGTAATAAGCGAAAAGACAATTCTTCGGTCGGTCTATATGCCTCTTTCGATATTTATTATTACAACGGAAACAAAATAACACAACTCCCTTTAATTTCTAATGGAAGCAGCAAAGGAGATAAAGGAGAAAGTCGTGAGAGTCGTGATAGCCGATACAATTATTTACTGAAGACCAAACAACTATTAAAAGGCAAGAGCGAATTTGCGATTGATTATATTGTGAAAGAGCACCTATATTCAGAAGACATTTTAGGAGACTGTAAGAATATTCTAACAAATGCTTTCGCATATCCTTATGAGATAGACGGTTTGATTTTCACACCAGCAAAACTTGCGGTATTCTCTAATTATGCTAATAAACCTGAGCCGCTTACAGAGAAACTCGGGTGGGACAAAGTATTGAAGTGGAAACCGCCTGAGCAGAATAGTATTGACTTTCTTGTTAAAAGGGTTGATAATATCACGATTGATACTGTTAATTACGCAGAGTTCAAATTATACGTCGGGTATAATGTATCGCAAATAGAAAACTATACTATGAAAGATGTCTTTAATTATATCTATAAGTTTAAACAGTTTAAGGATAATATAAAAGAGAGAGAGAAATATATATGCCGTCTGTTCAAACCAGAATACTATTATGAAAAAGGGATTGACAGCTCTCTTGTAAAAATTCGAGCAAATAAAGAGATACGATGTGATAACGGCGATAAAATGGACGATGAAACTATTGTCGAGTTTAATTATGATAGTAGTGAACCTATTCCTTCTATGCGTTGGAAACCTATGCGTGTAAGGGAAGATAAAACACGTATATATAGACAGGGAATCTTATCAAAGACGCTGAATGACTTTAGTGTCGCATGTAATATATGGCGATCAATCCATAACCCTATATCACAAAATAATATTATAGGAAATGAGGTTATTGTTAATAATATGGATGTTGCGGAGCTAAGCGCAACTGATATTTATTATTCCCGAACATTACAGAATGACGCAAGGTTATCCCATCAAATGTTGGTATTTCATAATCACGGAGTAAAAGAAATGCTATATTCTAAGCCAACAAGAAAAGGTTCGATCGTAGAATTGGCATGCGGTCAGGGTGGTGATCTAAATAGATGGATCAAGAATGATTATAGATTTGTATTAGGTGTTGATTTAGTGAAAAACAATATATATAGCCCTAATCATGGGGCTTACTCACGATTGTTAAGAGAACGCAAGAGGTTCTTTATAAATATGAAAAACAATCCGAATGTGAGATTTCCAGACATGGTATTTGCTGTTGGAGATTGTGCTAAGCCAATAAGAACAGGAGAATGTGCTATAAATGAAGATCCTGCGATTGATGACAAAGAAAGCTATAATGTGCTAAAGATGGTATTTAGCAAAGGGAACAAAAATAATGATACACAATTCAATCGTATTATTGGGAAAGGATTGAATGGTTTTGATGCTTGCTCATGTATGTTTGGTATCCACTATTTCTTTAAAAATGAAGAAATGCTTGACGGATTTTTATTGAATGTATATCAGCTATTAAATGATGGAGGTGTATTCTTCTGTACCTTTATGGATGGTGAAAAGATCGAGAATGATATTGAGAGTAATGGTGGAGATAAGATAGAAGGATTTAAAAAATTATCGATGAGAAAGGAGGATAGAGGAGAACCGATTTGGGCAATAATAAGATGCTATGATAAAGAGGAGACTTCAAAATATAATAAGAAGATTAATGTGTTTATTGAGACAACTGGTAAATTAATTCCTGAATATGTTGTATCATACAAGTTTTTAGTAGATAAATGTAAAGATTATGGGCTGTATATTAAAGAGACTGAAATGTTCTCTGATACTTTTAACAGACTAAAAGGTAATTTAGAAGGAATAAAAGATACGAATGAAAATCTCTACAAAGCTATTAATGAGTTAGAAACAGATGTTAACAAAGATCTAAAGCGCTTCAGCTCTTTCAATAGATGGTGTATATTTGAGAAGAGGGATGAATAATTGCGTCGATATATTCTGTGTATTTCATGGTATTTATGGCATTCGTTATATTATTAAGTATTCTATTATTTTTTTATTATATAAGGGGATTATATTTAAAAATATATATAAATGATATTGTTTTATAGTGTTTTTTGTAATCATTGCAAAATGTTATTAGAGCATATTAAAAGATATGATAAGGAGAAGATAATCAAACTTGTATCTATTGATGATTTACGTAATAAAAATATTAATATAGAAAGTAAAATCCATTCTGTGCCTGCCTTTATGATACTGCCAAGCAAAGAATTATTATTTGGGAAATCTGTATTTGACCATCTCTTATTACCTGGAAGAGGTATCCTATGTAGTACACAGAGTACACGCTTAGACAAGACAGGATCAGGTGAAAATGATATTATACCATTAGCTAATACGGGCAACGGTAGCCTCGGGAGCAGCAGCGGTGGCAGCGGTAGCTGTAGTGGTGGAGATAAAGATAGCGAACCTTTGGCATTCACTCTAAATACTGCTTCTTTCTCAGATAATTTTTCAATAATAGAAGATGAGACTAAAGAGCTGAATGATAAGAATTATAACTGGGATTTTATAACAAATGATAATAATATTACTGATGGTATCAAGAATATTGCCGCAAATATTAATGATGATACTTCTGGAAATGCGAGCGGTGGCTCTACTTCTAAAAGTGATAGAAATAATCAGTCTCTTGAAGAGTTAAAGAAATTAAGAGATTCACAAAAATTCTAAAACTCATGAAACTCATGAAACTCCGAAATATATATAAGGAATTATCATAATATATTTTTATAAGAGTATTAAAAATAAAATGTCTAATCAATTTATATTTAATCAATATTATATTGACTTAATAAAGCGTATTAAAACGTCTGCTAAGAGCCTGCGAGAGAATGATAATAATGATGACAACGCTTTTGGAAAGAGTATTCTAAAAGCAATCAAGGATAATTACATTACACTCGATAAATCATCTGACGAATACATTATATATGTAAGGTCTATACCTGAAGATTTTTGGAAATCTTATATCAATATCGATGATATTAGCGCATCAAATGATTGGTTCCTTGCTGATGATGTTAAAGATATTTGTATATATAAAAATATTACTATTTCTTCAATAAGGAAGCTTGTGAATGATGATTATCTATGCCATCACTTTTTTTCAGTATTCTATTTATTTCTTAATGAATTAAGCGATGATGATGTGAAGATGTATTTATCTGTTCTTCAAGATACTAAGAATGAGGTAGGACTTGATAATATTACAAATGAGGAACATAAAAAGCTGATTGAACGACTTAATGAACTGAAAACAAAGAAGGCGGCTAATGATACAAAGAATGCTACTGGTATTGACATGTCGCAAATGGAAGGAACTATGCTTGGAAAACTCGCTAAAGAAATCTTGGAAGATGTAGATGTCGAAAAGCTACAAAAGTCTATTGGTGAGAATGGCGATATTCTAAAGGCGATTGGTGATCCTGATAGCGGCTTTAGTGAACTTATCTCTAATGTTAGCAGAAAGATGGCAAATAAAATATCTACTGGCGAACTAAAGCAAGAAAACCTTCTACAAGATGCTATTAAGTTCGCTTCAGCGATGCCTGGTGGATTATTTGGAGGTGCTGGAGCTGGTGCTGGTGCTGGTGCTGGTGCCGGTGCGGCTGGTGCCAATAACCAAGGAGCTTCTAAAGGAGGTGGTGGCGCTAATCAACCTGATATGACATCTATGATGAATATGATGTCTTCTATGATGAATAACAAACAAGGTATGGATATGTTTAAGAATATGATGGGTAATATGAATGGGAATGGAGGCGGTAATGGTCAAAAGGGTGGTTCACGACAGACTGTAAATAGACCCGCGCTAAAAAAATTGGCGACTGTTAATAAACTAAAATCAAAACTTGCTAAACGTAGAGAGGCAGGCGAAGCCGATGAATGATGAATTAAAAATAATATAGATATTAGGATAAGAACAAAAAATAATGTTTTGGTTAGATAATTTAAATGTATTAACAACGCCTATATTAATTCCTGATATTAATATGACGTTTGAAGAAAAACTGAATGCTATTATAAGAGGGTTGCTATTTTTAGGAGTTATTTTTACCCTAATTTTTAATGATTCAAAATATATTTTATTTGTGTTAATAATTATGATAATTTCTATAGTAATATATAATTATCAATTTGAAAAAAATAGGCAAATAGAAAAGTATTTAAATGAGAATGATCTTGATATAATAAATAACAGGAAATGTATCAAGCCTACGAAATCAAATCCGTTCATGAACCCTAATATATTAGATAGTAAATACGACGAGAATAACAATATGTTCTCAGCATGCTCTATAGAAAATTCTAAAATAAACAATAATATGAACAAGTATTTTAACGAGAGTGTATTTCGTGAGACCGACGATTTATATAATAAATCACTATTACCTCGACAATTTTATACTATGCCTTCAACAACTATCCCTAATGAGCGAGAAAAATTAGGAGATTGGTTATATAATACTGGGCCATCTTGTAAGGAGAATGGACTCAAATGCTACGAAAATATACATACAGATTTGAGAAGTTCAATTCATAATTAAATGTATATATGGTATTATCATGATTTTATAATATTCTGTTTCTTTTTTTGTAAAATGATATAAAAATATATAATAATGTATATATGTATATCTTGTATATCTATTAATATCATATTTAATATGCTATTTGTATCTATTGGGATTGATTGTGATGTAGCTAACTTTTTAACTAAATATAATCTACGCAAAGCTTCGCTTCCATTCGATTGGAATGTTTCGTATAATGGGGTATCTAAATGTATTGATTGTGATTTTAAGAAGTTTACAGAACCGCTAAGTGTCGAGAGAATTAATGAAGATGATGTTTATTTTCATCATGACTTTCTTAATGAAACCACAATTCTTACAGATAAAGAAAAGTATGATAGAAGATGTCTGAGATTACTTAATATGCTTGAAATGAACAATACTGCTGACAGTAACGCAAATGGTGGCGTACCAATCCTTTTTATTAGAAAGGGACATATGTGCTATCATCATGAAGAACAGAATGGTAAGTATAAAAATATTACAGATGATTATGAAGATGCTAAGAAATTAAATAGTGTATTGTTAAGTAAATATCCACATCTTAAATATAAAATTATAGTTATTTTAGGTTGTACAGAGTGTTTTAAAAAAGATACAGTTTGTGTGAAAGATACTGATAATAATATAGAAGTATATAATAATGTTTGTGATGCTGGTGAAGATAGAAATAAGTTATTTGAGGAATGTCTATTAAATATTTGTATAGAAAAAATAAGAGAAGATAGGGAAAATAAGAAACTTATCTTTTAACAGTTCTAACAACTTTTACAATATTCGTTGATACTTTCTTAGAGGATGAATGTCCATCTTTATATTTTTGTTTTGCTTTATTTGCTAATATAAATGCTTTCTTCTTATGATCACATCCCTCGCTTATTATTTTATAATCGACTGCTGCCGCTTTGCCAGATGTTAAAGAACTTGCTAATCTCGCAAGACCCCATGATTGCGGTGTTTGATTTGGACGTGATCCTGAAGAATAGTATGCGCCTTCGCCCTTCCTAACAATCTTATTTAGAACATCTAAAGAACATCCTGTCTTTGCTACTAACTCCTTTGTAGGTGCTATGTTTTCTATCTTGTATATTTTGCGCGCATTTGCTATATGGTTTGACTTCTTGGTCTTAAAAGACGCTACTTTTTCTCTAAGATAATATTGGCCTTTTTTGTATTGTTTTTGTGATTTTATAAGCATCTTTAGTTGCTTCTCATTATCTTTTTTGTTCAGCATCTTAGGCAAATATCGCATAGGGAATTTCATGGGTTCTTTGATAACTGCTCGCTTTTCCATATTGTTATTTAATAAATAATTATAAAAAAATATAAAAATATATATAGTTTACAGATAGTTTACAGATAGTTTACAGATAGTTACATAGGTCTCCATGCGAAGAGTTCATCCAAATGTATCTTCCATAGTTCAGCGAGTTTTTGCTCGGTCTGCTTGGGGGTTAGATCAGGATGTTTATCTTTTATCTTTATACGCATTTCATCATAGAATATCTTGCGTTTCGAGGGAGGCTTTGTTACCTTATCTGGTATATTTTCTACAGACTTAGCTACTATAGGCTTAGTACGCTTCTCGCGAGGTTTAGCTGCCTTTTCTTCTTCTTTTTTCTTCGTTATGATTTCCTTTATCATAATCTTGAGATAATCCTCAATCTCTTTCTTGGTATTCAGGCTGTCAGGCATATTTCCCATAGCTTCCTTCAAGAGAACTGCTATAGTAGGAACTACTGTAACGGTAGAAGTTGCGGGTGCTGACATCTTGCTTGCGGTTTGCTTGCGGTTTGCTTGCTGTTTGCTTGCGGTTTGCTTGCGGTTTGCTTGCTGTTTGCTTGCTGTTTGCTTGCGGTTTGCTTGCGGTTTGTGATAGAAGTATGTTCTTCTATGTACTTGGCTCTGATCTATTTTTCAGATTTTTTAATCAATTTTCAATTTATTTTCTGAAAATTAGAACATATTTATTTATCACATAAAATATTAAAAAATGATATTATGTACTAACTAATGGTACATAATATTACCAGAATGCTCGTAGGAAAATGTATGTGTCCTTGTGGAGGAGGTCAATCTTGTATTGTAGATAGACGTGAATTAAATGATTGGGTTCACGAAGATGACTTGTTCCTGAAAAATAAGTTGCCTTTGAGGAAAGACTGCTTTCAACAATTTACCAATAAGCAGCTAAAGGTATTAAGTAATTTTACAACTAATGATAGCCTATGCTAAGCATTTTATGGATATTATATATGACTTATACCCTTTGATATAAATTATCTATTTCATCATTTGTTACACCAATCCTATGTTTCATTTCCTTAAGCCTATTTTCAAAGTTTTTAATTGCGACATTATTGCTAATATTATTTAATTGTTTTTTTACAGCAGATACAGCAGCATTTGTAGCGAGTGTCATATTTATAGCGTTAGTAGTAAGACGAGTATTAGCAGACTGCTTCTTATATTCTGGATGTTTCTTATATTCTACAGCAACCTTTTTATATTCTTTTTCATATCTATCTTCCATTCTCTTATTTATTTTTTTAAAATATTTGAAAATATTTTGGAAATAATCATATATATTTTGAAAGTTAGTATTATAAGCATCTATATAGTTATAAATAAGCGGAGTATATTCTTCTTCATCCTTGTTATATCTATAATTCGCAAAGAATACATATCCACCTGAAAACCTGGTAACACGTGTTTCAACATTATCATTCAATATATTATTAATAATATCTATAAATACTACCATCATATTATTGAGAGATTGTAATTTATTTTCAACATCATGATGATTAATATTTTTCATACTTTTGATAACTTTTGAAGATAACCCATAATTCTGATCATCGATTATTCTTTGTAAATATATGCCACTAAACTGATTTAGATAATTATAATGATCCCTTATATCATTTTCTGAGTATCCTTGGGCTCTTTTGATTCCTGTCATATGTGCTATAAAACTATCCTTACCCCGTGGTTTTTTTATTAAATATTTTACAAATAAATATAATGCCTTCATATCTTTTGTTTTTGTTGATTTTGCCAAAGACGTTGTATATATATATCTATTATTATCTATATCATCTATTAATTTTTTTAATTTACTAACAGTATCTACATTAAATATAGGAGGATCTATATATGTTTCATTTCCTATGTCTACTACTATCCCTTTTATTTCTATAGCCAACAATCTTATTATATCATATATCAAATCAACATAATAAATAGCAAGCATTTTTGATGGTAATTCAATATTTTTATTTGGAACAATCCCAACAGGTTCTGTCGATACTGTCGATACTGTAGGAACTGTAGGATGTAATTGATTTTTATTTGTAAATTTAAATATACTTTTTGTTAGTTTTTTAGGTTGTTTTAGAACTTGTGTTTTTGGCTTTACAAACAATAACTTGGTAGGTTTTTTTGATGAAGATGATGCTCTCTTTGGTATTTCATTCCAAGCCTGAATAGGTGAAGGAATACGTCCTTGTGGATTAATCTGTAGATCTATAGATAATAATGCTCTTGGAGAACTATGATGCGAAGATGATTTACTTCGAGGACTTAGTCTAATTGAATTTTCTCTTTCCATTCTATATTATATAAATATTTAATGTATACTACATTATAAATATAAAGAAGATGAAAAAGTCTACGTCAATAACATATAATATTGAAACATCCAACGGAGTTTCTATGAGTGAAATAGAATACAAAGACTATGTTAAAAATGAAAAGGGTGAAGAGAATTTATTACATTACAAGGTAAAGAATGTTAAGAATAACGATGAAATAAAGGCAATTACTGATGATGTCTCGAATACTGAGGATATCGCTGAAGCAGAAATAAATATAATAAGCGAATCATTTAATAAAATTTATAAGTCAGATGATATAATTGATGAAACTGTCGGTGTGAGTGTTAATAACGATGATTGGAAGATACATGAATATAAAAACCACAAGCTGGATAAAAAATATAAACAAAGGTATGATACTATTAAGTTTGATATTAAGAATGATATATTTGAGAATTATGAAAAGAATAATTATATTAAAGATAAATAATTAATTTTTTTATTTATTATTTACAAATAGATAATGAATAATAATAAGTTTGATACGTCAACAAGCATTTGTTCGGATGATTGTTGGAAAATCGCAAAGGAGCTACACAATAATAAAATATCTGAATATAACTTGCTCCCAAATAACTTCGTAACCTGTGAAAATCCTAATGTAAGAATGACGGACAGTTATTTACAACACCCTAATTTACGCGGTCGTCCAGGATACGGTTTAGCGGACGACTGTCTTATAGATAATGATTCTATGCTTCGTAATAATCCCGAAGGTTTAACGCATGACAAATGTAGAATACAGTTAAACAACCGTATTTTCACATCGGGACCCAGTCTAAGATGTGGCGCTGGAAATATAGGTGAGGAACTTAACCTTATTGAAGGAACAAATACAAACCCTTTTATGTGTAAGAAACAGATAATGGAAAAAGAAATGAATAACTTCATACCATTATTAGATTTTATGAAAGATATTCAAGATCCTAATAATATAGTTCCAGTATGGACAAATGGCGGTGAAGATACACGCTCTTATATACACCGCGCTGAATTTAATAAAAATTGCAATTGGATAGGGCGTAATAAAAATGTTTCTATATAATAAAAAAAATATTATATAATAGAAGATAATATGAGTTTTAATAGAACAACATACGATACTTGTTCTTATAAGCAAGAATTACAAGAGAATGTAAGCACACTAACTTATGTACTTTCGCCATATAGATATGAGCATGTAAATAAATGTCGACACCAATTAGGATTTGTCGGAGGAACTGCTGTTTCACACATCCAAGGAAACTTAGTAGATTTAGACAGCGAATTAAGAGGACAGACGCGAATTATTTCTAAGTGCTCAACAAACCAATATGTTCCCTCAAACGATGGAATAATTAAAAACGATAAAACCCAACCAATCGACACAACTATGCTTCATCTTCCCTCATGCCAATCTATAATGTATCGCGAAGTTCCTTTACCGCCGCACATTAACTATAACAAATGTAGCTAAGCGTCGTAGATAGCTAACTATTTTATTTTTATATGATAATATAAACATATATATACAGATCCATATATATGTGTATAATACATGTACATTAACACATATTACCTAAATAATTAACGAGGACGTACCATAATAAATAGAATGGTCCAAGCATAAAGGCACAGAATGCGAATAAAATCCTAATTAAAATATTGTCAACAAGCCCTTTCCATGTACAACTGAAAGACAGATATGCCGCAAAAACAGATATTAACAAGGTTAATATATATAGTAATACAATACATATTTTATCCATTATACCCCAGCTATAATAATAGTTCGCGTTATATCCTCTCATAATTAGATATAAAGCGCTAATTATATCATATCTTAACCCATCAGTCTCTATTATTTCTCCGTCTTTTTCATAAACATTATTATAACCATTATTAAACTGCTCTGTTAATTTATTTGGATCAGTCAGGTCAGAAGGATAGGTTAGCTCCTTTGTTCCATTAATTATTTCTAAATAAGTCGCAAATAATGGTAATATAAGCATATCTATTTATTTATGTATAAAATAATATATTATTTTATTAGATATGAACCAATATATAGATACGAGGTTGAATTATGATAGTTGTAGTTATAAGGAGAAGCTAAAGAGAGCTGTGGGACCTGGTTTATATCATCTCGAGACCCCTTATAATGATTGTGTAGAATGTTTCCAAGACGTACCTAATGACCCTGCTTTAAGATACCAGAGTTACGGACAAAATACTTGTAGTATGAAAAAAGCTGTCGATGATTCGAGTGAACTACTCGGTTTAAATTACAAGAATACTAAGTGTAATGCTGACGAATATTTACCAGGAAAATACGAACCAACCGGATGTAATATTAGAGGCGCAAATAAACCTCGTTCATGTATAGTACCCCGTGAAGATACACGACTCTCAAATCCGCCGTGTACATTAAAGGAGACGGGCATTAATAGATGGGAATGGCTCTGCTTTGACCCGCAAGCACGAGCAATTGAAGCATTCGATCGTGTTCCCGTAAATTATAGGATGGTTGCGAAGGATAACCATGTGCCATGTATTGAAATGCCGGAAGATCAATCTGTATTCTTCCCGAAAGATAATAGTTCAAAATTAATATCAAACTTAGATGAATGGAAAAATAAATCTAAGGATAACTTGGCATATTCACCGGGATACCCTTATGGGACTATGTATCCCAGCGTTAAATGTAATAATTAAGATGAGGGGGATTGTAATTAGACATTATAACGCTACAATTAATTACATTTGTCAATAGTAAATACAATATCATCATATCGATTTTTATTTGAACGCAAGTCGTATACTTTTATATATTTCTGTAAATGTTCTGGAACCTCATTTTTTAATATTTCAATCCAATCAAATGATTGAACATCTTCTATTATTAAAATACCGTCATCGGTCATTATTTGTGAATATAATTTAATAAACTTCTTCATACTATCTAATGAATGAGGACCATCATCAAGCATAAAGTCAAATTTTATACCTTTACACAAAAAGTTAAGTTTAAATGTAATTTCGTCATAGGCATCATAGGACGTGTATAATTTTATTTTATCATTATTTTGTATACCTTCCCATACTAAAGTATTATTCATAATATCTAATCCATATACCGTAGCATTTGTAAAAAAATCACTCCATAATTTTATACTACCTCCATGATAAATACCTACTTCTAATACATTTTTAGCAGTCTCTTTTTTTCCTTCTAATAAAGTTTGATAGAGCGGAAGATATGAATGAACAGTATTTTTATCTGTCCTTAAATTGTCAACTAATTGTTCTAAACTCATAAGTATATTATATCAATATATTTGTATATTATGAAAGCTTTATATATTCCTTCTATCTTAATATCTTTGTAATTATAGATAATATATTTACTATTTTTTTTCCTATATTCATTAGAGGTTAATAATGGATTTATATTCAAATCATAATGACATTCCATCGATGAATAACATATATAGTTCTAAATATTGGGAGAAGGTTAAAGAAGATGAGCAGAAGAGAAGCAATAAATTATATGAAAAGGCTAAAACACCATATGAAACAGGGATTGTAGCAAAACCTTCTTATTCGGATATGTTCGCACGTATTGATTCAGCAAATGATCCTCATGCGAGTGAAAACTTCGTATCTTCTTTGTCGGGCGAAATGATAAATAAGGGGGATTTTTCACATAACAATATGACTCCCTTTTTACGAAAGAATGTAACGCAGAATACTAATATAGAAAATATGTCTTCGGTATTTGATACAAAAACAGGAAACAATCAATTTTGGCAAAATAAGAAAGAGGTACCTTGTTTATTTAAACCTGAAATGAATGCCGGAGGAAATGTATGTAGTATGAAAAATAACGATGATTTTTTAAAGTCAAGAATAAATAATTCTTCGCGTGTTAATAATTTCTTCCCAATCGAAAAAATAAGAGTTGGTCCCGGTATTAATAAAGGATATGACTCAGCACCAACCGGAGGATTTCATCAAATGGACACAGCCGATTACGCTAAACCTCGTACATTAGACGATTTAAGAAGTAAAATTAATCAAAAAGAAACATATTTTGAAATACCTATTCAAGCTCCACCAAAAGGTATCGAGCAAAGAGGTGTAATAACACCATTCAATAAAAACAGACCTGATACTAACTATGAAGTTACACCAGACATGTGGCTAAAAACTACAGGAGCATTCACAAAAGAAGCTGAGAGACCCGCCGAAAATGTAAGACCTACCGCACGCCCGGAGTTTCATGTAGAATATAAGGGAGCCGCTAAATATGGAGAAAACTCTCCAGGACAAGGAATAGATAATGATTATGGGAAGAAAGCTATTATAATATATGATAATGAGAGAGCTACTACAGAAACCCGCACAGTTGTATCGAATGTAACCTCAATAGTTAAAGCGATTGTTGCTCCTATAATGGATGCTCTTAAATATTCTATGAAAGAATATACTGTTGAGGCGGAGCGTGCTGTAGGCAATCCAAGCATCCAAATACCAAGCAAGGCTACAACATATGATCCTGATAATCACATTATGAAAACTACAGTTAAAGAGACAACAATCCATGATAGCGAATTAACAAATCTTTCCGGAAACAAAGAGACATATTCGGCTTTTACTGACAGCGCCAAGACTACTGTTAAAGAGACGACTGTTCATGACAGCGAATTAACAAATCTTTCCGGAAACAAAGAGACATACTCGACTTTGACTGATACTGCTAAGACTACTGTTAAAGAGACAACAGTTCATGACAGCGAGTTAATGAATCTTTCAGGCAATAAGGAGACATATTCAGCATTAAATGATACTGCGAAGACTACTGTTAAAGAGACGATGATACATGATATGAATGTAGCAAATATTAAGGGTGAAAAAGGTGTAGGCTATGTATTATTTAATGATAATGATGCGAAGACTACGCTAAGACAAACATTACCAAAGATAGATGGTGTTCGCAATATAGGCGGTACGACATACAAAGTGACACTTTATAACCCGGATTTAGTAGCTAAAACGACGATGAAAGAGACTATGATTAAAGGAAAGTCTGAATATGGATTTTTAGGAGGAATATTAGAAGGTTTATTTGGTGGTTATATGAATACGAATGTAGAACTTAAAAATACGCATAAACAATTTTTATCTGATACTAACGAGTATGGTATAGCAGGTTCAGGTAGCGATTTCAGGCAAATGGACAGAACAGCAGACGAGAATGCTGAGATAGATGGGACACGTGAGGGTATTATGATGAGTGCTGGATATACACCAAATCCTGGAAATGTTAATATTAATGCGGATCCTTCAGAGATTGAGATGAGTACAAAGAAACCTTTTGAGAATAGCATAGCAGCACGTGATTCTGGAAACATAGGGATGATTTATCAACCTACACCTGTATTTGACAACTGTAGTATTACAAAGATGCCTGATAAATCTAACGCATTCTCCAATCGATTAGATAGCGATCTATTAGAACCTATGAATACTAACGAATATGCTATTAGAATTAATCCGATAAAAAAAGGGTGTAAAGTGTAAAATATGGTTATAAATGTAATACCAAGAAAATGATATAAGAATAAGCCGCATTATATAGTATGTAGAGGGATTGTAAATAATCCTCTGCTACACTATTACAATAGTTCGTGTGGCCTAATCGGTTAGGGCGTCGCTCTTATGAAGCGAAGATTCTGGGTTCAAGTCCCAGCATGAACATATTATTTTTACTATATAAATATATGACTCTACAATATATTTATAGAATATTTAGAATACATAAGATATCTTGATGAATAAGATAGCATTTCTCTTTTTATTATATGATGTAATTAATCATGAAAACATATGGTTTAATTTCTTTAATGGAATCGCAAAGAATAAATACAATATTTACATTCATTATAAAACCGATAATACTTTGGAGTTTTTTAATGATTACAAAATAAATAAAAGTAAAATAATAAATACAAAATATGCTGACATATCAATAGTTAAAGCGCAAAATATCCTTATTAAAGAGGCATTAAAAGATATTAATAATAAGCACTTTGTATTTTTGTCAGGATCTTGTATACCACTAAAATCTTTTAATTTTATATATAATTATCTTGATACTAAATATTCATATTTTCATATAGCTGGAAGCGACGATTGCTTCCCTGATTGCGAAGTCGCCCTTAAATATATCTCAAAACAGCATATAAAGAAATCGGCACAGTGGTGTATTCTTAATAGAAGACATAGTGAGTTATTATTGAATGCTACAGCTGTCGCAAATAATTATCTAACATGGTTCAAGGATACTTACGCACCTGACGAATTATGCTATATATCTTATCTTTCATATATTTATAATAATTCATTAGATAAAGAAATTATATCAACCTCATATAATTCACCTCCAGAAGTAGCTACAACATTCGCTAATTGGGAAGATATGAATTATAAATATGTTTCTGAAAGAGAATTAAAAAATTATAAAAGTATTAGCGAAGAAGAGTTAGAACATTTATTAAGAAGCAAAAGTTTATTTGGAAGAAAGTTTAAACCTTCCTGCTATTATTCTCTAAATAAAAGATTCTATTATGATACTATTACTGATAAAAAGTAGTCAGAGACAAATATTTATAATTTTTTTAATAATACCTTAGCGCCATTTCTCTTACCATCGAGAAAAGTAATATGATGATATCCAGCACTATTGATTTTCTTAACCTTGTCATCTATCTCTCTCATCTGTTTCTCTATTATTTTCATACGATGCTCGATTGATGTTTCACGCTTCATTAAGGCAGGTGACAAGGATCTTTGTGAATTATTTTGCTTTCTTTTTAGAGGTTTGTCTTTAAGATTTTTGAAGAATGTTAAAGGAGATATGTCATTCGACAGAGCCTTGCTTGGGGCTTTCTTTGTTTTTTTAGGTTTATTCTTTAGATTTGTAAAGAATGTTAAAGGAGATGTTGAAGATTTTTTAGGAGATTGAGTTGGCATTTTCTATATTATGTATATATATTTATATAAAAAAACTGATTTATACAAAATTTATTATTAATATAATTAATATAATTAGAATAACAATAACACTCAACTCTACATGTCTAATAAATATAACGATCCTCTTACAAAAATGGAAGTAGACGAAGGCAACTTAGAAAAATGGAAAAATAAGCTTAAATTTGTTTCAGCTATACCAAACCATATATTATTAAACATGGATATTAAAACAAATAATGCGACTATTCAAAATAAAAAAGACCTATATTTTGATAGAGTTAAAACATTTATTAGTAATAAGTCAGGACATCTCTTAAGTAGACTTATAACTATTAACAGATCGCATCGAATTTTAGAAGAAAGGAAAACAGAATACAACGATATTATGAGAAAATATAATAAGAGTATAAAGGAATACAAAGATCGTGATGGTACAGCGGTTGTGGTAAGATTAGTTTTAAATAAAAATAAGGAGAAGATGATGGCATATTTACAATATTATAATTATAAGAAAAAAACAAAGGATGCTTATGACAGAAATAGTATCATATCAGAAGTTCAAGACTATATTCTAAAGCACCAGCTATATGGTTTATTTGTAGGCGATCTGATGATGGGATTTTTGATAATAAAGAAATCAAGACAGTTTAATATTGATGGTGAAGATGATATGGTTGATACATTTTATATTCAAGAAGTATTTACAGACATTAATATGCGAGGAAAGAGATTAGGAAAAATATTAATAGACTATGCTATATTACTATGTCCTGTAAATAAAAAATATATATCACTAATGACCTATGAAGGAAACAGCATGGTTAATATAGCAGTCGCTAATGGATTTGTATTACAAAAGAAGGCATCTGTATGTCCTGTTAATAAACTTCTATTTATTCGCAAAATGGATGAATCAGATTTTATAAGAAGAAGCAATAGATTGACTGCTTCTTCTATGTAATATCTAAAAATTGATTATTTTAATATATAAAAAATACTATTATATATAATTAAATACACACTAATGAATAGCTGCTATCAAGACTGGGAACCTGTTGTAATTAGAAGTAAAAATGTTGTGAATGCGCAAAGCAAAGAAGCACATCATACTACCGCAAAACCCATGGGTAATAAGGAGTTTCAGCGATTAAATAGCGAAGAAATACCTAAATTGAACAAAATTACTCATGAGCAGGCGCAAGCAATCTCTATAGCAAGAAATGCCTGTAATTTGAAGCAAATTGATTTAGCACGCAAATTAGGAATTCAAGAAAAAATTATTAAAGAATATGAGAATTGCTCTGTTACCAACTTTTCTCCTGTATTATATAAAAGGATACTTAAGGCTCTAAATGTTGACCCTAAATTATATGTATGATTACTCGCTATCTACTGATAATTCAGAGGATAATACTGATGATGCGTCAGAATTTGTATCACTCTTTGAACCTCCACTATTATAGGGTTCGAAACCCATTTTCATAGGGTCTGTAGTATTTCTTAGAATATTAGGATTTACATTTGTTTTTTTTATTTCATAACCAATACTTTCTTTATCATTCTCAAAAATACCAAGCGACAAAAATATATCAGGATCGTCATTAAAAGCCATATACATTATAAAGAAAACCGTGGATACGATTGCCAAATAAATAGCTACATTATTAATTGTTAATAAATCCTTAGTTATATCATAAGGTTCCGCATTAATATCCCTATTTATACTATCAATATATTGATAAGCTCCTAAAATAAATGCGGCTATAACTATTGAATATAATAATATATACATATCTATATATATTTTCCTATTATTCTTATATTCATTCTTACGCACCTAAAAGCATACTTACTAAAAACTATATTTAGCATCACGTTCCTTCTGTAATACACAACGACCTGTCTTAGGATTCAATACCTTGCCTTCAGGACATTTCTTAGGAGATTTAGCGGCTACAGCAGCCTTATTTACTATACATCTACCTGTCTTCGGATTTAATATCTTACCTTCAGGACATTTCTTAGGAGATTTAGCAGTAGCATTCACCTTTACTTTCTTTGGTTTTACATCATTATATACATTCTGTACATTCTGTACATTCTGTCCGTTATTAACATCATCAACACCATTAACACCATTAACATCATTAACATCATTAACAGCATCTACTACATTAACAACATTAGCATTAACATCATCTACCGCATTAACAGCATTAACATTATTAAAATCATCTACCGCATTAACATCAACATCAACTACATTATTAACATCATCAACAGCATTAACACCATTAACATCAACATCAACTTTGTTTACATTTTTTACATTTTTGATTTTGTTATTATTGGTATTTATTAATCGACGGACTGGTTTCTTTACAAAACAGTTATTTATAAAATCAATAACATCGACTGGTTCGTCTTTCAATTTATCAGCGTTCTTTTTCTCTTTTTTCATACCATTAATCTCCTTCTTTATCTCCTTTATCTCATCCTTATTTAATTTAACATCCTTGTTATTTAATCGATCTTCATATTCCTGTATCTTCTTATTAATTTCGTTGATTCCATTATCAGTAATCTTTTTCTTTTCAACATCAAGCAATATATCTCTTATTACAGGATAAGCAAATTGGCTGCGGTCATTTGCCCTATCTATATAACTTACTAAACCTGTAATTTTATTCATGAATTCTTGTGACCCCTTCTCTGTAAATAAACCATTCTCATTACAAAACATCGTCTTAAATCTATCAAACTCTTCTGGAAATCTTTCATAATTTTCTAATAATAAATTAAGTATCTTTACACAACTCATGTGGTCATCTGTGATTGGTGTAGCAGTCATAAGAAGTAGTTTAAGTGAATCGCCTCCTGATACCTTGTATGAGTTTTGAACCATGGTTTGAAGAACTTCAGGATTTGGTTTCTCAAGAGCCGAAAGAGATGAGCTATATATTTTATGTATCTCATCGATGATAATAAGAGTCTTTCTAAAAGGATCTTCCTTACCATTCAAAGCCACCATCTGCTTATAATATTTGTTTTTACCCTTAATAAGGTTAGTAAATTGCTTATATGATATAGGAGGTAACCAGTTCTTCCCTAAAAACTCCATACGTTTTGCCTTAGTTGATGGTAATATTTCGCCATTATTAAGGCGATCCTGTATTATTACATTACAAATGTTGTCAAACATGTTTTTCCATATATCCTCTTTTAGCGTATGTCTTGTTACCCATAATATCTTATAACCCTCCCTATCAAATGTATTAGTAGCCGTAGAGATAGCAGTACAAGTTTTACCTGAGCCAACACTATGAAATAATAACATCCCTTTGTAAGGTGATTGAGGAGTTAAAAACTTCTGAACAAAGTTTTGCGTATGCGAGAAAGTTACGATATTATATCCCTTATTATCTTTGGCATTTGCCGCATTCGCAACAGCCTTCTTTGCAGCCTGAGCAGCTTGCGCGGCTTCGCTATTATCATCTTCATCAATAATAACTTCAGCTACGCATTTATTTACAATATTTATGTGCTCCCATTTATAAGGCGCAAAGTGCTTCTCTACATATTTATATAATTCAAAATTGGTTAATTTGGTTTTAGGTGGTACTGCTTCAAATTTAGGCTTCTTTAATATTAATTTACTTTTATATTCGTAAATAAACTTGAGCGCATCAGCATAGTTTTTATCAGTAATAGCTTTCACCTTTTTATAGTAGTTAAGATTATCTATAATCTTGTCGCCAAATAATTTTAAAAAGTTTATAGGATTCATCCATAGTTTATTTATAGCATCGCAAAAGTTTTGATTTTTATCTATTACATTACATAACAAAGGTTTTGGGTACTTCTCATTAAGATATGTTAATAATGAACCATTCTTGACATAATTTTGAACCTTATTATTAATATTTCCCATATACAGCTTCGTATTTTTAACCTTGATATCATCCCGTCTGCCAATATTATCAATCGTGAAAACCGCAGCAATTATTAGTAGCGCATTTGCCGACGGAAAATCTTCGAGAACCCCCTTACATTTTTTCTTACAATCTATAAAAGAATCATTCGTATATATTTTACCTCGTATATTATTTACAACCTCTATTAAATCCTTACGCTTCGGTTTCTCAACCTTGATATTATTCTTTGCCATCATATAATCATAAAACCTATTGTTCTTCTCGCTCAGTAAATGAAGATTTTCTGTAAGTGGTGTATCCACAGCAGAAGCAATAATAATAGACTCTATATCTGCTATGAAATTAAAAGCACTTATGTTTTTATTACTATGCTTAATATATAAGTCATGAACTGTATTATCATTATCATATTTAATATTATACCTAAAAATATTTAGAGGCCACCCTTGGTTTGGAATAAAAGGTAGCCCAGATTGTCCGCAATATCGTGTCCCACGACCAATAACCTGCGTATATTCTGCCTTTGTTTCTAAAGGTTCTAAGATGTGCATATATTTAACATCAAAGACATCAAGTCCCTCCTTATATCCTGAATCTAATATTATGATACGCATATTTTCACCATATATATTATTAGGTCGCTCGTTCATAAGGGTCATCATCTTCTTCTTTAAACCGACTGTTAGTGGTTTTTGATAGACAGTAGATGTTGTTAGAAGCCCGAAGGTTTTGTTTTTATCTTTAATATCCGGTTTCAAAGCAAATTTATTAGAATATACAAGCGTGAAGTTATTGGCTATTAAAGATGACGCAACCATCTTAGCACCATATACTCCGGCTATATCGCTGTATATGATATGTTTATAATATTTATTATCAGCTGCCATATCCTGCTCATCTAAATCGTTAATCTTTTTTATCATATTATATATTTTAGGAGATAGCATAGGAAGTTCATTCAATACAGTTTGTTTATTAAACTTGCCTGAATCAAACTTGTGCTCGGGTTTAAGATTCGCCCATGTTCCTGTATTACGAATACATATAGCTTCATTCGATTTTTTATTCATTATTTTTAATTATATGCGTCTATATTCTATATTACTATAATATTAAAAACTTGTAATATGTAAATTGCCTATATTACTCTTTTATATTTCTTGTATTTTTTATATTTTATTACTTTACTTTTTCTTAGAACTAAAACCAAATCTTGGTTTTTCAGCTGCTACTTTTGAATTTGATTTAGTTAATAAATTTATGAATACATTAACTACCGATTTTTTTAAAGGTTTTTCTTCTGTACGACGTGATGTTGGTGGAGTATATGGAGCAACCTTATTAGATACTCCTCCTCTCTTACTTACACTCTTAGGTTTACTCTTCGGTTTAACAACACTCTTGCTTTTCATTACAGGCATTTCAATATATATATTCTATAATATGGAATATAAAAAATAAATTGTTGTTTGTCTAATATGTTATTAAATTGTAAATGAAAGCATATAAAATATAGGCATATAACATATATAAAATCATATATTATTATGATTATTGATTTAGAAGAAATTCAGAATATCTTAACTTCAAAAAAAATAAATATTAAGGGTTGTTTTCATGTAGGTGCACATGATTGTGAAGAACTACCTATTTATAATAATTTTGGAGTTAAAACAGAAGATATTGTATGGGTCGATGCGCTTTCTTTTAAAGTAGCTCAATCTATCGCTCGAGGAATACCTAATGTATATCACGCCGTTATTACAGACAAAGATGACGAAGATATTCTGTTTAATGTAGCTAATAATTTACAATCTTCAAGTATTTTAGATTTTGGAACGCATTTGACGGAACATCCTGGTGTAGTTTTTATAGACAAGATACATCAAAAGAGTATTACAATTGATACCTTTTTTAAAAGAAATAATTTAGATGCTTCAAAGTATGATTTTTGGAACTTTGATATTCAAGGCGCTGAACTCTTGGCATTAAAAGGTGCTACAGAGTCTATCAAACATGCTAAGGTATTATATTTAGAAGTTAATTCAAAAGAACTGTATAAAAACTGTGCGTTAATTAATGAGATTGATGAATTCTTAGCACCACTCAAATTTAAAAGAGTTCTAACAAATATGACGATACACAAATGGGGAGATGCTTTGTATATCTTAGATGTTTAGATTTTTATTATTTATTATTATATTATTTTTATTTATTAGCATCTGCTGCTTTTTTTCTGAGTCGCTCACTTCTTCTTGGTTGTGTAGGTGCTACATCTGCTGTAGGAGATTGTGCAGGAGATTTCTTAATTACGTGGGATGTACCCTGAGCAGCTGATGGTGTACCCTGAGCAGCTGATGGTGTACCCTGAGCAGCTGGTGATGTTTTTTTACTGGGTCGCCCTCTTCTTTTTGGTTGTATAGGTGCTACGTCTGCTGTAGGAGATTGTAGAGATTTCTTAATTACACGGGGTGTACCCTGAGCAGCTGGCGGTGTACCCTGGGCAGCTGGTGGTGTGTTTTTACTGGATCGCCCACTTCTTCTTGGTTGTGTAGGTGTTACGTCTGCTGTAGACAATTTATTTACACTATTACTACTCGAAGTAGCTGATTTAGAATCATTACGAACATATATAAGTATTCTTACACCGCTACTAAAATTAAAGCAAAAATCTTTATTTGCTACTTTGGTTTTCAATATATCAGGCATACATTTTATTCTATTTAAGCAAATGTTAGCATCATAAGTCTGATTCCATTTATATTTCATAAGTTCGCAAGGAATATGTTGTGTTATTTGTGTCGTCACCTGTGCTGGATCCATGTTTATTCTTGGCCATCCATTATAGACATATCTCTCTTTTTTACATGTTATTCCAGCGATTATATGTCCTATATTATGGTCTGTATTACTATTTGACAATATTACAGAATCTAAAGTATAATTTTTTTTATTATAAGTTATGTTGTCTTTTCTATATCGTATATTACTATATAGGAAGTCATCAGGTATTATATTATTAGCCAAGATGCTATCATAAATAGGTATGTGATAATTATAAACCCTTAAAAGTAATATAGGTGGCGCATAGTTATCCTCGATATATCTATATCCTTTTAACCTGTCTTCTTTGTCTTCAATACTATCTATTATATTATTATCTTCAATTTTATATGTTCGAAAATAATCGTAATCTTTGTTTAAATATGAATATCTTAAAATATATTCAGTCGTGCTATAATCAAACATTTTATAATCAACACCTAATAATGTATATAGTTTGCCTATATACAGCTTTGGTCGAAATGAACCTAATATATTTTTATGTTTAGGATTAAAAGGAAATTCATTTTTGTTTTCTTTATTTAATAATGATAACATATTTAAAAAAGTATCATCACTAAAATTTTTGTAATCCTCGCTTTCTCTCCCATCAGCTGTCTTCAAGTATTTATCATCTAAAACATGTTTTAATAATGTAAATAATTCTTTCTCTTTATCCCAATTATTAGATGCTTCAAGTAGTAATTTTCTACTACGCTGACTATAAAACATAGCTACAAATGTAGCCATAAACCAACAAATAGGACCAACTTGCTTTGGTGTTAAAATTCTTGAACATGTTCCTTTTTTAATTGCTTTCGTTTTTATTGCCTTTTTTTTTATTGATGGTGAATTCATTAACAAAATATAAGATATATCTCTATATATAACTTTTATAAAAATAATAATCTCTACTTTTTTATTTCTTATTTCTTATCAATATACAACGTCCTGTCTTAGGATTTAATACCTTCCCTTCAGGACATTTCTTAGGAGATTTATTAGCAGGATCTTTAATATTCCTTATTAATATACAACGGTTTGTCTTAGGATTTAATACTTTGCCTTCAGGACATACCTTTGGCGACTTTAGCGGCTTATTAGCTGCTGCCTTAGCATTCTTTATCAATATACAACGGTTTGTCTTAGGATTTAATACTTTGCCTTCAGGACATACCTTGGGAACCTTCACATTAGGAACCTTTGGAGACTTATTTGGTTGTTTTATAGGAGAATTAGGAGACTTCACAGCATTAGCAGCATTAGCAGCATTAGCAGACTTAGTAGCACTATCAATCGAAGTATCAGGTTTAGCATCCTTACGAACGTATATTAATATCTTGTTTCCTTTACTAAAATTAAAGCAGATATCTCTAACTTTTAGTTTCTTTCTTAATAATTCAGGGATACATTTGTTAGTATTCAAGCAAAAGTCATTATTCTTAATGATATTCCAATCATACTTCATAAGTTCACAAGGAATATCACTATTTATTATTTGATTTTTCATTACAGGATCCATGCTTGTTCTTGTCCAGCCATTATAAATATATTTGCCTTTTTTACAAGTGATACCAGCAATTGCGTGTCCATTTTTCTTATTTATATTCCAATTTGTCAAGATTACTGAATCTAAATTATATTCCTTGCCATTATAAAATATTTGTTCGCTCATAGACTTTAGACTATCCTTGGTGTCGCCTTCTTTTACCTTGTAAAACGAGGTGTCCCCCAAACCTTCAGAAACATTCACAATCAATATGGGCGGAGCATATCCATTATCAACATAGTTGTCTCTTCTTGTATTGTCCTTAAAAACATTATCTATATTGATACCAATATCTATATTCCTCTTTACAATTGTATATTTTAACCAATCATACTCCTCATTCAAGAAAGAGTATGACAAGATACCATCTTGAATATAATAATAAAAAATCTTATAATCTAAATTTAATAATTTATACAGTTTGCCTATGTAATACACAGGAACAAATCCACCAGATACCTTTTTAGGGTCATAAGGAAATGCCTTACTATTTTCCAAATTTAAGTATGACAATATCTTTATAAAGGTATCATCTCGAAACTTCTTATAATCTTCGCTGTCTCTTCCATCTGCTGTCTTTAAGTATTTATCATCTAAAACATGCTTTAACAAAGCAAATAATGCTTTCTTATTATTCCAACTGTTAGACGCATCAAGTAGTAATTTTCTACTACGCTGGCTATAAAACATAGCTACAAAAGTTGCCATAAACCAGCATATGGGTCCAACTTGCTTTGGTGTTAGTATTCTCGCACATATACCTTTTTTTGACTCTTTTATTTTTACAGGTGATGAATTCATTAGCAAAATATAAGATATATATATCTCTATATATAACCTTTATAAAAAGTAATAATTCCTATTTTATTTTTTATTTTTTATTAATATACATCTCCCTGTCTTAGGATTTAATACCTTACCCTCAGGACATTTCTTAGGCGACTTAGGAAGCTTAGGCAAATTCTTGAAAGTAGATTTAATATTCTTTATCAATATACAACGTCCTGTCGTAGGATTTAATATCTTGCCCTCTGGACATTTCTTAGGCGACTTAGGAAGCTTAGGCGACTTATGAGGCTTAGGAGGTATATTAACAGGTGCCGGAATATTTTTAGAAATATTATGTTCAGTCATCATAGAAGTATCAGGTTTAGCATCTTTGCGTACATATACTAATATGCGCTTTCCTTTGCTAAAGTTAAAGCAAAGATCATGATCTTTTAATTGATGTTGTAAAGCTTCAGGGATACATTTTGCGGGATTTAAGCAAAAATCACCATTATATTTAATGTTCCAATCATACTTCATAAGTTCGCATGGTATTTTTCTTGCCAATTCCTTATTAATCATTACAGGATCCATGCTTGTTCTCGTCCAACCATTATAAACATACTTCTCTTTTTTACAAGATATACCAGCAATTGCGTGTCCATTTTTCTTATTTATATTCCAATTTGCCAATAAAACAGAATCTAAGTTATATTCAACACCTTTATAAAATATTTGCTCATTCAAAGACTTTAGAGTTTCCTTTGTTGCTCCCTCATTTATTATATTATTAGGGAATAAATCTTTATAAAAATTAGTATTCTTATTGTCATTTCTAACAATAACCATCAATATCGGCGGAGGTGTTATATTTTCCTCTATATATTTGAAATTGGCATTTCTATAAAAATATGTATTAATATTCTTTTTAACAACCTTATACACAATCTCATTATTAAAATCTTCATTTAAAAACGAATACGCAAAAACATTATCAGCAACATTATAGTCATACATCCTATAATCGACATTTAATAATTTATATAACCTACCTATGTAATATTCTGGATTAAATCCTCCAGAAATAGTCTTGGGATTATAAGGGAACAACTTATTATTCTCCTTATATAGCAGAGATAGCACTTTGCTAAATGTATCATCACTAAACTTCCTATAATCCTCACTTTCTCTACTCTCAGTCTTCAAGTATTTATCATCTAATATATGCTTCAAGATTGTAAATAACTCTTTCTTTTTATTCCAACCTTTAGAAGTATCTAATAATATCTTTCTGCTACGCTGGCTGTAAAACATCGCTACAAAGGCAGCCATAAACCAACAGATTGGTCCCACTTGTTTTGGAGTTAATATCCTTTCACATACATTATTTTTTGCTTTGATATCTTTATTCTTTGTAAATATTAAAGGATTCTTTGAAAACTCTTTCCAATCTATATCATCCTGATGAGTTTGTAATAGGGCTATAACATGCGGATTAGGATTTCTTGATAAAAACCACCAATCTACTTTTTTAAGATTTAGTATAAATAATTTAATAGCATTCGGATTTGTAGATAAAAAATGCCATACTATTTTATCTTGATTTGCCTTTAGTAACTCTATGGCATTTGGATTACTTGACAATATTTCCCAATCTATTTTATTTTGATTGCTTGTTAATAACTCGATAGCATTTGGATTACCAGATAATGCTCGCCAATCTATTTTCTTAAAATTCTTTTTTAACAACTCAATAGCATTTGGATTACCTGATAGAGAAGACCAATCTATATTATCAGGGTTGTCTAACATATCGATTGCTTTTGGATTACGATTACTTGACAGAACACTCCAATTGATATCTTTCCTGTTGGCTTTTAACATCTCAATAGCATTCGGATTACTTGATAATGCGTCCCAGTCTATATCATTTGGATTCTCTTTTAACAACTTGATTGCTCCAGGATTACTTGATAGAGCTACCCAATCTATTTTCTTATTATTATTTAATTTATTATAAGCAGCTTTTGTTAAAGACTTTTCTATTTTAATTTTAGCTTCTAATAGCTCAATCGCATTTGGATTACTTGATAACTCTTTCCAACTCAACCTTTTTATAGGTATCCAATCTCTTAACTCATATTTAAATGTTCCTTTATTTTTTTTTATTATATCTTGTAATATAGAGTTTTTTGATGATGCGTTCATTCAGTATAAATCTCTCCAGTTCTTCTAATTACTTTTCAGAAAATAATATAAAAATAAAAAAAAAATATAAAAATATATAACACGTGTATATAAAAATTGATAAGGTTTAGTATATAAATATTAAACTATACATATAGAATATTCTCAAAATCCCAATATGAACTTCAAATTGATTACATACCTCGTGATTACCTCAAGTTATATTAATTATATGAGAGCAATCAATACGCATTCACATACTAATAGACGACCATTATTAAGATGTAATAGTGCCCCTGACATAACAGCACTATATAATACTACAGTTTATACATCACTCGTTACAGCATCCGCTACAAAAGACATAATACCCTATAATAAATATAAGTCGATTATCTTTAATCGTTATAAAAGAAATATATATCTTCGATCAAAGGAAAAATATACATTCGATGAAAATAAATGATAAACAAAGTAATATATATATAAGAATAAGTATTATATGATGTGTTTCTTGTTGAAATGTTCAATACTTTCCATTATGTTTTTATAATCACTATCGCGTTTATCTGTTAAATCGATATACGAAAGTCCAAAATCGATAATTTTAATTACCCATTTATTACTCTCTTTTTTTAACATAACATTAGATTCACAATATAGGTCATAATGTATTACCCCGATATCATTCAATAAGTTCGTCGACTCTCTTATCTGACAAAGGATATCTTTGAAATCATCACGAGACATTCTATTTATATAGTACCTTAGAGGATGATTACCTGAATGGGCAAATATCATCAAATTATATTTGGATATAGCCGATGGGTTTGAATCATTCACTAATCTTGCTAAGTTATTAGGGAGATTTATGTTTTCATACACATTTAGCATCTTTGTGAAATACTTAAAATCTTTCAAGTTGTTGTTGATGTAATTATTGATATCTCTTTCTCTAACAAAATCAACTTGTAAGTCGGGATGAACCAGCTTCGCAAAATAATGCTTACCTTTTTCTACAAAACGAAAGCAAATAACTTTGTCTTCCTTTCTCTTTATTACTTTAATATCCTTGATATCTTTAATGTCCTTGTCAAACATTCTTATGGTGTCTATTTAATTTAAAAAGGGGTATCAATTTTTTATAATGAATAATATTTAGGGTGTTTGACTGTATTAACTTTTGTTCGAACTAATGAATGTGTTTTTGCTCGTTGATTCTTATGTGTTTTAGAAACTTGCGATGATGACGATGTTTTATCTAAGTTCATAATAAAGAAACATCTTATAAGCTGAATATATAAAACACACATTTTAAGATTTTTATTAAACTCTAAGATATTTACACTCATGCGCAATAATTTTATAAGTTTTTCTGAGTTATGACTAAAAAACATGGGCTCGTTTGTATCTATTATAGGATAATTGGGATCATCATTAATTATCTTACAAATAAACTCATATTTATCTGTTTTTCTCAAAATACTTTTTAATGATCTATTACTTGACCCTGAATTTTTTAAGTTCTTTGGTAAATATATAACATCCTTCTTGATTGCTAATAAAGCTATTATATAAAGAATAATATCACTCTCTTTCTTTATATAGATAATATCATCATCAATCTCACTCTTACCACCATCATGTAGTAAATATAAGAGGTTATACTTATTGATATTGGCTGATTGCTTGAGATCATATATAATTGCTCTGATAGCTTCAGTATTTGCTTCAACAAAATCGTTTTTATTAGCATAACCGGATTTATAGCTTCGAATATAATATGGTATTATTTTTTCTCCATCTTTATACTTCCCTAAGGAAGCATCATCTGATGACATATATTGTAAGTATTTTTTCCATTCTCTTGCTTGATTATATTTATCAAATACTATATATTCATGTAATACACCACCTTCTGTCTGACAATCTATTAAATTTTCTACTAATACATCATAATAAATGGGCTGTCTATTTGCGGCAGCTCCTTGATCACGTGCTGATTCTTCTGTAGTTAAACATGCGGGATGCTCAAATACAATTTCACTACGTGAATAATGCTTTCTATCCAAATATTTGTCTCGTGTATCAAGAGGTTCATAGGCATCTGTAAGCCATAAATATTCAATAGGCAGCTGTAAAACATTCATAGATATATAAAGTTGTTTAGAGTTTATTAACATACTTAAAATACGGTCATCGGCCTTTCCTTGAAACTTTGGCATAAAAGACCATTTACTCCACATAGTAAGCAATTCACGTCCATTATTGTTATTGGCAAAATACATAATCCCGCCAGAAGTTTCGAATGTAAAAGGATCAAAACAGGGTTTAGTTTTATAATGAATATTTGAACGTGGATCTACATTCCAACCACGCCCCATATAGTCAACATTATTAATATCAAAAATATGCGGATATTTATTAACAGTCATATCACCATCAATATAAACTACAGATATGTCTTCTTTTCCCATATCTCTTAATGTATCAAGAACCTTCTTTATAAAAAGTGGTTTGGCGTTAATCGCAAGCTGATACCCTCCAGGCACCGCAAACTCAGGATATTCTTGAGAAAAGTAATTACAGTTTTTATTTATACAGTTATTATTCCATTTATCTATCATACCCTCGAATGTATCAGGTTCCTTAAGTAGCTTTTGTCCATCTTTAAGTTGCCAATTAAATTGTAAATAATTAAGTTCTTTACATGGTATCTGTGTATTTCTATTAAGATTCCCTTTGCCCCACCAGTAAGTTATGATCATAAATTTAGATTTTTTATTAACAAAGTTTGCTTCGCTGATATCTAACCTCCTATTATCTATTATTTTCTGTATATTTTCTTGTAATACATTCATTAGTTGTTATTATTGTTTGCTATTATCTAATATCTAATGATATAAAAAATAATAATGATGAGTAATTGTAATTATTGTAGTTTATATTACATATACTGAATGCTCCTATGTAATAAATTAATATAAGACTAATATTAGAATATATATATAACCATTCTAAATGTATCAAACAAGCATTAGAAATAAGAAAAAGATTAGTCAATTTAACAAGGTCGCTAACAATAACTATAATATTAATACGGAATATGAAGTGTACGCATATGTAATTAAGTTATTGGGAAATTGTAGAGTTCTTGTATTATGTGATAACGGGAATGAGGCAGTTGGAGTAATTAGAGGGTCTATGCGGCGTTTTAATAAACGTGTATTGATTGAGACTGGTGATATTCTTGCTGTTTCTATGAGAGACTTTCAAGATAATAAAGTTGATATTGTTCATAAATATAACGCAGAGCAATGCAAGATCCTCATTAATAATAAAGAAATCTCAGATACTTTGATAAATGCCTATAATAAGGTCGCTACGACTGCTATTAATAACACTAACGAAGCTAATATTATATTTGATGATGCTGCTGCTGATGTTGATGCTATTGATGCTAAACAACGTAATAAAAAAGGAACGGATAGTTATAGTGATAGTTTATTTGTATTTGATAGTGAGGATGAAGATGCTGCTTATGACGATGAAGATGATGGTATCTAAGATATTTATGATACTTATATTAAAATTCTTTATTTTTCATCAATATTTATTATCTAAAAATAAAACATATCTAAAATATAGAAGTATATATTTAAAATGATATTTAATGATGAATATACTGGTTATAGTATTGCGTTTAGTAGTGATTACTCTTTATTACAAATATCAGGATCAATAAAAAATCATGCGCAATTTAATAATATTATAATAATCGCCGCAAATCCTATAGATAGAATGAGTAATTACTCTGGGTCTGGTCTTCCATTCCCTAATCATGAGATTGCTTTTGAAAATACCCCAAACATTCACCAAGTAGATTCTTCGGGAACATTTAACATTACTTTTAAATATCCTAATAGTTTCTATATGCCCGACGGTATTAATAAAATAAAACCATCCATATATTTCAGTTTTACTGATATTAGCAATCAAGAATTTCGTATTCAATATGAACTACATGATATATTAGCATTACGTACATTAATTAATAGAAGTTCTCGTAAAAATCCTGAGTTTTATGGTGCTAAAGATTATATTCTCCCTATTGATACAGCCGAGAAAGTAATGAAAGCATATGCTATTGCTAAAATAGAGAATGATATTGGATAAGATAGGATCGGATAATTTTGTATTATTTTTCTTTTATAATTATAAAAATTGATTATTTTGCTTTTTATTAATATAGCAAGAACCGACTGATTTGTTGTTTGCCTTCGAAGCCCATCAAATCCGTTGAAAGTACCAAGTACAACAAGCCAAGTTAATCTATCAATCCTACCAAATCCAAATAACCATGTCATTTGTCAAGATCAACTTTACCACCGATCGCATCAAGTACATTTTGTTTGAGGAAATCAAGACTCTCGTGTTTAATAACAGCGGGATTATCTTTGGTGGGTATGCGAGGGATATGATAATTAGCGACCATTTCAAGGCAATATATAATAGCGCCAATAAATATAATATCCATAAGTTTTGGAATCGAATGTATCAACCCGAAACTGCTGCGCGCACTCTTGTTGCGAAAGACATGGATATTTGTATGTATAGCACAGATGATGTTGATTCGTTTCTTATAGCCCTTCAAAATATCTTTAATGATAGGATTGGTTATACCAACATAACCTCTTCTGACATAACAGCATCTCAAGAGAACAATTATTTCAATATTCCTATCGTCCTTCACAAGAAAATTAACTATACGATCACCATAGGAAAGATCCCGTTTGTACATAGAGGGGTTGAAATCTCCTTTGACTTTGATATAATAGTTCCGAGAAATTCCAAGTTGATGCCACCATTCAACCGTGTAGACATGCTTTCAAATGTGTTTATCTTGAATAGGCAAGGGATTGTTATGTCTAACAATACGGGAACTGCTATTGACAAGATGAGTATTGTGAATAAACAGAAGATGTCTGCTCGTATTATGGAGGATGTTGTGCAGTTTAAGACACAGTTTTGTCTGGGAAATTACACCGATAATTATACTTGCGGGAACTTTAACTATAACAGCAAGGTATGCGAGCGTCTTAATAAGATGTTGTTTAGGGGCTTCAAATGGGATATCACAAATATGCCATTCTTTCTCGATGAACACAAGAAAGAATTAAATAATGGTGATAATGGTGATATTAACTGCTGTATCTGTCTTTCTAACTTTAAGAACAACGATAGGGTTGTCAAAGTGTTCATAGATAATTCTACGAAAACTGAGAAAAAGGTATGCTCTATCGCACATGACAAATGTATGTTCAAATACTTTGAGACGCAAGTTGAAAACGCCAAATCAGACATGATTTCCGGAAGAGATGATTTCAAGTTCAGGTGTCCTATGCGAAACATAATTAATTTCAAGCAATATGCCGAGAATATTGATGATATTATTCGTGAAAAAATGAAAAACTAAGAGAACAACCAAACATCATAGTGCGCTGCTCGAGCGATACCTCGTAAGATTGTAAGATATGTCTGTGTATATGTATGTTTTTTATATGTATTTTTATATTTTTATTTATATGTATTTTATTTTAATATTTTATATATTTGATATTAGCTTATTTAGGACACTTCCGAAGGTATAACTTACTAATGATATTAGAATTATTACTATTAAGTTTGAAGCATTCGATAAATAGAAAACGTCGCAGTGCTCAGTAACATGGAGATATATCTCGAATATCATAATTTTAATAAACATCCCTAATATGATATCAAATCCAAATATAAAACCAAGCAGAAAGTTTACTACAATATGGGATATAAGATATATCTTGTTTTCAAGAATGTTATTTGTGTTGTTTGGATAAAAGAAGATATCAACATCGTGTACGTTAAAAACGCATCTTAATATAGTGAATGATAATGTCACCGTAAATATTATTAATAAGTATATGTAAAAAAACTTAGCATCCATTTTTTATTATTTACCTATTTCCTAATTAGATAAAATAATTTAAATTCCTTTTTATAACATATCTTATTAGAATTGTAAATACTAATGTCGTAGAAAATAAAAGGAATAAGAATAAATAATAAAAATAAATTTATATCTATTAATTTTTTATTATATGAGTTTTACATTCGGTGTCAGGCATATGTTTTTTATATAGCGAAACAATCGCTTTGTTAACATTTTTATTTGAATAATAGAATAGTATGTGTTTTACCAAAATATCCTTTACAAATACATTTTTGTAATATTCTTTTATTTGGCTCGATTTAATAGATAACAATTTTTTATAAATTTCTTTACTTGCTACAAATTTCTTGTTAAATAAAATCTGATTCTTGTATTCATCATTATAAGAGCTCAAATTATAAAATTTAGTAGTTTCATATATATATTTAAAATGTCTCTTGGCATTAAATATGCGCTCTTCTTCAATCTCATAATTTTTAAGAATATCAATAAAGTTATCTAAAAATACCATAGTATATTTGCTATGACATTTAGATGTTATAACATAATTGGACATATCAGGATTATAATTGTCCACATTCACGCTAATAGCAATATTGTATATTATACCCAGCTCTTTACGCAGTTTCTTGTAAAATATACCAGCATCAAAGTTAAACAATATCCGCTTAATATAGAAATTGAGTATTAAATATTCATCTGAAAGATATTCGATCCGCTTTGATAAATGTATAACAATTGAAGTGTTTTTATCAGTAATACTATTTCTTATATTTACTATTTTAAGACTCTTATTACTGTGCCTTATTACAGGATATTCCTGAATAGTCTTTTTATATTTTATAATTTCAAAATACTTCTTGACATTCTTAATAACCTCATTAATCTTATTTAAAGGACATGTTATAGATATTACTAAATTGTCAGTATTTAACTGCCGCCTTAAATACCCAAATGTTTTATTATCATCAAAGTTTTTTATATATGTAATTTGTTTTTTATAATCTGCTAAGTATGAGTATTTAGGATATAGGAATTTGAAGATATTATATTCAAACATATAATTATTATTTGATATATATCCCATATATTCTTGAATTATAGCACCCTTCTCCTTTTTTTTGACATCTTCTTCGACATAAAGGTGGTTTATAGTATTTGAAAGTATATCCATATAAAACTCGAGGTCATCATAAATCCCCTTTATATATATACTCATTTCATAATCAGATACATAAGCATTAAACACACCGCCTCTTCTATATATTTCCTCGCTAATATATTCTGAACTTTTGTATTTTTGTGATGTTAAACTTGCTAATAAATGCTCGCAATAATGGGTTAGACCGGCTTCGTGGCTTTTCTCCTTAAATCGTCCTAATAAATAATTTGTAGATATGTATGTTAATTTGGTATTTAAAGGAACTATTATAATTCGAATACCGTTTTTTAACTTTAGCTGCCTAATATTAGCAGCCATGGCTATAATATATCAATATCTAATATATAATAATATATATATTACCATATTACTATATTACCATATTACCATATTAGCATAGCAATCGGTTTGCTTAACTGAAGATAGTTCAAAAAAATATTGATAAATATGTAAACATATTCTGTATATTTTAGAGTAAATCTATTTAACATATCACATGTTAAGTATATCTCAACTACTTTTGGAATAAGCGAAGTATAATTGTAAACACATGAAGCTAATAATGGAGGAACTATAATAGCCGTATATATAGCAGGGTACCATGAACCACCCTCTATATTATGTGAAAAATACATGTGAAAATATTGGAGCATATAAAGGAATTTGAAAAAATAGTAGTCTCTTCTAAACATATTATTAACTTCGTTTCCATATTTCTCAGTATCAATCCATCTCAAATAATGTACAAAAGAGCTGCCAAATAAGAACACATTTGAATGGAGATTTGATGATATGTAATAGAGGATTCCTAAATATTGTATATTATTATTACCTATATAGAACTCGATATCGTGATATATCTGTGTAGATATTATCATAAGTTTTGCTATATATGCTGTGTATTTGCTACGAGGACTTATTGTTAATAAAAAAAGACCCCTAAATAATTTGTTATACAGGATTGTAAGTTTGCTTAGAATAAATCCAAAAACAATCGCCCAATAAGGGTATATGCAATAGTGTATTTTTAGAACTACTCGATATTTTTTTTGAAGTTCTTTTATATCTGTCTCTTGTATATTTCCATCATTCCAAATGATCGGAGATATATAATGGCATTCTCTATTAAAATCAAAACCAACCACATCACCAGTCTTTATTATATGTGTTTCCGGTATAATATTGAATATCGTCATAATATCCCTATTGTCATCAAGGCCTACAATAACTCTATAGCAGGATGCAAAAGGAATATAGAAAAATGGACCATCAATATGTCTTGTATAAAAAATGTAATCAGACGCATTCTTTTGAAAATTCTTATTATTACTTGAAGGAGGCGACACATATATCTCATTTATATCATGAAGCACATCAATCATATAGCCGTCTCCGTACAAGCCTCCACGTAATGATTTTTTAAACATTTCTATTATTTTTATATCTTTTGCGGTATTGTAAAACAACTCTTTTATATTTTGTGGTAAATCTTTGTACCACCAGTGTGTTGAAGTATTGACAGAAGGATTTTGAAGTATTACCCATTCTCTAATACTATTAAGCACATAATTATCATTCCTTAATTTACAATTAACTACTCTTGACTTCTGAAATCTCCAAGGTAAATATAACATAACATCTATTTATAATATATATAAACTTAAATATTATCCCTAATTTACCCTATTTTATTATTTTAATAATAAAAATTGATACTTAAAGGTATGGATTATTAATAATACCAATCAAAAGAGAATGGCTTCTAACCAATCCGCTTCTGCTGCTGCTTCAGCTGCTTCGTCCGTCCAACCAAAGTTTACTCTTACTGAAAATGGAGCAGTTGCTCTTGATACGAGTGGGAATGAAATCGTGGACTACTTTATGTTGTATACGAGAACTCTTACTAAGGAACAAAACTATCAGTTTCTTGAAAAATGCTGGGCAATCAATCCTCAAAAGACTGTTGCTATTATTTTCAACGGCCGTGATAGGTTGAAGGGTAAAAAAGAGAAGACCGTATCTAATCAGGCGATGTTATGGCTACGTGATAAAAAACCTTACACATATATGAATAATATTATTACATATGTTAATAAATATGGGCGTTGGAAGGATCTTCTCTATATCTGTTATGAGAACAAAGATGATGGAATGATTCACAAGAATTATGAATTGACATTATTTGCCGATAAGTTGCGTGATGATCTCTCTGATCTAAAAATTAATGAGATTATTGAGGAGGCTAATAGTGCTGATGCGACTGAGGGTACAAAGCTAAAAGTCAAAAACGTATCTTTGTGTGCTAAGTGGGCTCCGAGTGAGAATGATAGGAATGACCAGCGTAAGCATTTTGCCAAAAAGATTGCGACAATCCTTTATGGCAAAGATGATGTTAAGAAGATGGAGAAATATAGGAAAGAATATATTGCTCCTCTTAGGAAAAAGATTAATATTGTTGAGAGCCTTATGTGTAATAACGAATGGGACAAGATTAATTATGAGGGTGTTCCAGGTGTCGCGTCACGAAGATTACACAAAGCCTTCAGTAATCATGATAGCGATAGGTATTGTGATTACTTGGCAAAAGTTAGGGGTGGGGAAGCAAAGATTAATGTTACAGGTATTCTTCCTCATGAATTAGCTAATTATTATGTTAATCTTCGTAGTTCACAAGATGAATATGAGGAGAATGAAACTATCGAACTACAGTGGAAAACTATTGTCGACGATGTTAAAAGTTGCGGTATTCTTGGGAACTCTTTGGCGATTATTGATTTGTCAGGGTCTATGTTCTCAGCCAGTAACGGTAGTATTCCCGCACAAGTTGCGATTTCTCTGGGTATTATTACTTCACAGTGTTGTAAAGGAATGTTTAAAAACAAGTTTATTACATTCAGCGATACTCCAGAATTAGTATCCCTTATTCCTGATGAATTATACAAGGAATATACTGAGAAAGGTATCGAGCCATCGCTATATACATGCTTTAAATCGTTGGTTGATGTTGATTTCGGCTATAATACCGACTTCGTTAAAAGTTGCGATATGATAATTAAATATGGCAAGGAGCACAACATTAATGACGAAGATATGCCTAAGAAATTGTTCATATTTACAGACATGCAGTTTGATGAGGCAACTGTTGATAATGACAAGGAAAGTAATGGTATTGAAACGTTGTATAAAACGATTGTTAAAATGTTTAAAGCGGCTGATTATACGGCGCCTAAGTTTATATTCTGGAACCTCAATTCGAGTCATAAACAGTCTTTCCCTGTTAATTGTAAAACTGAGGGAACAGCGATGATTTCAGGATTTTCAGAGCAGCTGCTAAAGATTTTCATGACATACGATGAGTTTAAACCTGACCTAATTGTCGAGGAAATACTTGCGCCTTACCTCAAGGAAATCTTCATAGATGATAGCGAGCTATAAAGATAATTTGATGTATATCTGATATATATATATGATGTATTATATATTTTTTATATTTAATAATAAAAATAATTAGTTATAGTTAACTGTAATACTTAACGTTTCTTCTTGCCCTTCGCAAGTTTAGTAGCGGTATTCTTAACGAATGAGCCGATATCCCGAGTGGAGCTTAATAAACGTCCAGGAGTATTACGGATTGATTTAACAGGGTTCTTGATAACTTCTTCGACTTCGCCTTCGAACTCTTGGATCTTGACTAAGAGATTAGTTAGGGTGCTTATCAATATAGGGATAATTATTATGGTGAATAGTAGTGTTATGAATAAGAATAGGGAGATCATAGTTCCGATTGCGATAATATCCCGGCGTAAATCGTCGGAACACTTACATTTCTCATTCATTAAATAACGAACATAATCGAATGCGTAATATATGTATACGACGAAGGTTAGGAAGAATATGAAGGTACCGAACGCAAGTAATTGAACAATTGCGGTACCCATGCTCTTGGCAATACTTTTGAGTGATACAAACGCAGTAACAAAGAAGTATACTAATGCGACAATAGTAAAGGTCTTGATGAAGTCCTTGTTGCTATGATCTGAACAATCGCATCCTACACTCTCTAACTTGTATATATAACTCCAAATTATTAAGAGTAGTATTACAAATATTAATTGTATAAATAAACTACTATAATAAGACAAAGTGTTGTCGGTCTCTTTCATTATTCTCTATACTATAATAATAGAAATTATTTATTATCGATAATATTATATATTAAAAATCTGGTTGAGCTATCAAAACTTTTAACATCCAGCAACTTTATTTTTTCAACCATCGTTTTAACTATTGTTTTATCCGGATAATTATTTAAATTTTTTAATATTTTAAAAATTTGCTCTATAAATATATCTATAATATATTTGTGAATTAGGGGATTACCAATACATTCATCGGTTAAATAATCATATATGTTATTTAGTAATTGCGGGATCTCCGAAGGCTTGTATTTTATCCAAATTATATTCAAATTATGAATACCTTTTTTCCATTTAATATAGTCACAGTATAACTCATACTCATTATTAAGTAATAATAGATTATTATTAAAAATAAATTTAGGCGGTATCCACTCCTTATTATTTAAATAACTATTCCATAATTTATCAATAATATCTGCTAAAAATCTACTATCAAAGTATTCAAGTAATTTTATATATATGTTATTGCCACCAATACTATCTGTAACTTTAATATATGACCATATAATTAAAAAAAGCTCCTCCGCTTGTGCTGCTTGCGATGCTTGTGCTGTCTTATTATCAATAATACTCTTTATTTTTTCACAAATAACATCCTTGTTTTTGCCTGTTAATTTATTCAAATATCCGATTAATGCGCGTTTAGTGCTTGAATTATCTGAAAAGTCAGGGATAATAATATGAAATCTCCCTTTATTATTTGCGGTTCCTATGTTATTTGCTATATTTATAGTCTTATCCTTTTTATTATTTAGCTTTTTTTCCCATATCATTTTAGGGTCATAGAATGAATCAAAACAACTACATGATTTTTTAAGACTTTCTGCTTTATTTAAAATATTTTCAGGTACATCGATGTTATATCTATTCTGAAAAATAGATAGATTAATTTTAATTACTTTATCATCCATTATTATACTAAATATATTTAATAATCTTATATACAAAATGGAATTAATGAAATTATTCGAATTATATATATGATATGATATGAATATATGATATAAAAATTATATATATATAGTATGATATAATATACTATATTATATGAAATTAGATTTAAAAAATCAATTTGTGGAGGAACTTGATAATATATATAAAACTCATCTCATATATAGGACTATTGTAGTATGTAATGATGACATTTTAGAATATAAAGACTTGTTAGAAAATAAGGAGTTTAGCGTCTATGTAGTTAATTCAATCACAAATATTAATTACGATACTTTAGATCATAGGATCATTTTAATTAAAAACGATCTATTTGAAGATTTTTTAAATAACATAATTTCAAACAATATTGACAACTTTTATACATTTATAACTTTTACACATGATAATGATAATATCAAAGATATGATTTCTAAGAAATACTATAATAATCGTGATATTATTAATAACATAATTTAATATATTAAATAATGAAAAGAGAAAATAACTTGAAATAACCTAACCTAATCACAATTATTTATCTATGATAATGTTAGGATTGAATGGTTTTTTTATCTAAGACTATGGGAAAAGGCAAAGGCTCGAGTAATATAACATTAGCAGGTATTATTATAATTTCTTCTGTATTTATAATCGCTATATTACTTGCGAATAAGGAAAGGATCCAAGAGGGGTTTTTTGGCGACTATAAGAAATATAGTGTTGAATATTATTATATGGATACATGCGGGCATTGCATAGATTTTAACGATTCAGGTATATGGGAAAAGTTAAATAAGCTCAACTTTAATAATGTATCGCTTAAAAAATATAATAGAAGCGAAAACATAGAACGTGTTAATAGCTTAGGAATTACCGGATTCCCTGCTATTGTTATTGTTGAAAATTCAGCAAGTTCTCCGTCAATAATAGAATCATTCGAAATGTCAAGAACTTACGATAACTTATCAAAGTTTATAAACAAATATGAAAATAAAAAAGTATAATCAAGTATAAATATATAAGATAATATTAAAGTATCAATATAATATAACATAGTAATTATGGGCGGTGGTATAACGCAATTAGTTTTAAAAGGGCAAATGGACTCCTATATTAATTTAAAGCCGTGTATCAACTACTATAAATATGTATATAACAAGCACGTTAATTTTTCTATGGAAAATAAGAGAGAAGATCCAGAGAATAACTCATCTATTAATCTGAGATTGCCTAAAGCTACAAGTAATAAATTAATGACTTTCACGTTAAAACGATATGGTGATTTAGTTAGTAATATTTATTTATCATTCAATCTCCCTGACATATATTCTACAGATGTTCATAGATTTAGATGGGTAAATAATGTAGGCCACAATTTTATTAAAACGGCTACTGTAAGGATTGAAGGAACCACGATAGAAGAAATATATGGCGAATGGATGAATATTTGGAACGAACTAACCAACAAGGATGGTGTAGAATATAATAAGCTGATTGGTAATATTCCTGAATATATTAGTCCTAATAATAATAATTCGAGGTATGTTATTAAGAATAATATATTATATAACAAAATATATCCGTCAAAAGACAAAATATTAAATGCGGGAAACCCTTCAATAAATGGGAGAATAATACAAGTACCATTAAACTTTTGGTTTACGAGAAATCCGTCGCTGTCTCTGCCATTATACAAAATACAAAATCAGGAAATAAAGATTGATATTGAACTTAATGATATTGAGAAATTATATCAGGTATGGTGTGATAAATTGAAATTATATGTATCTCCTGATTTTTTCAATACTATATATGGTTTGACATTAAGCAACAATAACGCCATAACAATCGAAAACTTCATAGCAGATGAATGCTATATACAAAGTTATCTTGATATTAATTATATATTTCTTGATAGTACTTATAGGTTGAATTCATTACAAAACGAGGGGATTGTTAAATATGTAGTTGATTATGTTAAAAAACAACCGTCCAAAACAATAAGTATTAAAAGTAGCGGCGGTACAGTTATATTGGAATACGCCTATAATCATATCAAAGAGATTATTTGGGTATTACGAAGATCAGATATACCTGAGAAATTTAATATACATGACAACTATACTGCTTCGCATATATATAATGAAACTATGGGGTTGCTTGAGAGTGCGCAAATTAAATGGGCAGATACTATAATTCGTGAAGATCAAAAAGCGTACTATTATAATAACATTCAACCCTATCAGTATCATACGAATGTTCCGAGAACAGGAATATATAGTTATTCATTCTCTCTATTTCCTGAAAAAATAATAACAGCGGGCTCTTTTAATAATCAGATGACTAAGACATCATTATATTTTAATATCAATAATATTGGTAATAGCATAAAAGATATAACAAAGAGAAGTGAATATAAATATCTATTTGAGTTGATGAGAAGAAACTCTGTAGCCTATATTAAAGAAGATGAGGTTAATTTAGATGTAATTGTATATGCGAGGGTTATTAATGTATTCTCTGTTATTAATGGCGAATGTAATCTTATATGGAATAGATAATAAGGTACTTGGCTATGTAAGGAAAACTCTATGTAATTTTTATATCCATCTTTAATAAAAAGAGAATGGATTTACTTGTATTAATACTAATATTATTATCAGGATACATAATTAAATATTTAATAGATACTATAAACTCTCTTAATAATGAAATAAGAGAGATTAAAATGAAATGTATATCACCACATAATGATGTTAAATTTAATAATGACAGCTCGAGTAGCGCAAGCAGTAATGACAATAAAACTCAGAATGACGCAGCAAAAGCTACAGCTGCTACAGCGGCATTAATAAAAAACATAACATATTTTAAGGATTATTTTGATAATGTAGAATAAAAAAGATAATTAAAAAGATAATGTTAAAAATATTATATAAGATAATGATATAAATAATAAACGCATATATATGTAATATAAGACATCCCTTATAAATTATAAAATGCCTAGAAAAGCAAAAACGACAGATGATAATGTAAGTGATACGAAGAAGAAAAAGAATTTAATGAATACAATAATTAAGGACATCTCAGTTGTTGATAATGAGGACATCATATTACAGTTGCCTTTATCAAATACACAAATAAATAAGTTAAACATGACTGAGAACAATACACCTACGGAGTTTCCGGAACCATATGAACCAAACTGTTTTTATATAAATGAAAACAATACCTATAGTACAATTCAAGATAATATTATATTTGACAATAGTAATAGTGAGTATTCCTTAAAAGTATCTCACAAAGAAGAGATCTTAAACTCTAATAATAATTGTTATTGGTGTTGCCATCCGATTGATAATAGGACTTACGGGATGCCTTATAAATATAATATTAAAACAGATACTTATGTATTATTTGGGAACTTTTGTTCACTCGAATGTGCGAATGCTTATAATTTCTCCTCACACTGTGGAAGCGACAAGGTTTGGGAAATCAACAGTCTGATACAGATGCTAAGCAAACATTATGGATTCTCTTACCCTATTCGTCCGGCACCGTCAAGATTTTTACTGAAAATCTTTAATGGTCCTATGTCAATAGAGGAGTTTCGCAAGGGTCATTATACAAATGATAAGACATATATATTAAATCTTCCTCCTATGATTTCTACAAATTTTAGTTATGAAGTAGTTAATACCTCGTATTTGAAAAATATTACTGACAATATGCACATTAAACTGGATAACCAGAACCATGGCAATAACAATAATCAAAATAATCAAAGTCAAAGTATTAAAAAACACAAAAACACAATTGATAATAAATTAAGTTTAATAGTTTCTAAATAATATAATAAAAATTGATATAAAGACATATATTCTTATATATATGCGCTAATGACGAACATATACTTTTCACCATATAGAATTTCTACTATAACCTGTAACGCAAACATCGGAAATAATATAAATATAAATCTTGGAATATTATTTGACAATATTAATGTTATTGATAATATTGTTGAAGGCGAAGATAAAGGGATTGTGTGGGTACAATTTATGAAAAATGGTACGGATGCATCTAAGGGGGTGTATCCTAAAAAGAGGAGAAAGAGCAAGAAGAATACCATGAAAAAGAACAGGTTTGATAATCAGGTAACAGTTATTTACAAGTTTCATGATAAATATATACCGAATGTAAAAATATTCAAAAACGGTAATATTCAATTAACAGGTATCAAGGATATCAAAGATACTGAGCATATTGTTAATCATATTATTAATGATATCACGCTAATCTATAATAATATTGACAAAAACATTATTGTTAATCCAGAACCTGATTATGTATTAAATTTAAAATATCAAAACTTTAAAATTAGGATGATTAATACAGACTTCAAAGTTTATTCTGACCCTGAGCTTAAAAATGGGTTTGAAATCAGACGAAAGGAGATTCACAAGCTATTTATTAACGACGAGCATAATAACAAATGTAGCTTTCAACCGGGAATTTACCAAGGGGTAAAGCTTGAATACTTTTGGAATATTAATAATAAAAATAAGAATGGTATCTGCTCTTGTCCGAAGTATTGCTATGGCAAAGGAACTGGGCAAAATATTGGTGAATGTAAAAAGGTAACAGGAGCCTTATTTGAAAGCGGGAGTGTATTAATTACAGGTGGTATTACATTCGAACAAGTTAATGAAACCTACAAATATATATGCGATTTTCTTGAAAAACACAAAGATGTAATTAAGAAGCCTCCTCCTAATACAAATATGCCTCCTTTACCTCAGATGTCTCCCTTGCTACTGCCTCCACCATATCCCCAAGTCCCTGTTTTAGCAATCAACTAATTATGAATACTATGTATACTATGAATATTATGAATACAATATATTATATATTATTGGTATGACATTCAAAGTGATATATATTAGTATTATTATCAGCTATATTATATTTTTTATAATTACCGCTATTAACGGTATTATTACCTGGTCTTGTATAAGACGGTATATGATGACTTGCGTAAAAATGCGAGCTATATGCTACAGCATCAGGTTCAACACGAGGAATCACATAGTTATTACCCCACGGTTTCTTATCAAATAAAACATCACCAGTATATAACCCCGCATTTTTTAATGGTTCAGGAGCTTGAACATTAGGGCTATAATCTAACTCGGTATACATTAATTCATTTCCCATTTTTGTATTATTCTATTACAATAGAAGGAATAAAATTTGACATTTATAACTTTATAGAATTCATAATAAAGAATTCATTATATATTTTTATAAAGAATATAAAGATTAAATAATATAAATAACCATATAATCAACTATATTAACTAACAAATGAGTTCAAATAAAAAAAGGAATAATGCCAGTAATGATAGCACCGTATGTAATAAGAAAGCACACACCGACGGAACACCTGATTTTCTAAGCGATGGCTTAGATAACAAAGCTATACATGATATTGTTCAAGATATTATGGCAATCCTACATGAAAATAAGGGTAAATGCCCTCACTCTGCTACAGTCGAAAATATTAGCAAAGAAGATAAATTCAAATTTTTCATAGAAAGATATCCCATGCTTTTTGATATGGTAACAAAGGAAGCAGGGTTTGAATATTCAAGCTTAGAGTATTTCTTGTCTATGCGTGATGAAATTATCAAACAAAGAATAACAAGCGAAGAGGCATCTAAGCAAGTCGGCCAAGTATGGTTTGATAAGTATTATAAAAAATAAATTTATTTATTATTTTTCCCTTTACACATATAAAAATTGATATAAGAGCTTCACGATATGTAATTATACAATCAAAAGTATACCCGCACATTTCACCATGACTTCCGTTTGCTCGACTGTTAAATTTCCTACCAACCTCTATGAACTTATCGATGAAACATTCAAACTTTATGAAGAGCGCAAATCAAATTGCGTAGCTACCGGGGTGTGCGATATTGAAGCTGACAACAACATTAGTTATGCGAATTGTCTGATCTCTCTATTGAAAAAATATCACTTGTGGCCTATGATGAAAGTCAAGAAGTTTAAGGAACGCAGCGATATTGTCCTTCTTCATAACACATATATTCGAAATAATGTAGATAATTTTAAAGAATTATATGAGCAATGCAGAAGTATCGTTCTCGACTTCAGCCTTAACTGTAATAATAATATTGTAGTGACATACGCTAATTCTATTCCCGAGCGTATCAATTATAATAACTACATCGCTACATTATATTCTGATGAAGACAAAATATATGAGGCATATGACGGAACAATCATTACAGTCTATAATTATAAGGATGAATGGTACTTTGGGACTTCGAGCTGTCCTGACGCAAATAGTTCAAAATTTTCGCATCCTACAAAAAAACATGGCAACATGTTTGATGAAATCCTATTTAAATATTTCAAACATCATATTACAGCTGATGCCGAAGAAGTTTCTACGTTAACAACCGAAGAAATCTCCTCAAAACTAAGAGGCTTGTTTGTACAACATTTAGATCCTAACATGGCATATGAGTTTATTATTGTTCATCATGAAAATAAGCATATTATCGATTATACGGGTTTGCTCGGAGATAATTATATGGAGATGTTTCACATTAATACAAAGCATCGTTGTTCGCTTGTAGAGAATGATATTATGTCCTCGGTCATCCCTTCTTTGCTTGAGATTGGCGTTAAATATCCCTTGCCATTCAGTAATATTCAAGAGGCATACGCACATATTAATAGCAATAATTTCAGTTATGGATTAATTGTCAAGAAGATTATATCGGACAAAGTTAAGTTGTATAAGATTTCGACGGATGTTATTAATTATCGTGAAGAGACTGACCCATGTCATCCAAACGTTTGGATGAATATCCTTTCTGTCTATATGAAAAATAAGACTGAGTATACTATCAAGGATTATATCGCTAATTATAACCCTTATATTAATTTGCCCATAGATAATAACGGACAAAAAATAGATCCGACGTATCTCATTCATACAATTATTTCAACTATCAAGGATAGCCTGTATAGCTATTATAAGGCGACGACCATCTATTACCCTAACTATAACCGCTATAAAATGAACAAAGAAATGGATAAACAGTTCCCACCGATTATTCAGTATCATTTAGCACAACTGCGTAATCTTCAAGTAAATACTTATAAAACAAAGATGATTAATATGGGAAATGTATATCATTATCTCTGCCAGTGCAACGATGTTAATAACATTAAAACTCTTATTCAATTCTTTGCTTCTAATCCAATCAACGAAATGTCGCCAAGAACCTCGATGTGTTTCGCAATTATGACAAGCTTAATATCTTAAAATTATTCTCTATTATCTAACAACTTGTAAATTATTCCTTTATTATTTTTTATATTTATAATTTAAAATAAAAATCGCGCGTATATATAGAAAGAATATACTAATATATATGGCTGGTCTTTTCCAACAATTTCAAAATGCCCTACAACAACAATCTTCGCAATCTTCGCAATCTGCTCAAGCCGGTGGAAAGAAACGCAGGCCTGTTCGCAAACCGGTTCGTGTCGCTACCAAGCCTAAGGCCAAGCCTAAGCGTTTAGTAAATAAACGTGCCTTACACAATAGATTAATGAAACAACTTGGTGGATTCTTTGAAGATATAGCTGAATTTACTAATGAATCTTCTAATGGCAAAAGTATGACTAAAGAAGAAAAAGCTAAATATACAAATAATCCACCATCAGCACATTCCATGGCTCAACCCTCTTCCAAAGAACAATTAACTGTTAATGATATGGTTAACGCATTTCCCATTCCCAACGTAAAAGGCGGTGCTCGTCGTTATAAGAAGGTCGTTCCCAAGAAGGCCGCCGCATCCAAGAAGCGCCCTGTTGTAAGGAAATATCGATTCTCTGGTGGTTATGAGGAGGATGGTGATATGGAAGAATTTGAAGAGATGAGCCAAGGTGCTTCCGGTACCGCAACCAGCATGATTCCTGTATCGACTGGTGGACGTATGCATCGCCGTTCGCCAGTACGCCGTACCCCGGTTCGCCGTGCCCGTAGCCCATCATCATCTACTCGCCGTCCCCGCCCCCGTGTTCGCCGGGTTTAGGCGTTAGCTAATAAGAAGGCAATTATTTTGATTTATTTTTTGTAATATATTAAAAAATGATATATAAGATAGATATAATATAATTAATAAAAGAATGCTTACATTTCAGAATTACAATTACGACGAACCTTCAGGTTGTCATACTTTTGAAATAAATAATATTGATCTCGCTATTATAAATGGGATTCGTCGAGTTATATTGACTGATATTCCTATTCCAGGTATTATTGGAGAAAAATTAGAGAACGACGATCCAAGTGTGGATATTGTAATAAATAATGGCGCTCTTCATAATGAAATTATTATTCATCGTATTGGTCTTCTCCCAATCTGTCTTAAAGAAGAAGAAATAGATAATTACGAAGATAACAGCATCCATATTGAATTAAATGTTAAGAATATTACAAATAAGACTATTGATGTTCGTACAGATGATATTACAGCAACTCGCAATTCTGTAAATATAAGCAAAGAAGAACTCAAAGATATCTTCCCTGCTAACAAAATATCAAACGATCATATCTTAATTACACGATTGCGTACTGGCGAACATCTACATTTTAAAGCAAAAGTCGTTAAAAGAAAAGGTCGTGATAATGCGTCATTCAATCCAGTATCTCTCTCAAACTTTTCATATATTCAAGATCCTAAAGAAGCCGATAAAAAGACTAATATTTTAGACAAAGAACGCTCGTATTACAAAAATAAATATGGCGATCCTATGCGATTCAAGTTTGATATCGAGAGTATCAATCACAATATCGGTCCCAAATATCTCGTATCTAAATCAATAGACATAATTATTAATAAGCTGGAGCTTCTTAAAAGAGAATTAAATAGCGAATCATCTGACAAGGTGAAAATACAGCAGTTTCAAGATATTGAAGGAACTTATGAGTTTATTATTGAAGACGAAGATGACACGCTTGGTAATATTATACAATCCTATATTCACAATCATTTTATTAGAGAAAATAATAAGTTCAAAGACAAAATATCATGTACCTATATTGGCTATATTTGTCCCCATCCGCTTAAAGCTCTAATGATATTACGCATTTCTTTAGAGAATGTAAGCGATCCTAATAGTCCCAAAATATTCTCTACATTCCTCGAAGAAAATTGCTCAATTATTATCGAAGAACTTTCCAAAATCAGAAATGATTGGATGACGTTTGCTATTGAGAATATTTAAATAAACTAACGCATCAATCTCCTTATATCCTTAACATTCTCCTTATATCCCTTTATATCCTATTTTTTATTTTGTTTAAAACCTTTAAAATTTTTATCTAATAATATATATTATTCTATAGTAAATAGAAATAGAAACATAAGTTCATATGGCTACGGATATAGAGAATCTCAGGGATATAGAATATTTAGACGAAGAATTAGATGATATTGAATATACCGAGATACTTAGTTTTGAAGAAATGAGCAGAATCAACCCTTCTTTTATTGCTTTGGATAAAGAAGAAATATATAATAGCCTATATATTTTTTTTAAGGACAAAAAGAAATCTGATTTATTAAGAAGTCTATTCTATGAGATCCTTACAAATCGTGAAAGTAAGAATGGCAAAATAAATAATTTTACTAACTATATTTTTGCTGCTGAAGGAGAAATTGAAAAATACTATGATGATAATACTAAGTATGCTACATTAAATTTTATAGCTAAATATAATAACAAAAGAGACCTTCATGAGTTTGTAAAGCGAAAGTTCTGTGTTTCCTATAATAGAAAATCCGACAAAATAGGATTAAAACCATCTCATGATACTAATATAATAATTACAGATAACTTCGATGATCGCAAAGATTTCCCTAAATATTATCCAATCATCAAAGATTACCCCGTTATTAATTGTAAAAACGTAGACAAAGTCGATAATATATATAATATTAATGATTCCGATGAGATTAACCTACCTATATTAGGCGCATATTACAAGATACCTACAGCTACCACAAATGATTATATGTATGCTAAAATAGCATCGCATCTACTAAACAGCGTAAATACTAACTATAAAGCATCCGCAAATTACAAGGATATTTATGAGTTAATTAAGAATACACGTCCAGATATAAGTATGATTATTAATGAAATAGATAATAATAAAGATGCCTTTTACCTTGACTATGGTAATATTAATAACATATTTAAAAAATATGATTATTCTTTAGATTTTATTTCTGAAAAAGATTTGAATATTTTAACCGAGTACATGTACTCTATTATAAAGAATGAGAAGGAACGCAAGAATATACATGGTGGGTTTAAAATTAAACGCCCGCAATTAATTAATAAGAAATTAACATTCTTCGATAATATCGAGAAGGCACTCAAAGTAATTAATATATCTCCAGAAGTTAACTCATTCCTCGAGAAGACAAGGGATATTATAATTAAATATAAAAGCGACATAATACAAACCGATGTAATTCCCTTGAAAAATTATAACATTTATGACATTATAAAGCAGATAAACGATAATGCTATTACTATTGAAGAAGTAATAGATGAGCTTAAGTTATCCATAAAAACCATCAATATAGATCATACTCTTGAAACTATTAATGATATATTAGAGGCTAAAGAGAATTTAGAAGATATTAAAGAAGACTGCGAGAAAGTCAGAGAGTATTTTGTACATTCCCGTGAACACATATTTGATTACGACAAGGACGGAAAGAAGTATGTTATATCTAAGAGAGAAAACAAGGCAATCCATGACGGGAATGACATAGATAATTATGAAGGACTTCAAGATGATGATGATATTATTGACGATGAGAACAAAGGGATTGCGGCTGTCGCTGGTGTCGCTGGTGGAAATAACGATATGTCAGCTATTACCGCAAATACCATAGACAATAATTACGACTTAAATAGGTATATCGCAAATATTCACTTTAAAGATGAAAAGGGTTTTATTGAGATGCTGAGAATAATGTTAGCACTTATTAAGAAAATTAATGATATCGCAAATATTGAGATTGATTATGATGAAATATCTAATTATTTATTTCAAAAATATCGCAGCATATCTACAAGATATGAAACCTACTTAAGGGAATTTGAAAGTAAGAATGTAGAAGATGCTAAGAAATATGCGAAGAAATATGCTGAATTAACTCCATTCCATATACTATATACTAAAAATACTGACAAAAATCGCACAGAGGTAATTAAAGGGATAATTAAAAAGGTTAATGAAGAGTTTATAGAAAATATTAATATAATATTTTGTAATTCTATATGCTTCTGGATTGTTGATATACAAGACAAAATATTAAAAGGAAGTGTTGAGCTAAATATGAATTATTTGAATCCTAACCACATAGATAAGCTGAATGCTCGTGGTCTATTATATTACATCATAGAGATTATAAGCGATTTCTTTAAATACACAGATAATAATGATTATATTATTAATACCAAAGAATTGCGTAAAAGTTTGATTTTTATAATTGAGAATGAACACAAAGACAAAGAACCTGCTATAATAAATGAGCTGCTTAATAAAAAAAATATGGATGCTAAGAATAAATGTGCGATTGATAGAAATAAATATGCTGACGAAGAACTGTATTACATAGATAAATTACTTTCAGCACCAAATAATAATTCAAAATACGAAAAAATACACAAATATATACAAGGTTGCTGCCTTCGCAAACTCGATTTAAACTTTAATGATATATCAGATTTTGTAAATACTGATAATAACGAAATAATAAAATTAAAAGAACTTTATTCAAAAATCCGTCTAATTAATAAAGAAAGAGATACAAGATATACACCACCTAAGAAACATAAAAAGAAACACGGAAACAAGGATAAGCATGATAAGCATGATAAGCATGATAAAAAAGGCAAAGCAGCAAAAGATGCCATCATAGATTTCGAGATTGATAGTGGTAACAACAGCGATGGCAGCTATGGCAGCGATGATGATGATATATTTGCTAAAGAAGTTAAAGAGAAAATTAAAAATATCAAATATGTTAGTAAAAAACCCTTTATTTATAATCTAAAAAATTATGGTGTTGATGGGTGGTTAGAAAGTATGCGTGATAAATCTGAATTATTACCGAATGAGATGATTGATAATATCATAAATTACAATATAGATGCTATAAAATTAGTAATAACCGAAAATATTAAAAGACTTAAAAATATTAAAAATAATATAAGCGGTGAATTTTTAAATTGTAAATATATTAATTACAAAGAGATATTACTAAATGTATGTAAAATATTATATATGAATGTTAATTCTTCATCAAAATACGGTGATGACGAAGTATTAAAAAGCAAAATCATGAAATCCATAAAAAAGATAAAGAAAATGATAAAGTACCTCTATGATTTAAATAAAAATTATAATGCTGAAGAAACTGAGTTAATAGAAATTATTAATTTATCAGTTATAAGTAATTCCCTAAATTTTCCCGATTTATCAGGAGTAGAAAATATTCCAAATGGGTTTATTTCAGATAATACTGAAAAACTCTATGAATATTTAAAAGGTTATTTAGAAGGAAACTATAACAAGTTCCTAACACCTGAAGAGATTGCTATCTTTATTAACGAAAAACGTGAAGAATATAAAAATAAAAAATTAAAAGAAAATCAAGATTTAGATATTGAAGAGAATGAAATACGCAGACAAATGAAAGCAGCCGGTATAAAAGATGCTTATAATAACAAAGATGATGTTAAAGATGGCGAAGATGGAGACGATGGTGATGCTGTAGATGCTGGAGGCGACGGCGATGCGGGTGACATAGGAAACGCTTACAAAGATGAAGAGAAAGACGCAGATTATAATAGTAAAGATAATGATAACTATAATATATATGATGATGAAGATAATGATACAGAGTAAAGTAATAAAAATTTAAATTATTTACATACTTATAATTACTTATAATTACTTATAATTACTTATAATTACTTATAATTACACACTTGTAGCATTTATAGCATTCTGTTGTCTTATAACAATTTCTGCTGAGTTATGCGGTATGAATGCCTTGTTATTTCCGCTACAACCATTCAACTGCAGAGGCAGATGCCGGTCTTTAAAACTTTCAATAACTTGTAACTTGAATCTGTCAGGAATTTCTTCAAATAATATATCATTTACAAGGTTCTCATATTTTAATGCGAGTAAATTAAACTCATTATCAGATATTTCATCATCATTCTCAATCTGTCCTGCTAATAATAAGAATTGTTGTCCTAATCTACGAAATAAATCACATTTCTCACTCGCTTTTATAGAATTATTAAGTGATATAATTAATACACTTATCGCATTTACAACAATATTCGGTATCTTTACATCATTAGCATCTTCACTTATACTATTTATAATACACATAGCAGATGATGTTAAAACTAATGGTATATTGAATCCAAATTTAATCATCGACCAATAACCACTCGCTTTACTACATAATAATACAAGTGCCTCAGTCTTTGATAACAATTTCTCTATTTTGTATGGCAAGTTAGGAGACCCCTTAATTTCTGACCTATTATCTTCGTTTTTTACACTCATTATATTTAATATATAATATAATAAAAATAAATTTAGAAGATTAAATATGTATAATATACTATAATATACTATAATATATATACATTACAATTTACTTACAATATACTATCATTCGCATTCAACCTAGCAGACAAATCATCAATCGTTTTCTGTTGCGTATTTATTTTTTCAGTCAATTCTTGAATAGACTTTGTCAAGAGTGGTATCAACAACATATAATCAATCGTATAATTATGACTTTCATTAGTTGGCACATTAACAGCCTCCGGTATTAAATCATGTAAATCCTGTGCTATAAATCCATAATTCCTTTTATCCCCTTCATTCTGTGCTATAGTTAAGTATGATACCGGATTCAATCTATTAATCAACTCAAGAGAACTATTAACTTCCCTTATATCCTTTTTATATCGCCGATCACTTATAGTTGAATAATTAATCGCATTAATCGTCCCATTAACATCTAATTTACACACCGGATTTGTAGTACCTATCCCGACATTATTATTATTGAAAATGTTAATTATTGAATACTCAGTCGGTTCATATGGTGTCCCTAATTGCCATATTTCTTGCGCATTCCATGATGACGATAGAACCGCACTATTATCATCATTATAAGTCGCCGGCCTATTTAAGTATATTTTGCCTTCAAGTGAATCATCCCCTAATATTGAACACCATTTCGCAGTATAATATACAAAATCACTTGATGTTCCCGGTAAATCAAAAAATGACCCCGATATATTCGCAACAAAATATGAAGATGTACTCGATTCTGCTCCAAGATTATGAGAAAGCCAGCAAGTAGTCCCTTTGTTATCTATTAAATTAGTTCCATCAGCATCTGTTATATGTTCCCATGTTCCTGCTTCACCTATTTTGCGATATAAGCGCAGCCCCCACCATCTCGCATCAGTTCCGTAATCAATTCCTATATGACATGAAAGATGTACTAATACCTTTGAAGATGGATGTGTTGGTTTAATTCGCACACAAAATCCCTGTATCTTTTCATTTATAATATTAATATTGTTATCAATAAACTGCCAGCCATATCCAGTTTTAATTACAATATTTCTATATATATTAAAGAGCGTCTGTATTGACATATTCTGGCAAATAACAGCATTCTTAGGAATAAAAGTTGTCTCACGTTGCCATATTTCTTGAGCATTCCACGATGATGATAGAACCGCACTATTCGCACTATTATATGTCGCTGGTCTATTCAAATATAACTTACCATTCTGTAATTCATCACCTAATTGTGAACACCATTTCGCAGTATAATATACATAGGTATCCATAGCATTTGGAACGTCGTAATAGGCACCTGACACATTCGCAATCAAATACGAGTATGTACTTGATTCCGCTCCTAAATTATGTGAGAGCCAACAAGGAGTCCCGTCATTTCCTACATTACCATTATTACCATCAGCATCTGTAATATGAACCCATTCACCTGTTTCACCTATTCTGCGAAATAAACGAAGTCCCCACCATCTCGCGTCAGTACCATAATCAATACCTATATGACAATTTAAATTTATTAATATCTTTGATGTATAATGGTTAGGTCTTATACGAACACAAAAACCCCTAATATTATTATTAACTATACTTGTATCATTATCTATGAACTGCCAGCCACCGCTTATTTTTTCAACAACATTCTTATATATATTAAATTGCGTTTGTGTTGGTGTATACTTAGTGACAATCCCGCCTTTAGGGAAATATGAAGTCTCAAGCTGCCATATTTCGCTTATATTCCATGATGACGAAACAATAGGAGTATTTAAGGAGTTTATTACAGCAGGTCTATTTAAATACAGCTTGCCATTCTGCGTATTATCACCAAGAAGCGAGCACCATTTCACAGTATAATAGATATAGTCTTCTGATACTCCAGGTATATCATAGTAGGCACCTGATATATTCGCAATAAAATATGAGTATGTGCTCGATTCAGCTCCAAGATTATGCGAGAGCCAGCAAGTAGTCCCGTTGTTATTATTATAGTCCGTCCCATCAGCCTCTGTTATATGTTCCCATGTTCCTGCTTCACCTATCTTGCGATATAAGCGCAGCCCCCACCATCTCGCATCAGACCCATAATCAATACCTATATGACAATTTAAATTTATTAATATTTTTGATGAATAATGGTTTGGTTTGATGCGAACACAGAAACCCTGAACCTTGTCATCTACGACATTTATATTATTATCTATAAACTGCCAACCAGTCCCTGTTTTCTCAACTACGTTTTTATACATCGTAAATTGTGTCTGTATAGGACTGAATTGAGATAATATAGAGGAACTGCCAGTATATGTTTTGCCATTAGGATAAACCATCCCATTTTTGTATAATTCTCCTGTAAAATTAACATCACCAGTAATATCTAAATTATTACGTAAAGTTGCTAAACTATTTACTATAAGATTTGAATTAACAACAAGTCGTCCATTAATTTCAAGATTACTATTAAATTTATTATCTATTATAAACTTATTCTTTGTACCCTCAACAATCTTGTCTGTGGTCGTCTCATTTATTCGTCGCTCTATTCTATTACTTGTAGCAAGCACATAATTACTGATATTTCTATCATTCACATTCATATTATAAATTACTGTTGTTAAACCATCTCCTAAGTTTGAGCTTGTAGTTAATACATAGTTAAGCTGAGCAGTATTAAGCTCATTTATCTGATTAATTAGACTGCTGTTAACATATGAAATATAATTACTGGCATTCTGATCATTAGCATTCACTTTGATATTCAAAGTAGATATGCTGTTATTCACTATATTACTTGTCAGTTGGTCAAGAGTATACAAACGATCGCTTAGAATATTACTTGTAGATAGAATATAGTTACTTGAATTATTATCATTAGCATTCACTTTGATATTCAAAGTAGATATACTGTTATTCACTATATTACTTGTCAGTTGATCAAGAGTATATAATCTATCACTAAGAATATTACTTGTAGATAATATGTAATTGCTGGCATTCTGATCATTAGCATTCACTTTGATATTCAAAGTTGATATGCTATTATTCACTATATTACTTGTCAGTTGGTCAAGAGTATACAATCTATCACTAAGAATATTGCTTGTAGATAGAATGTAATTGCTGGCATTCAGATCATTAGCATTCACTTTAATATTCAAAGTAGATATGCTGTTATTCACTATATTACTTGTCAGTTGATCAAGAGTATACAAACGATTGCTTAGAATATTGCTTGTAGATAGAATGTAATTGCTGGCATTCAGATCATTAGCATTAACTTTGATGTTCAAAGTAGATATGCTGTTATTCACTATATTACTTGTCAGTTGGTCAAGAGTATACAATCGATTGCTTAGAATATTGCTTGTAGATAGAATGTAATTGCTGGTATTACTATCGTTTTCATTAGCTTTGTTTATTAAGTTATTACTGGTTGTTAGAATATAGTTGCTTGTATCAAGAATAACATCTCTATTATTTTTTTTATAATTACCATTTCCATAAATATGAACGTCACCATTATTAGCAATCTTAAATACAGCCATGTCTATGTTTGATGCTATAAAGATATCTCTGTCAGGACTATTTTGCTGTACCATTAAAGCTGTCGCAGTATTATTGGCATTCACAATTTCCAACCTTTCAGTAGTATATACAGTAGTATCTAATTGTGTGCTTTCTCCTAAAACTATTAAATTAGAATTAACAGTTAAAGTTCCATTAAGTTCTAAATTATTATTATATCTATTATTCACTATAAATTTATTTGCTGCTTCTATATTCTCAGTAATCATGTCAGTAGTTAAATCAGTAATTCTTTTCGAAATAATATTGCTTGTGGATAAAACATAATTACTTGAATTACTATCATTAGCATTCACTTTGATATTTAAAGTAGATATACTGTTATTCACTATATTACTTGTCAGTTGATCGAGAGTATACAATCTATCGCTTAAAATATTACTTGTTGTTAATATGTAATTGCTGGCATTTTGATCATTAGCATTCACTTTAATATTCAAAGTAGATATACTGTTATTCACTATATTACTTGTCAGTTGATCGAGAGTATACAAGCGATCGCTTAGAATATTGCTTGTAGATAGAATGTAATTACTGGTATTCAGATCATTAGCATTCACTTTAATATTCAAAGTAGATATGCTATTATTTACTATATTACTTGTCAGTTGGTCAAGAGTAAACAAACGATCACTAAGAATATTACTTGTAGATAGAATGTAATTACTGGCATTCTGATCATTAGCATTCACTTTAATATTCAAAGTAGATATACTGTTATTCACTATATTACTTGTCAATTGGTCAAGAGTATACAATCGATCACTAAGAATATTACTTGTAGATAGAATGTAATTGCTGGTATTACTATCGTTTTCATTAACTTTAATATTCAAAGTAGATATACTATTATTTACTATATTACTCGTCAGTTGATCGAGTGTATACAATCGATCACTAAGAATATTACTCGTAGATAGAATATAATTGCTGGCATTCAGATCATTAGCATTCACTTTGATATTCAAAGTAGATATGCTATTATTCACTATATTACTTGTCAGTTGATCAAGAGTATACAAACGATTGCTTAGAATATTGCTTGTAGATAGAATGTAATTGCTTGTATTATCATCATTCTCTTTAACTTTAATGTTCAAAGTAGATATGCTATTATTTACTATATTACTTGTCAGTTGATCAAGAGTATACAAACGATTGCTTAGAATATTGCTTGTAGATAGAATGTAATTGCTTGTGTTATTATCATTCTCTTTAACCTTCTTTATTAGATTATTACTTGTAGTTAAAATATAATTACTCGAATTATTATCATTCTCTTTAACCTTGTTTATTAGATTATTACTTGTAGTTAGTATATAGTTGCTTGTATCCAAAAACATATCTCTATTATTTTTTTTGTAAATACCATTACCATTAATATGAACATCTCCATTATTTGCGATCCTAAAGACTGCTGTATCTATGTTTGAAGCTACAAAGATATCTCTGTTATTGGTTTTTTGCTGTACCATGAAAGCTGTTGTAGTATTGTTAGCATTAACAACTTCTAACCTTTCTGTAGTATATACAATTGTATCAAGTTGTGTAGTATCACCTAAAACTATTAAATTAGAATTAATAGTTAAAGTTCCATTAAGAATTAAATCATCATTATAGAGATTATTTACTATGAACTTATTTGTTGCTGTTATATTCTCAGTTATCATGTCGGTTGTTAAATCTGTAATTCTTTTTGATATGACATTACTTGTGGTTAAAATATAGTTGCTTGCGTTGCTATCATTCTCTTTAACTTTATTTATCAGATTATTACTTGTGGTTAGAATGTAATTACTTGCGTTGCTATCATTAGCATTTGCCTTGTTTATTAAGTTATTACTTGAGGTTAGAATGTAATTACTCGCATTACTATCGTTAGCATTTGCTTTGTTTATCAAGTTATTACTTGTGGTTAGTATGTAGTTGCTCGAGTTGCTGTCATTCGCATTTGCTTTGTTTATCAAGTTATTACTTGTAGTTAGTATGTAATTACTCGCATTACTATCGTTAGCATTTGCTTTGTTTATCAAGTTATTACTTGTGGTTAGTATGTAGTTGCTCGAGTTGCTGTCATTAGCATTTGCTTTGTTTATCAAGTTATTACTTGTAGTTAATATATAGTTGCTCGAGTTGCTGTCATTAGCATTAGCCTTGTTTATCAAGTTGTTGCTTGTGGTTAGTATGTAGTTGCTCGAGTTGCTGTCATTAGCATTTGCTTTGTTTATCAAGTTGTTGCTTGTAGTTAATATGTAGTTGCTCGAGTTGCTGTCATTAGCATTTGCTTTGTTTATCAAGTTATTACTTGTAGTTAATATGTAGTTGCTCGATTTGCTGTCATTAGCATTAGCCTTGTTTATCAAGTTGTTGCTTGTGGTTAAAATATAGTTGCTTGCGTTGCTATCATTCTCTTTAACTTTATTTATCAGATTATTACTTGTGGTTAGAATGTAATTACTTGCGTTGCTATCATTAGCATTTGCTTTGTTTATCAAGTTATTACTTGTAGTTAAAATATAATTACTTGCGTTGCTGTCATTAGCATTTGCTTTGTTTATCAAGTTATTACTTGTGGTTAGTATGTAGTTGCTCGAGTTGCTGTCATTAGCATTAGCCTTGTTTATCAAGTTGTTGCTTGTAGTCAAAATGTAATTACTTGCGTTGCTATCATTAGCATTCGCTTTGTTTATCAAGTTATTACTTGTAGTTAATATATAGTTGCTTGCGTTGCTATCATTAGCATTCGCTTTATTTATTAAGTTATTGCTTGTGGTTAATATGTAATTGCTTGCGTTGCTATCGTTCTCATTTGCTTTGTTTATTAAGTTGTTGCTTGTAGTCAAAATGTAATTACTTGCGTTGCTATCATTCTCATTAGCTTTATTAATTAAGTTATTACTTGTAGTTAGTATGTAATTGCTTGCGTTGCTATCATTAGCATTCGCTTTGTTTATTAAGTTATTACTTGTGGTTAGAATGTAATTGCTTGCGTTGCTATCATTAGCATTCGCTTTATTTATTAAGTTATTACTTGTAGTTAGAATGTAGTTACTTGCGTTGCTATCATTCTCATTAGCTTTATTAATTAAGTTATTACTTGTAGTTAGTATGTAATTGCTTGCGTTGCTATCATTCTCATTAGCTTTATTTATTAGATTATTACTTGTAGTCAAAATATAATTACTCGAGTTGCTATCATTAGCATTCGCTTTATTTATTAAGTTATTACTTGTTGTTAGTATGTAATTACTTGCGTTGCTATCATTAGCATTAGCCTTGTTAATTAAGTTGTTGCTTGTAGTTAATATATAGTTGCTTGCGTTGCTATCATTCTCATTAGCCTTGTTAATTAAGTTATTACTTGTTGTTAGTATGTAATTGCTTGCGTTGCTATCATTCTCGTTAGCTTTATTTATTAGATTATTACTTGATGTTAAAGTGTATTCTGTAGCATTAGCATCATTAAGATTTACTTTTAATGTTAATAATTTAAATTTAACATCTAAGTAAGCAATATTATTATATAAAATGTTGCTCGTAGAAGATATATAGTTGCTATTATTAGTATCATTCATGTTAGCATAATTTACTAAAATATTGCTCGTAGATAATACATAGTTGCTTGTATCAAAAATAACATCTCTATTATTCTTCTTATAATTACCTAAAATATTAACATCCCCATTATTAGCAATCGTAAATACATTACTATCTAAATTTGACGCAACAAAAATATCTCTAAAAGTATCCTTCTGTTGAACAATTAATGCGACAGATGTATTATTAGCATTCACAACTTCCAATCTTTCTGTAGTATATACAATCGTATCAAGCCTCGTGTTCTCTCCAAGAACTATTAAATTCGAATTAATAGTTAAAGTCCCATTAATCAACATGCTGTTATCATACACATGATTAATGATGAATTTTTTAGCACCATTAAGATTCTCATTTATCATATCGGTGGTTAAATTAGTTATCCTTGTAGATATAGTGTCATTCGTCGTGAATACATAATTACTCTGATTATTATCTAAATTCTTTATTATATCCGTAAGCTTATTGCTTGTCTCTATAGCATAATTAGAAGTCGATAAAATTATATCATTCACGTTGTCTAATATTGTTGTATTATTTATATAAGGAGTTGTAACAGGATAGTATATCTTATTTGAAGTACTATATGTTATATTACCATCAACATCGATTCCGATTGTTAGCTGATTACTGTTATTATTTAAAATAACATTACTTAAATTAATATCCCTATAATTTCCAAGCAAATCTTTGATATTTAAATTAATATTAGAATCTCTCGAAATTACCAAATCATCTAAATATATACTATTACCTGACAAATACAAATCCTTCCATTTATTTGTATATGAACCCAAGTTATATGTATTACTACTACTCGGTATTATATCACCAGCAACTTTGATATCACCTATAATATTTAATTTGTAATTACTTGCTTCTATTGGCAAATAGATATGTGGACGTGTCCCTATACCAATATTACCGCTGACCCCATCTATAATTAACCGATTAGAGGTACTTAAGGAACTTGAAGTTCCTGAGGAACTTGGACTACTATTATAATCAAATGTCAGACTACTATTAGAATTACATATTATCCACTCTCCTTCATTTCCATTCTCCAAGTTAATCGCAACAGATTTATTAATATCAGAGATACCACCACTATTCTTTATCTTTAATTTAGTATTATTACCATATAACGTTAATAGTTGCTCAGGATCTGTAGTTCCTATCCCAACATTACCAGCTCCTGTTATACGAACTCTCTCTGTTGTAGAATTAGTAATAAATCTATGAGAACCATGAGTATTTGTTGCTACATATGATATATTTCCACTCTGTGAATCACCTCGAGTATTTCCGGAAAGTTCAATCTTCGTATTTGTAGTATCGTCTACATCTGCTGTTCCTATAATCGTATAATCGCTAATGCTATTAGCAATTCGAAGTCTTCCTGCGTTTCCTATCTGTAAAATATTAAGAGGGTTCGGAGTTCCTATACCTATATTCCCAATAGGTGTGATAATAAGCTTGAGTGATGAATTATTTACTCCTGAGACTGTGCTAAATTGTAGATCGCTTGCGCTTGTTGCGTCAGCTGAGTATGTCTTTGATGTTATTTTACTTCGTGTTTCTGTATTATAAGAAGGAATCCCAAACTCAATCCCGGATACTTGATTTGCGCCTTCAGCATTTGTTTCAATCCTTATTAATTCACCACTCGGGTGCATGATATGTAGTTTTTTCTTAGGTAATATTGTCCCAATCCCAACATTACCTAATGTGTAATTTAAATTAAAAGTTTGGCTATCAATAATCCATGTATATGGTAGATAATCTCCTAAACGATTAACAATAATATTTGATGTTGCTAATACATAGTTGCTCGTATCAAGTATAACATCTCTATTATCCTTTTTATATACACCAGTAATATCAATATTACCTACAATATCAAGTGCGTTGTTAGGGGAACCGCTACCAATCCCTATCCGGGCTGTTCCACCTCCAATAAAATATAGATTATTCTTTACATCTGTATTATTACCAATCTGTGTTATTGGTGTAGTAGCTACAGTCGATTTAACAAGAAGATTATTTGAAATATCTACAGTCGTTGTAGTTAACCCATTACTTGCTGTTATTAATTGCGATGCGTTAATAGTTGTAGTAGATATCCCACCACTTGCTGTTAATGCCCCAGTTATTTTGGTATCACCAACAACATCAAGAGAAACAGTAGGACTTGCGCTACCTATACCTACACGCGCATATCCTCCACCAACAAAATATAAATTTTTTTCAGCGCTGACATTTTTTCCATATTGAGCAATCGGTGTAGTTAATGTATCATTCCCTGCTGTTATGACACCTGTAGAGTTTATTGATGATGCTAATATACCATTATTTGCTGTTAATAGCCCTGAAGCAATAATAGTAGTACTTTCTAACCCACCTGTTGTTTTTATTAATCCGCTCATATTGACTGTTGTTCCTGTTATCCCTGCTGTAGCATTTATAGAGGTTACTGATAAACCTGATTGAGCATTTATTATTCCAATAGAGGTAATTGTTGAAGCACTAATTCCACCATTTGCCGTAATTAATCCCGAAGAGGTTATTGTAGATCCTGATATTAAACCACTATTTGTATTTATAACCCCTGTCGTATTTATTGTATTTGCCTGTATCCCATCAGTAGCAGTTAACAAAGCTGATGCTGTTATAAAACCTGACGCAGATATTGTTGATGCTGCTATGCCTCCTGCTGCGACAATCTGTTTTCCTAAAGGAACTGTTATACCTCCATTAGCAGTTATTAAGCCGCCTGCTTGAATTGTTGTGGTAGATACTATATTATTTCCTGTTATAGAACCTGACGCACTAATTATATTTGTTGATATTGTAGAAGATATATTTGCGTTCCCAACAATATCAAGAGAAACCGTAGGTGATGAACTGCCTATGCCTATTCTTGCTCTGCCACCTCCAACAAAATATATGTTATTAACAGCAGAAGTATTGGTTCCGTATTGAACGATTGGTGCTGTTTCTGTTGTAGATTTAACTGTAACTGTTCCAGAAGTCTCGATCGTTGTTGTTGATATACCACCATTCGCTATTAATGATTTTCCTGTAGGGATTGTTAATCCGTTGTTAGCAGTTATTAACCCTGACGCAGTAATGGTTGTCGCAGATATTCCTCCGTCGGCTGTTAGCAAACTTCCAGCAGATACTATAAGCCCTTGTGTCGCATTTATTACATCTGTAGCATTCAAAGATGTTGTATATATGCCACCGTCGGCAATTATAGCATAACCATATGGCGATATGAGACCACCGTTCGCATTTATTGTTCTTGATACATTCAGATTGGCAGTATTAACTGTGGTTGTATTAATTATTATTGTTGATAATGTACCAACAACATTTAAATTCCGTCCAGCTGGAACAATTATACCACCGTTTGCTGTAATTAATCCTGAAATATTAGCGGAACCTACAACGTCAAGTGGGACAGTAGGAGATAAGCTACCAATCCCTAAACGTGATGAAGAACCACCTATTATATATATGTTGCTTTGGACTATGGCATTAGTGCCAAATTGTGCGATTGGAATTGTTGAAAGTGTATTATTAATAATTAAATTAGAACTTAGTGTTGTTCGCCCAAGAACATGAACATCTCCTATAATATCAAGTTTTGATTTAGGAGCTGTACTTCCGAGACCTATATTTCCTGACGGTAATATACAGAAATCAACACGATTAGAGGTATTATTAAGTATATTAAATACACCATTATTATTAATAAGGTTCCAATTGTTATAGTTGTAATTATTATCACTATATATTTCAATATTACTATTAATACACTTAATCATTTGATATTGCTATAATATTTAATATATATATATATATTAAAACTTTGGGCATGTTTTTAACCTATAAACTCCACACATATTTAACATGTGCTCATAAAACTATCACATTTTGATAAAAATTGATAATATCTTTATAATAATATAGTAATATCAAAAATGAGTGAATCAAACAAAGAAGGTTCTGCTATGGAAATTGTCAACATTTATATTGATGGCTCTTGTATTCATAATGGAAGTCCTAATGCCATCGCAGGTTATGGTGTATATTTTAAAGCTGATGATGAAAGAAATGAATATGCGAGGGTTGTTGGAAAGCAAACAAATAATACAGGCGAATTAACTGCGTTTATTCGTGCTGTAGAGAAAATGAATGACGAGTTGATTAAAACACCACCTACAAAGAAAATCAACATATATACAGATTCAGAATATGTTATTAAATGCGCAACTACTCTTGGAGAGAAATTATTTAAGAATGACTGGAAAACAGCTGAAGGGAAGGTTCCTCCTAATCTTCAATTAATTCAAAGAATTCGTGAAATATACAAACCTTACAAAAAGCATATTAATTTACAACACATAAAAGCGCATACTGGTTTGAATGATGAGCATTCGATTGGAAATGCGGAAGCTGATAGATTGGCTAATATGGCTGTAGGAGTTATAGTACCATCAGCTGCGTCAGCTGCGTCAGCAACCTTAGATTATTTAGATAATACTTTAATATCAAATATCAAGGAAACTCCGATCAGTATGAAGCATTATATTAATATTGGTTTTGATTATAAGGATGGTGTTAAGAAGTTAGGAGCTAAATGGGACATGTCTTGTAAAAAATGGTATTATGAAGATAATATATCTGAAACTAACAAGAAAGCAATCGAAGAAATTGTAAAGATATCTGAAAGTGATACATCTAATGAAGAAAAAGTAGCAAGTGATACTGGAGTAGATATTGAAATACATAAAAAGATATATGTCAAGATTCCCTTTAAAAATAAGGATGCTGTTAAGAAACATGGGTGTCGATGGGAACCTGAGAAGAAATCATGGTATTACATGTCTAATCTTGAAAAACACAAAATAGATAGCATAAAAAAATTAGAAGCATAAAAGCATATAAACATAACATAAAAATTTTAGATTTTAAATTATTGTAATTGTATATAATAGGTATTTAGTTTTCGAGTATTATTTTAACATTATTACTAAATATATCGGTATATTCTTTTGGTATATTTTCGAATGAGATCAGTTTCATATTTAACATGAATTTCTCTTCATATCCGCTTTCTTTTATATATTTTTCTCTTTCAATATCAGTCATATTAGATATCATTAATGCTTTCTCTTTTGTTATTCCTGAGCCAATCTTAGAAATATTATCACTCTTATCTCCATAAATTGCCTTAAATAATAAATCAACTTTCGGATTATTAAAACCACGCTTCACAAGCTCTTTAAACTGCATGTTATATACACACACTTGTTTATCAACTAATTGTAGAAAATCATTATCATTTGTTATGATAACAACGTTAATATCATTATTTTTTAATATTTCTAATTGTGTCTTGATCATCTTTTGAGATAAATAAATAACATCATCGCCTTCTAATCTGTTCTGTGATATATATTTAAAACCCAAAGAATTAATGTAATCGTTGAATATACTAAAGATTTTTTTATTAAAATTATTCTTCTGAACTCGAGTCGCCTTATAAGTATCATAGATGTCATTTCTCCATATTTCGGTACGCTGGCAATCAACACAAAATACTATATTATCCTTGTTAGTATTCCATTTTTTACAGATTTTCTTAATATCATTATTAATATGCTTATAAAACGCTGTAATAAATACCTCGTTATTTGTTATGTCATCAACAGAGACATCAATATTTTGAAATGAAAACCACCTATATGTAGCAAAATATCTATGAAATACATAATAACTACTATCAATAAGAATAATATTATTCTTGTTAAAATAAATAGTATTCATCAATATTATATTTAATATAATTTAAATATTTAAATAATAATTAATCATTTTTTATTTACTTTGCTGTCTGTTTTTGGAAATTATTAGCCTCAACCATTATTAATCGCAATTCTTCAGGTTTCTTTTTATATTCCTTCCATTCATACCTCGCACAATCATAATTCTTCTTATTATCACTCGATTCCTCTTTCATTTGATGAATACGATATGTTATGAACAGGGTATAATCTGTCGGTTTTATGGTTTTACTAACCTTTGCCTTGATTTTAGAAGTATCGCTTGTATCCATGTTGTCATTCGTATTATCATCACCGGTATTATTCGCAGGCTTCGCAGACTTCGCAGCATTCGCAGCATTCACAGCATTCGCATCAGTATCAGCATTAAGACTTGATATATCCGTAGAGACAACCTTATTAGTATTGTTAGTATTGTTTTTGCTATTTGATTCTACTGCTGTAGCGACTACCTCTTCTATTTCTGTATCAGCCTTAACAGTCTTTGTATCCGTGAATTCGTTGATTAAAGGTATCTCATATGTCATCTTGTTAATGTGCTCTTTCTTCGTCCAAACCTTCTTATTGTTGCGAACTTCTACAATCCATAGTTCCTTGTCAAACCCTTCCATTATTGAATTGATTTCATAACCTTCAGCAGATAACCCAAAATGTAATGGAGATTGTTCCTTACCTGTGTAATAGACTGAGGGAAAATTAAGGCAAACTTTTCTACCAGACATAATTATATATGTATACTTATTTTTATATTAAAAAGAGTGTAATCATTTTTTATATTAAATTTGTCCTTATTTTTAAAATAAATATTGAAAATTGATGATCTATAATAGCTTATTCTCCGCTATTTCGCAAGCTTATCCGCAGCTTATCCGCAGCTTATCCGCAGCTTATCCGCAAGCTTATCCGCAGCTAATCCACAGCTTATCCACAGGCATACGTCAACATCCCATAATGACAACATTCTATGATAACATAAACGACTTCTTTGAAAGCGATGAGTTGCTCAAAAATATCATAAATGAACCCAGGATCAATAGCCTTCATTCAAAAATTATCAAAGATTACAAGGATAAAATCAAGGGATCAGACGAATACTTTGAGGATAAGGTATTGTCAAGCTTCGATGAATACGTTAATCGGTGCGAACATGCCGACATATACGATGATATATGTAATAACATCATATTTATATATTATAAGAGTATTATAGAACTTAATGAGTACTATAGCGACATTAACAAAAAGAGGAAATTCGACTTATAAAATCATCTAACAATATAGTAAATAGAGAAATAGAAACTTATGAAAATCAATATATTCTATCTGATTGCTTATACTGTGATATTGATATTTTGTATATTATATCTATTTTATTTATTGAGGATTCTTTATATCATATCATGCTTACCATTAATTAATGATGTTGTGGGACCATTAAGAGATCACACATTAGGCGATCACCAGCCTGTAATGGTACTTCCTATATTTATTTATAATGTTATTAACTTTCCTATGTGCCACAACGTATATATAATTATTTTATGTCTTGCCGCATTTTTTTTATTTATTATTTTGGTTTGCTGGATGATAGGGTTAATATTAAGAAATATAATATTTACTAACCCCTTCGCAAATATATGGCCATGGAATGAATTAGATAAGGAAGGTTTTTTTGTATGGTTCTTTGAAAAAACCTTCTTAGATAAAAATAAAGATATTATAAAGTTTGTTCTTAATATATTCAGAGCCGTATTAACACCTGAAGAATTTGCGGCTGCCGAACAAAGATGTCTCGAGAACTTTGTTGGCAAAGGAAGTAGCAACGTTAGAGCTCCTCCAGCAAATATTGAGTATATTGATTATAACTTTGATACTAAATACAAGGAAGAAGAGCGAGAGAAGGACATCTTTTATAGAGAGTCATATTTATCAATAAAACAGAGGAGTGATGCCAATTCATATAGGAATATGACGATTGCGAGACCTGATATAGTAGCAACTATGCCCGATATACCTGATGTAGCGAATCAGATACATACTGAAATGAATTATGTGAATATCAAATTAGGTTAATATTTAATAATATTAAATTAAATTATTATATTAAGAATAATATATTAATTATGGAGAATTTTGAATGTCAACTTATTAATATAATAACTCATAAAAATGACATGTACGTATTTATATATTCTGTTTTGTATTTATGTATTATTATAATGATAGGTATATTTCTATACTGGGATTCCATATATAAAAATGCTAAGAGATGTTCCAAGTGTAATAATATATCAAAAATTATTGATGAAAACGTTTACACAGAAACTCCATATATTTATACTATTATCATCGTAAATACTAAGAAAATCAAAAAACTTACTGACTATCTTATTAAAATAACATATGATTTTAACAAGATGGAAACTAAGGTGGATTTTGGCATTACCGAAGACGAAGAAAACGTCTTTGTATATAGAATGAATGATTATGAGACCCTTCTTGAAGAGTTAAAAGCGCTTGAAAAAAAGAAGATTGAACTTGCTGCGACACTAAAGAAATCTAATAAACGCAGCGATTTAGAGGAATATAATAAGGTTGTAATAGAATATACGAAGCAAATTAATTCCAAAGAAGGTAAGAAGGCGATTGACTTAAATAACAACGGTTGCTTTATTGATAGTTTTAATTACAATTACTATAATTTAGAGAATATGAAACCGGCTATTATAGATGATCTTAGTTTAAGAATTAATAGCAATAATTACAAGTATTATGCCGTTGATAAAAACTACAATATCATATATTCATATACCACAAATGAACTCATTAAGTTCACAAAGAACTTTTCTAAAAATAACAATTATCCCATAACAATTATTGACTATATTCTCTTCGCAAAGCTACAACAAAAGAAGAATATAAATATATAAGAATAAGGAGTCTTCTTGGTAACTTGATGATGACTTAATAATGACTTAATTATAATATATAATATATTATTAAGACATTATATGAGTAATATTAATAACATTATTAATGATATCCAAGTAATGATAAATGGTATTGACGAGACTTCAAATCAATATCTACTTGAGATTACTACTATAGCAGATAACAAAGTATCTAATTATCAAATTATTATAAACGTACTTTTTTTACTTATAATTTTCGGAACATTCTATGTGTTATATCGTGATTACATATATCGTATAGCAAATAAAATGACAAGATGCTCCGATATTAATGAAATTATTAACATGAATATAAATAATAATGACAATTCATACATATATAATATATATATAGCGCATGTTAATAATAGCAATAATGTAGCTACAGATTTTGTTTTAAAATTTGAGTATAACTTTCTGGCTGAAGAAACTAAGATTATTATTGGACAACCTAAAATAATATCACCTGTTTTATTTTCACCATCAGATAATATTAGTAAAATGAATAGCGCCTTTTATGTATTTGATTTGGCAGAAAAGAAAAAAAAGTACGTTGATTATTATGATAAAGAGACTGACAAAGTATTATTTATTGACCGGAAGAAAATGGCAACCAAAAAATACAAATATTATATAACTTCAAGCTTAGACGAGAAATTAACAGACGACAACTCAATACTCCTCGCGCAATTTATTAAAAAATACGGGTATAACGATAATATTAATTTAGACCCTATATACAATATATTATATGCTATTGAAAGTAAAAAGAATATGGAATATTAAATAAATAATAAATAAATAATAATTATTAAATAATAATAAATAATAATTATTAAATAATAATAAATAATTATTAACCATAAAACACCTCATTAAGTAATGTTCTTAGTTCTTCGACCTTGTCAGTCTTCTCCAGATTTTTAATCTTAGGGTAATTAATAGTAAACTCTATAAACATATTTCCCTTATTTTGTGTATTTAATACTGGCATCCCTTTGCCTTCTAATAGATAATTCTTACCATTAGAAATGACCCCAAATATATTAGTATTTATATTTATTTTTTCTTTAAAATAAGGCACGACAATATCTTTCCCTACTACCGAATCGATAAATGATATATCTGTTTTATAATATAAATCATTTCCTTTCCTAATAAAATGCTTATGTTCCTCTATTTTAATGTGTATTATCAAATCACCAGGTTTAATATTGGGTATCCTTGGTTGCTCTCCTAATTCTGGAAATGCCGTCTTATAACTCTCATCAATCCCTTTTGGAATTATTAAAGTAGCCTTCTTATCTTCATTATAAGTTCCTTTGCCATTACATGTTTTACAACCTGATTTTCCTTCAATAATTATTCCAGAACCTTCGCAACTATCACAAGAACCTTGGAAGATTTGTTGCATGAATCCCATACTTCTTATCTGCTGAATTATACCCCTACCATCACATTTACCACATTTTTTATTACATTTAAGACAATATTTGCGAATATTTATATTCAAATCCTTATTAATACCGCTATATACATCATCGAGATTAAAAACAAATGTTTTCTCGATTGGTTGGGCTTTTTTAGGTTGTCTATTGCCTCCTCCTCCACCTCCCATACCAAAAGAAAATATGTCATCTTCAAAACCATGGCCACCAGCCCCAAATGGCCCTCCTCTACTTCTAAAGAATGCTTCAAAAATATCATGAGGATTCCTATTAGCTTCCTGACCTGATCCATTATTATAATTAGCATCTCCTATATCATTATATTTGGCTCGTTCAGTCTCATCGCTCAGAACATTATATGCTGCCGATATCTCCTTGAACTTTTCTTCAGCAGCAGCATCCCCTTTGTTCTTGTCAGGATGGTATTTGAAGGCAAGCGTCTTATATGCCTTCCTTATATCATCAGATGAAGCATCTTTGGGAACTCCTAATACGCCGTATAATTTATAATTATTACTATCCATATATTATGTTTATGAATATATATTAAATGTTTATATATATAAAAAAATATAAGAATTACAAAACTTATAAACTATATAATATTATATATATTATAACAACATTAACTATATAGATATATTTTCTTAATATATCTGTAGCAAATACAGCATATGGATTATGTGTCTTTCGTGTATTGCTAACACCTCTATGTTTACAAGTATACATAATTAATGGTTTCCTGAAAGGAACATAATTATTTGTTTTTAGGCTATTACATATATTATTATTAAATAATGAAATATTGCTATGATGATGTTTGTCGCAGCTTGCTGTAGTGAATATAAAAAATAATATAAGAGTCTTAGATATTTTAAAACAATCATTAATATTAATACTTATATTCATACGCATATTCGAATATAGATAATTGTGTACTAAGTAGTATATAGTATATAGAGATATTGTTATATGTTTTAATTACATACATATCGCATCATAATATTCATCGTATATAGCTCTTGATTGAGAAGCTTGAAAGCATATGGCATCCTTACCTGCGCAATATCAGTATTATTTTTACAATACTTACAACTGTAAATACTCTTCTCAGTATTAACATTTGCGTGCATCCCACATTTCTTACAAATGAATACCCTATAATTATCTGAAACATGTAGCATTCTTTCCGCAAGGAAATTTGATGTACCATGAGCAATAAAGCAATCCCTTTCCATCTCTCCTAACCGCAATCCTCCAGACCTTGCCCTTCCTTCACTCGGCTGTCTTGTTAACATAACGATGGGACCATTCGAACCACGTGAATTTCCTGTCCATACCGATTTGCCGTTGCGTCGAACCATAAATATCTCAGAAGATACACTAATACAATAAACAGCGCCTTTGTAATTATAGACACGCTCATTATGCTGTTTCTCTTTGCTAATTGATCTTGCGTTTGCGTAAGGACTATTGTTCTTCTTAATAATAGTAATCTTCCAAATGTTCTCTTTCCAAAGACTCTTGACACCGCTCCAACCAGCATGAATACATAACCTCATCATATCATCTGCCAAATTTTCATAAGCAGTACAGAACATATTATCATATTTATAATTTCCTAAAGCCATATTTGTCAAAATCATAGACTTCATCAAAATCTTCACTTGTTTGCTGCTTAACTTCCATACCCATTCAGGCATATATAATGTATCCTTGTATTTATTATCAGATAAGTGATTTAAGTAATATGTAATATAATGACTATCATCTGTGATACTATGACATCCAAACTGGTATATAATGCTATTATCGCAACCACTCGCAATCCATTTACCAAAGAATAATAACCAAGCTTCCATATTAATCTCTTTATCGCTACCAGGAATCATAAACTGATAATCAGGAGCGTCCCATACACAATCCTTTTTGTATCTAACAAATTTTCCAATAATATTGCTTGCTTTCTCTAAGCGATAGTTGTTTTTCATATCCTTCGCATTCTTCGCATCCTTCGCATTCTTCGCAGCTAACGCATTCTTCACAAGCATCCTATGATCAATAGTCGTATTCAAATCAATCTGTGTATTACTAATATTATACATACTTCCAGAATATTCAGGATATTTATGGACTTCCATAGGATTCTCATAAACTAACTTATCATCTTTAAGAATCGCTACCTTATCATCTGTCGTAACCATATTAACAAACTTCCATCCATCCTCTGTCAAAACTTCATGATCTTCAGTCAGACAGTGGATCTTGTCAGAAACCATATGCTTCAATCTTTGATAATATGTGGGACCAATAAAGATATCCGTATGAATTTGCTCACCTGTACGTCCATTATACAAGATCTCATTCCCATATTTTTCCATCCCAGACATCTCAAGAACCTTTGTAATCCCTTCAACACTACAATCCGTATATGGTGTTGAATCTCCAAATGCCCCAATATGACAACAAGCCTTCCCCATAATCGATTCCATTAATTGAGCAATCGTCATACGCGAAGGGATTGCGTGCGGATTCATAATAATATCAGGAACAATTCCGTCTTTTGTAAAAGGCATATCTTGATGTCTGTATATCATCCCAATAGTACCTTTCTGCGCACTACAACTTGCGCATTTATCACCAATCTCAGGCTTCCTGTTTTTACGAATACGAACCTTACAGAACTTATAGCCTTCGCTATTAATACCATTATAATTCATGTCAATATACCCATCATCATTCGCTTTCATCGTCAAACTACTATCTTGATATGTAATTACACCATTCGCTTTCTTTGGCATAACCTTCCCAACAATAACATCATTTCCATTCACATAAGTATTCTTTGATACAAAACCATCATCATTCAGCTTCTCATATGAGTATGGTTTTTGCGAAGAAATATTTGTAGGATTCGTAAATAATTCCTCCTCGCCTGTGCTATGATTCTTATTACATACATCACGCATAGCCTTGTAATATGTGCTTGTAAAGAGCCCTCTATCGAGTGCCGATTGATTTACCATAATACTATCTTCTTGATTAAATCCAGTATGTGTCATGATCGCAACAATCGCATTCACACCTGAAGGTAATTTATGAGCCATAGTATATTTAGATAATTTAGTATATACAAGAGATTTCTGCGGATAGTTAAGAATATTCCCCATCGTATCTATGCGCTTATTGAAATTACTCATATATACTCCGAGTGCCTGTTTGCCCATCGCACACTGGTAGCAGTTTCTTGGGGACTGATTGTGATCGCTGAATGGGATATTAACACCAAGAATGCCATTCATTAGACTGGGATGAATTTCACAGTGTGTGTAGAATGGAGGCAAAGCAGTTCCTTTAATTCCTTCTTCCAAATCTACAGGAAATGTAGCAATCATCGCATTATTAATTTCATCACAATCCATATATTCGATAAATCCTTCTTCATCCAAATACTTGTCAGGATCTTCCTGATCTTTTGAAACTTCATTAGGAACTATAAAGTAATCAAAGTGTTTGTCAGCAATATATTCTTTCCAACTGATATTCTTTCTCCTCAATACTCTTTCAATCCGCAATTCACGCTTATTTGTAATAGGATCAATATCAACAATATAGAGAGGTCTATACATACGCCCTGCTTCCGTGCTGATAATTATACATGACTTTTGAATATTCCATACAATAGAAGTCATAGGATATATAATTCCGCTACGCTTATAATGCTTCAAGGTCAAATATAATTTATCAGGATTTGTATAATAACCAATAATATCTCCATTAACCATGATATATACGTTGTCTTCGCTTCCCATATTCTTCAAGTATTCAATAGGCGATTTCTCAGGGTTCGTCATATTATAGCTGTCATCATAAACAATAACTCCAAGATTCACCAAAATCCTACGAATATGAATGCTATTCATAGCGATTGAGATATTTGTGCTAAGTGCCATATTTTTAACAAGACCGACAGAGCTACCTTCAGGAGTTTCAGCAGGACATATCATACCAATCTGCGAATTATCGAGCTTACGCGGTTGAACAAGTTTTCCATTCTTTTCCATCGCTGTATTAATACGCCTCAGATGCGAAAGTGTGCTCGCATAAGACATGCGATTAAGAACTTGAGATACACCTTGCTTAATATTCTGAAATGTACCGATACTTTTAATACCCCAGTTTCCTGTAGATAGTGAATATCGAATCCATGAATCCAGAAGAGATTGCTTGAAAAATCGGTGAATACTAATGTCAGAAATAATATTTGAAATAGGAATGTTAGCATTCCCACGCCACAAATTAAGTTCTTTTTCAATCGCTATCTTCAGTTCCTTTGTCATTTTTCCATAACACTGACGAAATAGATTGCTCATTAGGACACCTGGAGTATCAACACGCTTGTTAATATACGAGTCTCGGTTATCGTAAGTATCATATCCAAGGTATATACGGATCATCTTGCGAATAATATAACCTACATAGAGAGCTTTGCGTCTATAAGATTTGCCAACATGAGGGAGAAAATCATTCATAAGATTATTATGGAGCTGCGCTTTATTAGTCTCATGATCGTTATTCTTATTCACACCAATCATAATCTTAATAAGCGTATTCTCAGCCTGTTCCTGTGTATTGATATCACAAGCATCTTCGCAACACGCCATGAGTTCATTAATAATACGCTGATTTTTCTCACTATCAGTATCATATACGATATGATTAATAATCTCACGATCGCTAATAATACCAAGTGCCCTAAAGATTACGAAGATAGGAACCTCAGAGCGAATGAAAGATGTATTAATGCGAATAATGCGTCCCATGTGATTCAATTTGCCGCTCATATTCAAGCAAGTTGTCTTAGGAGGCAGATAGGTCGAATCACACATCGAGCGAATTTCAGCATACAAACCTTCGGCATTATTATTCGGGTGAAACACGAGAACCTTGTTTTCATTAATACGATCTTGTGAAATCAAAACCTTTTCATTACCATTAACAATAAAGTAGCCGCCAAAATCATATATACATTCGTTCTTGTTTTCTTCGCAAATTCCTTGCATCTGACTGAGGACACAGAGTTTAGAGCGAACCATGATGGGGATTTTGCCGATATATACACCATTAACTGTTTTGTCAAACTTCTCAGTCATCCCATTCTTGTTCGTGATCTCTGTGGAGATATGAACATTAACATAGATACCGCTTGAATATGTCATATTATTCATACGAGCAATATACGGTGTCATGATGTTTTGGGTTCCGTCGGGAAGCTGATAATTTGGCTTAACGATACTGGGTTGAAGGATATTGATAGAAATATTATAGGAATTATCTGGCAATTCTGCCTTCTGGTTAGTAATCTTTACTTTGATAGGATTAAAACCTGTGATAATTTGACCTAAAGTATTGTCTATGAACTTATTATAACTATCAATCTGATGCTTTACAAGAGGGTTTGATGATTCAGGAGAACCGCCCTTTTGGAAATAAATATCCAGAATATCCCAGCAGAGGTTAGAAAACATTATTAGTTGTATCTTATTACTAAATAATTCTTAAATATCAAATCATTTTTTATATTTTTAGGCAATAATATAAAATATAAAAAAATGATATTAATATCCTAAATAATAATTAATAGATTATATTAAATATATTATAAAAAATAAAAGATGTCAGTTCCTAAGATGCCCATGATTATTGCTATTTGTGGTGCTAAAAGGAGTGGCAAAGATGTGTTAGCACAACATTTAGTAGATAAATATAATTACGAAAGAGTCGCTTTTGCCCAACCTTTAAAACTTGCTATAAAAAGTCTTTTTAACTTTGATGATGACCAGGTGGGGATTGGTGAAGATAAAGGAACAGAGAGGAAGGATATTGTAGATGAAAGATGGGGGATTACACCAAGAACAGCACTTCAATTCTTTGGGACAGAGATAATGCAAGAGAAAATACAGGAGATATTGCCTGATATGAAGAAAAATTTCTTTGCGAATACTTTAAAAAATTACATAGCAGATAAAATAAAAAATAATCCAGAACAAAGATTTGTTATCAGCGACTTACGATTTCTCCACGAATACAAGGCGTTATTTAGTATTTCAAAAATACGAAAAGATGAAATTGCGATTATAAGGGTTATTCGACCTTCCTTAAGTAGCAGTAGCCCTGTAGATGATTCTTCTGATTTGCCAAAAGCCCACATATATGAGCAAAAAGCCCACATATCTGAGCAAAAAGCCCACATATCTGAGCCAAAAACTCATATATCTGAATTAGAATACATGAATATTCCTTATGATATCATTCTAATCAATAACGGCTCTATTGAAAGCTATATTGATAAGTTTGACAAGATTATTAGAATTTAATAATTTGGATAAATATGTAATAAAATGATGAATATAATATAAAAATTGATTAACTATCTATTTTTTAAACATTAAAGCCAAGCGAACATCAAGCGAACATCAAGCGAATACCAAGCGAACACCAAACAATATGACTAAAAAATCTTTTACTGAGAAAGAAGTTGTTAACTATATAAGGCAGAAGGACAAAGCACGTTTCAGTTCTCCTGAGGAAGAATATGATGACGCTTTCATTAAATACAAGGAGTGCTCAAAATGTAAGGTGAATAAGCAGCTAATATATTTTAATGGGAATACTTCAGGAACTGATGCGTTTGATAGAAACGGCTTTAGATTAAGAAGACCTGAATGTTCAGATTGTACAAATATTGTGAACAGAGGAAAATCGATTGCTAAAAATATAGCAAAACAAGAAGGGATTTCGTATAATGCCCCTGAAGGTTCCAGATGTAATATCTGTAATAAAATTCAAGATGAAAAAAATAAATTAGTGTTTGACCACTGCCATAAAATGAACAAATTCAGAGGCTACTGTTGTAATTCATGTAATCGTAGTTTAGGAGTTCTCGGTGATGATGTTGAAGGTATAATCAACGTTCTTAATTACTTGTTGATAAGTGATCCTATGGCAATCAGACAAGACGAAGCAGGAAAGCTACATATTCAGAAGTAATGAATGGTATGAAATGTAATGAATGGTATGAAATGTAATGAATGGTATGAAATGTAATGAATGGTAATTTAAGGAGAAGGAGGCAAAGACTGTGGTTGTAATATAGGTTCTATATGTTCTATATTTTTTATTCTATTTTTTGATAATTTGTAATATTTTTCATTAAGTTCAATTCCTATAAATTTTCTTTTTGTATTTATACAGCCTACACCTGTAGTTCCAGAACCCATCGTATTATCTAATACAACATCTCCTTCATTAGAATATGTAAGTATTAAATATTCTATAAGTTTTACAGGTTTTTGTGTTTCATGGATTGTGCTATTTTCTATATCAAACTCTATAAGCTCTATAGGATAGTTTGTGAACTTTTGTGTATATTCAGCATTCGATGTTAATTTATTATTTACCCCTAAGTGATGTACTTGATTTAACATTTTACCTATGCGCTTCTCGCTATTCTGTTTTTTTATATTAACAGGTTTTAACCCTTGTGGATTATATGTCATATTCCCAGTTTTTATTGAAGCAGCAGCGGCGCCTCCTTTTGAGAATACACAGATGTCTTCTGTACATTTCATAGGTCTATAATTTGCTAATAAAAATTGCGTAGTTTTATTCTTTTTCCATATAATATTATACTTGAACCACTCGTAATTTGATGATACTAACATACTTGTGAATGGTTGTTGTCCAAATAATAAAATAACACCTTGTGGTTTTTTAATAATCCTCTTATAATGTTTCCACAATAAATCTAAATTTATAATAGTATCCCATTTACATTTTGTAGTCCCATAAGGAAGATCGCACAATATTAAATCTACACTATTATCTTCTATCAAACTCATCTTTTCAATACAATCACCACAATATAGTTTAATATCATCTGTAATAAAATCATCTATTGTTTCATTATCAAAATCATTAGCGACTTCTTTAGAGATTTCAGAAATATCGTTAGTATCATTTTCATCAACATCATCTTCGTCAATCATAGCACTCTTACATTTTTTAATATGTGAGTTGTATGCGGCTTTCTTTGTGAATTCTTCTTTACAGGTTTCGCATGTATATTTAACCATATTTAATAATATGTTATAAAAATTAATGTATTTATGTATATTTATATTATATATCATTTTTTATATTTTATTTATTATGATATTGAACAATACAATTCTTGACAGATGTTTTAATATCAGGAATATCCGGATAAAGTGAATATAGTTTATCATTCGATAATTGAGTATTTGAGCGTTTTGATAGCAATATAGAGTTCTGCTCTTCGACGCTAAAGTTCTCCCATGTGAAAGACTGATCAACATGTTTTTTATACATCTCTAATATTTCATTATGTGTAATAAGCCCCTTATTAACTAAATTAAAGGTACCTGTAGTATTTTTAATCATCATATCCATCATTACTGGAAACATATCTTCCAATACTGTCATAGAGTTTGGCATAGAGCAGATTTTATTATATTTAAAGATTTTACTTAGAAAGTTGCGGTTATGTTCAAAGTTAACGATAGGCATCCTGATGCGTAGGTTTAGAGTGTTTTTTGAATACATATGCTGGAGTCTGTCTGTAAATCCTTTGACAGTCGAATAAGAAGAGCCAAAGAAGTTAGGTAGCGCATCATCATCTATGCTTGTTGTTGTGGGATCATCGCTGCTAAAAATACAACCAGTTCCTAAATATGTGTAGTGAATATTATAACGCTCACAAAGAATTGAAAGAATTACAGGAGAATATAAATTATCTCTAATATTATCTTGAAGTTTTCCTGGTAGTTCAAGATAATCTATAGTATTATGTTCCCCTCCATGTGTCCTTCCAATAAACGATACAATATGTGTCGGTGAATATAATTTAATCTCTTCTTCGACTGCTTTCTCATCATCTGCTCGAACATCTGTGCTAATGTAGGTAATACCATTTTTATTCAAATAATATCCATATTGAGTTCCAATCCATCCTTTGCTACCAAAGAAAAGAATCTTCATATTCTTACTTAATTTAAATAATTATAGTAATATACTTTTATATATTCTTATTCTTATAAAAGAGCATTCATGATATTTTTGATAATTAATATGTATAAAGAGGACGCACTTTTTCATAAGTTTAAAATAGGTTATATATATTCCTTAAAAGGTAATAAATTAATATTCAAAAAATGGGATGACAGTCAGGGAATACGTCGAACTTTAAAAAATAAAGAGATTAGCGGAATAATAATTTCAGGCTCTGACTATTTTGTTAAGGGTAGCGAGCATTCAATAATAGACAAGAGTATTATGCGCTCTAATATACCAATTCTTGCGATATGCTATGGGTTTCAATATATAGTTAGTAAATATGGGTTAGGCAAGAACTCTTTTATAAAATCTAATAAAGATGGCTATATGAAATATGATAGTAGGCTTAATATATCTATGCCTTTTTATATTCCAAAAACTAAATATTTCTTTTATCATACAGATTATATTGTGAAGGTGCCAAAAGCTTTCAAAGTTATTAAAAAGATAAGAGATAAGATAATGATTGCTTATAATTCTAAAAGAAACATATTAGGTGTTCAGTTTCATCCAGAAAAATATAAGAGATCAAGTAGAGTTTTCTTTGATCTTTGGATATCAGGATGCGTCGGGAGAAAATAATTAATGCTCTGATGACGCGCGTATTTATAATCAATTAAATAGTATTAATATTATATAAACAATTGATATTCAATTAAATATATATAATGACAACATTAAATCTTAATAATATAAATGATGATTTGATTGAAATAAACAGAGATACTTTCAGTAATAAACAGATGAGTTTTAACATACCAAGCAAGCAGCAAAGAGCAAATCAAAATAATTTCATGAGTGAAGATGTACTCTTTAATAAAAATAAGATTAGTAACGATGTTATCTCTATGTCTTCACGGTCATCTTCTCGCTCTTCTTCAAGGGCAAGTTCAGTTAATGGCGATTATGACAAAAGTGCCTATATGAAAAACATGAATAATATATATAAGAATAAAGGCAACGCAAGTGGTGCTGGAGGTGGTATTAAAAAAATGAAATCTAAATATGATGAAGATAGTGAGTCAAGTAGCGTAGTTAGTAGCTCTATTAATAAAAAATCTGGTAGTGGAGGAGGCGGAAGCAGCGGTGGAGGCAGCTCTAATAAATATAAAAAACAGAGTCGATATGAAGATGATGACGACGAAGATGAAGAAGATGATGATGATGGAGATGATGAAGATGATGAAGGTGAATACGAAGAAGATGATGGTGAGGAAGATGAAGATGGTGAAGAGGGAGATGAAGGCGATGAAGGTGAAGAGGGTGATTACAAGAGAGGTGGTAAAACAAGACATCTAACAGCTAAAGAAATAATTATGAATGAACTGAATGAGAAAAGGGAGATTATCTATCAATTAGACAGACTTGAGTCTAAGGGCTTCAAGATCCCTTTTAAGTTTAATATGAATTCTGATTTGGAAGAAATGAGGACAGAATATAATCGCTTGATACGAGAGAAGGAACTTGATGGAAGTGTAAGATTTCAGCAAAAGATGTTGATGGCATTTATTTCAGGGACTGAGTATATGAATAGCAGATATGATCCTTTTGCCATTAAATTAGATGGATGGTCTGAACAGGTTAATGAGAATATTAATGATTATGATGATATCTTTGAAGAATTACATTATAAATATAAGGCGACTGGTAAAAAGATGGCACCAGAGCTTAGATTATTTATCTCTTTGTCAGGAAGCGCATTTATGTTTCATTTAACAAGCAGGATGTTTAAAGATCAGCCCTTGCCAAATGTTGAGAATGTGCTTAAATCAGATCCTGAATTAATGAAGCAATTTCAGCAAGCAGCCGCAAAGCAATATATGATGGGTAATACAGGAGGCAATTACAATCAAATGCCTCCACCGATGTCCGCTATGCCACAGATGGCATCGATGCCATCATCGCAAAATGTCCCAGTAAATAATTATAGCAATCCTATGAGCAGCATGGGAATGGGCGATAGTGGTGGATTGTTTGGTATGGTAAGCAGTCTATTTAGTACATTAAACACTCCTCAGTCAAGCATGTCGATGCCCCAGATGTCATCACAGTCTAATAATGCGAATATTAGACAATCTCCTAATATTACTGAGCTAAGACAAAAACCTGCTGTTGATATTGAAAATATTATTAATAATGTTCATAATAATATTTCGATAGATAATAATGATAATAATATCGAAACCCTTTCAGTCAGCGATGAAGAAATAACATCTATTATTGAGGATACAGCTGATATTAAGATATTAAGAGGTGTTGGAAGACCACGCAAAAATACACGAACATTAAATATATAAAAATATCATATATTAGTAATTACATAACCTATTATCTATTTATGTTCGCATATTTTAGTAAAATAAATGGCAAGGATATTATTACCTATACTCGCGATATGGTACGTCTGTATTTTAATGAAGATGATAATGATAGCGATGATCAATATTTATTTAATAATCAAACAATCACATATTGGACGACAAATTCGCCTCCTGAAGAAATAGTAGTTAGATATGAAGATATACCACCGTTATTCTCTTATAGTTGAACAAAGTTAGACGAAGTCGACATTATTTATTTTTTATAATTTTATTTGTTTTAATATTTAATAATAAAAAATGATATTAATATAAGTAAAAATTAAGAATACAAGAAGCATTATTTGAAGATGTTTTATAAACGCAGGAAGGTGGTACATTTGAATTTGAAAAATGCTAATACAACAAAAGATCAGAAGGACGCTAAAGCTGTTAATGCTGCTAAAGCTGTTAATGATATTAAAGAACCTAAAGAAGATCACATTTTACGTCTTAAATTCGAAAAGAATATGCGAAAACTATTTGGAATCAATACCATGTATAATAAAAATAAAATATAAAAAACATATAATATCAAAGATATTTTACACTAAATTACATATCTGTCGCTTATGTGATTTCTTACAAACTTTCCTTAAGTAGTCTAAATGCCATATATTTTACATGTTTTGCTGTGGATTTTTTCCCATTTATTGCCATTCCAACCATCTATTATGTCGCTTTTATAGGTGTTAATAAGCTCACCACAGGCATATGCCAAGAACTCCCTTATATCAATCTTGTTAAGATTTGTAGTATATGGGATGCTATTATTTTTACAATAGATTTTGATGAACTTTAAGAAATGTTCCTTCTGAATGCTCCTGATAATCTTGTATACTGTATTATCCGAAGGAAGCTCACACCTTGTATTAACAATCCTATCTTGAATATGTAATTCAAGATTATCATAGTCTGTAGGATCATCGAGATCGATCTTGTATTTTCCCTGATATTTCTCTATTTTTGAGAGATAATCACGAAGAATACGCATGCTATAATAATATACATCATATTCGCCATAAACCTTTTCATGAATATTGTGCTTATTGTTGAAATGATAAGGGAAACTGAAGAAGCTGGTCATCGTTTTTATTTGTTTTTTAGCTGCGTTAGCTGCGTTGCTGATTTGTTTGTTGTGGTGTTGCTGCTTGTTGCTGCTTGTTGCTGCTTGTTGCTGCTTATTTGTTTGCTGTCGAGAGTATACGCTTGTACTTGTCTACTTAAAGACACGATGGTTAATCAATTTTTTATACTTTTTTATATGGATTAGAACATATTTATAGGTTCGAGAACATATTTATAGGTATAAGTTTGAGAACATATTTATTATTATTTTTAAATGTAATATTATGATAATAATATATATTATAATAATATGGATGTTATACAAGGCTTGATTAAAACAGAAAATGTCGGTAGGTTTGGATGGCGTATAGTTAATAATAATGGGATTTTTGGGCTTTTAAATAGTAGGACAAGTAATGTGACATTCTCAATATTAAATGATGGTGTTATAGGTGCCAGTTCTAATATTCCTTCTAATATTATTAATTCAAATAGTAATATTAATATTATTACTAATTATACTGGTGTTTCAGGTGGTGGTTCAAGTCAATTTACTACATCAGGAACTAAAATATATTATAATTTAGGCAATATTGGTATAGGTACAACAGATCCTATAGCACCTTTACACATATATAATAGTATAGCAGCATTACCTCCTGAGATAAGTGTAGTAGGAGCAGCTTCAACTACTATAGGAAATTTTGATAGATGTATAGTATTTCCTTATTCAGGAACTGCGACAACTAAGGATTATACTTTTACAACTACAGAGGCACTTTTTTGTGATATATTGGTAGTTGGAGGTGGTGGTTCTGGTTCTGAAACGCATGGTGGAGGTGGAGGTGCAGGGGCAGTTATTTTTATGACAAATGTTAATATGAATGGTAGTTATACTATTAAGGTTGGTAAAGGCGGTGTATGTCAAGTTACAGGTGGTTTTAATGGATTAGGTAGAAAAGGTAATGATAGTGAAATATTTAAAACAGATAATGTCAATAATAAAATTGTAGCAGAAGGTGGAGGTGGTGGTGGACAATTAGCGAATGCTAATGGTGGTAGTGGAGGTTCAGGTGGAGGTGGAGACGCTTATAATGTTGCTGCTGGTGTTGGAGGTGCTGCTACACCTTATACCCCTATACTGGATGGTGTTACAGGTATTAAATATGGTAATAATGGAGGAAATGCTTTTGGAAATCCGGGACATGGAGGAGGTGGTGGAGGTGCTGGAGGTGTTGGTGAAAATGTTTTAGCAGGAAATAATAGCGGTAATGTTGAAGCAGAAAGAGCACATGGTGGTATAGGAATAAAATCAGCAACAATTAATTCTATTAATTATGATTTCAAAACTTTATTTGGAACTAATACTGGATGTGGTGTATTAGAAGCAGATGGATTTTTATATTTTGGCGGAGGAGGTGGAGGAGGAAGATGGGAAAGTGTAGGTACTGGTAATGAAGGAGGTAATGGAGGATTAGGAGGCGGAGGTAAGGGCGGGTGGGGTGGTAGTGGTGTCAAGACTGTACCTAATAATGGACAAGGTTATCCTGGAATAAATGGAACAGGAGGAGGAGGTGGTGGTGGAGGTGATTATACACCTGCAGGAGGAGACGGAGGTTCAGGCATCGTCATCATAAGATACCGCAAGGCTACAAGTACTAGTAGCGCAAGATTATTGTTAGATACCACAACGACTGGAACAGCGTCTGTCGAGTTTCGAAGAGGAATCGGAGTAGACGCACAGAATGATTATAGAATAATTAATGATAGTAATGGGTATATTAAACTACTGTGCGAGAATAGCACACAATCATTCGCTGATACTACTGCTAATTTAGCATGGTTCTCTTCGAATGAAACAATAATACACAAGAATACTGCTATGAATGGCAGAGTTGGTATAGGAACTACATATCATGCTACACGAAGTTTAGATGTTGTAGGAAGTGCTAATATATCTGGAACTGTTAGTGTGGGTGGATTGAGTGTTAGCGGCAGCAGTAGCAGTAATGTTATTATTACTAATAGTTTGAGTAGTAATGTCTCGCTGACTATTAGTAATGGGTTTGTACCACCAGCACCTCCTATAACTTCATCACCTTCAGCGACTGAAATAGGTATAACAGGACTATCTACATATCAAGTTTTTACATATACTACAGAAACAGCAGGAGCAGGAACAAGACAAACACTATATACATTAAATGTGGCAACAGGTGGTGCTATTTGCGATATATTAATGATTGGAGGTGGAGGTGCTGGTGGTCAAGATATAGGTGGTGGCGGTGGAGGAGGTGCTGTATTATATGGAACAAATATAAGTATTGCGTCAGGAACTTATCAAATTAAGGTAGGTGATGGAGCAGTAGCAGGAGAAGTTAGAGGTAAATCTACAGAAGGTTTTGGAGCAACAATATTAGGTGGTGGGTGTGCGGGAAATGCTTTATGGAATGGAGCAACAACAGCAAATAGTGGTGGTAGTGGTTCAGGTGGTAAGAGTGTCCCTGATGCTACAAGTAGAAATGGAGGTACAGTTGGTAGTTCTACAAAGGGGACTATTTTAGCATCAGCAACATTATATAATGGTAATACTGGAGGAACAGGAGTTCAAGCGGCAGCAGGAAACAGTTCTGTTATAAGTAGTGGTGGTGCTGGTGCTAACGCTGTTGGTGGAAACGGTCAAACAGGAGCATTTCCACAAGCATCAGGAGTTGGTTCAAGTGGAGGTGCTGGTGTATCAAATACAATTTTAGGAACAACTTATTTTTGGGGAGGTGGAGGAGGTGGTGGTTCTTATGGTTATACAATTGCTTCTAATGGTGGAGCAGGTGGTGGAGGAGCAGGACAAAATAATAATGGCGCAGGAGTAACAGCAACTGGAAATAATGGTGCAAGTAGTTTCTTTGAGGTAGGAACTGCTATTAATGGTATTAATGGAACAGGAGGAGGAGGTGGAGGTGTTGGTTATTTATCACAAACCGCAGGTAATGGTGGTTCAGGTATTGTTATTGTTAGATACTTATCACCATCATCATCATCAACTATCGAACTCGTAAGAGGAACTACATCTGATTCTAATCGAGATTACAAAATAGGAAACTATGGTGGCGAGTTCAAGGTTATATCTTCAACATCTGGCGTTGATACAGATTACATTAGAATAACTACATCAGGTGCTATATTTAATCCCACAGGAACCGCAAGTTGGAATACAGGTTCTGACAGGCGAATAAAAGAAAATATTGAAAGGGCATCATATGACAAATGTTATGAAAATATTAATAAATTAGAGTTAAACCGATTTAATTATATAGATGGTTTTAATACTGTTTCGAGAGATAATAAACAGTTGGGTTTTATAGCACAAGAAGTATATGACATATTTCCTAAAGCTATATCATCACATGAATATTATAGTAATACTTTGAGTATTCCTGATTTATTATCAATAGATGTATCACAAATAAATTATTCACTATATGGTGCTGTTAAGAAATTAATAGAAATAAATAATGAAAAAGACAAGCGTATAAAAACTTTAGATTATCAGTTAAAAACTTTAGAAGCCTTTTTAAATATTTCAGTTGATAATTCTAGCAATATCACAATAGATACAAGCAATATCACTATAGATACTAGCAATATATCATTAGATACCAGTAATATCGCAATTGATACAAGTAATATCACTATAGATACCAGTAATATATCATTAGATACCAGTAATATCATCGTAGATACCAGTAATATCATTATAGATACCAGTAATATCACTATAGATACCAGTAATATCACTATAGATACTAGCAATATCGCTATAGATACCAGTAATATCACTATAGATACCAGTAATATATCATTAGATACCAGTAATATCGCAATTGATACAAGTAATATCACTATAGATACTAGCAATATTGCTATAGATACTAGCAATATCGCTATAGATACTAGCAATATCGCAATTGATACAAGCAATATCATCATAGATACAAGCAATATTTCGATAGATACATGAAAAGCAAATGTAAAACCACAACAATAATATATATTATAATAATATGGATATTATACAAGGTTTGATTGAAAGTGGAAATGCTGGTAAGTCTGGATTGCGTATAGTTAATAACAACGGAACATTCGGTGTTGCCATTAATAATGATACGCCACCAACACTACCGACTGAAATTGTTGTACCTTCTAGTGCTATTCCTACTGAAATTACTGTATCTCCTATGCCAACAAATATAGTAGTAACTGGAGCAACTTCGACAACAATAGGGACTACTGATAGATGTATTCAATTTCCCTATTCGGGAACAGCAACAACTAAAGATTATACTTTTACAACTACAGAGAATCTTATTTGTGATATTTTAGTTGTTGGTGGAGGTGGTTCTGGAGGTCAATATGGAGGAGGTGGAGGAGGTGGTGATGTTTTATATTTTGATTCTGTATTATTTACATCAGGTGCATATACAATAAATATTGGTAAAGGAGGTTTTGGTAATGCAAGAGACAGTAGCACACATGGAGGAGGATATAATGGTAATAATTCAAGTATAATAGGTGGTGTAATAAATATAACTGCTGGTGGAGGTGGTGGTGGTGGTGGGTATTATTCAGCTGCTTTAAATGGAACTTCTGTTTCATATACAAATCCAAAAACTGGTATATCTCAAATATCATCAGGCGGAGGAGGTGGTTCAATAAGAGATAATACTTCTGCTTCAGGTAATGGAGTATCGGGAAACGGAGCAACAAATTTGAATAATTTTAGTGCTGGTGGTGGTGGAGGAGGGGCAGGAGGTATTACAAATGGAGTATTGGGTAATGCTCCTGATAAACCTTCTACAATTTTAGGTGGTAATGGAGGAATTGGATATGAAAGTGATATAACAGGAGTAATGGTTCAATATGGTGGCGGTGGTGGTGGAGGAGATTGGACAGCTCCAGATACTCCTGGTATAGGTGTATATGGTGGTGGTAATGGTGGCGCTCCACCTCAAAATGGAGCAGCTGGTACAGGTGGTGGTGGAGGTGGAAGAAATGCGTTAGGAAGCAATTTGGAAGGACAAGGCGGTTCAGGTATAGTCATAATAAGATATAGGAAAGTACCAAGTGAAATTGTTGTTTCAGGAACAATAGCAGATACGACTGATAGATATATTCAATTTCCTTATTCAGGAACTGGGGCAACTAAGGATTATACTATCACTACAACTGAAAATCTTGTTTGTGATATTCTTATTGTAGGTGGAGGAGGTGCTGGAGGTCAGTGGATGGGAGGTGGTGGCGGTGCTGGAGGTGTTGTATATGCTATTAGCCAAACACTTTCCGCTGCTACTTATAGGGTTAGAGTAGGGAAGGGAGGTGTTGGTATAAACTCATCTATAAACCCTGCGCAACTTGGAATAAACCAAGATGGTGTAGAGAGTTCGCTAATGAATAGTGATGCGTCATCATATATAACTTTAACATTAGGCGGTGTATCACAGTCTATGAGAGGTTTAGGAGGTGGTGGTGGTGGTACTTTTAATTTACCTAATACCATTAATGGTAGGGGTGGAGGTTCAGGTGGTGGCTGTAGTGAGACATATAATAACGGATGGGTTATAAATACTGCGGGGACAGCAACGCAACCTGCGACTTATTGGAATGGGACTGCTTATGTAGTAGGTGGTACAGCTGGAAGACAAAATACAAACACAACACAAGATTACGGTGCAGGAGGAGGCGGGGGTTTGGGAGGACAAGCAACAGATTATAGAAATGGTAACGATGGGGTTGCTATTAATATTACTGGGACATCACAGTTTTATGCTGCTGGAGGAGGCACAGGGCAATATGGAGAAGCAGGTATTCCTATTTCAACTTCCGCAGGTCTTGGTGGAAGTGGTATTGGAGGAAATGGTAGAATTTTTAGTAATGTATCAAATTCATATTTTGCAGCACCAAGAGACCAAGCAACATCAGGAGCAAATGGAACAGGTTCGGGCGGAGGCGGTGGTGCATATACCCAAACTCCTTATGGTTTAGCAGGTAGCGGAGGTTCAGGTATCGTCATCATAAGATATCGGAAACCTTCGAGCGAAATTGTTGTATCCAGTATAATATCTGGGACAACTGATAGATATATATCGTTTCCTTTTTCAGGAACCGGAACAACAAAAGATTATACTTTTACAACTACTGAAAATCTTATTTGTGATGTATTGGTAGTTGGTGGAGGTGGTTGTGGTGGTCGTTCAGGAGGTGGAGGTGGAGCTGTAATATATACTCAGAATGTTTATTTTCCATCAGGAGGATATTCTGTCAAAGTCGGTAATGGAGGAATATCTCTGAAGACAGGAGGGGTTGGTGATACACAAGGGGCAAATGGTAGCGATAGTGATATATTATTTGGAGCTATTACAATTTTTAGAGCAAAAGGTGGTGGTTTTGGTGCGGCAAATTATGTTCAATCCATGACTGGTGGAACAGGAGGTTCTGGTGGTGGAAGTGAAAATCGTGATAATATACCAAGTACTGCTACAAGTGTTGTTTCGAGTGCTAATATTATTTCAACAAATACTTCATCCTCTACATTTACTACATTAACAAATCAATCACCTAATGGTATTACAATTTATGGAAATAGAGGTGGTTTAGGAGGTTCTGCTACTGTAGGTGCCAATACAGGGTATTCAGGTGGAGGCGGTGGAGGTGCTGGAGGAGTAGGAGGTAATTTTAATGCTTCTACATTAACATCTGGAGCAGGAGGTGCTGGTATTAGTATTAATATAACAGGTTCTTCTATTAAATATGGTTCTGGAGGGGCATCTGGAATTTATAATGGGAGTGTTAATGCTACACAGGGAACATCTGGAACTGTAGATAGTGGAGGTGGAACAGGTGCTTATACTATAAATACGACATCTGTTTATGGAAGTATTCCGACACCTGGTAGAGGAGGTGGTGGTGGTGGTTGGGGAGTTAATGGTAATTATGGTGGAGCAGCAGAACAACTTTATGCTAAAGATGGCGGTTCTGGTGTAATTATCATAAGATATCGAAAAATAGTAGCTACTATTACAAATACCATTTTTTCTATATTGAATGATGGCAAAATACAAGCAGGTTCTAATGTTTATTCAAATGTAATTACTAATTATGTTAATCCATCATTAAGCAACACCTCAAATAGTATATCAGGAACTGGAAATTCCAGCCAATGGACTAATAATGGAACAAAAATATATTATAATACAAGTAATGTTGGTATTGGTACCACAGATCCAATAACACCATTACATATATATAATGACACGATAACAACAACATTACCAACCGAAATTGTTGTATCTCCTATGCCTACCGAAATAGTAGTAGCAGGGACTACCTTTGGAACTATAGGGACTACTGAAAGATTTATTCAATTTCCTTATTCTGGAACTGGAATAACAAAAGATTATACTTTTACGACTACTGAAAACCTTCTTTGTGATATATTAATTGTTGGTGGTGGTGGTGCTGGTGGGACTGTTATTGGCGGAGGTGGTGGTAGTGGTAGTATAATTTATGCTTCTGGTTTTAATGTAGGAATAGGGACATATACTATAAATGTTGGTAGAGGTGGAATAGGTGCTACAGCAACAGCTGGTGGAAGTGGTATAGTAGGTGGAAATGGTGGTAGTAGTTCAGCATTCGGTGCTACTGCTATTGGAGGTGGAGGCGGAGGTTGGTATAATGGTAATGGAGGTATCGCTGGTGGTAGCGGTGGTGGTTGTGGAGGTGGTGTAAATCAAGCTGCAGGTGGTGCTGGAGGTTCTGGTGGTGTAGCAGGTTCTACAACAATAGGTGGGACAATTATACCTACAGCAACATTTAAAGAATATTTATGTAATAATGGTGGGTTTCCATTCTATTATCAAAATGCCGGAAATAGTTGGAGCACAATATCAGGAGGTGGAGGAGGTGTAAGTGCTATAGGTGGTGGAACACCAAATAGTGGTACTAAAACAAGTGCGAATGGGGATGGTGGTGCTGGTAAAAATTACAATATTACAGGAACCTTGACAATATATGGTGGTGGAGGTGGTGGTGGTTCTCATAGAGGGGCATTAACTTCTATTTCTGCTCCATCGAGTGGTTCAGGTGGAAGCGGTGGTGGTGGTGCGGGTGCTGATGATACAACAATCTCTAAATCAGGTTTTAATGGTATAGATGGAACTGGTGGAGGAGGTGGCGGATCTTCTTATAATAGTTCACCTGTTGGTATTAAAGGCGGCAACGGCGGTTCAGGCATCGTCATCATCAGATATCGAAAGATAATATATAGTAGTGTTCGGTTATTACTTGATACTACAACGACAAGTGTAGCAACACTCGAATTAAGACGTGGTACTGGAGCAGACATGCAAACTGATTATAGATTTATTAATGATATGGATGGATATATAAAACTACAATATGAGAATAGTACACAATTATTTAATGATACAGCGGCAAATTTAGCATGGTTCTCTTCGAATGAAACAATAATACATAAAAATACTTCTATGAATGGGAGGGTTGGCATAGGTACTACATTTCATGCTACACGAAGTTTAGATGTTGTAGGTGATGCTAATATATCAGGATCAGTTAGTTTGGGTGGATTTAGTGTCAGCAATAGCGGTAGTAGCAGCAACATTAGTGCTATTATTACAAATAGTTTAACAAGTAACACTTCTTTGACAATACATAATGGTTATATATCACCTGTTATAACTTCATCACCTGTAGCAACAACTACAGGAACTACAGGAGCTTATACATATCAAGTTTTTACATATACTAGTGAGACTGGAGGTGCTGGTTCAAGACAAACCTTGTATAATATTACTATATCAGGGAATGCGGTTTGTGATATATTAATGGTTGGTGGTGGAGGCGGTGGAGGTAAAGATATAGGTGGTGGAGGTGGAGGCGGAGCGGTATTATATGGAACAAATATAACTATACCAGCAAATACTTATGAGATTAGAGTAGGCGATGGAGCGACAGCAGGGGAAACCAGAGGTAAATCTACAACAGGATTTGGTGCTACACTACTAGGAGGTGGGTGTGCTGGGAATGTTGCTTGGGGTGCTAATCCTTCAACCGCAAATAGTGGTGGTAGTGGTGCTGGAGGTAAATCGTGGTGGAATGATGGTACAACAAGCCCTTCTACAAATCAAGCAGGAGGTGTTGGTGTATCTACGCTAGGAACTATATTAACTACTGCTACATTATATAATGGTAATCTAGGAGGAGCAGGAGTTCTTCAACTACCAAATAATCTTATACAGTCAGGAGGAGGCGGAGGAGCAAGTGCTGTTGGTGGAAATGGTAATACAAGTGGCTCTCAAACAGGCAACGGAGGTAGTGGTGTATTAGTTAATATAACAGGTAATAATTTATATTGGGGTGGTGGAGGTGGTGGTGGTAGTTATCAATCTTCGCCTGCAAATGGAGGTTTAGGAGGCGGCGGAGCAGGTTATGATTACTCATTTGGTTCTGGAACAGTAGGAGGAAGTGGATATGGAGCAGCATCAGGATATAACGCTGGGAATGGTACAGGTTCAGGAGGAGGAGGAAGTGGATACCAGAATGGAAATGCCGGCAAAGGAGGCTCCGGAATAGTAATCATTAGATACTTAACACCACCGACCAACATATCATCCTCCATAGAGTTCATAAGAGGAACCGCAGCAGACGCTAACAGAGACTACAAACTAGGCAATTATAATAGTGAGTTTAAAGTAATATCTTCAACATCTGGTGTTGATACTGATTATATAAAAATAACTACAGCAGGTGCTATAACAAATCCTACAGGAACAGCAAGTTGGAATACCGGTTCTGATAGAAGAATAAAAGAAAATATTGAGAGGGCTTCCTATGACAAGTGCTATGATAATATTAATAAATTAGAATTAAACCGATTTAATTACATAGATGGGTTTAATACTGTTTCTAGGGATAACAAGCAGTTGGGATTTATAGCTCAGGAAGTATATGACATATTCCCTAAAGCAATTTCATCGCATGGATATTATAATGATACTTTAAATATTCCTGACTTACTATCAGTAGACGTATCACAGATAAATTATTCATTATATGGCGCTGTTAAGAAATTAATAGAAATAAATAATGAAGACGAAAAGCATTTAAGTACTTTTGAAAATAGAGTAAAAACCATAAAAACTATTCTAAATATCGCTATTGAACTAACAACAAGTAATCTTATAGATACAACATCAAGTAATCTTATAGATACAACAACAAGTAATCTTATAGATACAACAACAAGTAATCTTATAGATACAACATCAAGTAATCTTATAGATACAACATCAAGTAATCTTATAGATACAATATCAAGTAATCTTATAGATACAATATCAAGTAATCTATTATCTGATACAATATCAAGTAATCTTATAGATACAATATCAAGTAATCTATTATCTGATACAATATCAAGTAATCTTATTATAGATAATGTGTAAAACAAAATCTACTATAAATAATTTATTTTTATGATAATAAAAAATGATAAAATATCATATTACATTAAAATCTATATACGAACATGAACATTATTAAGTCATTATCTACTTTATTATCATATTCTTCAATAGACATTAAAGAACATCAAATATTAGAGAAATGCATCGAAGATATTGAGGATATCGCCAAAAAACATCACCATATCCACAAAGATAAAGAATACAAGGATAGTAGTCAATTTAATGGGCTTTTAGAAAGTATAGCAGAAGAGTTTAAAAATAATATTGAGACTTTTAAGACTACAAGTAATATTGATAAGTTTAAAAAGAATATTCAAAAAAAATACAAATACACTATATCGAATGCTCAATTTATAAAGATATACAAGCATCTTAATTTAGAAAACCAGCAGTTGCGTAATCTTATAACAAAGAAAAAGTGTAAGTCAAACTCAGGCGTCCTTGTAATAACCGTGCTAACATCAGCGCATCCTGAATATATTGATGAAGAAAGTGGTGAAGTAAAACGAGCAAAGTTTTCTTGTAAGCACGATTGTGCCTATTGTCCTAATGAGCCAGCGCATGAAGGGAATAATTGGGTAGCCCAGCCAAGAAGTTATCTATACTCTGAGCCTGCAGTATTACGAGCGAATGCGAATGATTTTGACCCAATAAAGCAAATGAATTCACGTATATCATCTCTTATTAATATGGGACATATACCAGATAAATTGGAGATTATTGTATTAGGAGGAACATGGAGTGAGTATCCACGAAATTATCAAGATCGCTTTATAACCGAATTATATTACTCCGCAAATGTTTATTTTGATAGTGATACGAAGCGTCCTAAGTTATCTTTAGAGGAAGAGATAGAGATTAATGAAACAGCTAAAATACATATTATTGGGCTAACATTAGAAACACGACCAGATACTATAACAATCGAAGAGATCGCCAATTTTCGTCGATATAATTGTACAAGAATACAATTAGGTGTTCAGCATACAAACAACGCAATTTTAAGAAAAATTATGAGGGGACATACAATCGAACGAGCATATGAGGCAATAAAACTTCTTAAAAATAATTGCTATAAGGTTGATATTCACATTATGCCCAACCTACCTGGGGCATCTTGCGAGATTGATAAGGTTATGCTTGAAGAAATCTTGTATGACGAGAGAATACAAGTTGATCAGTATAAAATATATCCGACTGCTATAGTTCCGTTCACGCGAATTAAGAGATGGTTTGATGAAGGTTCCTATGTTCCTTATGATGACTTGCTATTATATGAGCTTATTAAGGAATTTAAAAAGAAGGTTCAAAAATATAAGCGGCTTAATCGTATTATTCGAGATATTCCAGGGCATTACATAGAAGGTGGATATTCGACTAAATTTGTAAATATGAGGCAACTTCTTCAGGATGATATGAGGCTAAATAAGTGGGGTTGTGAATGTATTAGATGCCGTGAGATTAAAGGAAACATCGTATCGCCAGATAATATTAGATTAAATATTGAGAAGTATAGGGCATCAGGAGGCGATGAATATCATATTAGTTTTGATACTATTTGTGATAAGAATTATTTGATTGGTTTTCTGCGACTTCGACTGTCTCCTAAAGATGCTGAAGTGAATGCTGTATTGCCATCTATTAAAGGTTGTGCGTTAATAAGGGAACTACATGTATATTCAAATATAAGTGATGTTGGAAATAATATTGAGGGTTCGCTACAACACAAGGGATATGGTAAGCAACTTGTAGCAAAAGCAGAGGAGATTGCGAAAGAGAATGGGTATAACAAGGTCGCTATAATTAGCGGAACAGGTGTAAGAGGATATTATAAAAAACTTGGGTACCAACTTGTAGACACATATATGATAAAGGGGATTGATTAATCATCGAAATTGATTATTTTTACTAATTAAATTTTATTTTTTATATATTTATTATTATAGAATTATGAAATATTTTGCTGGTTTAAGATCTGTGAAGGGTGTTAAGGTAGCCGCAAAGAAACCAAGAAATTACAAGAATGTAGGAGGAGTGGGTAGCAAATCGAGTAGTAGCAAATCGAGTAGTAGTAAATCGAGCAGTAGTAGTAAATCAAATAGCGCATCTCAAATAAGTAAAGAAGAGAATATATTATTTAATATAGGGAGCGTTTTTTCTTATTTAATTATTAATTATGGAAAATTGTTTGAAAAGGAAGCAATAATTAATAAATTTATGGTAATAGATTTATTAAGATTTACAAAAAAACAGAGTGGTTTAATTAAGAAAAAGATTGATAAAGTTTTTGTGAAAATTAAAACATCTACTTCAATTTATGTTGATGACACTTCTTATAGTGTGTATAGAAGGAAACATGATGAACAGATTGCTCAACTAGAAAAGATTACAGATGATTTTATAAAGCAATATAAGGGTATCTCACAAAAAAAGGTAGTTTTATATAGTACAGATTTAAGAAAAATCTTTATAATTTTGTTTGATATATTAAAAGGGTTCTTTGAATATATACGAAGTGAACTTAAAATATATGGTGGTATTTCTTCAGAAGATGTGAGATATGTAAATGGATATGTAAAGGATGAGCTGAGAATAGGTTATAATGAACTTTTAGAATATGACATTTATGATATAAGGGAATTTATAAAAGAAGAAAAAAAGAAGAAAGAATCTTTTGAAGATTTTTATGCTTCTGTACTTAGAGAAAGACAAAGAGAGAATGAAAGGAGATTTTATTCAATAGGAAAAGGAGATTTTATTCGATAGGAAAAAGATTACTTCAAATACTCAAAGGCGATAATGAATTAGATTAAATATATTTTATATAATTACAATTAAATTTTATTTTATTATTATAGAATATAATATGAAATCTTTAACTTATATTAAAGCGACTAAGGCTGTTAAGACTGCTAAACCAACAAAAGCAGCCTTAAAGAAACCTCAAAAATACATGAATGTTGGAGGAGTGGGAAGCAGTCCAAGAAGCTCAAGTAGTCCAAGAAGCTCAAACAGTAATAAAAATAAATTAATAGATATATCGTATGATATTGTTGAATTAATTGGTATTTTCAAAGATTTGAGTGAAGTGTCTATTAATAAATATAGCTTTATGATATTAGATTCTTCTAAAATAGATTTTTTAAAGTTTACACAAGAAAAGACTAAGTTAATAAAAGATGTGATTGATAAAATTTTTGTTAAAATTAATAAATCACCTGTTATTTATTTTGACGTAACCTCTTATGATGTATATAAAAAAAAATATGATAAACAGATTGATAATGTTATCAATAGAATAACATTTATAAATTATAAAGAATTTATAAAAGAAGCTATATATACAAGTTTTTTTAATGATTTACGTATAATATTAGTTGAATTTTTTGATTACATTCAAAAAAACATTAAAATAAATGACAAAATTTCTGATCCAAACATAATAGATACTGTTAAGAAAGAAATATTACGATGTGCAACAGGAGGTTATATGTGGATTAATGATAAAGAAGTAAATCAGAAAAATGGCGACAATAACATAAAATTATTTATGGAAAAACAAAAAAATAAGGTAATCGCATATTATGAGTATATAGAGTTTGCTGCTGATATGCAGAATGTTAAAACAAATGAATATAGAAGAAGATGAAAAAATAAGTGCTTGTCCGAATATATTATAAATGATATTATTTATACATATTTGTATGAATTGCCAATACATTAGTATTATTTACAGGGGTTGTATTAAAAGAGAAATGGTCTTCGTTGTGATGCCAGTTATCTGAGTGAATAAAATCAATATTATTGTAATAAAATATGAATGATACAGCGCAATCTTCTATAGTATAGGGATATGAATCTGTTTTTTCATCATAATGAAATATATCATAATTGATATTATCCATATGATTGATCAATATTTTAGAGGCTTTATTAGAAAGATAATAGAGGGGACCGAATAAAAATGCGGGAATCGATGGTTGTTTAGTATATTCCGAAATATTCATACCTTTTATATTATGTTGCGGATTATCAAAATCTTCTGGGTGATCGTTATAATAATATACAAGATGCATGCTATTTGATGATGGTTTATTAGCATATGATAGGTCTCGTTCAAATGAGCTGAGGCTTTTTCCTAAAGAACATCTGCCTAAAAAGTCAATATCGATTGCTTCAGTTCCCATTATTTTTTTAGGGGATAGCACGAATGATTGAAGGATATATTCATTAAATACCAGATCGTCGTTCGCACGTAATATGCCTTCCTTAATATCAAATATCTCATAAAGATACTTTAAGCTGAGTGCTAACTTTTTCAATAAATGAATATAGGAATCTTCGCATTTAATAGTCATCATGACACCTTCGAGTTTATAATCGCAATCTAAAAACAAATCACCGATCACATAGATAACTTTCCAACCATCATAATTGTCTTTAGGTAGTTTAAAATGTTTTAGACGTGTATCTAAATGCTTTTGACAACTCAATACGAGAATAATACCATTAACAGCTATCATTATTAATTTATTTTATTATTTATTACATTATTGTTAATAATACTGCCTTATATCCTTTTTATATTTTGATAGTATTCTAACTAATACTTATTATAGTTTGTATGTATAGCAATAACGGTATCTTTGTTTGGATTATTATAATAATCTTCAAACATAGATACCATATGTTCGAAACCAACCTTGTTATAATATAGGATGTAGGAGACAGCACAATCTTCTATAGTGTATGGATATGAATCGGTATATTCGTCATAATGAAATATGTTATATTTGATACTATCCAGATGATTAATCAAAATATTACAGGATTTGTTTGAAATATAATAGATAATACCGCTGGGTCCGATAGGAATATGTGGGCGTTTAATATATTTTGAAATATCAACACCTTTAAGATTATGCTGAGGATTATCAAAATCTTCTAAATGACACATATAATAATCAATCATGAATCTATCATTTGTAAATGATTTAATGTCGGCATCAGATATTTCGTGGGATAGCAAACTCTTACCTGAAGGCGACCTGCCTATGAAATGAATTTCTTCGGTTATGTCAGAATCTCCAGAAGGTGTTGTAAGAGCTTTTGTCTTGGATGATAACAAAAATTTCTCGAGGGGCACTTCGTTAAATATCAAATCATCACCGCATCGCAACACACCTTCTTTGATATCGAAGTTTTGATATATGTATTTTAAGGAGAGGACAAGTTTTTTTAATAAATGAATATAGGAATCTTCGCATTTAACTATCATGAAGTTTCCTTCAAGTTTATAATCACAATCTAAGAACAAATCACCAATCACATAGATAACTTTCCAACCAACATATTCGTCTTTTGGTAGATGAAAGTGTTTAAGACGTGTATGTAGATGCTTTTGACAACTCAGAACAAGAATAATACCATTAACAGGGATCATTTTATGTATATTATTAAAAGCCTATTATTTATATGCTTGATACTTTGTTGATATTTATTTTTTATCTAATAACTCCTTAAGTCCACCAATAAACTTACCATTTTTGAATATCATAGGGAAGTGGATATATGGTATTACTGTGTATTGCTTCATAAATTTATAGAAGTTGTCTCTTTCTCTACATGATCCAAGAAACTTATCACAGTTTATATTAGTACATTTTGCTGATTTTTTTTTAATATGGGCTTTTGCCATGACGCAGTATTTACAATCAGATATGCTATAAATTGTATAGTTTGTATTAGTCGGTTTTTTATATACCTTATCTATTTCATTCATAACAAATAATATCTACTATATAATTAGATAATAACCAAAGGTATGTCAGCAGGACCGAGAAGAAGTGGGCGTGTAGCTGATATGAATATGGCACAAGCTGTCGCAGCAGCACGAGGTAATCGTCAGCCAAGAGATGAAGGTTATAAGCTATCTACAGAACTAACTAAGAAGTCAAAAGATTTAATAGCAAAGAATGAGTCTGACTATACTACATATCCTATAAATAGCGAGGATTGGATAGTATTTTTTTGCGATTTTTTTGATTATATACAAAATAATATTGATCTTTGTTTATCTAAAATTAAAGGTCTACAACATGTAACTATTGTTGATCTTAACAAGGTTGATTTATCTGGTGGTGGGTTTGATAGTGATTTTGATGATTTTAGTAAGTTCAATTATAATGTAGGGTTATATGAGGCATTATTTACACAATTTAGAGATGGAACAAACAAAATAAATAATTGCGCCAGACTCAACCTATTGTTATCATATGTAGGGGCTGCGGTGCTACGTATGGCAGGGCATTATAATAAGACATCTGCGAATGCTTTAATAGAGTTTTACAGAAAGATAGCGACTATATTAGAGATTGCGGTATATCCTGAAGTATTTTTACATTATATGACTGGAGATAGTACAGGGAAAACGCACAGAGTTGATTTAAAATTTCATGGTCAAGCGAAAGCCAACTTTTATATTGGTATATGGATAAGAAAGCAAGAGTTTTTAGGCGTTATAACGAGTGATGGAAAGAACTATTGGAAAAAATATGATAATGGGTTGCGATTATTTGTAAGAAATTACATTCGTAGATTAATTACCTACATGCGAACATATAATGCGACATATCCTCTTGGATATGAGCTACCTTATAATTATAGCGCAAATCCCAAGGATGTATTAAAAAATCCGCTACCGATTGATGGTGTTTATCAATACGCAGCTCCTCTTGAGAATTATTATATTAGCCGTGAGGATTGGAAATTTATACCGAATATATTCTTACCGGATAATTGCCGATGGAATTTTGAGGACAAGGATTACAAAGATCCCAAAGATTGGAATCATTCGCCTCCGAGATGGTGGGTTGATAGAACAATAGAATTTTTTGATAATACTGAATGGTGGCATGTAAAAGATAGTGTAGTAGAATCAATATCTACAAAACTAAGAGAAACTGTAGAACACAAGAAATGGATGGCAATAAATTGTATATTGCCTCAGCAATATGAAAGTTATAGTGAATTATGGGATGTTGAGAATGAAGATGAAGAAGAAGAATATAGAGGTTATGGGGGTATCTCAAAAGTTCATACAAAGACAAAAGCTCATAATAATAGGACGGGTCACCATCAACCATTCAAAATAATACCTGATAAGGATAGGGCAATCCGATCGATTATACTTAGCGAATTAAGATCAAAATTAAGGGAATATTTTAAATTAAATGTTGTTGTTATGAAGCCTTCGAAGACTGCGAAGGCTTCTGTTAATGGTGTTCAAAGCCATTTACGAGATGATGTATATGTAGATAATTTGTGTAATTATTCTATGTTATATAATTCATCTCATAAAAATAATAAGTCAAGTAGTACTTTTACAGATAAGCGTAAAATACGTGCGAATACTGTATAATATTTTGTCTACTTGTTATTCTTCTTTCTCCATTCAGCGCCAATTTTTTTCATAATTTCAGGGGCTGAATCATTAGGGAACTTCTTGTGAAGTTCGCTGTACATTTTCTTAACAAACTTGTTATACGGGGTTAATTTACGTTTCTTTGCTCCGCCATTACAACTATCTTGAGACATTATGAACGATACTATCTATCTATATATATGTAATATAAAAATTGCGAGAGATGTATTTTTTATATTAGTATATTATTAGGTTGATATATAATGGGTACAAACATAAATCCATATGAAATACAATACAATAATAATTTTAAAAAATTATCACAAGAAGAAAGGATTCAATTTAAAAAAAGGATACAAGATAAAATAGATGAAGATAAAGAAAAACTTGCTGATATATATAAATTACCACTTGGAGCTCGAATTAAGAAAGTTGATTTTGTAGATAAATATGAAAAAAATATTCAATCTAATACAAACTACTTAAATTATATTAAACAAAAGGAAGCAGCTGCTCATAGATCTTCTTCTAAGTCATCTACAACACAAAATTTACAACCTATAACATTAGCATCAAAACCTTTAAAGCTGCGGCCTTTACCTACAGGGAAATCACGACAACCTCCTGAAATATCAAGAAGATTACCAGAAATACAACAACAAGTAGCAACATCAAGAAGATCACCAGCAACATCACCACAAGTATCAACATCAAGAAGATCACCACATGTAGCAACATCAGAGCCGGTAGAGATAGTATTTGAAAATGGAAAAATAAATACTATAATATATTATATTGATTTAAGAAGTCTATATTTATATAAATTTTTTACAAAAATATTTCAAATATTAATAAAATTAAATTTAAATAATAATTTAATTATTGAAAAAAACTTTAATAATATAAAAGAGGTTGATCAAAAAATAAATGACTATGTATATTTATTAGGGAATAAAGGTGATAAATTAAAAGAAAATAATAGTGATATTTCAATTAATAATTATAAGAATATATCATTTAATAATATTAGCGAAGAAGATATAATTCAAAAAATAAAAGAAAAAATAAAGGAACAAAACGAGCATATTGGAATTTTTTTAAAAAATCTTCAAAATATATTTGATGAAAATGAAATAACAAAATTTAAAGAATGGATAGAAAATCAAGATGATGATGGTAACTTCTTACAAATAAAAAAAGCTATAGTCAAAAAAAAAAACAGAAAATATCGAGAAGAGTTGGAAAAGCAGGTGGAGCAGGATGAGTCAAAAACAAATTTAAAATTAAACAATCTATCAATATCTTCAAATGATCAAGAAATTTTGGATAATTTAGGTGATATTGGTGATATTGATGATATAACTAAAGATGATATTGATAATATAACTAAAGTATACTCATATGATAATAATGATAATGTTAAAATAAATGATTATATTTCATCAAATAATGAATTTTTCTCTGAAGAACAAGATGGGGGTGGAGAAAAAAGAAAAAGGTTCAAAGAGTTGTTGGGAAATGTTAAAAATAATATTAAATATCTTGTCAACAAATATATAATAAATAGGGGTAGTGTTGCACCACTTCCAATAGATACAAAAACACCGCATGCTGCGCATGTAGAAATTGACTTAGCAGAAAAAAAAATAAAAGCTATAAAAGATATAGAGGCAGAAGTCGAAGTCCAACACAATTTAACAGTTGATGATAATAATAATATTATAGAAGATATAGAGAAAGAGGTTGTTAATGATATTGATATAATATACAAATATATAGAGAAAGATATTACAGATTTTATTACTGTTGCCGATATTGCTTTTAAATATATTGATATATTTTCAATATATTTAGATCGGGAACATGATATACCATTAGGAATTAATAAACTTTTTATTTATGGATTTTTTAATTCCTTAAATAATAGTCGTGACTTTTATCAGAAGAAATTAGATGAATTAAAAGATGATCTAATCATTATTACAGATGATGTTCCTTATGTTTCAATATATATAGAATATCGTGAAATCGAAAAAGAACTTAAAAAACTTAAAGTACAGTCTCTTGGAGGACGCAAGAGAAGTATAAGAAAACCACGAAAGAATACTAATGGGACTGTGAAGAAGGTTGTTAAGGCGGTTGTTAAGAAGACTGCTAAGACGGTTGTTAAGAAGACTTCTAAGGCGGTTGTTAAGAAGACTTCTAAGGCGGTTGTTAAGAAGACTGCTAAGGCGGTTGTAAAAAAATAATTAGAGATAGATATGCCAGAATTCTTTAATTTATATAGATACCAAGGCTCCTGTATCACCTGAAACAGTCGTAATATCAGGCAAATCCTTAAAAGATACTTTATTATATTTAGTTTTGTTTGTTGTCATATCGGCATTATGGGATCTTATAAAGGCGACTGCTTGTAAGCACGCATCACACAAATCGTCTTTTTTCTTGTTATTATCAAAAATCTCACATAAATCCTTGTCATCTTTAATGTAATTTCTACATATTTCTATACTTGTCTGCTTATTCATCTTGTATTTATCTCGACGGAATCCTTTAATATTCTTTGCGGACTTTGTGGCATCATCCATTTGAATCTGTATTTCAGGTTTAAAATCATGTGTTTTAGTTTTAAGTCCCGCATTAACAAGCACAACATTTTCTATAATTTTATCCCAATATTTTAGGAGGCTAAAATAGCAGTATATAATATATTGAATAGATTTCATCATACCGTTTAAGTTTGATGGTTGGTTTTCAATCAAAACATAATCAATTTCATGGATTCCTTTTTGTTTTAAAAAACCAATAATATTGTCGAGTTCCATATAAATACGCTCGGATATATCATCGATACCTTTGATATCTTTCTTTTTATCTGCTAATGAAATTATTCTCCAGTCTAATACTTGGATCTTTTCGTCAGTCCTTTCCAAAATACACAGGGCGAGATTTTTAATACCAATATCAAAACTTATATATATCATTAAGAGAACATATATATACTATAAAACATATATTTATATATTCGCATGCCTGCTCTTTCCTTAAATGCTTTTTTCTTGAATGCTTTTTTCTTGAATGCTTTTTTCTTGAATGCTTTTTTCTTGAATGCTTTTTTCTTGAATGCTTTTTTCTTGAATGCTTTTTCCTTGAATGCTTTTTTCTTGAATGCTTTTTCCTTAAATGCTCTTGTATAACAAGTTAACCGTCCTTTTATTAAATGATGTGATATTATGGTGTTTGATAAGAGTGGTGAGATTTAGCCAGAAAGAATCGTTAACATATTTATTATTATATTTATTTATTTTTTTATATTTCCTATATAACCATCTATGTAATTTCTCTAATACTATAGTATTTGACGGGTTATTCTTGACATACATCTTTTTATTTGAGATTAATCTTAGTACAAAATGCTTAAGCTCAGATATCTTCGCATATTCTTGAGGGATATTCTCCCATAGATTGTGGAACTTTAGATAATCATATGTAGGGCAAATTAGCAGATTGTCAGTATAATCTATAAATGTAGGGTTATTATCTATAATTATAATATTATTAACAATCGAATGGGTCTTAGGCATCTTTATTGCCTTTAATAATTGCGGTAGTATTTTATTAACTGATTTCTTAATATTACCTGACGCATCTTTTAAACAGTTATCTCTTGTAAATATAGGTCTATTAAACTTAATGTTATTTTGCTTTTCTATAATTAAAATCTCCTTATTAGCCCACGATTTCTCAGAGGCAGTATAAATAAAGAAAAAACTGTTTGGGAACTTTTTTTTCATTTCAGACATAAATGTCGCAAAATGTGGTCTTAACAGTTTTGATTGTAAATTATAGCAGTTGTCGAGCATTCGGTCACATGTAGTTTTATATTTTACCAGATTACCTAATTGAATATTATTATTCTTTAATATTATGTTCTTCTTTATAATTTCTTGTATATTATAAATATCACACTGATAACTACAATCACCTATAATGGTTCCATCTAAATCTAATAGAAATATATATGGTTCATTATTATTATTCATTTTAATACTATAATAATAATATATATAATTTATACTATATATATAATAATTTATAGTATATATATAATAATTTATAGTATATATATTAGAATGCCCAATACTCTTACAGAAGCACTCCAATATGCGAATAATAAAAGAACAATAAGCAATAGTATAAAAAGAGATTTACCAAGTGCACCCAAACTATATCCAAACTATCTTGAATACCGTATAAACAATAGAATTGTAAGGTATGATTTACCCAGGTATAATATACCACATTATCAGCAGCCACTACAGCAGCTACGACCACAGCTAAGACAGTCGCTATATCATCCACGAAGACAACTACAAAGACCTCCATCATATACTCATAATCTCATGTTTCCTATGTATCAGCAACAGCAACAGCAACAGCAACAGCAACAGCAACAGCAACAGCAACAGCAACAGCAACCTAATGTAGATCAATTTTGTAGAAGTTATGGATATAAAAAAATAGTTCCAGAAGCCCCTAAATTAATTAGAAGGGTATCTAAAAATAAAAGTATACGAAATGTACAAAGTATACGACCAATACAAAAACAACAACCAGTCGTATTACAAATAAAACCACATGATAATCAGCAAACAAATAGAACTCAAATGTATTATAAAACTCCTAACAAATCTAAATCTCCAAGCAAGTCTCCTAACAAATCTCCTAACAAATCTAAATCTCCAAGCAAGTCTCCTAACAAGACATCAAGTAAATCTCAGTAATATATATATAATTTGCTAAGTATCACCACATAGATCGCTGAGTTCAGCAAGTCTTAATTTATTTTTATCATATAATAACTCCTTGCGTTTGTCAATATAATCAGCCATACAACTAAACCCATATAGGATCATCTCATCGATCTGTTCATCCGATAATTCTAATTTAACACCTTTCCGATTCACAATAATGTTCATAGAATGTTGCATAGTTATATTATTGGGCATAAAGTAGTAGTCTCGATCTTCCTCTTTTAACTCATTAATAGTTACTTGATTTACACGCAATATTTCAAACATTTTACATATTTGTCGCAATATATAAAATATATTTATTTTAGTATTTGTAGGCACATATTCTTCTCGTTTTTTATACAATATCATCGCAATAATATTCTCTTTAGATATGTGTGAAAATATTTTAATAGGAAAATTATTAGAGAACGCACCATCATAATAATGTTCACCTTCAATAACTATTGGTGTAAATATCAAAGGAATAGCCATAGACGCTTCACACGCAGTAAACACAGATATGTCAGGAGTATCCTCTATAGAAAAAATACGATTCTCACATCTATTAATATTTGTTGTTGAAAAATAAAGATTCACACCAAACCTTTGTGAAGCCTCTTTAAATGTCATGTCTTCCATATCAGGATACTTGATACGCAATCTTTTTCTTAAATGTTCCATAAAATGCGCAATCGAACATAAGCCCAATTTTGATATAATTCTATAATAATTTTTAGTCGGTATTACACATAGATCTTTGTCATCCTTCGAATTATAAATAATCTCCTCAATCTCCTCTATTGTTAACTTAAAAGTAATAAACAGAGCTACAAAAGAGCCTATAGAATTTGCCGCTATATGTGTAATGTTTTTAAGCAACCCTTCAATATATAAATATCTAAGCGCTCCTATAAATATTACACCACGCATACCCCCTCCAGATAAAACAAGATGTGTAATATTTAATTTATTCATTATGTGAAAGAATTATAATTGTAATAGTAAATATAAAATTATATATTTTGTTTATATAATATTATTACAATACTATATATTCGAATTATACTCGCAGATATCCACATTATAATAGATTAACGCTTCTTTTGCCGTATTATTCTCGGCCTCTTTCTTATTGCTCCCAGTCGATGTAGCAATAATTGCGTTATTTCTGTCTTTTATACAGTAGGTAAAAATGCGCATATTATCTTTCATCAATATCTTTACTTCGTAAAACTTTGGAATATCTTGGAGGTTGTGCATCATGTAGGATACAAGCATATCTTTGTAATTATTTTTAATCCTTATGAGTTCACAGAAATCAATATAATTCTCTATAATATAGATAATGAAACTTTCAACTATAAAGTAGCCAGCACCAGTAAATGGTGCAATCTTAATAGTATTTGGAAGCTGAACCTTGTCGCTATCTGTCTGAAAGTCAAGAAATAGAGCACCTATAAATGCCTCAAATATATCTTCCATAATTTTGAAATTATTTCTGCCACCAGATTCCTCAACCTGCTTTGATATTATAGCAAACTTAGGGAAACCTATTTTATCTGACAAATATCCAAGCATCCGGCCATTAACAATTTTTGTTCGAATCTTTGAAAGAAAGCCTTCATTTTGGTCAGGAAATCTGCTGTATAAATAGTTAGCAACAATCATACCAATCAGAGAATCACCAAGAAACTCTAAACGTTCATAAGACATATCTTGAAGCGGTAAGCAATCTGTAGGACAGTTAATATTACTCTTATCAAAATCGATGTTCTTCATGGTACAATATGATTTGTGAACAAACGCTACACGATACAAATCAATATTTTTAAACTCTATGTCATTCAACCCGTTATTATTGAATATATCTGTTAAATCGTTGCTTTGTAGCAGAACATTCTTATTATTATAGGGCTGGTTATTGATGTCAATATCCTTTGTTTTGTTATGTATACCTTGGATGCGCTTCATATCTTTGTAATCTTATAAATATTCAAAGTAATATATTAATATCATTTTTTCATTATATCATTTTATTATTATATAAATATTAATTGTTTATTTCTTTTAAATAGAATAAAATAGAATTACATATAGTAAAATGGATGATTTTATTGTTCAGGACACAGAACCTATTGTCAAAGTAGATTCATTAGGGATCGGGTTAAATACAATTCAAGACATCCAACGCCTTTCCTTAAATGATAACGAATATTTAGTTGTCGGTGATGGGATGGGGACTGCGAATAATAATAGCAACCAGATGGATACAAAATGGAATATGTATGTTAATCATGACGGGGTCGCAATCAATACTTCACGATATATTACATCAAATTACAGGCAACCTAACACATCTCTTTATATTAATAGGAATATCCAGTGTGAAGGTACTATTAATGCCCATAGTATTCAATTTAGTAATATATCTATTAGCGGCGAGATTGGCAGCAACGCTTTAATAGACTTGATAAAAAGTGTAAATATCTTGTCGCAATCGCAGCCATTCAAAACAGGCGTGGTTACATACTTTAACAATCTATATGACACAAAGTATCCTGTTAATAATATATATACACCAAATTATCTAACATTAGGCGGATTGGTCGATACAAATTATAATCAACATCCTTTAAATATTAATTCGACTCCCAATAATGATTTTAACAATATTCATATAGCGCTAAGAAATGACACATATAATACAAGCACCGAAGAATTATCCAAGCTTAGTATCGGTATTATTGGAGGTAGTAATATATCACCTGCCGTCATCTCTACCACTAAAGGCATGCCTTTGGAATTTCATGTTAATAAATCAGCAGTCGAAATCAACTCCTTATATAATAGGGAGGCTGTTCCTACATATTTGAATGATAGCGACTATGCTGCTATGACGATTGATAATAATGGGAATGTATGTATCGGTAAAAATAAGGCGGTCAATCTAACATATTATAAGAATATATTGACGGATGGCATTAGTTCGAGAGTACCATTCACTAAGCAGATGAAATTTGATGTTAAAGGCGCTTCTAAATTTGACGATATCATTATATTTGATAATTTCGCAAATAGTTACAAGCACATGGACGATGTGTATATTCGTGCTGATGGCGTGGGTAGTATTCGGCCTTCACAGATTACAGCAGGTACTTTTACAGGTCTTAGTTATTCATTCAATATTGTAGAAATAAAGGAAAATTTGATTTCTAAAAATATTAACGTATCTTATAGTTTATCTTCAGAGATTGTTAATGCGAATAAATTAGTTGTCGCTGATAGTGCGACTTTTAGAGGGACTACGAGTTTTGAAAATACAACTGCGCTATCTATGAATCGATTAGAGATAGTTAATGATTTAGTTATTGGAGGAATCCGTGTTAATCCCATAAATATTAGCGACGAAACATTAGGATACACTACAATAACCAGCAATACGGATAATGGCGTTAATAAGTATTTTTTTACATATGTCCATAGTAATATCGCAAATCTCGACGCAAATCGCAATATCAGTTTTCCAAATAAATTGAGCGTGGGTCCCGAAACAAGCGACGGGTTTACAGGCGTTGTTAATATATTTAAATCCAGAAGTTCTAATAATAATTTTGAAGTCATACTACAAGACAAAGTTAATGCCAATAAATATATTGCGAATGTCGGACATCTCTCTTACTTAGATTTCTATGATAACAGTCTATTGATTAACACAAATCCCGTAGAAGGTAAAAAGCATAATATATATTTTTACCCTTCATTTGACATATCATCATTAGAAAATAACGTGTTCCGTCCTAACTTAATTAATAGTCCGCCTATGCTCGCTATTACAAATACTGGCTTAAGTATAAATACCAAGCTCCCTCACGAAGGCATTCATTTAGATATTAATGGTCAAATTGCTGCGACTGATTATAATATATATAAGGACGATGTTCTTACGAAGATGTCTGGATTTGTTTATAATGGCTATAGGAATTATTTTAATATTTACAACGAGGAAACCTATAAATATTGTATTAATTATGACAATATATCTTCTTACTCAACGAAGATGCGAGGATTTAATGTTAAATATGGTATTAATAGTGATGAATATTATCAGAATGATAAACTTATAGAAACTCTACAGGTAACCAATAATCCTGATAGTTTTTATACAAATAAGAAAATATCACTTGGGTGGAGTGGTGAAGATGTTCATCTACCTTTACAGATACGTAATACAAATATTGAAGATTATAATCATTCTATAATCAGAATATTTAGGGGAGTTCGCGGAGGTGGTCTTCACAATAACGCAGATTTTAGTGGGATAGACATATGTGAATATGACAGGGACTTAAGGGATGATCGAGATTTAGAAAAATGGTTCATATACAAAAATCACAAGTATAATGATATTGATTCACGTGATGTCGCAAGAATCGGTCCTCTACAGATCGGATATACGGATAAGACGATAGAGCCGACTTCTTTTGGTATGTCCATGTATTACAATACGCTTAACTCAAATTATCATGTTGACTTTAATAATCCTACTGTAAATTACGATTTTATCAAAGCTGAAAATAATGTTGCTGTGTCTATTTATGGCGACTTGGATGTTCATGGTAATATTAATATTATAGATAATAGTAGTAATAACTTCAATTTTCGCCTTAAAAAATTAGAAGGACAGACTGATCTATCAAAGTATATTGATGTAGTATCAGTATCTAATATTATCTATAAAAATGTGGTAGACTATGAAGATATTGAACATTCGGGCAAAAACATCGTCTTTAAGCCCGTAAAGTCTATTGTGGTTGATTCAATAATTAATACAGATATTCCTTTTGTTATTAAGCAGAATAATGATCGGTTATCTGTCGCAAAATTCATTACATATACGTCGAATCTTCTTACAAATAATGCTGTGAATGATGCGAATAACGCTATTAATCATGATCATGATTACTCGGCATTAGAATTAGGTATTTATAAATATAACGACTTTGATGTTAACTATGATAAGGATCGCAATAATATTAAAAATATGATTCAAATTCTTGTTTCAAATAATAATGATATTCTAACTGATAATACTAATTTAACATTCAGCTATTATAAAAATGACAATAATAATGACTTTTATCATTCGTTTGTAGAGTTTAATAATAGTTTTTCAAAGACCTACATGCATTTGGGACAAGGTACAAGCGGATACAATAGTAATATTAGTTTACATATAGATGATGACAATATATACGGCTTACAATTAACCAACACCTATAATCCTGTAAAAATAAACATGGCTAATATTGCTGGAGACCGCAATAAATATGCTACAATATCTTCAGGAAGTACAGCAAATAACTTTCGATTTACTATAGATGCAGCAGTAGTTCCGGCAAATACTGAGCCCAGCGCAAAAGACTTACTTAATATACTAACAATAGATCCTTATACGACTGGTATAAATTTGCGAGATGGTGTTAGATATGGGTTTAACGAGACTACGCCATTACAGACGATGTCTATTAATAGTGAATATGATGAACAGACTATGTTAATAAATGCGAGATATACGAAGGATTATATATATAGCAAAGTTTCTGTTAATAGTTGTAATATTGTATTAACAAAACAGACTAACGCAAATTACTGGGATAATAGCACAAAAATATATGATACCACGTATAATAATAGTATTTCGTCAACGTATGTGCCAACATATGACATTTTTGGAAGTAATATAGCAAATAATAATACGGTTGTTTATAAAACTCTTAATGATATTAAGAAAATCACGTATTTATCTATACATTCTAATATTGATTTGACATATAAGTTTAATGAAACGAATGCTAATATTATTAACAGCAATTATAAAGCAACAGATACTATAATAAATAGTACGCCGGCATATAGGATTGATTTCAATAAAGAGAATTTGCTCGAGAATGATAGGGTGTTGTTTAGTATTACTCCGTTATTATCGGATACAAGTAATGAGATTATGAGTTTGGATGAGATGCGATTAGTTAATAACCAGACATCTAATGTTTTTGATATAACTTTGAATAACAATATAATAAGCAGAAACTACAAATTCTCTTGTATATTTAACAATATCTATAATATCCCTTCATATTTATCAGATATCACCACATCAAACACATATTTTACATCAAATTATGCGATGATCGTGGACACCAATAGAGGTATAACAAGCAATATCATATCACTTAATAATGAAATATTCAGTTATTTACCAAAGGTTAATAGTACAACAAAGAATATATCTAAAGTATTTATTAATAAAAATCTAATAAAATTGGGTGATATCAATTCATTATCTAATGTTTATATCAATTCTACAACATCCAACATAGTATGTTATAATTTTACGAGTGGTACAGATCTAACCTATGCCTACAAAGGTAAATTCGCAATCCATCGAAAGAATACTTTCAGTATCAACAGTTCTAATATTATTCCAAATACCCTATCAAATAGCAACTACATTATAAGGTATAATTCAAACATAACGTATGCTGATTATAATACGGGTTATAATAACATTTCGAACATATTAAACATTAGTACGTCGAATGAGATTATAGATGGGATGTATAATACTGAACTGATTTATGTAAGTTCTAATATACAGATAAAGGATGAGTTTTCAATATATGGCGTGGGTTTAAGCAATTCTATTATTGTTGAAGAATATTATAGGCGATATGTTAAGAATAGTAATCTAAATATACAGCTTACTAACTTTAATAGAACCAATTTGAAGCCTCATATAATATTTGCGAATTCTGTAAAAGAAGATTATTCGGATAGGAACAGTCTAATAAATGAAATATATAGTTATGATGGTAATTTAAAATTTAATTATCGTGATAATCAATTTGAGCATCCACAGCTACTTATTGACAAATATGGGAATATCCAGTATTATGGTGATGTAAGGACAAGTAATGATTTATATATAAGTGGTAATATTTTTAATGTTAGTGGCATAAATGTTATAGAAGACCTTGACAGAAAGATATTAAGTCTTGAAACAAACAATTGTAATTTACTTTTAGATAGTGTTGCGACTTTGAATGCTACTATAAATACAAAAGAAGCAAGCATGAGTAATTATGTGTTATCTACTAATAATAAATTAATAAACAAGGCAGACTTGAATGATTTTAACATGAGTAACTATGTGTTCTCTACGAGCAACATCTTAGTTGCGAAGGCCGACTTAAATAATTTTAATATGAGCAATTATGTATTCTCTACGAGCAACATCTTAGTAGCAAAGGCTGACTTGAATGATTTTAATATGAGCAATTATGTATTCTCTACGAGCAACATCTTAGTAGCGAAGGCTGACTTAAATGATCTGAACATGAGCAATTTTATTTTGTCGATTGACAATAAATTAATAAACAAGGCAAACACAAATGATAATAACATGATAAGCTATGTATTATTTACAAGCAATATTTTGGCAGCAAAGGCTGATCTTAATAATACAAATATGAGCAATTATGTATTATCTACAAGCAATATTATTTCAAGGAGAATAACAAATTTAACTACAGATATGATAAATGAAAATCTTAATGGTTCTAAAAAGTTTATTATAAATAATAGATATAATAATAATTTAGAACTTAATGGTACTTTAACAGTAACTTCAAATTTAATAGTTCTTGGCGCAAGCACTACTTTGGAGACTGAAGTATATACAACAGAACGGCTTGAAATAACGAATGCGAATAATACATCGAGGGCGCTTGTTATTAAGCAGAATGACATTATAAATGATATTATACGGGCATCTAATAGGGATAGTAACGTATTTACTTTGGGCAATAATGGTGATGTCAGAATTACAGGAAATTATATAAGGAATAATAGAGATGTCTTGTTGGATACGAGCAATTATGTATTAGAGACCAGCAACGTGATTGCGAGGAGGATAGATAGTAATGTAGCGACTTTGAATAATACTATACGGGTTAATGATGTATTTAATAGTAATTATGTATTATCATCAAGTAATAATTTGGCATTTTCAATCAATAGTATTAAGTCGGCATGGGTAATAACATCGAGTAACGTATTTAGTTTGACGAATGTATCTATAGGAACTACAAGCAACATAGATACGCTAACAGTCGATGGTGCTATTATATGTTCAAAGGGGATAACAACATCATTCTCAGACAATAGGTTGAAAGATTATACATCTAATATAGAGAATCCAATAGCTTTAATTAATAGATTGAATGGTTTTCATTTTGTTCCGAATGATTTAGCTATGAACTATGGGTTTACAAAAACTCCTGATGTTGGCTTGAGTGCTCAAGAAGTTCAAAGTATTCTTCCGGAGATTGTTAGATTGGCACCATTCGATATGACACGAGACAATTATAATAATATTGTATCAAAGAGTGGTGATAATTTTTTAACTATTTGCTATGAAAAGATGGCGCCATTATTTGTGGAATCTATAAAAGCCCTAAAAAAAGAGTTAGACGAGTTGAAACTCGAAGTTGCTGAGCTTCGTAAAGGGTGTAAATGTAAATAAGGGTTAAATGCGGTGATTATGGTGGTGGTGGTAGTAGTGGTGTTGCTGTTGGTACTGCTGGTTCTTCTTGAGGTTCTTCTTGAGCTGCTTCTTCACGTAAATTTTCGCATAAAAGTTTCTGTCTATTTATTGAAGTTATTATTGTACTAATTACATGGTCTTCAATTTTAGAGGCTTTGCGTATAGAATCAAAATGTATACATACACTTAAATATAGCGTATATAGTATCTTTACGAAAGCTTTTATGTCATCTTTTGTTGCTGAATAATAATCTTTATTAATAACATGTAAGTTTTTGTATAAGAAGCTCTTAAAATATTTGTGAGATATCATACATATAATATCGTTTTTTGTAATTAGTCTAATATTAAAGTCAACTTTTCCTTCTTCTATGGGTTTTAAATTACCCTTGCTATTATTTAAATTAGTTTCGATATCTTTAAATTTATAAAGGATTAGTTCAGATTTTTTCATGTAATCATTTATTATAAGTTTATTATAGTCAGTAAACCATTTGTCTAACCCTTTTATTTTTTCATGTAAAGTTTCACATTTCCTTACAAAGTCGTCGTTATAGTTTTTCATAAAAAATTCAAGATTTTTAAATTCATCACAATCTCTTATTATACTAAGCATGAAAGTATTATCTACGATACTATATCCTTCGCTACTTTCATCATTCTCATCAATATGTTTAAAAAAGTTTGCTGTTTCTATTATCTCAATCAATAATATAGCAATATTTTTATAATCAAAAGTTTTAGATAAATTTAATATTTCATCAAGTAGGTCGAAGATAATATTAGACTCGTCTGTATATGAATTGTAATCAAAATGTTCTGGATCTAATAATTTTGAGGCAATAAAAGACATTTTTATATTTGCTAAACCTTTTATTATAATTAATATATATATAAAATTATATAAAACTTATAATTCATTTAAGTTTATAAGAATGAGTGTAAGTGTTGCGAAGAAAGTATCTGGTAAAAAATTTAAGGAATATCTGATATTAGCTGTTGATGATGATCATGAATATACGCTCGATGATACTAAAAAGATAGCTGTATCTGTTTTTAAAGATGCTCTGAAGTCAGGGCAAAGTAAGAAGAGGGCTGTTAAGCTCGACAGCGATGGTGTGGTTATTAAGAAGCCTCCGAGTAAGTATAACTTATATATCAAAGATGAGATGGCGCGTTTAATTACTGAGTTCCCTGACAAAGAGAGGAAGGAACTAATGAAACAGGCAGCAATTAATTGGAATGAGAGCAAAGCGAGTAAGGCAGCAGAAGAAGATGTTGATTAGGCTGGACTGATGTTGATTAGGCTGGACAAAATATTTATTATTTTTTAGTAATATTAATATTAATATTAATATTTATATATATTAAGTATAAATGACAATTAAAAGAATACCAACTAAAGGATTAATGGTAAATCCCAAGTTCTCGACAATATACAAGGATTACCAGAAGTTAAACGATACGGAATGTAAAAATTTATTATCATATCTATATAAAGGCACTTCAGATAAATGGGTAAATCCTCTTACTGATAAAGAATTAAATAGGAATAGTAAAATCATTATTAGCTTCTTATCATTCATTTATTATTATTTGGACGATGGTTCTATTGTTAGTATAGAAGGATATGATCTATCATATAGAGAACATGTTCTAAATTTCATAGACGAGGTTCATTTATATGAGAAGGGTAGGGTATCTACGACTGTGATATCGGCTTCAGCACGCTCTCCTTCTCCTACGAGAGGCACAGCACAAGCCGCAAGAGGCACAGCACGCTCTCCGTCACCAGCAAGAGGCACATCACAAGCCGCAAGAGGAGCACCAGCCGTTCCGGTAAAAGCAAAATCCAGTTCTTCAAGCGCAAAGATGAGTTATTCTTCACCAACAATATATAAGACTGCGCAAAGTATGGTAGTACGGAATGATACCTCCCATAAACTATCAAAAGACCAGTGTATTATTTTTGCTAAAGAAATAAGAAAGTTGAAGAAAGGTTTAACAAAAGAACAGATAAAAGACCTGAAGATAAAGAACCCTATAACATCTAAAGAGATTGGTTTTAAAAGTCCTATTTTCCAGAGGTTATTGTTTAAATGCTATAATAATTTTGATGATGATAACGTAAAGAGGGCAATTAGCAAAGTGATTTCTAAGAAGTTTTTAGAAGATTTAAACACACAAATAGGCGATATTCAAAAGGATCAGCGGACAGCGGCTGAAAAAGCAAGCGAGACAAAGCGTTTAGCCGAGGAGAAGAGAAAGGCTGCAGCACAAGCAGCAGCACAAGCAGCTATAGATGAAGAGAAAAGGATACGGGCTGCTAATAAACCAATCTGTGATAAATATATTGATGATTATATGAAGGATTTTCATAAGTGTTGCGACAAATTAGAATCTGAATGCGATAAAAATGGTGTGTTATCAGAGTATAAATATATAACAGATGTTGTAAATGCGATAGTTGTTGTGATATTTACAAAATATTTACATTTGAATTATTATTATGATGATTTGTATAAAAATTATAAATTCGATACTCCCTTGCCAGTCAATTTAATTATGTATGACGATGAGATGAAAGAGTATTGTGATAGCATAGGGGTAGACCCTGGTGATAAAATTATTGAAATTAGTGATAAGGTTATATATCAGCATAATGATTTTCAACAGGATATTAGCAAAACGTTGATTGATACTATATTAAGGAATGATGAATCATATAATGGAAATACTTTGTTAAATCGTCAATATGTATTTAATATGCGTAAAGACGGAGATAGGTATTTTGTTAATCCTGCTCTTTCATATAATAAGTATAATCAGTTAAAAATAATAGAATACATACCTATGTTAACATATAGAACATTACCATTTCCGGCTACACTTGAATTTGCGAAGAAACAGTTCGGTTTTAAGCAATTCAATTATAATATTACAAATAGTGGACTGCCTCGAAATATTTTTGTAACAACTGAAGAGGTATTACGTAGACATGCGCCATTCAACGAACTTTTAAAGGAAATAAATAAGAGACTTGCCAAAATGCCAAAAATAAAGGAGATAAGAAAAGAGGCAACTTATCGATACGATTTCTACGAGGGAACATTACAAGGTATGGAACGACAGTCTTTTGGTACTAATGATGAGATACGGCGTAATATATTGTATTCGCTTAATGCTCAAGCATCAAATTATGTTAATAGAGCGCCTAATTACTACAGAAACATCTTTTATAACTACAAATATACTGGAATGTTGCCGATATTTTCTTGGATACCTTTAAATAAAAAAGATAGCCAATCATCATATAATATTTGTAAGTTAGCAGCCATCTTCAGGTGGCAACCTTATGGTTATGATAAGAACGCAAGATTTAGAACTCTTGGCGACGCTTATAAAAATTATGGAATAGCTCCGTATAGCAAGATGTTGAATGAAGTAATTTACAAAGTCATAAGTAAGGCAAATAGTTCGGTTCTTGATATTCCAAATATTGATTATGAAAAAGATAGGCTGATACATAGAGTTAAGGAAACTGTAGGTGTTTATAAGAATATGGATATAGATGACCAGTATGTAAATAATAATGTATATTTCTATCATGGAACTGCTAATCGATTACATACCATGAAAGATAGGAATAATGATATAGAGATATTAGGGTTTTTATCAACAAGTCTTAATATTTATACTGCTTCATATTACAGCGAGGCAGCTACAAGGGGTGCTGGATATATCTATATAATAGAGTGCGATGATAAGAAGACATATATAAACTTAAATGATCAGTTATTCCAGTTCATTCTTTTGCCAAACTCTATAATAAGGATATTATACGAGTTTGATAGAGGTGCGCACACAATAATTATGTGTCGTTTAATTATGACGCCTACGAAAGAAGAAAATCATGAATTGTATAACAAGCTATTAGGTATTTCTCAGCCTGCGAGAAAAAGTGATTCTGACGATGCTGCTGCTGGTATTTCTACAGGAGGTATATATTCTATGAAGCAGATAAAAGAAAAATTAAAAGATAGTGTCGCTCACGCTTCTCACACTAATACTATTATAAAACCACAAAAGGATGTGCGTAAAATTGGGGATATGCCAGCAGATATTCGTGAATATTATGGGCTAACAGATGAAAAAGATAATAAACATGTAGATATTAATAATGGATGCCATGTTAGATTAATTAGCAGAAAAGTAGTTGATAGGATGATAGAAAATAGTAAGTAAATTAACTTTTTTGAAAATATTGGATTATATCGTTAAATGTTGGTAGATATATAGCACAACCTAAGCAAGGCATATATAAGTAATAAGTTAATATATATATTGGATATTATTTTTTATATTATAATAATTTATTATATCTTAAATATATTAGAAGATAATATAGTATGTCTGGGTCAGGAGAAAATTGGCCAAAGATGAGATCGCTTGCAAGAGGTTTAACTAATCTTGCGACCTTAGGTATAAAGGAAAGAGTGGAAGACGCATTAGAAAGTAGAAGGGAAAGCAAAGCTTTCAGAGATGGTGCGAAGCGTCGTGCCAGATTGCATACTGCTTATACTGTTTCTAATAATCTCGATAATCAACATTTTGAAGAAGGACGTCGAGCAAGAAATTCTGCTGATAGTGCTGAGAGAAAATTAAACGAACATTTACAAAAATTAGAAGGACGCAGCAGAGTAGGTTTAAGAGCAAGAAGAATAAAAGCTGAACTTGAATCAGCAGCAGCGGCAAAAAAAATAGAGTATGATAAACAACAGGTTGAAATATTAAAGAGACTTGAAGAATCAATATTACTTGAGAGAAAGGGAGTAGAAAAAGATATTAAAGAAGCACAACGAAAAGGAAAGACACTAAGTGGTACAGCTAATGGTAATAATTTTCATATTTCCAGAATTTTAAAAGATCGTGGTGATCTGGGATATTTAGGTTTAAAGACAAGCCATGGAGGTGTAAAGCGTACCATGAAGCGTCCTGTAAAGCGTGTCGTGAAGCGTGTCGTGAAGCGTGTTGTTAAACGTCCTGTTAGATATGTGCGCGCGCATTAAATAGCAAGTAATTTGATTCCTTATATACAAAATAATTTTTTTAATAATATAACACATATATTAGAATAATAAATAAGAATGGCAAGAAATCTAAGAAGGGCATTAGCGGATAGTAAAGCAACCGCAGATTTTTATGGGTTTACTCCGGCTGAATTAAAAGAATATGAAAATATACCGAGGATACAAGATAAGAAACAACAAATAGAAGTAGAAAAAAAATTACTGGAAAAAATTGGGATATCTATTGAAAGAATTGAAATTTCAATAGGAAGACAATATAGTATTATTACAGAATTAAATCGTGAATCAGATAATAGTAATTATAAGTTAAGTACAATCAAGAGCAAAACCCAAAAATCAAAAAATTTAATAAATGCTAATAATGAAAAATTAAAAGAAAGCATTTTTATTGAACGCTCTAATATGCGGGAGTTAGAGCATAATCTGAATGAATTTAAAAAAGAAAAAGGTAGAGTTGAAAGAAAAATTACAAGGTTGATGGAGGAACTTGAAACCCTACAAAAAGGTGGTAAGAAAAGAGTAGTTAAACGCAAGGCGAGATCTGTGAGACCCGTAATACGACGAAAGCCTACTGTTGCTCGTAGACGAATATAATTGGATTATATCAGTCTGATATCAGATGTAATTGTATATATATATTATTTTTATTTTATCTTTACAGAGGTTATGAATAGCAGTATTAGCAAAAAATACGTCAATAAAAACAAAGATTTGTTATTAAAAAAATACAAGAGGTTTATTAGTATATATAGGGCATCTTGTAATGAAATATCACAAATGCGAGTTATATCTTACGCATATTATTTGAGACACATGAAAAAACTAATAGTATTATTACATTTTATACATCAAATATATCGTATAACTTTTAAGAAGGATATGCCTCAGATCAATATGTTTGATGCGCATACTATGAGAAGGTACGGAGACGCTGAAAAAAAATATGATGACTTTGTCTATTTTTCAACTGATATAACGCCTATAAACATCATAACACGTGTTGAAGATAGTAAAATAATACCAATATCCTATTACAATTATAATATGCCAGCAAATCCTCAGTTTATTCTTAAGTTCTCACAATCACAATCACAATCACAAAGTTATAGTATGGGTGGTGGTGGTGATTACAAGGAATATTATGAAAAGCTCTTATATTCAACTATATTACATAGGTGTATTCGATTAACATTCAAAGGAAATAAGATGATATTTAATGGGGAACATGAGAGTAAATATACAGATAGTATTGCGAGCAACCTTGAATATGCTAAATACATGTCAATATTACCTTCACATATAACTTTAAATATTGTGGATTTTGCGGAGGATGACAAGGATATAATTCCGTTCTTTGGGGATAATATAAGAGGTATTTTACAATCGATCAATCTATTACACAAGGGTTTCCAAGAAGACTACGAGATAATCCATGATAATAAAGGATATGAAAAGCAACTCAGCGATATTAAAGGATATAGCGATGACAATACCATTAAAACAATATTATATACGATTAATAATAACAATAATAACATCGCAAATATATATAAGAATAAGGGCGATAAAGATAAGGGAGACTACTATTATTGGTTTAAATATAACTCGCCTTTGCCTGCGATAACAATACTGGATACGGATACATATATATCAGGTATTCATACATTTCAGCCTTTACATATAACACCTAATCGTCTATTAAATATTCAGCAGTTTTACATAGGATCACAAGAACCTTTTAGTAGAATAGTTAATGGTGCTTTACAGAACTATATAGCAAATGGTGTGGTAATGGAGAATGCCGCATATAAGAGGGTTAGATATTTATTGAAGTTTTGTAGTGAGGCACGTTATAATCTTACACATAATAAAAAAACAATTTATGTTTTTCATGGAACTCGCAAAGACTTTCACAGTTATCACAATAAGGACTTGGTTTTAACATCGTTTTTATCATGTACTTTTAATATTAACATAGCTTTGAAATATGCTTATGAAAATCTTAAAAATAATGGATCTGTATATATTTTAGAGATAAAAGATGATATTGATTATATCAATTTTAATGATGAATTATATCAGATTATTTTACAACCAGGGTCAAGAATATTAGTAGTGAATACTTTGGTTGTAGGAGGAGTTAAATATAATTTATGTAAAGTACATAACACACCTAAAGAATATATGGAGATATTATACAACAATATATTTGAAGGAGGCAAAAGAAGGCAATTCAACATAAGAAACTTCAAAATATACGAAGAAAAATCTAAATATCCGACGGCTATTGCTGGGGCTATAGACAATAATATCACATATATATGCTTAGGAGCACAAATAAACGAGGATATGACACCTAATACATATTTTAATGTTAAATATACGCTACATCAGCATTTTATATGTGAATGCTACAAGTTTTTTAACATTAATGTTATAGACTATGCTATATATTACGATGATGACGCTGGTATAAGTGGAACAGGAGGAGGAGCATTCTATACAGGATATAAAAATGACGCTAACTATGAACCTATTAATATGAGAAGTCGTGAGTATGGTCGTTTTAATTATAACTTTGACAACTTATTTATAGACAGCTTATTACATAATGATGATGTATTATATCCTCAAAATTACATGAAAAACACAAGAAGAAGATTTGATTATCGTCTTAGTTCTTTCAGAAGCGTCGGATTATTTGATTACGAAGGATATAAGAAGATTAACTTTAATATTCACGAACCTCCTTCTGCTTCCCTTAAGTACATAGATATACTTAGAGAATATATATCAGGGAACGAAGATCGCAACAACCTATTTATAAATGATGTTACGAGAGACTATATGAAATTAGTTATTAGTAATAATATTAACTACTTAAGGGATTTTCGAGACAATTTTGTGGATATGCTTAGAGACAACTACATAGATTTTATAGGGGTTAATATGAAGATTGATAATACCACAGAGGAATATAGCGATTTAGTGGAGATGTTTAAGGAACTTGCCCATAATTTGAAGAAAACTGCTGATTATTATGTTATAAATATGGAGAATGGTAATATATATAAGGAAGTTGAACCATTTATATATGACAGAGACATGAAGGTTGATGCTGATATGGCAGCTGTTGTAGGTGGTAAAGTTAGCACGATTAGTAAAAGAGCTACTGTAAATGTTAAGAAGTATGCGAATGATGCGAATGCCGCCAAGTCGACGAAACATACATCAGTATATTCTAAGACTATGAAGGATATGAAGGATATGAAGGATATGAAAATAATAGCGACTGATGAGGCAAATGCCAATAACAATAATAAAGGATATGTAATGCCATATGATGATTTTGTTAAAGTAATAAATAAATTTCGTATATTGAAATAATATAAAAATAAAAAAATAAAATATTATTTACTCTTTTTTAGCTTCTTTTTCAACAGTCTTTGATTTTATTAGCAAAGTTCCGTAAGCATTCATGGTAATAAGCGACGGGTCTACTGTGATTGCTTCGAAACGAATATTAGAAACCTTGTAAATATTTGCCTTATCACTATCTAATTTTCCTTGCATACTTATTAAACAATCATGTCTTGCTTTATCAAAAATTGTATTATCAAACCCTGAGCTACCAAACATATTCAAAAAACCTGTAGCAGTAGACCGAACAATATTGATAGCAACCGATTCACAAGTATGTATAATGCCTATTTCATTATATGAGTTATCCTTATTATCTTGTGTTGTCAATCTATTATCAGTCAAAATATATACCTGGTCTGCTGTTCCTCCAACCTTCTTTTTACTTTTACTCGGAGCATGCGATTTTTTATCAAGTTCACAATCGCAATCTGCGTGTTCTTTAGTCTTAGTCTCCTTGGTTTTACGAGGCATTTTTTATTATTCTATTATATCAAAGTATTATAATATAGCTAACTATTTATTATTATTTATTTTTAATAATATATTTGTATTCTTTAACAGTTATTAAGTCTCCCTTATATTTTACATATTCTTTTTGGTCTCCAGATTTCTTATAGATACACCTTTCTTTCCCAAAGATAACCTTTGTCTTTTGTGTTTTAATTGCTTTTCCTCCTCTTTTTGAAGGTGATTGATAGTTTGATGGTACTATATTTGGTAGAGGTTTTAAAGTGTTTAGTCTTCGTCTTCCTTTTATTTCGTATTCATTAGGTTTTTGCGATGATGATGTTGGACGATTTGATGATGACGTAGGAACATAGGTAGATTCTGAAAAAGGCATGGTTATTATTATATTTCTTATGTTTTCTGTCATAGGTTTTATATTAAGAAGTTGACTACGGAGCTCTCCTTTCATTTGTTTGGATGTTAATGGAACGTCTACATCTGTATATTCGGGTCCATCTATGTTTATATTATCTAAAACTCTCTTTGTATTTACCCAAGATAAACTATTGTATATTACTGAAATACATTTAGAATTATTACAACCATAACTACTAATATCCACAAGATATTTATACCGCCCTTTCATATTTTTGTAATTTTTAAATACTCTATCAATATAGTTAGTACAGTAATCATCTTCAGTTAATATTCGTAATAAAACATGTAAATGAATCTTCAACTCCTCATTATCGACATAGGTTTCAGTTATAATTGAATTATCAAAATAAGAATGATTATTATAAATACTTGGAACTGGAAAATTTTCAAACGAATAATCTATTTGATCATAGCATATTTTCAACAACTCTTTAACAGATTGCTCTTTAACAAGATCTCTATTATTTAGCTCTTGTGAGCCTTTTGGAGCACCTTGGTTACTTATTATTGGATATGTTGCTCTTATTTTAGCAGGTCTCTGTATTGATTGTTCTTGAAATGAAGATTTACGACTTACACTCATATTTAATTATTCTATGATTCTATTATAAATAAATATAATAGTTATAAGATATAGATATATATATAAAGGGATATTATGAATATATATGTTAAATACCTTGTAGCTTCTATTGTACTTATGTTTTTAGATGTAGCATGGATATCATTTAATATGAACGGATATAAAAACGCAATTCTAAAAGTTCAAAAGTCAGAGTTAGAACCACGTATCGAACACACTATCATCGCATATATTATTATATTGTTTTCAGTAATATTTCTAGCAATCCCTTTTACAATTCAAAATATAAAAAAAAGCGAGGATACAAGTATAGAAAATAAATTATTAAAATCATTTATGTATGGAGGTGCTGTGGGATTCTCAATATATGGCATATATAACTTCACATCTCTCGCAATCTACAAAGATATGGATAGTTCTATAGGTATTATGGATACACTTTGGGGAACCACATTATATACTTTGACAACCTTTGCCTTCCTATTATTACCTGATTAGAATCGATTTGATTATACCAAATACATTATGCTATTTTCGAGTTCATTAAAAGTACTTCCAGATTGAAGTAATTTACACCTTTCTATTGACATTTTCTCAAGCAATCCAGCAATCTGTTTATATAGAGCAATTTTACAAGGAAGCAAATATTTGCGCAAGCTCAAAGCATGTTCTACAGATGTTATATTAGGTATCTTCGCAAGAGTAGCATCATCATATTGCTCAAAAATATTTATTACATTTTCAACAAGTTCATTTAATGAATTATATTCAGTCTTATTATAATTTAATATTATGCTATCACCAAGTTTAAAACGGATTACCTTTAATTGCTTAATGATATCCAAATCCTTTATATTTGTCATCATAATATTGGGAGCATCTGTTAGCAAGGTTTTGAGTGGGATATAATCATATTGACGCTTATGCTCTGATATATCATATGTCAAAGATGTCGAAGATATTTCTATTTGATTATTTGTATTATTTACGCATTCTTTCGCAAAATGCCCATCTGTTTTACCACAAATAAAGCACCTATTATTTATACTATTACTTATTTTTATAAGCTGCTTTTTAGTTTCTGTATCTAAAATAACAGATGAATAAGAACCACCACGAACATTATCAATTCCATACTTATCCATATATTTATAGGTATATTTCTCTTCATCATAATCGTCGCAATTTGGAATAAGTTCAAGTATTTTTAGGGGTTTATGAAGTTTAGTCCATTCTGTACCATTATATGAAAAATGATTATCAAATCGAAAATGCGGGTTCATAGTTTTCCCAACATAATATTTATCATTCTGTAATTGTAAAACATAAATGTATAGCATTATTATAATAATCTTTTTATATACTATATATTATATCAGTTTTATATGATAATTGAAGATTTACAAGGATTTCTCAAATAATCCGTTTTGAGATCCTTGGCAAACAATTGTTGGTTCGCACCAATATACATTTAACTTGATATCTAAAATAGCTCTATTTAACCACATATCTATTGGTACTGTTATTTTGTCATTCGTATCTTTTGCGTCCTTTAGAAAGTAATCGTATAATTTCTTAGCACATTTATTAGTTATTATATAACTATCTGTAGCACGTGTATATGGATTTTTATATACATGCTTGTCATCTGTTATGATCTCTTTATTAATATGTAGATTATACCCACTACCAATAAACAACATATCGTATTTTTCAGGGACTTCATTAGCTTCATTAATATATGCTTTAACAATTTCATTAAAATCCTCGCTTAATATAACATCATCTTCGAATATTAAAGTAGGGTCATCATCTTCATCGTCGTATTTTGTTATTAATTCATAAATATAGACATGCTTCAAAAATAAGGACATTAGGTTTCTCTTATAATCTTTATCAAAACCTTTGCTTTCATCTTCAGTTATCTCACGAGCATCATATTTTTCGATAAACTCAAAGTTATTTATATTATGCTGTCTAAATTGTTCTAATATATGCTTCTTCCGCTTCGTTAAATTGTTGCTATGTAATACATATACTTTCATAGTATCTTCAAGATATAGCTTTATAGTTTATACAAATCTATATCAATTTTGATAAAAATAAATAATAAATAATAAATAATTTAGCGACCTCTTTTGGTAGCTTTGCTTGAGCTTGATCCACCGCTTCTTAAAAATAGATAATATATAGCATATAAGACACTTATTACTAAAATAATGATGATGAATATGTAAACTAACATGCCTGCTATTCCGGCAGTTCGGCTAATTTGACAATATAGCGTATCATCTGTAAGGGGACATTTTTCGACATTATTAGAACCTGTATTACTCATACTCATAGAAGCTGCTGAACCTCCTGAAAGTAATGCGCCACCTACTGCTCCAGCTGTAGCACCAGTAAGAACACCTGATCCGGAATTTCCGGTAGTGGGAGCATCTGCACCATCTTGAGCTTTTGACGCACCTCCTTTGCCACCGCCTTTAAATCCTTCAAAAAACAATTCTGCTCCAGTCAAAACCATCTTATTATACTATATATATTATTCTATTATATAATGATATTTATTATTTATTTTTTTTAGAAGACCCCTGAGTGTTGAAAAATATGAAAGTTAAAGAATATAAAATAATAAAAAATATAAAGATAGGAAAATAGGGATTGTCTTTCAATTTATTCTTGTTTCGAGAAGATGACCCTCTACCACCTCCGCCACCGCCACCACCACCTCCGCTACCACCGCCACCGCCCTTGAATGGTTCTGGTTCTATAAAGAGGCTTTTAATTAAAGCGAAGCCTTCTAAATCTTCAAGGTCATCTAAAATCATTATTATTTATTATTAGGGTATATTATTATATATTATACAGTATATCTTAAATCTCAATTATCAATCTAACTGTAATATATTTCTGCTATATTAGTAGAATTAATATTTAATGGCAAATATTTTAGAAACATTTATTATTGTTTTTACGATAATACTATCTACAATAATAATACTATGGTATATTCATAATTTAAATGATCATAGTATGGGTATAGGCTCAAATACAGCTACTCTTTTAAATATAAATTACAAAGAGAATAACAAGCAAATGAAGGGTGGCGCTTCGGGTTCATGTTCATCTACGTGCGACTCTATTGATCCTGTTAGCGACCCTCGATATAATATGCAACAAATTATTAAGCAATCTATATTATTAGAGGAGCATCTTACAAACAAAAATAAGAGATGTCGTGATTGTATTACAAAGCATTTCCTACATATTATAGGGCTTGCTGAGGAGGCGCAAATGTTAGCAACAAATAAGATAGACAAGTACCCGTTAATAAACGAATCAGTAATACTTTATAATGAACTTTTTAAAGTATGGATTAAAAATAAGAATATGAATGGAAAAGATGAAACATATGTATTGTATTGTACTGATAAATTAAGAGACCACCGCAAACAATTAATAGTAATCTATTTCTTTAATGAGAAATATAATATTGTAACAAATGATAAGGATGATGACAAGCATAAGCATACACCAAGTAATCATACTATGTATTAATATGCTAAGTATTTGTTTTTCTATTTATTGTATAAATGGTATATTTTTGTTATTAACCGCTATCTCAACAACATCTTTAATCTCAAGATAGGTTTGTTTGTGTGCTTCGTAATGTTCTGGGTGTATTTCAGATACTAAATCTATATTTGGATATGCGAAAGGAAATGTGGTAGCATAAGAGTTTATTGATGAGTATAGGGCTACGTCTGCGACTACCTGATATGGACACTCTATGAAATTATATTTATTATTTTTAAAATATTTGCCAACTAATATCTTTGCTCCTTCTCGAGATATAATATACATACCTGTGGAAGGCAGTAAGTATTGCCATTTAATAAAACGGATATTATGTGCTACTGAAAGATTATACAGAGCTTTGACTGTGGGGCCATATAAAATCAGCAGCTGTACAAGCTGAGCATCTTCTGGCAGTTCACTAATTAACTTATTATAATTAATATTAAAAGGAATCACTATATCATCTTCCATAACAACAAACCATTTATTATTTTTATCCTTAAGTCCTTCAATCATCGCTTTGATATGACTGGATATACAAGCAAATTCATATTCACACCTTACACACCCAGGATGTTTACATGTTAAAGGTCGCTTATCTTCAAGAACTTCATCAAAATCGTGTGGGGTGATTGCTGATATCCTTTCATTATCTAACTTATTATTTTTAAACTGCTCTTCCATGAATGCTCGTCTATCACAAGATGTATCAATATTAATCCAATAATGTTTCATAAGCTACCTGACGCCGTAATAATATTAATTATATTAAGTAATATATTCTTATTTCTTATATTCTTATTCTTAAATATAATCTTTGTTTTTGATGTGTGATCTATATAATATATTATTTTTGTTATTATTAATTAAATGAAACTAGAACTTAAAAGGTTTGACCCTACAAAAATCAAGAATGATTCTGTTGTTGTTTTTATTGGCAAACGTAATACAGGAAAAAGTTTTTGTATGAAAGATATACTAAGTTATAACAAGGATGTACCCGTCGGTGTTGTTGTATCGCAAACAGAACGTGCTAATGGATACTTTGAAAAGTTTATCCCAAAGATGTTGATATACGATGAATTAGAACCAAAATTAATTAGCAAGTTTTTAACAAGACAGATTAATATAACGAATGAGAGAAAGAGAGATTTGGCAAAGCATGGAAACTCTTCGATTGATCCGAGAGCTTTCTTAATATTAGACGATTGTATGTATAATAAGTCAGCGATGACAGATAAGAATATTCGTTGTATTTTTATGAATGGACGACATTACAAGATATTCCTTTTAATTACTATGCAGCATGGACTTGGATTGCCGCCAGACCTACGTTCAAATATTGATTATGTTTTCATTTTTCGTAATAATATTGTAAAAGAAAGAGAGAAAATATACAATCATTATGCTGGTATGTTCCCAACATTTGATGTATTTAATCAAGTTATGAACCAATGCACAGAAAACTTTGAATGTCTTGTTATTGATAACAAGGTTCAGTCAAATAATATATCAGATATAGTATTCTGGTATAAAGCACAAGATGTTAATTATAGGATGTGTTCTCATGATTTGTGGGAGATGCAGTCATTACAAGACCAGCGAGATTTAATGGGACTTACGAATGATGAAGGAGAAGACGTTGAAGATTATGATCCTGGTGTCTTTGTTAAAAAGAAAAACTCTAAACTCATAAAGGTAAAGAAACAAACTTATTAAAATCATTATTATTATTTATTATTTATTATTTATTATTTATTATTTATTATTTATTATTTATTATTTATTATTTATTATTTATTATTTATTATTTATTTTTTATTATTTATTATTTATTATTTATTATTTATTATTTATTATTTATTATTTATTATTTATTATTTATTATTTATTATTTATTATTTATTATTTATTATTTTTAGATATGTTATATATATATTAGATAGCCAAGCATTTATCAAATAAATCTAAACATTTATCACCACAATAAAGATCACATATATCACATTTTTTTATTACAATATTACAATTCTTACAAACAAATACTGTATTAGTATATATAATATTATCAGCAGAATAACAGAGGAAACAGTAGGAAGACCTCTTAATATCATTTAACATTATTTATTATTTATTATTTATTATTATAATATTAAAATATTTTTATATCTTTTATGGTATATATTATTTATTTTATTATAATATATTAGTAATTAAATGAATAGCTTAGAGATAATAAGTTCTATGAAAACTAAATCTCGAAAAAAATACTATGATGAGAATGCGATTGAAGCATATAAAAATCGTTTAAAATCATATAATAGCAAGGATCTAAAAGATTTTGGCGGTATCCCCTATGATTATGCGGTAATTAATAAATTTTTACAAATAAATAATGTGAATAATGAAGGTACAAATTCAATAAATTTAAAAATGAGCAAGGTAAATAAAAAAAGAGCAAAGAATATTATTGAATTAGTCAAAGGGATTGATAAAAGGATGGTTCTATTACCACATAATTTCAAAAAGCCTCTTTACAAAGGTATTACTCATATTAGCAAAATAACCTTAGATAGTAATACCCCCGTTATATATAAGGCTTATTGTTCAACAACAACAGATTATGAAACAGCATTAAATTTCACCTATGATAAGTCTCTAAAGAAGGATGAATATAGTATTGTTCTTAAATTACAATTAAATCCGACAATAAAAGTATATGATTATGAAGATTACACTTATGAATCAGAGTTTTTACTTGAAAGAAATACTGTAATTTCTAATTTTGTTTTTAATTCCCATGATAGGAAGAATGGTGTATATATATATGATGCGATAGTTTCTAAATATAACCCAGAACCATTATTCATACCTAAAAAAACATCTCCTGATTTTTTAGGTTTAAAATTAAGTAATGATTGATCACCAAAAGAGATAAAAATATTTGATATAAATAAAAATAAAAAGTTATTATTAAATTAGTGTTATTATTATCGAGCTCTAAAGATCTTTAGAAAAAACTCGGCTTCTTACCTTTAGCCCCCTCCTTAATATGTATCTTCTTTATCTGACTTGTATCTGTAATATTACTTAAGGAACTTGTGACACTCGAGACGCTCTTGGCGTCATCATCATCATATTCATGCTTTTTATTAGATTTGCTGACGCTGCTTGATGTGATTGCTGTGCTCGCAATTCTCGTGTCTTCATTATCATACCTTTTAAAATCAATCTTAACATCATCTTTATTTTGCGATAATGAATTGTATTCGTTTTTAATATTGTTCCATTCCTTACGAATAATATTTGGCTCTTTTTCTCGAATATCTTGATTGCCTTTGTAGCCTTCTTCGTCTTGGAGATTTTCTTGTTTGCTTTTAGTAAGCGGTGCGAACGTTGAGAATGATATTTCTTGATTTTGATAGCTGACTGCCTCATTTTTATATTTATCATCATTAAATTTTGTTAATGGTGTATCTACTATATTATTTATTTTATTATCTTCAAGCTCTGCGGGTATTAAAGTTTCCCTCATGACCTTTTTTGTTTCTACAATCTCTTTATCAACCTTGTCATCTTCCTTATCTTCCTCAACATCTACTTCATCTTCATCGCCCTCTTCATCATCATCTTCATCATCCTCATCATCGCCATCCTCTTCACCATCTCCACTATCTCTACCATCCTCATCATCGTCCTCATCATCGTCCTCTTCGTCGTCCTCTTCGTCGTCCTCTTTACCATTCCCGCTATCCCTACCATCCTCTTCATCTTCTTCACCATCATCCTCGTCTTCCTCTTCATCTTCATTCTCATTATCATCTCCCTCTTTTTCATCATCTTCATCATCTTCATCTTCTTCATCGTCATCATCATCATCTTCTTTGTCTTCATCATCTTCTTCATCTTCTTGATCTACTTCCTCAACTTTTGTTGTTTTTGTAGCAGCCTTTTTAGGAGACTTAACATCAATCTTCTTTGTCTTCTTAGATGATTTAGCAATCTCTATCTTATTAGCTTCGTCATCTTCTTCATCATCCTCGCTGTCTTCTTGGTCTTCACCAGTCTCCTTATATTGATTTACATTCTCTGTAAGGTTATCTTCGATCTGCTTAAATATTTCATCGAATGGTACAAAGTCTCTGAAAGTCTTCTTTATGATTGCTCTGATATTTTCTTCAATAAGATTCAGGTTGTTTTGATATTCTGCGTCTTTTATGTTGTTCCTATTATAAAGATAGGCATTCTTCCATGAAAATGATGCCGCATTTATATAACATTTATGAACAAAATCTTCAGGATTTGGTATCTTGATTTTAATATTATCAAATTGATCTCTATATTCATATATCTTTATTTTTATAGTTGTTATGATAATGATCTTAATTAAGTTTGACAAGTATTTACATTTTGTATATTTGACAATCTTCTTATATTCGTCATTCACTATATTATTATTCCATTTGCGGATACTATATAGTTCGTTTTGAAATCCCTTAAGCCCCTTTTTCTCTTCCATGATTTCGGTGTATATCGCATATATTCTCTTTGAAATCGCAACACTCAAAATATCCTGTATATGTTCAATATATTCGTTTCGAGTATCTATTAAACCTTCCATATATATTTAGTAATTTACAATATTCTTTATATAGTCGAAAATCTTATGTATTATTTTTATTAATATTTTTAGTTATATGGCTATTTATTTTGGATATATACTATGTGTTGTACTCATTAATTTATTTCGAAAGTTCATATCATCTGTATCGGCTGTATTCGCTGTATTATGATATGCTGTAGCGAAGGCTGCGGCAGCTGCTTCGGGATATGTAGCAGCATATTTAGCTGGATATGTTATCGGGTATGTAGCTGGATATGTAGCTGGATATGTTGCTGGATATGTTGCTGGATATGTAACAGGATATGTAACAGGATATGTATTATACATCATGGTATTCATCATATTCATATAATTTACTTTGTTATTTTTGTCAAATAATGTTAAATCTACATTTAATTGAGGTGATGTATGTGTAACTATAGCAGATGTCTTACCATTTTTGAAGCGTTCTCTAATAAAATCAGGAATAGGGTACTCTAAATGTTCATAAATAATAATATATTCTTTAATGATATCCCTTACATCTTCAATATTACAATTAGACGGATCTATTAGTAATTTATCTTCGATATTATGATATAATTTGTCCATCTTTATTTGCGCTTGTCGGAATGATAATTCACGTTCAGCAAGCTTAAAATTACCTATCAGACTCAATATAGTTACTGTACAACTATTAAGAACAATATTTGCGTATTTAATTTCAATAGTATTTATATCATTCATAGAGTTCAGAATAGTCATAGCACCAGATGACAATATCAAAGGTACGTTTATCAACGTTCTTATCCATGAAAAGAAAGCGCAGCTTTTAGAGCAAAGGATTGATGTAACAAAAGCCTTATCTTTTATATTTTGTAATAGTTCAATATGCTCCCTTTGTAAAACACATGTGTTATATTTATTTTGATTATGTGGATGCCGCGGATTCTGTATAGCTGATTGATAATTAGAAGGTATATATACAGGGGTCATGGTTGGAACATCTATTATAGATTGATGCGGAGCGCTGTTTATATAATGTATGCTCGAGCTCATATATTAAATAGCATATATTAAAACCATGTATATTTACAAATAATGATGATTATTATATTCAATATACCAATCTAAAAGATTTACGTGAAGAAGGTCTCTCATATATCAAAAAATTTGAAAAAAGATATAATAAAGAAAATAAAGAAATTAAAGAAATTAAAGAAAAGAAAATTAAATAAATACCCAGTATATTAAGTACATTAAGATTACATCTTAAGTCCTTCAGCATATGACGGAGGACTTCTTACACTCTCTTGTGAGAAACTGAAAGAGTTATCTGTCGAGTAAATAAACATACTCATGTCATCATAAGGGCTTGCTTTGTAATACTTAGCATTCATTCCATTTAATGATAATACTTGGTAATGTGCCTGATCTGTTATAATAATAGCATAGGTATATTCATTCGCCTTATATAACATTCGTGATGACCCCTTCTTTTTATTTAAATCGCCAAACTTTTCTCCAATCCTGCTTCTGATCTTATTTACTATATTAGCATTCTTTATATCAATCTTCATAGTTCTTAGTATATCATTATCAAATGTCATTCTCTTTTTTCCATAATTATATTTGTTAATAATATTCATAGTTCTTGGGTTCTGCGAAGATGAGCTTGATCCTAAAATAATAGGTAATATAATAACCTTGAATGCGTCTTTTACAAATTGGATTGTTAAAATAAACTCGGGCATCGAAGGCATTCTTGCTTCTGTTGGCAGATGTTTTTCAAGCAAGTTTTGTATTGAACTATTTTTACTTAAATCAGCTCTTAAAATACCTGCTTCTATTAAGGAAACAATCTCTATTTTATTCACACTAAGTATTTGAGAGACATCCATTAATTCATCGTGCATTTCTAATAATCGAGCTTTGTCTGAAGAGATTGCTTTTAGTAATGATTGCGCCATTTCAAGATAACTCTTAAATCGCTTATGACTTCTATATATTAAAAACTCAGTAATATACTTTCTTAATTGCGTTCCGTTGTGTATTTTATAGTCATATGACGCATTCGCAAATACCTCTTTGAATGTTTCATTATTTTTAATAGCAATATATACGGAATTAAAAAAACAATTGTTATTCTTTCCAGATACATTTAATAACTTTAGATTATCACGAGGCATATCTATATGCTTGTCGAGTCACTTTCTATATATATGTGATATTATTATACAATATCCTATACTAATTATAAACAATTACTAATTATAAACAATCATCGAAACACCATTCGCTTTATCAAAGCAAATCTCAGCAGTCTCATCTACAGAATCTTGGATAATATCTATATGCGAGAGAATCACAATAGTATTAAAGTAATGTAAGAGACTTTTGAGAAACACCGGAACAATCGACAAATTATTCTTATCAAAATTAATGAATCCTTCATCTATAAAGAGTTGCCTACACAATACATCATAATTATTGAAATATAAGGACATGCGAAGAGCAAGGGAGATTGCGAAGCGTTGAAATCCAGATGCTTGCGATACTGAAATATATTGTTTATCGCTACCGCTACCGCTACCAATATGCGCAATATTATCATTATGAATTAACCAATAGATATGAACCATATCATTCGATATATCGACATTATAATTTAGTTTAAAGGGTTTAGTATTAGCATGACAAAGAGTTTTAATAATTTTATTAGTTTTTTTCACCAGCCTATTAAGTATAAAGTTTTCATATAGCTCCTTCCTAAAAGATTGAAAGTTTATTAGGATAGTATCAAGAACCTCTATAATATTATTAATATCGCTTTCTACCACCAATAGTGAACTATAATTATTCTTATTATCATTATTATATGCGTATATTGTTGTATACTTTACAAGATCATCATTTAATTTTTTAATAACCCTATCTTTATTCTCTATAAACGCATGTAATTCTATCTTCTGTTTAATAAGGGGTTTTAACATCTCATTATTTTGATATTCTTTGTATAAATCATTAACCTCTATAATTTTATTTAACCTACAGTAATGGTACCCATCTATAATTTTTTTGTTTCTCTCATACAACACCCATTCATCATAACATCTCTTAAGTTCCCTATATTTAGCTATGCGTGGTTTAATAATCTCATTAAAATGTATGGTCTTCTCTAATTCCTCAACACGCATCTTTGTTTTATTATAACTACTTTCCCATACCTTATAGGTCTCGTATAGGCGTATATTGTTTATTTCTTCATACAACATAAATGAATATGAAATGAAATACTCTGTATATACAGTTATGCTTTGGAGTTCTAATTCTACACCATTCAATCTATCATACAAGGTATTTTTAGAACTTATAATAATATTTAATTCCTTTGTAATCTTGTCATAGGCCTCTTTAAACTTATAATAGTGATACCATTCAGTAAGTAAATAATATCTATCTTTTATTATCTTATTCTCTTCAAAGCGTTTCCTAACAATCGCAAAGTCATTCTCAGAATAATCAATATTATTTCTTGCGATTTTTAGAGTATTAACAATAATCCCTATCTCTTTAATTCGAGATACCCAAGGTCGATTACAGCAGATACAGCATTCAGGATTATAATTATACTCATCATTTGCTGAAAATACCTGAAGCTCCTTATTATAGCATTCTATATCAATATCAAGCTTATTAATCTCTTCTTCCTTTTGATGATATTCTTTCATAATAACTTCATCTTCAGCTATTTGAGTATTGAGTGTGTCAATATTAAATTGCTTGAGTTCCTTTGCTACTGATAAGGCTGTCTTAAATTGTTTATATGTTAGGGGTTCTCTTGGAACATTAACATATTTTAATCGTTGCTGGTTAGAGAATAAACTGTTAAAGTCTTTTTCTAAAGACGCAATCATATTCTTAATATTTACTATATCATCTTCAAGTGTTTCTTTGTTCCTTGTAATATTTTGAAAGTGCTCTATGCTTATAGGTTCTGTTATTAGAGATACAGATACTGCTAATGATGATGCTGATGCTGATGATGGTTTAGTATTTGAAGATATAAAATCATTAAATACATCCATATCTCCTCCATAAATTTTTAAAATTATTGAAGTTAAATTCTCAATATTTATGTCTGTTCCCTTACATGTTCCTATGTCCCTACAAGGAAACTTTCTTAAAATCTTGTTGGGTTTATTAGAAATCAAATCACTTAATATATCCTTATTTTTTACTAAATCACTCTTTTGAGTCATAAGAACAGATTCATCGCTTTCGTCGCCTTCGTTACTTTCGTCGCTTTTGCTGTCTTCCATGTTAATATATTCACGCAAAGCAATCTCTTCATCACGAATATATGAAATATCACATGGTTTATTCACACATTCACATGATAATTTATTAAATTCATCTTCAAGTTGCTGTGAATATAGTTTAGCTAATTTTCTTAGCTCTTTTAGATTGCTATTGTTATCATCATTAATACAATATAAATACTTAAAATGTGCGTGTCTCTCTTTGTATTTTTCATATACTTCTTTTGATAAAATAGTATTCTCTTCATTTGCTAAGATATCACCAATAAGACTTGTATAATCGGTGTCGACAATAGCCAAATATACGGGATTATTAATATCAACATTTATATTATTATAAGCTTTCAATCGCTTATTTTTATTAATATTAAGTATTCTCAGTTCTTCTGTAAGTTTCAAGATAACCTCTTCATTAACATCGCTATTTATTCCATTAAAGAGAAGCTTTTCGTAAACCTCTTTTTTACTTTGTATTACTTTTCCAAAATCCTTGTATTTATTAATAGCAGTTTTAAAGAGGTTATAAAGGTGATATATAAACTGGATATTATGGGATTTATCAATAGTCGCCAAAGTATCTTTGTAGTTAAGAGCAAGAATATCATTATCTATGCTCTGAGTAATCATAGAGGTTGAAAGGAACGTATTCATATCACCAAATAGAGATTTAACTTCAGCATTACATGCGCTATCTTTTTTCAATATAACTAACTTTGAAAGGTCTGTGTGTCTATATAGTATTGATGATTTGTTATTTATTTTAAAGGTTCCCTTCTTTTTACAAAAGTCTCTTTTAATACGATAAGTTATATTATCAACCTCTATATCAATAATAGTATATCCAGAGTCTTTGTTATGATTTATAAATCCAGCTGAGTATGTATCAAACTTATTATTAGTTGCCCATATAGCCAACTGAAGGATATCATAGATAGCTGATTTACCAGTACCATTAGAACCTTTAATCATAAATGTTTTAGCATCCAAATCTTTAAAATTAATCCAGCATTTTTTTTCATAACATAATAATCCTTCCCATTCTAAATATTTAATCAAGAAAGATTTTTTAAGAGATTGTGTGTCATCAGCGATATTACACGAGTTAATAATAGGCTCCAAATCTTTATTTCGCTTGATACATTCACTATGTAAATCTTCAGGATATTTATTGATATCAAATAACAACGTCTCTTTATTTTTTATTATTTTTAGTAATATATTATATTTGTCAGGAGATAGAAGTTTTTTAAAATAGTCGAGCAAATAGTTAGTATCCAAAGAGCATTCTGCTTGGTTATCTTCGTTGACATTATGGAGTTCAGATGATGGCTCTGATAAGGCTGATAAGACTGGTAAGGCTGGTAAGGATCCTTGATTATTTATGTTGTTCATACTGTCTAATTTAGAAACAATATGGAAAGATATATTAAAGGAGTTTAATATGATGCTAAGAGACTGATAGTTTACATTTGAAAAAGCTTTTATTTCTAAATTCTTAGGAAAATAATCAATATTATCTTTAATATATGTTTCGAGAAGCTCTGTATATCCACCATTCGTTCTAATAAAGATATTATGAGAGACATCTTCAATAATATTGATATATCCTATATCATTATAAATGTTGACTTCTTTGATATCAGCGATTCCAAGGTTCCATATAAGATACCCATGGTGTATAATATCTTCTCCAAAGTTCTGCTGTATAAGACTTCCAGAATAACCGCAAATAGTCTTCTTCTTATAATTGAATACTTGGCGCTTATGGATATCGCCAAGAAGTACATAGTCAAACTCTTTAACCCATTCTAATGGATAAGGGTTAAAAGTTTCCTCTATTGATTTTCCATTACATAATTTAGCTGACGCAAATGTGCCATGAAATAGCGCAACTTTGTATTTAACGGTCTCTGCTATTATGGGAAATGCTGGCAAATCTTGAATACGTCCACTATTTCTATATTTATCTAAAGTTTTATCAATACTAACAAAAGAGAATCCTACATCATCAATAACAAAGGACGTTGATGTGTTTAATACAAATACGTTAGGGATATCAAATGTCGAAGAATAAACGAGCGAAGGCTTATTAACATCGCTTTGATCGTAATCGTGGTTTCCTGATATGATATACAACCTGCCTATTTTAGATAATGATTGGACAAACTCACGATATATAAACAATCCATAGTTTCCAATAACATTCTTATTGTGGAAGATGTCACCTGTAATAACAATAACAAAGTCTTCAAAGGTTAACTTAGAATCTTCTATATTACTATTTAAGGAAATGATTGTTTCTTTGAATACTTGGCTATACTCTTCATACCTCGAGAATGTATTATCACCATTACGGATATGTAAGTCAGATAAATGAAATATATGCGATAGAGGCATCTTTTAATATATAATAATTATTAAAAGTATCATTTTTTTATATTATAATATTTCATGATTATGTATGTGCGTGGCTGTGAAGATATGAATATAATATATAATATATTAAAGAAAAAAAAGATAATTACGAGGTTATATAAGTTTACGCTTATTTAATGTGGTGATTAGCTCCTTTTTATTAAGAGCAATATACTTACCATCAACCTTTTTTGATAATTTAATATTATTATTTTTAGCAACTTCTTTTAATTCCTTTATTTTATATTGCTTATCGAGAACTATAAGAGCCTTCTTGGGTTTAGGTACTGATTGTTTAGGTACTGATTGTTTAGGTACTGATTGTTTAGGTACTGATTGTTTAGGTACTGATTGTTTAGGTATTGGTTTAGATGTTGGTTGTTTAGGTGATGGTCTTAAATCTTCTCTTTTCAAAATCTTCATATTACCCCCCTTCAATTTTGTAGCTTCATTTAAAGTTCTACTAAGATTAGTTCTTGACTGTGTTGTTCTTTGTTGGACGGACGTTGAAGATGATGTTGATACTTGCCGTTTTTTTCTATCATTTTTTTCATCTTCATTTCTATATATATTTCCATCTTCATTTTCCTTATTATTTTTACGTTCTCTTTTTTTAGTCAAAAGTCTTTTTTGTTTTGCCTGATATTCTAACATCATCTTATCTAATTTTTTACTCGTATCTAAATATTTAGATAAATCAGCATCTCTTTTTTTTTCTTTTATTTCTTTTTCTCTTAATTGTATCTCTAAAATTTTTGTCATATAATGAGAATATTTTGTTTGCAATTCCACGTTTAGTTCCACGTTTAGTTCCACGTTTAGAGGGTTATCTGGTTCATATCCTACTATTATAACCCTATATTCTTCTATTCCCTCAACAATTAATTCAGTAAAATGTTCCAATATATTAAAACAAGTTAGATTATAAAACGCATTATAAAAATGCTCATTTTTAATAAATTCTGTTGTATTACCATATTCATCGACTAAATCTTCATAATTTATAGGATCTTCTAATAAATCTTCACCACTCTCATTTACAACAAATGATGATTTAAAGTCGCTTGACAAAGCATGTATATTTGTAATATAGCTTAGATATTCATTATATGAAAGTGTGTCTAAACTTCTGTCATCTTCATGAAAAAAATCTTCAAGTCTTGTTAATTTAAATTTATCTACCTTTGATTGTAACCAATCAATAATATTGTTAGATCTACCTTCCATGTAATCATCATATTCTTTAATAAAATCAAAATCTATACCATCTATTAATAGTGTTTCTGGTAATACTGTGAATGACGATTTTTCATTTTCATCAGATACTTCTGAATCTACAACATAAACCGATGCGTTACCTGACAATTCTTTTTTATATAAGTCTTCGCTAATTACATCAAAATTTCTTTGACTATTCTCATGTAAAATCTCTTCTTTTTTTCTATTTTTAAGATGCAAATATAATGTTCCTACCATAATTGATAATAATTTATTTTTAATTTCTTTATTAATTAATTCTAATTCAGTTTTGCTTCGTAGAGATATTTTATATTTTTCTGGATTTAATATTAATTTAACAAAGACATAAATATCATCATGTTTTTCTATTTCATCAGCCATTTCTACGTCTACGCCACCCTTCAATTTTAAATTTTTTTTAGTACGTTTTCCTCCTAATTGTGCTTTCTGCCTTGCATCTCTAAAATTACTATACTCAACAAAAAGCTCCTCTATTCCTTTTGTTCCGTTTGTTCCTGTTTTACAGCTGAAAGGATTTGGTTTTTGTGCCATGGAACTATTAAACATAATCAAATTACCAGAAGTCGATTTAACAGTAGAACCACTTAATAATTTAGGAATTTTTAATAATGTTGTAACTTCATTAAAATAGCATGCGATCCCTGCTGCCAGATAATCGCCTGTAGCAAATAAATAATCATCATTACTTTTGACTTCAAAACTTTGAGACCAATCACCTAACCTTTTGATATCAGTAGTTGGTGATATTCCTTTTTCGTTAATTTCACTAAAGTTTTTTGATGTAGATAAAACATTTAAAATACTTTTTCCACCATTAATATTACTAAGATATTGATATATTCCTGTAACTTTAGTAATAGCACCTGATACAAACTGTTGAACAGCAGATTTAATTTTATCCTTATTTGGATCAGATATAAGTGATGAAATAAGTATATACTTAGTATTACCAGGAAGAAGAAGATATCCTTCCCATCGAGGTGTAACCTTTGTTGTTACTCCATTATTTAATTCAAAATTGTCATAACCTAATATACCTTCAAAATCAGTTCCATTAAAAAAAACCTTGGAAGCCGAAGTATTATTAAATTGGGTTCCTGAACCTTTTTTTCCGCTCTTATCATAATTACCACCTAAACCTATTGCTAAATTCCATGAAATTGTACCACTTACTTTACCTATATTAGTAAAATTTGGCGCACCTTGATCATATAAATAATATAATTGTGCACTATTAACTGGGCTCCAAATAATAGAGTTAAGTTGTTCTTGTTCTGCTTTTTTAGCATAAACCATACTTGATACCCTATTTATAGGAGATAAAGCAGTAGCAGGTACGTTAGCCCCAGAAGGCAAAGTAAAACCATGTTGACAGTATCCTATTAATTTATCACCATAAGCATTATCTCTCCTCTTTATCCATCTTGTAAACAATTCAAAACCTATTTCTGTCGCATTAGCACAACATGTTGTTAGCCAGTTGTGGTTAGTCAAAAGTGTTTTAGGAGCTGCGTTACCAGTTAATGAAATAGAACCTATATTATTAAATAATTCAGTTTTTGTAGTATTTAAAATAGTGGGAATAGAGGTATTATCTATATTAATAGGTAATAATGTATCTCTTTTATGTATATAATAAGCTATCCAAGATTTCCACATAGGCTTATCCTTCGCCTTATCATAATGATCATGTTCAGTATCTAATAAACATATTACAAATTTTTGTCTTTTCCTTCGCTCATCAGGATCATTTTCCATAAAACACCATAAATCAAAGTTATTAACAATATTTAAAATTGATGTCGAACCATTTATTATACTATAATTAATTGGATTAATAGGAAGCTGTGCCATTCTTATATAATAATAATAATATAATTTTTAATCAAAAAGTATTACGATAATATAATAAAAATAAGATACTTATTGTGTATAAGATTAATTATCTTCAAATTTTAATCCCAATCAGGGTTTGAGTGATGCTTAGTAGATACAATCCCTTATATACAATCCCTTATATACAATCCCTTATATACAATCCCTTATATACAATCCCTTATATACAATCCCTTATATACAATCCCTTATATACAATCCCTTATATACAATCCCTTATATACAAATCCCTTATATACAATCCCTTATATACAAATCCCTTATATACAATCCCTTATATACAATCCCTTATATACAATCCCTTATATACAATCCCTTATTTCTTCGATTTTGGTATTTTATATATCTTAGAATTCCCTCCAAGACTTTCATCAGATAAAAAGCCCCTCGGACTCATATTATCGGGGCCATATAAAGGCTGATGTTTAGGACTTTTTTTAGAACTCTTGCTCTTACCAGAAGAACTCTTGCTCGACGAGCTCCCTTGTTTTAATTTTTCAAATCTAATAAACTGTTCAGCAGTAATATGTTTCTTATATTCTGAATCAGTAAATAATTCTTCAGGTATATCCTCAACTTCTAAATAATATATATACTTTGGCTCTCTTCGTATAATATTTGATATACGATCCTTTGACAAATAATGTATATACTCTGGATACTGTCTTATATATTCCAATACATCTTCATCAGATAGATTGCGTAAAACGGTAGATACATTATCTATCGACGTTAAAGTTGATAAATCGCTGAATATTCCTTCACGTAAAAGATTTAAATATGTTAAGCCTACCACTTCTCCTAAATCATTTTTATAGCTTATATCACCTCGTGTGCTAATTCCCTTTACTGTTTTTGTTTTAGGTGTTATTGGATTCTTTAGAAATTCTTTTAATCTTTTGATTTGCGAAAGTATGTTCACGCAAATATCGAGGTCTTTCTTAAATCGTGCTGAATAGTATTTAGCAGGCTTATTAAAGTAAGCTGTTCTGGGCATTTCAGGATATTTTTTTAAAAACCTTGCTGTTTTCTCTTCATTAAATCTTAATACATAACTTATATAGCTACAATCATTCTCTAAAATAAATCTTACTATATCAAATGTACTATTACGCTTTGATCTTTGACGTAGAAAAGCTAAAATAAAAGGATCTTTACGTCGCACTATCAATCCCTTTAGTTTTGTAACTGATAAATATTCTATCAACATCCAGTTTTCCTGAATAAAATATAATTGATCATATAGTGATACATGTTTGATATATTCAGGTCTTAGTTTCAATATAGGTTTCAAATATGTTGTTTCTAAACTATTAAAATAGTATCTATCATAATTAATTATGGCATCATATATTATACCAGCAGAACCATCATATCCTGATCCACCCTTGTCTAATAATTCCAAATAAGCATTCTTCAATATTTCTGGTTCATTATATAAATATTTAGGATTTTTTTGTATTTGTTCTATAGCATAGTCTAATAATTTTTGTTGATATTCTTTTATTCTTTTTTCTCCTAAATCTTTAATATAGGCTGGCTCCTTATTAAATAAATACTTTAGCTGTTCTATAGATAAATGATTCATAATTCCTGCTACGCTCCGATCGCTTCGAGACCTCAATCTATCTAAAATACCAGGAACATGTTCAGGTAATATATATATTATGTTAGTAGGATTCTTTATTATAACTTCATATTGTTTTTGAAGATGAAACCTCTTAATATATTCAACATTATTACTGGCAAATGTATATAGTTGCTCTGATGTTAGAGCATTTACATAGCTTTCATATTCGCTCGAATATTTAATAATCGCAGCTATCTGTTCGTCGTCCATCTTATGTAAATATTCATATGCTATAGGACTTCTTATGATATCTATTACTTTGAAGCAATCTTGTATCTGTTCTCCTGAACAATATATTAATAGCTCAGGATATTCTTTTATAATATTTCTCAACTGCTCCTTCTGTTTTTCATCTCTCCCAAGATTTTTAATAAAATATTTCCTCGCATCTTCTGATAAACCATAGACATAGTTTATATATTTATGAGGATGATAGAAAGGGTCATCTCTGTATTTAGGGTCATGATTAGGCATATGACGTTCATCATAATCACTATCTTTTTTAGGATCATGTTTAGGGTCAAATATTCTTAATTTTAGTGCTTGCTCACCTGTAATACCTTCAAGTAAAAGGTGTATATATTTATCATGATACTTTTCGATCTCTTTGATCTCTTTTATAGTATCTGTGGTTGATGAGATTTTCATTACCCATCTCTTCGATATAAGGTCTGTAATCTGTTCATCTGTCATATATTGTATATATATTTTACATTTTTCATAGCCTTTTTTAACATACTCTTCATCATTAAGAATGCTGAAAATGGTGTAGCCTTGATTGCGATAATTACCTGATACGCCTTTAATATTTAATCTTAATATATAGTATATCTGAACTGCTGATAAATATTGTATATATGTTTTATATTTTATTAAAATTTCTGGGTGTTCTAATATAAATCTTCCTTTGTATTCAGCCTTTAAGTAGTATAATAATTTTAACAGAGCAACATCGTTGTTCTTTTCTTTTATTATTTTGTAGTATATAATTGTTAACTTAGGTATATCTAAAAGATTATATAGACGAGGTTCGGTATCTGTGTATTCTATTAATTTATCATCATGTAGATAGCTTAATAGCTGTCCATTTTTTATAGAGTGATTTATAAAGTTTTTCTTCACTTGTTCAGGTGTAATAAGATTTAAATTAATTAAAGCATCTACTTGTGAATCTGAGAAATACTTTATAATCTCTGAGTTTGTTTGTAATATCATAAATTGAGTATAAGGTGTTAATAAACCTATCAATACTATTTTTTGTTTATCATCTAATCCTTTTTTTTGTGATTTTTTATCCTTACTCGTACCTTTACTATTACCAGGGCTTTTACTGGAACTTGAACTGGAACTTGTATCATTACCAGTATATTCTAATATATATATAAGTTGTTCCGATGTAAACTCTTGAAATACTGTCCTAAATTCTTCATCTAATTTTATTATTTTATTTTTAATATATTTTAGAATATATTTAGGAAGCATATATTTTAGGATATATTTAGTAGTTGAGTCAGGTAAATAAGGTATTATAAGATCCCTTATAATATATATGATCTGGTTGTCAGTCAATAATTTAATATATATGTTATTGGTTTCTACAACATCCTTAAAGTTTTCAATAAACCACCCAGTATTATTTAATGACAAAAATTGTATACAGCTTGGATCTGTGTATAAAAACTGTAAAACAAGTTCTGGAGTTATATAGTATCCTATAGGGTTATCCTTTTCACCTGCGTATACTATATATTCCCTATTAGCTATCAAAAACTCGACTCTCTGATCATCAGACAAATACTGGAAATAGAGAACATCCTTTTTTATAAAGACTTCAAATTTAGAGAATGGTAATTTAAATATTAATTGCGGGTTCCTTACTATTATTGATTCGATAGCAAATACTGAAGCATAATCCATATAATATCTTACAGTAATTATATCTATTAAAGGGTTAATAAGGAATTCTAATAATTTTGCGGGCATTAAATAGAACATCATAGGAGGGCTAATATAGCCTAAATGTGTTTTTATAATTTCTGTAAATTGTTTATCAGATAAATTTTCTATTATATGCGGTGATAGGAAATGCGCTATTGTCTCTATAGCATGTATTAGCCGATCAAATCTAATATCCTTTATATACTTTAATATTCCTTTTTTATCACCTACGTCAAGCAAGCACATTTTTAAGAATATATCTGATTGTTCGTCAGGTAAGTGATTTACAAAGTCGTCGAGATTTCTGTCTCTGCCATTATAAAACACATAATCTTTTAAAAGATGTTCATCATATTTTTCTATTTTATATGGTAGTATATTGTTTGTTGACAAACCTTGTATTTTTGTATTATTTATAGATTTACCAAATAAAGATTGTTGTATGACTGGTCTCTCTAACATTTTTTGAAGGTCATACATTCCATAGAGATTTCCTAATATTTCTGGAGCTCCTATAGTCGCCAGTTTTTTAGTTAACTCGTCGACCTTTTCTTGTTCAAATATATTATATTCAACAATATAATAGCTAATACTATTTTCTAAATTAATAAATTTATTATAGCGCTTTACAATCAAGCGGGTTTCTCCTGATGTCTCTATTATAGAAGTGTCAACATTTTCATTCCTAATATATTTGTATAGCAACCCTTTGTTATTTGTGAAATAATAGTGTTCTATAATATATTGATATATAGGGTAATTCCTTTTAAAAGTTTCCCATATAGATACGTCTCTTTTAATTTCAAGCAAACTATATGAAGAATTGGTATCTTGATACTGGTAGATATCGCCATTTATTTTAATATAATAATAATAACAAAACACATTCCATAAGGTTAGTTCTTCTTCAACATTTTTATAGCTACCATACAAGTATTTTAATATTATTCTTAATTCTTTTAGATACTCATTATATTTTAGTAAATCAATATCATTATCATCACTATTTGTAGATACCATATTGCTTCCTGGTTTATAACAGCATACAGTAGCACAACAGTTATCTATTATCTTATCTTGTATCTCTGTTAGATTGGTGTCATACCTGGTAATATATTCATGTCCATACATTCCTCCATACATTCCTCCACGTATTGTTAGGGATGCTGTTGATTTTGCTCCTCCTTTAGCTTTAGGCTTGTTAGCAGATAAGATTAGATTATCGATACTGGTTATCAAAATATCCTTTAATGGTTTTACGTCATTAATTACAAAGTTATATTTTTTATTAACATTTTCAATAAAATCTATTATTAATTTTATATTGTTTATATTGAGAACTTTTAAAATACGGCGTATTGATGCTTCTTTTGTTTGAAGTTCGCTTTGTAAATTAAACATACTTGGTGTTATATAGGTAATCTCGGGATTTTCAAAAAGATTGATATAATATTCAAAAACGTAATACGGTTTAGTAAGTGTTGCTAATTCGCCTATAGTTTCAATAAATGTGGTAATTAAATATGAAAAGGCGACCTTAATAGTGTTGTAATAACTTACTATTTTAATAAGAAAATTGTCCCAAATAGCTTGATCTTTTACAAAGGTGTTAGAGTTAAATGTTATTATATATTCGAGGTTAATAGATATTGTCTTCAGTTCGTTAATATAAATATTACATAGATTAGAAAAGTTTTCAAGTAATATTTCAGGACTGTCTAATACATTAGAACATGAATTCTTCTTTTTATAATTATTTGTTAAAAATTTATTAAAGGCTCCTAATGGGTCTTTTTTAATATTCTCAATACCATGTTGTAATATTTTCAAATAGCCATCAGCAGTTTTTATTTCATTTTCGAGTGTCTCCTTATTACCATATCCTAAGGTTGACCAGTTACCATACTCCATAGAATACTTATTGATAAAAAACATGTTTAGATTAGTAGTAAATCCATCATTACTTCCGGCGTATCCCGTATATTCGTAAAGAGCACTCTGTTTAGCTTGTAAACCCTCAGTAAAAACTTTAATCTCTATAAAAATATTGTAATATTTTGTGGTTGTTTCTATATGTTTTCTCAAGAGATTTATGTTATTGAATGGAGGTACAGTAGTGAATTGTTCATTTGTTATTATATTATTATTGGTGTTCATAAAAAAATTAGGGTCTTTTAAAATGAACTTAACATTCCCTATATTTGCCATAGGGTTTGTAAAGAAAGTTTGAACATCAGTTTGTTGTAATGCTGATATATCATATAATTCATAGCAAGGAGCTCCAGATTTGTTATTATAAATAATAGCATAGTCATTACAATATAGTCGATACAACCTGGTTTCTTCCTCATTAAATTGTGTTAGCAACTCATCTACTTTCAATAATTTTTTAGATTTATTATTATAAACAATAGGTTTACTATGCGAGTTTTGAGCCCTTTCAGTAATTATATGAGTTTGTTGAGCTGTTATAAGCGCATTTATATCTTTTGACAATAAAGGTGGTGCTTTATCATTATGTAAAGGGTCACATATTACTTTAATATTTTTAGCAGACATATTCCATACGTCAACAATATATTTATTTAGTAATTTAGAAGATGAATCATACAAATAGCAAGGTTCGATAGTTGTTCCGAGCATAAAAGGACACTCTAAAATACAAGCGATATATGCTAAGAACCTATCACATGTTAGTAATATAATATTATTTATGTAAGGTTGGAGACAATTTAAAAAGCTTGTAAGGATCAATTGTCCAAAGTCTCCATAGCCTTTTACACACATACATGTGGTTGTTTTAAATAGTCTTTGGACTTCTTTATCACCTGACGAACCCGCTAAAGTATTTTTAATATAATCTACGAATACTTTGTCGAACATTCCTTTATCGTTATTTAAGAATGTACAAATGCCAGCTACTGAGAATCCTTTTTGACCTATGGTACAGCTGGAAGAAGTTAATTCGGTAAGATTACTTGTTTGATAAAAGGATAATCTAAGTTTTTTTTGAGTGGAATCGCTCATATTTGCCAGAGCAACTTTGTTTGTTATATCAGCACCTGAATTCATATATTTAAATATAAAAAACGTATCTTTATTGCTAAAATATTCAAAAAATCCTTGATAAAATATAAAACCGATATTATACATGGTCATTTCATTATTACAAAATGTACAAGAAACAGCGTCATAACTGTTCAGGTTCTCTTTGTTATAAGCACAACCGGCTGAATCAATAATTTGTGCTATTGTAGATATTTTTGAACAACACATGGACTTTTTCAAATCTATTTCTTCTTTTAGGGTTTTTTCGATTGTATCTTCTAATTTTTTAGCATTCCCGTCTCTTACGCCAATATCCATACAATAGTATTTTAGTCCTGATAATTCAGTCTGTGATGATATAAGTTCTACTTTGCTATTAGGTGGAATAATGTATCTATTTTTTAATTCATCGGCTATAGTTCCCAAAGAAAACTGTATAAAATTAACATCGATACCGTTTGAACATCTATTGCCTTCATCGTCAAAATCGTGGCGCTGATCTATTCGAATGGCTCTAAGTAGGATGTTCATACGGTCAATAATTGTTTGAATATTTTTACCATTATTTATGTCATAATTATATATGTCGTAAATTAGTTCTAAAGCGACTGTTCTGTTTGTACATGGTGTATTTATAATTGCCTGAACTTTGCTATCGATTTTGTTATACCATACTAATTTAGCTTTTATTTTCAATATTTGAGCCTTGTCGATACTCAAAACATGTATATCTAAAGGCATCTACGTTATTTTGACTCTTAATAATATTAAAAGATAAAAATGAGTATCGACAAGGCTCAAATATTGAAATCAGGATTAGTTATGGGCTTATATGATATGTGTAGTTAGGAATGATGATGATATGTTAGGAATATTTAAGTATATACTAATTTATTAAATAAAAGTATGTGTATATAATAGAATTTGGTAAGAATATAGGATACAAATGGGAGGAAGTTTTAGTAAATTTAAGGAAGACAGACGCAAATTTATGCCTTCTTCTTCTGAAAAGGAAGAAGATGAAAAAAATTTTGCTATAAAATCGAGACAAACAGCATTAATATTGCGAGATAAAAATGCAGAAAATATAGTTAAAAAACAAGATACAGAAGAAAAAGCGAAAATATTAGCAGCAGCAGAAGTAGAAAGATCAAATTTTGATGAAGAACTGATGAGAACAGCTAAAAATTCATCAATACTTAATGATGACGATATACGAAAACTTCAAGATAATAATAATCTTTCTACTGAAGATTTTAAAAAAAAGCAAGAAGAACAAATAAGAAAACAAGTAAAAATAAATCAAGAAGAAAGAAGAGAAAAAGTAATGAAAACATTAAGAAAAAATTCAGGTGGCGGAGGAAATAATAAAAACAAACCCATTATTATAGTAAGGAAAGAAATCTTAGGAAAGGAAAGGTGTATATATAAGAAGACAGGAGACCGGAAGGAATATGTAAAATACAAGAGCAACTTAATAACTGTAAAGGATTATAAGAAGATAATAAAAGCAAGGAATAATAAAAAGATCTAATATTAATTTATCCAACTTAATACTGTGTTATTGTCATATGTTTTCCAATCATCAATAGTACGTTTTACAGGGTTCGAGAACTCATCATCAGGTAGCTTAACAATTTGTTTTGTAGCTCGTCCATAGGTATAGAACTCTTTAACATCAAATTCTTTAGCAAGAAAGAAGAATATGCGATTAAGCCTTTGTCTTAGTAGCGACGAGATTGCTTGGCTTTTAGTTTGCTGTTTCACTATTAACTTGATAGTAGCGTCATCAACACCTTTACTTACGAGGATACCACGTGTTTGGACATCAAGACCTTGATCTAATATCATTTTAACTACTCTTTTTTCAACACCTTTACGCAATAACAAGTCAGCAGTTTTGCTATCCATAATTTTGCTACCAAGTTTAAAGAGTTCACTTTTAGCATTCTCGACATTAGAGTTATAATTTACGAAATATGCTTTAAAAAAGGTTATAACTTCTTGAAAATTACTGAATCCAAAGTGTTCTCGTGATAATTTCTCTTTTATCTCAATATCATAAGAATCTCTCTCAGCAGGTGGTAGTAAATTCTTGATATCACGCAGTATTAGATAGAGCATCACACTTCCTGTTCTACCAGCACCAGCTAAGCAGTGCACAATTATACTATTTTCTTTTTTAGAGGTATCTTTTATTTTTGATATTTCATTCCAAGACCACAAAAAGCCGGCAGTCATGTCTTCCATTTTTATATCATAGTATTTTCCATTATTCAAATAGCCTAATTCATTAGATGTAAGCATCAGGTCATCTATATCTTTTTGTGTCATATATGCGTAAGGCTTCATCTCGTTACATTTACTTTCAGGTTGAGCTAAAATAAGTTTTTTAGCGGCTTCCCACATAAGGTATTCGCATTCTCTGTCATATGGATTGCAACCTATACCAAGGTTGATTCTATTATTTAGTTTATTTGTACCACTCGAACAGCCATGTAGATCGGCTATATTATATATTTTCATATGAAATAGATAGATCATGCTATTAAGCAAGAGTTCTCTATTAAATTGATGAGGGAGTTGCATGCCATATATATGTAAATTATTGATAGGTTGAAAAATTGTATTAAAACCGGTAGGATCAGGATAAGGGAAATTTTCAGGTTTAAACTTACAAACAACATTATGAACATTAATATTACCGTCATTCATATTTTGGCGCAAGAGCATTCGTATATCATAGGATTTGGCGATTGGTATTCTTGCGTGGTCATTAGCATAGCGAAAGAATTCTACTTCATCATCATGTTCTGTATAACCGTAACGATTTTTAGTTACTCTATCAGCTGCTTTTAAATAGTACTCCATTTGTTTACTTAAATATTGAAAGAATATTTTGTCTTCGGGTGTAGGAGATGTAGGAGATGAGGGGTTGCTACCTATACCTCCTATAGTTTTTCTTCGGGATAGATGTGATGATTGCGATGCTTGGGATAATTGTGTTAATCTTCTTAAGTGTCGTGTTCTTTGGGACTGACGTTTTTGTTTTTCTTTTTTATAAGTTTCTTCGGCATAACTATCATATCCGTTTATTATTTTATACCAGATAATCCATAATTTTCTTTTTAATTCATCTTGTATTATTTTAGATGACATTCTAAAGTCTTCTTTTAATTTTTCATCATCTACAGTTTCATCATCAAGATATATGCCTACTTCTGATAATAACATGTCATAAGTAATATATTCTGGGGGATTATGGGAACTTATAGGGACACCATTTTTATCTGTAGCATCACCATTATGAAGACTGTGTGTTAAATAGGTAAAATTCTTATTAGCTTTAAAGTTTTGAGGCTTTATTTGAATTTTTAAAGGTTTTGGGAACTGTGTGTGTATATAGTAGGATGAAGATAATGTAGGGGATGATTTTAGCTTATTAGAATAAGGAAACATATGCGTAGCGTTTTTTTTTCCAAATATAGTGGATTGTTCGATATTTTTTGTATTAAAAGATGTTATACCACCTTTTAAAAAAGAGTTCATTTTACTATATATAAATAAAAAAACAAAATGGGAGATATATAAAAGCTCATTATAAAAATAAGGTATAGATTGGGGGATTTAAATTATTTATAGTGCTTATCAGATGTGTGAGGTAAATGCGGTGATTATTATTCTATCCAATTCATTACTTCGGAATATCTTGGATCATTCGAATCACTTAATATTTTATCAATATTATAATGTTCCCAATCGGAAATTTTTACTGTATAAGCTTGACAAAACTGAACTGTTAGTAAGATATTTTCCTTGTCGTATGTATCAGGATCAAGAGTTATTTTTGATATTTTCTTTAATGAATGACTAAAGTCTCCGGGCTTCTTTCCAAAATCAGTATGATGATATGTAACAAATTCTTTTATTTCAAAGTGTCTCGCAAGAAAGACAATTATAAAGTTCAGTCTCTTTCTAAATAGTATAATACGATCTATATCATCCTTTTTTTCTCCTAATTCGAATAGTTCTGCTATCATATGTTTAATAAAATACCTATTATCGCTCAGAACATCATCATCAACTACTGTAAAATAAGGTAATAATTTTGTTTCTATAAATGTTGGAATACTATTGCAACCAAAATAGAGTTTAGAAATATCTTCTTTTATATTGTTACTCTCTTCTGGTTGTGAATCGCGCATTAATAGGTAAAGAATAACACTACCTGTTCTACCTGCACCAGCTAAACAGTGCACAACAAGTTTGTTATTTTCACCTTTTATATTTTTAATAGTTGATATAGCGTTCCATGTACGCAAGGTACCTGCTGACATATCAGCATATTCAATACCATAATATTTAGCATTATTAGGAGGTGGTGATACATCTGCTGTAGCGATTGCCAGAGCCCACATATCAATCTCGCAATTTCTATCAAACAGGTTGCATCCTACCCCTTTTGTAATCATAGGATGTCCACCATTAATTCCACTATTACAGTCCTGTAAATCTACTATACTATATATACCAGATTTATGTAGTTTATACATAGTTCCTAATAGTTTAACTCTATCAAATTGATGAGGAAGTTGCATACCATAAACATGACAGTTTATATTTGGTCGGTAAAGTTTATTAAATATATATGAATCTACATATTGAATTGAATTCAAAGTATTACTACTATCATAAATTTTTCGTCTATATTCTTTAATCTGGTCTTCGGTAGCATAATCTAATTTTCTCTTAGCATGGAATGCTTTAACAACACTATTTTTTCCATTATCTTCTTCTTCATTAAGTACATATCTGAAAAATTGTTCTACTATTGCTTGTTGACCTTTATCTGTTAACCCTTTTATAATTTCTTTAGATTTTTTTTCCAATTCAACTCTATATTTTATACATTCTTGATCTATTCTTGAATTAATTTCGGTATCAAGTTCGAGTGTTATCCCAAAAACAGTTTCTTTTAGCCTTTGTTTTACCATTATTGCAATTTTATTTAATTTTTCTGACATTCCTCCTTTATATTTTTTTCCATATTTAGCTTTTCTTACATGTTTTATATTTTTTTTCCCTCCTGTTTTTTTTGCTTGTAAAAAGGCATTAATATTATCTTGTAATACTTTTTCATATTGAAGTATTGTTGTGTCACTATAATAATATTTTTCGTCACCTTCTTTTATACCTCTGTTCTCTTCATTTATATTATTAAAAGAAAGTGTCTCTTCCTTTGATACGTTTGGTGTTGTTGCGTCAATTATTTTTTTACCTGATTTTTCTTTTGAATATAATTCTAATATTTCTGGTGTTGTTGCGTCATTTATTTCTTTATCTGATATTTTAATTTCTTCTAATCTATCATTTATTTCTTTATCTTGTGTTAGTGATGATTTTTTTAATTCTAATGCTTTTATTAATTCATCATATATTTGTATATCTTTTTCTAAAATTTCAATTTCTTTTGATTGTTCTTCTGTTGTTTTTAATTCTTCTTTTGATTGTTCTCCTGATGTTTTTAATTCTTCTTTTGATTGTTCTCCTGATGTTTTTAATTCTTTTAATCTTTTTATTAATTCATCATATATATCTTCTTTTGATTTTTTAGGTTCTTCTTTTGATTTTTTAGGTTCTTTTTTTAATATATCTATTAATTTTGTCTTTACCATTTCAGCTTGTGCTTCTTCAGCTGTTTTTGCTGCTGTTTCTGCTTTTGTCGCTACTGCTTCTACTGAGTATTTAAAGTCTTCTAAAATCATTTCTTTGCCTCCTTTTGATACCTTCTTCTTCTCGACTTTAGCCTTATGGACTGCTTTAGTCTTCTCGACTTTAGCCTTAGGGACTGCCTTCTTCTTCTCTACTTTCTCCTTATGGACTGCCTTCTTCTTCTCTACTTTCTCCTTATGGACTGCTTTAGTCTTCTCGACTTTAGCCTTAGGGACTGCCTTCTTCTTCTCTACTTTCTCCTTATGGACTGCTTTAGTCTTCTCGACTTTAGCCTTAGGGACTGCCTTCTTCTTCTCTACTTTCTCCTTAGGAACTGCCTTCTTTTTCTCTACTTTCTCCTTAGGAACTGCCTTCTTTTTCTCTACTTTCTCCTTAGGAACTGCCTTCTTCTTCTCGACTTTCTCATTAGGAACTGCTTTCTTCTTCTCTACTTTCTCTTTAGGGACTGCTTTCTTTTCAACGACAGCCTTAGATAATTCTTTTGGTACTTTAGTTTTGCGTGGCATTCTAATAATATTAAAATAAAAAATAAATTCATATAATATTTAATTTAATAAGGAAATCAAATGGATTAGACTTTCATATAAGATACATGATATGAGGATAAGTTATTTATTAAAAATAATTTATTTTTAGAAATTTTTAGGAAGTTATAGAGAATAAAAAGTAAATGCTAAGCATACAATAAGTAATACATGAGATGTGTCGAACATCAGCTTACTTTGTGATAAACGACGAATATCATGAGTTAATGAGGATATTGTTATATAAGAGGGGATTAAAATATTTAACATTAAAGAGGAATGAGATAGATAAAAGATATGAGACATATATGTTTACGAAGGATGAAGGGAATA
>Ga0209088_10000013_pt1 | contig 171916 bp, 215 predicted proteins | sample S_140625_EF_Meta_FD_187324 | JGI IMG/M metagenome (GOLD analysis project Ga0209088, IMG submission 187324) | Freshwater microbial communities from Lake Simoncouche, Canada to study carbon cycling - S_140625_EF_MetaG (SPAdes) (version 2) | ecosystem: Environmental > Aquatic > Freshwater > Lake... | reverse complement strand
GTCTCCTGTTTTTGTTACCATAGTATAATCTTGTGAGACTATTGCTACTGGCGCCCATGTCATCATTACTGGTGCTGATGTTGGAGCTACCGTTGGTGCTACTGTTGGTGCAACTGTTGGAGCACTTGTTGGCGGTGCTGTCGGTGCTTTTGTTGGAGCAACTGTTGGAGCACTTGTTGGTGCAACTGTTGGTGCAGTTGTTGGCGGTGCTGTCGGTGCTTTTGTTGGAGCAACTGTTGGAGCACTTGTTGGTGCAACTGTTGGTGCAGTTGTTGGCGGTGCTGTCGGTGCTTTTGTTGGAGCAACTGTTGGAGCACTTGTTGGTGCAACTGTTGGTGCAGTTGTTGGCGGTGCTGTTGGTGCTACTGTTGGTGCAACTGTTGGAGCACTTGTTGGCGGTGCTGTTGGTGCTACTGTTGGTGCAACTGTTGGAGCACTTGTTGGTGCTACTGTTGGTGCAACAGTGGGTGGAGCTGTTGGCGCAGGTGCAGGAGCTGTTGCTATTTGAGTATCATCCACTAATATCGCTTCCTTGTTTGAAGAAAACATATTCAAATTACTTACAAATACTCCTGTTACAAAATTTTCATTTTTTAGATATATAAAATCTGCATAAGGGGAAGAGCTTTTCTGTGTGAGAATAAAAGGCATCGTCTCCCCTTTGTATCCTTTAAAAAACAATCTATTGGTTGATGAATTAATACCACTTTGATTCCAGTTGTATTTTTTAATTATTCCGCCTTTATTTGTTATATAAAATCCACTTCTATCTGGAGAATAGGTGACGCTATCGATAAATGTAGCTCCATAGTAATTTTCTCCAGAGTTATATTTAAAATCAAATTCATAAAATACATTACTAAAGTTATATGCTCCAGAATGAATTACCGTTTTTGTCCAATTTGAACCATCATATTCTGCTATTTTTAGAAATCCAGTTGAGCCACTTATTGTTGTGTAAGCAGTTATTGGATAACCATTGCTTTTAAAGTCTAAATTAATTCTAGCTGTTTGTCTTGCGGTTGGTTCAATATTTGTTTTTGTCCAAATATTTGTATTTGGATTCATCTCGCAATATGTTAAACCTTTATCAGCGGTAGTGTCATAATTTGAAAATATTAAACAATATTGCTTTGTGATTGGATTAACTTTGAAATTACTTGCCGCATTATAAGAACCAGTATACGGAGTATTATAATATGTATATCCTGAGCCAATTAAATCTTTTTTAAATATAAAAGAACCATAATAAGAACTATTAGCACCACTACCATAACCCTGAGCATGCATAAGGACTTGATTTGTATCTTTATCAAAATCAAATGTTCCATTATAAGCTGCAGTTAAAAGACAAGGAAAATTTTTACCACTAAAATAGAGATCTCCAGAAGGAAACTTTAATCCTGTCCAAGATGTTCTTTGATTATTAATTGGGTAAGAATATTGCATTACATTTGCCCCAACAAACATTAAATTGGGTTGTTTTGTAACTGGATTTATTTTAATTTTAGAAGAATATACAGGGAAAAAAGCATTAATTGTTTGACTTGTAGTTGTAGAATATGGATATTTATATTCGCTAAATACATTATCATTAATTGCATATGCTTTAAAATTTTTTGTTAAAAAGTCAAATCCAAATTCGTAAGAACTCGAATTGTTTAAATTTTTCAAAGTGTTTTCGCTAGAAAAACCTGGATTATAATAATTATTAGACCAATAAGTAAGGTCATCAAAATTATATCCTGTATATTTTGAATATTTAATAATATTATCTTTTTTATAGAAAACAATAGGATTAAGATCAGAATCTACTTTTAATATAGTGTTTTTATTAATATCTATTCCTGATCCAGTTATTAGAGTATATTTTGGATAACTATATTGTTGTATATTGGTGCTACTATTATCAAATAATACAAAATCAAGATATTGAACACCTTCAATGTATAAACCACTGTCCATAGAATTATTTCTTCTTGTATAACTTAAATAAAAAGCATCATTAGCATTTTGATAAGGTTCAATTTGTGGTTTTTCGTATATAATACTTCCACCCAAATCATAGTGCGCTCCAGATCTCCAAATATTATTTCTTCTCGTATTAGCAAAAATTCCAGTAGTATTTCCTCCAAAGAAAACTGCTGGTTGATTTTTTGAATTCATAAATTTTGTGCTTATATGTTTTTTATCAGTTGAAGTATCAAGAGTATATAATGGTTTTTGACCAAATGTATTTATTGTTTCTGTTGTCCAAGATGATCCATTGTATTTTGCATATTTAAATATACTATAAGTATATCCTACTAATCTACTTGGATTAGTTTCAACGATTGGTCTATATTGTTGTTGTAAATATGATACAACTGGATAGTTATCACTTGGATCAAAATTCAAATTAGCATATTTTACTGTATCTTTATTTTGTGTTACATTGTTACTATTTACTAATCCATCGAGTATTGTTGTTTTAACGAAAGAAGAACCATTATATTTATAATAATTTAAATCATTCACATCTGAATCAAATAAGATACAAGCTGGCAAATTATCTGCTGGATCATACTGAAGATCTATGGAGTCTTTCTCTACGCTAGAGCCCATGCTTCCAACCGTTTTTCCTTCCCAATTTCCGTTATTTAATTTTAAATAATTTAATACATAACTACTTCCACTTGGCGCAGAGTATACAAAAGATGGACTTTCATCAGATGGATCATACTTGACTAGCATAGTTGTACTTGCGTAAGATCCAGAGTTTATATTATATTGAGTTTCGATGCCATTTTGTTTAACAAGAGCATAAAGACTAGTGTCTCCTGTTTTTGTTACCATAGTATAATCTTGTGAGACTATTGCTACTGGCGCCCATGTCATCATTACTGGTGCTGATGTTGGAGCTACCGTTGGTGCTACTGTTGGTGCAACTGTTGGAGCACTTGTTGGCGGTGCTGTTGGTGCTACTGTTGGTGCACTTGTTGGCGGTGCTGTTGGTGCTACTGTTGGTGCACTTGTTGGCGGTGCTGTTGGTGCTACTGTTGGTGCTACTGTTGGTGCACTTGTTGGCGGTGCTGTCGGTGCTTTTGTTGGAGCAGCTGTTGGAGCAGTAGTTGTAATATTTCTATTTAATACTATCTTACCAATACCAGAAATTAAATTTTTAAGAGAAAATCTTGAAAACAAATTAGTTTCAGAGTGATTAATTTTTATTATTCCTTTTTTAATAAAAGTTATAATATTCTGTGGTGCAGCTGTTGGCGGTGCTGTCGGTGCTTTTGTTGGAGCAGCTGTTGGAGCAACTGTTGGCGGTGCTGTCGGTGCTTTTGTTGGAGCAGCTGTTGGAGCACTTGTTGGCGGTGCTGTCGGTGCTACTGTTGGTGCTACTGTTGGTCCAACTGTTGGAGCACTTGTTGGCGGTCCTGTCGGTGCTACTGTTGGTCCAACTGTTGGAGCACTTGTTGGCGGTGCTGTCGGTGCTACTGTTGGTGCAACTGTTGGAGCTACTGTTGGAGCTACTGTTGGCGGTGCTGTCGGTGCTTTTGTTGGAGCAGCTGTTGGAGCAACTGTTGGCGGTGCTGTCGGTGCTTTTGTTGGAGCAGCTGTTGGAGCACTTGTTGGCGGTGCTGTTGGTGCTACTGTTGGAGCAACTGTTGGCGGTGCTGTCGGTGCTTTTGTTGGTGCAGCTGTTGTCGGGTGAGAAAAATAAAAAATTGCGCTATCAACAAAAGTATATATTCTATTATTGCAACCGCAACGAACTGAAAATTCAACAGTTACTGTATTTCCACCTTCTATTAAATAATTTTTAGCTTGACTATAAAGACCTTCAAAAGCGTATGATAAACATCGGGGATCTGCACATTGTCCAGAATTTAAAGGTGAACTACTTAATCCCATTAAACTAGGCGTTAAATTGTTAATACGAATACTCCAATTAACAAAATAATCATTAAAACATATATTATTAATATATACCTTATCGCCAACAATTGATGCGGTTGCTACTCTTGAGTTAGTGCATGTATTGGATGGCCATTCACACATACATGGTGTTGGTGCGAATGTTGGCGGTGCTGTCGGTGCTTTTGTTGGGGCAGCTGTTGGCGGAGATGTTGGAGGAGCTGTTGATGGAGCTTTTGTTGATGGAGCACTTGTTCCTGGAGCTTTTGTTGATGGAGCACTTGTTCCTGGAGCACTTGTTCCTGGAGCACTTGTTCCTGGAGTTGGTGTTGGAGGTTGAACTGGAGGTTCAACTGGAGGTTGAACTGGAGGTTCAACTGGAGGTGATGGAGCTGGACCTGGACTTGGCCCTGGACTTGGCCCTGGACTTGGCCCTGGACTTGGCCCTGGACTTGGCCCTGGACTTGGCCCTGGACTTGGACCTGGACTTGGACTTGGAACATATGGAGCTTCTGTAGCATATGGAGCTCTCGTACCGACATATGGAGTCGCAACTGGAGCACCTGTTCCTGATCCACTTCCTGTTGTTGGGGCAGATGTAGCAACTGGAGCACTCGTAGCAACTGGAGCACTCGTAGCAACTGGAGCACTCGTAGCAACTGGAGCACTCGTAGCAACTGGAGGATCTGCTGGAGGTTGACTTGGTCCAATTGGAGGATCTCCTGGAGGTTGACTTGGTCCAATTGGAGGATCTGCTGGAGGTTGACTTGGTCCAATTGGAGGATCTGCTGGAGGTTGACTTGGTCCAATTGGAGGATCTCCTGGAGGTTGACTTGGTCCAATTGGAGGTTGAGGTTCAGTTGAATAGCCTCCCCCAATTATAAAATCATCAAAATCTGTATTCCAAGGGTCAATTTGTTTACTATAAGTATTATCAAAATCTATATCCCAAGGGTTTTTAATTTTATTTGCCATATACTAAATTAAAATTAATTTACTTTATCTATTACTTTATCTATGATATTATCTTGGGGGACTTTTTCTTTTAACCAACTATTCAAAACTCCAAAATAAACAAGATGCTCGCTATCAATAAGATAAAGATCATTATTAAAAGTATCTTTATAAGGTTTAATGCCAGAGTCTATTTTTAATTCTATTGCTTTTTCTTTTTTAAATTTAATTTTATACATTGATATTAAATTATTATAACGATCATGAGCTTGACTAGTGATTAATGCACCATCTGAAGTAAAAGATATTAATCCACCATTATCTTTATCATATTGTTTTGGAGTAGTTGCATCATAAGAAGATTTGTCATCTTCTATTTTATTTGGAGTTACTGTAGCACAACCAATTAAAAAAAAATTAAGAACTAATACGCTTGCGAACTTTTTCAAGGTCTTTCTCCTTAATTTCTTTTTCTATTTCACTTTGATGGTCAACTTCTTTTTGAGCTTCTTGACGCTCTTTCATTTCTTTTGTATTCTTCGCGCCGAATACGTTATTAATTGCTGCGAATATTCCAGATACTGCGGAGAGTAAAGCTTGGATTATTCCAGTTGGCATGATTACTCTACGTAACTTGCTGTCGCATCTTTACATCCAGATGCAATAGCGTTAAGTACCTTAATAGCAAGTGTAGTGTTGCCATCTAATCTTGCAAATTGTTGAGCATAAATATCTTTTATAATACTAACATAGTTTACCCAATGAGTTTTTTCTTCTGGAAGATAATCTGTTAAAGCTTTTTGTAATTGTTCTGGAGTTGGCGCAGTTCCAACTGTTAATCCTTCTACGATAACGGCAACATGATTAATCATTTTAGCTTTTTCAATTCTGTCATTCCCAGAAACAGCTTGATCTAGAACAACGGTACAAGCTAATATAACTGCTGGCTTAACATATGGTAGCGCATTTGAAACACTTGTCGCTGGATCAACTTGACCAGTTTGGGTTGTGGCACAAGCACCAAGAAATACGCTCAAGAGAGCAACTGCGGCTAATTGTAATTTATTCATATATTATCTCCATGTGGATGTATTCTTTCTTCTGCTTCAGTCGTGGAAGCTACTGTGCCTCCTGTGACTTTTGCATCTTTTACTGTGAGCGAAAAAATTATTCCGCTAACAACAGCTACAATTCTTGAAATTGCTACAATATAATTTTCTATGTGATTTGGTAAAAAAGATACTAGTGATGGATCCATGTGTATCGACATAGCAGTAGATACAGCTACAACAGTTAATATTCCAGATATACTGGATCTCCAATTGGGGCCAAATATATGAGATAGCATAATTTCATAATAGATTACACATTATAATGTGAAAAACATTCAATATATAATATTATTTATAATATAATTTTTAATACTAATCTATTAATAAAAGAAAGTAACATCTACTGAATTTATAACCCCACTCATGCCAGTCGCATAACTTGGTACTTTAAGAGCCAATTGAACTTGATCTCCAAAATTAATATCAATTGGAGGATTTATCGCGCCAGTCGTTGGTGCCTCGGTTGTAGCTCATGAGATTCTGATAATCCCCACTCTAAAATTATAGGATGCTGGGTTGATTGCATTATTATGCGGATTATGCGCTCTAACAGTAACCGTGTCCGTAGCGGATACAAACGCTTCAAAGATAAGTTGTCCATCCGTAGCTCCTCGTCCATTCAAACAAGTAACAAAAACTACATCAGTAGTGACCGCCCCAGCAAGTGTTATGGTTAAATCAGCAAAAGCACCGTTACCGTTAATACTTCCAAAATTAAGTGCCGTAGATGCACTAATCAAAGCAATGGGCAAAGTCCCACTGGTATCGGGAAGATTGATCGTCTGCGGCCCCTGCACTATTCCGTCGATATGATCTGGTGGAAAGTTGGAAGTATAAAGTGCTCTACCATTCAGAGTAGTTCTTGTATCGCCTGACCCAAGCTCAATAAAACCGCGGCCTTCCGTATTGATACTGCCACCACCATTTGCGGTGCTGATACTGCCACCAGCACTTGAGGTGTTGATTGCGCCACCATTTGAGGTGTTGATTGCGCCACCAGCTTCCGTATTGATACTGCCACCACCATTTGAGGTATTGATTGAGCCCCCCTCATTAGAAGTAGTTATTGAGCCCCCCTCATTAGAAGTAGTTATTGAACCGCCCCCGCCGATCTCGCCCCCTGACATATTTAAAGTTCCACCTGGACTACCTCCTGCACCACCTATAGATATTATTGAGCCACCAGGACTTCCATCTGCAGCTCCTGCGCTTAAGTCTATACTTCCTCCAGATGACTTATTACCTTCATCGGCGTCTTGTGAACCTCGCAAGTTAATGCTTCCACCATCGCCACCTACTCCTGCACTTAAATCGATTGAACCAGCAATAGAAGGATACAATCCGTATTCTCCTAGATTTCCAAACATCGTAATTGAGCCACCACCAACCTCTCCACTAATAAAATATATTGGAGAAGCAAAAGTTTTAATTCCAGAAATAGTTTCATCTCCAGTTTTATGAACAACTTCACTGTCAACTGGAATAGAGCCACTAACTCCAGATTTAAAATTGTATTGTGTATTAGGTTCTACTTGATCTAGACTAGAATTATAATCCCAAAATTTTATGGATTTATCTTTCAATCCGAAGTCTACATATTCGCCCTTATCACCGAAATATGTAGCAAGATTATATTGGTTAAAAGAAAGAAATAGACCGTTTAAGCCAATGCCTCCATTATATGCATCTAATGTAATTAGACTAGGTCCATTAAGATAATAAATAGGATCTCCACCATTACATGCTAAATACCAATCATCTCTTCCAAATTTTATTTTAGCCTCACCTAATGTATTATTTAAAGTTAAATCATCAAAATTTCCTGATATAAAAGATTTAATCCCACTAATAGTTTGATTACCTATACTATAAACTACTGGATCATATGAATTAATTAAATTTTTATTAATATTATTTCCAATTTTTGATTCTGTGCTTTGGCCAACAGCATTTATACTAAAATAAAGATTTTTATAAAAAAGATAAGAATTAGCTACTCCATTTATAGCATAACTATTAGCGTTTGCTGGAACAGAAATTGCTGAACCAACTACTACTGCTGTAGAACCTGCATTTGTTAAAAATATTCCAGTCGAAGTATTCGCTGTATTTGTTAGCACGCTATTTAATAAAGTTAATCTAGCAGCGTTTTCAACTTGAAAAGCTTTTACTCCAGCTGTTTCTATTTGAGAGTTACTTATATTTAAAGTACTATTATTTCTAACGTAAGCTAAAACACTTGCAGAACTACTAGTCTCAGCAAAAGAAATCGAAGATGTTCCACTTACTATATCAATTGCTGTTGTATTTACTCCTTCTGGACTAAGTTTTAATATATCTCCTTGCAATCTTGAAGTTGTATTTGTATTATTTGAATATAAACAAGTTCCATTATCTTTTGCTATCAACCAACAATCTTGAATAAACAATCTTTGAGGGTGATTTCCAGAAAATAATATACATTTATTATTTGAAGTGGCCGTTACTCCTAACCCAGCTATTGAAAAATTATTATCTGTTATAGTTGAACCAATACCAGTAGCTGCAAAAACTAATGAGCCAGTTATTCTAATTGGATCATTTTTATTTGTATTATTTCCTACTAAATTAATATATCCTTTATCTATAGTTAAATTTTCAGCTATTGGACTAAGAAGCGTTATATAAGTTGGGTTATTAAAAGATGCAATATTTTTTGCTGCATTGTAAGCGCTACTTAAAGTTTTATATGGATATAAAATATTTCCATTTTCAATATATGAATCTGTTCTAGTGGCATCAACATAGAAATATGAATTGGTTTGAACATACGGAATATCTCCACTTAATAAAACTCCAGTACCATTTACAGTTGGGCGAGAAGCAAAAGTTTTAACTCCACTTATAGTTTGATTGCCATTATTTGTTATTACTTCTTCCCAAACTCCACTTTTGCGAATATAAAATCTATCATTTATTTTGTTATAAATTGAACCATCCGCTTCATTTGGAAGATTTGCTGATTTTATTGAAAAATTTGCTCCACCATTACTTGAAAGATCAATTGAGCCACCAGAAAAACTATTTGATGCTGATGTATTAATTGAACCACCAGAATATAAAGTATAATTTGGAGTATCATGGTTGATAAAACCTTTTGTAATAATTGACCCACCTATAATAGAAGTATTAATAGAGCCACCATGTGCTCCAATATAATCTCCAGCAGACATATTTAATGAACCACCGTTTGCTGGTCCATTACCTCCTCCGCCACCAGCAGTTCCATCAGCCGTAATAGATCCACCATGACCAGCTCCATTAAAATCATTTCCATCAGCTCCTCTTAAGGATATACTCCCCCCATCTCCTCCTATAGAATCTAACCTAGCTCCACCTCTTAAATCTATAGATCCACCACCATTTGAAGTATTTATAGATCCTCCAGGACGGTCATATCCACCATCTGTATTTATACTTCCAGCATAACCATCGTGCTGGGCTCCATTCATAGAAATTGATCCTCCATTTCCTCCTTGGCCATCGTTTCCATCTGATCCTCTTAAAGAAATCGATCCACCAAATCCTGCCCATCCATCTCCTCCTCCATCACCTCCACGAAGATCTATGCTTCCACCAGCTTTTCCAAGACCATCTCCATTGTAAATATCTTCTGGGTATGGATAATTATCTCCACTAGTAAAATATATGGGATTAGTAAAAATTTTAGTTCCACTAATAAATTGATTGCCAGTATTATAAACTAAGTTGTTAGCATAAAGATTTCCATCTATTAATTCATCTGTTTTAGAAACGTCAATTTGTCCAGGAAAACTAACTGCGCTTTGATATTTGCCATCGCTACTGATTGAAATACTACTCCATTGCCTACTACTCCCTTTAGCAACCCAAGTGTTTCCATAGTCTGATGAAACGTAAATTTGTCCATTACCAACAACAGCGCTCTGATATTTGCCATCGCTACTGATTGAAATACTACTCCATCTTCTACTACTCCCTTTAGCAACCCAAGTGTTTCCATAGTCTGAGGAAATGTAAACGAACTCGTTGTTTGCTACAGCAGTTTGATATTTGCCATCGCTACTGATTGAAATACTACTCCATTGCCTACTGCTCTCTTTAGCGACCCAAGTGTTTCCATAGTCTGATGAAACGTAAATTTGTTCAGAAAAACTAACCGCGCTTTGATATTTGCCATCGCTACTGATTGAAATATTGCGCCAACCTCTGGCGCTATCTTTAGCGACCCAAGTGTTTCCATAGTCTGATGAAACGTAAATTTGTCCATTACCAACAACTGCGCTTTGATATTTGCCATCGCTACTGATTGAAATACTACTCCATTGCCTACTACTCTCTTTAGCGACCCAAGTGTTTCCATAGTCTGATGAAACGTAAATTTGTTCAGAAAGACTAACCGCGCTTTGATATTTGCCATCGCTACTGATTGAAATACTAATCCATTGCCTACTGCTCTCTTTAGCGACCCAAGTATTTCCATGGTCTGAGGAAACGTAAATTTGTCCAGGAAAAACAACTGCGCTTTGATATTTGCCATCGCTACTGATTGATATACTAGTCCATTGCCTACTACTCTCTTTGGAGACCCAAGTGCTACCAAAACTACTATCTATTAATCTAATTGTATTTTGAGATATTTTTCTTTTACCTAAGAAATACCCGCCATCATAATTTCCAGTATACCCTACTCCAGTAAGATATCCACTTGCTTGAGATGAGTGAAAAAGATTATTATTAAAAACTATTGGAGAATCTAAATTTAAATTATTTAAAACTAAAACTCCAGAATTTTCATTTATATAAAATTTTTTGTTTCCTGAGATATAAAATATTTGATTGCTCATTGTATTTTTATATATTACACTATAATTTATTATTATAAATTAAAAGATCTATCCCCTCCATGACAATTTTTAAAAACTCCATTTGCTTCGCCAAGCGTGCCAAATGAAAAACTTCCACCTTTACAATTTTCAAAAACTCCATTTGCTCCACCTTTGTACCCAAATGAAAAATCTCCTGCTGTGACATTTATATATGTGCCATCATAATAACCAAAAGTTCTCATGGGGTAACAATGATTTATATCTGATTTAAATTCTACATTTTCTATATATGTTAGATTCAAATTATCGTTAGGAGAATAGCTCGATATATCTGCTGTATCACCAACTAATTGATACGTCGTATTTGTATTTTCTACAGTTAGATTAATTAATTTAACGTCATTTGCTTCTTGTATTAAAGTACCATAATAAGGTTCCGCAAAGTTACTTTTAATATGATGCTTAGATTTATCATTTGTGCTACCTATAATATCTACATATTGAGTATCTAAATATAAAAATGGAAATAAGCTATTGTTCAGATCATAAATCGCTGGGGGCAGAATAATAGCTAGTCTATTAGAAGAAGATAATGCACTGTTGTTTGGTGTTGAAATTTTAGCGTAAGAATAAGTTAAAAGTAAATTATCCCCATTAATAATTGCATCGTCCGTTACTTTTACTGTAACATAATTTGCAGAATTTAATTTGTTATTTAAATAAGCCATATTAATTTATTCCTTGATTTCCACCAATTATTACCCAACCAGTATAATCGTTTCGCATAATCCCCATAAATTCTGCACTTTCATTTTTATATAAAGTAATTGAGGGTTGGCCATCAATTAAATAATTAGAAGTTATATTTAGTACCCCAGAATTTATATTTTTAACAAAAAAGTTTTTAGTATCTTCTACAAATGTTAATATAGCATTAACGGGCGAAGTACTGTTCACGATATTCATATAAGTAGAAAATACAAAATCACTACTTCGATAACTATAATCTGTATATTTTTTATTTCTAAGCCTTAAATCATAAATAGAAACTTGATTTTCTAAATAAACCCCGTTAGCAAAATCTATAGATAATGAATTAGTGTCTTTTGAATATTTTCCTCTAGAAGTAGAATCTGAAATGAGAACAGCTCCACTATGATCAATATAATTTTTATTTCCTATCACTGCGGAACCATCTTTGGATATAGTATTATCTGAACCGCACAATACAGTCGAACTGCTACCATTAAGAATGTTGTTTTTTCCATTAATTATTGTAGAATATGCGCCGCTTATTGTATTATCATAGCCATTAAGAACATTATTATACCTTCCATAATTTTTATTATAAAATCCGTTTATAATTGAATTATAATCTCCAGAAGCGTTATTATATGCTCCATTTATAATTAGATTTGTTTTAGATGACTCCTGGATAGCTGATCTCCAACTATTTATTATAGTATTAATTCCTGTTGTTGCACTTGTAAATATATCATTATAATTTCCACCTAAAATTAAATTTTGTTGTCCTCCATGGATCGTATTGAAAGTTCCACCAATTAAAGATGAATAATCTCCAATAGCAGTTCCTCCATATGTAAATAATTTTTGAAATGATCCAGAAATAAAATTAAACTCTCCACCCATTATATATGAATTTTCTCCTTTTATTTCATTAGCAAGGCCCCCAAAAATATAATTATTACTTCCAGAAGTTATGTCGTTGTTTTTTCCTCCATTAATAGTATTCCACGATCCAGAATTTGAAGTTATACTATTTGCACCCGCATGTATAATGAAACTATCTCTGTTTGTTCTTCCTATCGTATTAAAATAACCTCCAAAAATAGAATTACTACTGGCTCCACTATTAACATTATTATTTCCAAAAACAATTGGTAAATTTGATAAAATGCCAGTTGGGGTAATTTTGAAAAAGTCATTACCAGAATAGTCTATGACTACATCTGCTCCAGAAACATAAACGCTATCGATTTCTGATAAATTAATATTATTAAAAGTAGCTGTTCCACTTACGACAAGATTATCAGTATTAAGTTGATAAAAATTTCCAGTTTTAACATTTATTGTATCTGACGATGAAGGCAAATTCGCTAAACTATCACCTATTAAAAACACTCCACTTCCATTTACGGTTGGGCGAGTTTTGAAAGTTTTTTCGCCGCTTATAGTTTGATTTCCAGTATTATAAACTAAATTACGAGCATTTATTAAATTATTATTATTTAAATCAATTGCTCCAGATTTAAAGTAAATATTTGATATTTTGTTTTGATATCCACTATTATAATGAAATATTTCGCCGCCAGTTATATCAATTGCGAATCCAGTTTGACCATTAAATGATTGTAAATTAAACAAATGCTCAACTGCATTAATTTTTTGATAATATTCATTATTGTTAGCATCATATAATATCACATCAATATTATTAAAAGTATCTTGTTCTCCTAATATAACAGTATTGTTAAAATAAGATACTGATTGTGAAGTGAATCCATTTATGGCATTTAATTGATCATTAAATGATTTCATGCCACTTATAATTTGATAGCCAGTAGTATAGACAATATTGCTTGGTAATATCATTTCGCCACTTAAAAGTATTCCCGTTCCATTTACTGTTGGACGATCAGCAAAAGTCTTAACTCCACTAATAGTTTGATTGCTGCTTCTATAAACTAAATTATTACCATAAACATTATCTGTATAAAGATTTCCATCTACTTTTTCTTCAGTTTTAGAAACATAAATATATTGACCTTGAGCAGCTGTAAGTATATACTTACCGTTACTGCTAACCGCAATGTCATTACAAGTATAATAAGATCCTCCTATTCGATTATTTATATAACTAACTATCCAATTTTCACCATAATCATAAGAAACATAATTGTAAGTACCATTAGTTGTTGCAGCTATATATTTGCCATCACTAGACATAGAAATTGACAACCAAGGCCTAGATCCTGCGTTATTTTTTCTAGTCCAAGTATTTCCGTAATCGTTTGAAATATAAACGTATCCTGTTCCACCTGCCACAGCAGCTTGAAATTTTCCATCCGCACTCATAGTAACTGAATTCCATGTTCCGATTGATCCTATTGTCGTCCAATTTAATCCGTAATTACTAGAAGTATAAATTCTATCCATGCTACCCGCACCAACTATAGTTATATATTTTCCATCGCTACTTATTGCAACTCCTTTTACTCCACTTGTGCTATTTACTGTTCCGTTTGTCCAAGTTTTTCCATAATCTCTAGATATGCTATATTCGCTTGTAGTATATCTTACAAAAATTTGAATTTTACCATCACTAGACATTGCAATTTTTTGAATAGATGTTACATTTGTTAAAATTTGTGTCCATGTATGTCCATAATTATCAGAAATATAAAGATCTCCAAAAGGCGAATTATAAGTAGATGCTGTTTGGTATTTACCACAGCTACTCATTGCAATCCTAAACCAACTTAGAACTGGTCCCTTTTCTTGCCAAGTATCTCCGTAATCATTGGAAATATAAATGGAACCAGCAATATTTGTAACTGCTGTTTGATATTTTCCATCTGCAGATATTGCAACTGATTGCCAATTTCTTATTGATTGTTTTGTTACATGATTTTTTCCAAAACTTTCGTCTTTTAAGATTAAAGTATTTTGTGAAATTTTAGTTTTACCAATAAAATATCCTCCATCACCACTTCCAGTTACTGCGACTCCACTAAAAAATCCACTTGGTTGTGAATAGAATAAAGGGTTATTGTTAATATTTAAACCATTAGTAAAGTTTTTATTTCCGCTAATAATTTGATCACCAACATTGTAAACTAAATTGTCTGCTTTTATATTCCCAACTACTTCTAATTTTTCAGATGGATCATCTGTGCCTATACCAATATTTCCATCTGGAGTTATCGTTAATCTGTTTTGGTTATTTGTTCCTAAATATAAAGGATCATAATCTTCAGTTTTTATTGTAAAAGCTTCAGTTTGACATCTTAAACTACCGTTATCTAATACAGTATTATTACCGTCTCCATTAAATATAGTTATTCCACCATAGCCTAAAGTTGTCGAAGCAGGGTATCCATCCTCAGTAATACTTGTAATGCCATCTGGAAAATTTTTAAATCCACTAACAGTTTGATTACCAGTATTGTATACTAGATTGTCTGCATAAAGTTTTTGGAAAGTTCCAGTTTGACCATTAACTTGACCATATAAATTAATAGATGGAGAACTTATGTTGTAAGATAGATTTGATGAAGCGTTGTGTACGGTTCCAAGATTAAAAGTACTAGTGTCTGCTACTGTATTGATATTTAATCTACCTTCTTCACCACCCAATTCAATATATTCTGATTTGTTATAACCAGCGCGTAAATTTAATTTAAAAGCATCAATATCTAAAGTTGGTTCGTTATCAATACTAGCTCCTCCAGAAATTGTTGGATTAAATGGGTATGCTGCTCCTTCTCTTAAAAATTTTATTTGATCACTGAAACTTTTAACTCCAGAAATAGTTTGATTACCAGCAAGAGTTACAACATCTTCTACGGCTGCTATTGTTTTTAATGAATTAATATTTGTTGATCTAATTCCTGTTCCGATTCTGAATTTATTAATATTAGCATCATAAGCAATTATTGGTCCAGAGCTATTTACTCCAGAGAATCCTGCTCCAGTTACAAAATATATTCCTCCGTTTGTTATTCCGCCTGTTATATTTAATAATAAATAATTACTATCTATATTATTTTCTTCAGTATTTGCTATTGTTCTTGTTCCTGTTACTGTAAGATTATTGATTAATATATTATCAAGAAATGTTTTATTTCCGCTTATAATTTGATCACCAACATTGTAAACTAAATTACTAGCATAAGCGTTTCTCTGTACGTATACATCTGCGTTTTGAATTGTTAAATCTTCACCATTACCATTAATAACGAAAGTATTATTTCCATAATTTAAACCTCCATCTCTTCCAATTGTTAATGATTGACCTTCTGCGCTTAAAATTAAATTTTTTTCTAATCCGCCATTTGCTGTAATATATAAACGAGTTACCTCACCATTTTCTTGAGTATATCCAGAAATATAACCAACTTGGTAATTTCCAGTATCAGTAATATTTAATAAATTATTAATATTTGCATTTTTAAAATATGCTGACATATTAGGAGCATATACATCACCATTTCCATATATTAAAACTGAATCAGCCCCATTAATGCTTAAATCTTCATTACCTGCATTGAAATGTATTCCATCTTCTCCAAGTCTCATTGATGCTGGACTAGCATTTAAATATATATATTTTGCTTCAGGACCATCTGCGTTTATGACTAAACTAGAATCTCCACCGTTCGTACTTCCAGAAATAAAACCACCTCTGCCATTTTCATTTCCAAAAACTATTTGATTTGAAAAAGTTTTATTTCCACTTAAAGTTTGAGCTCCAGTTGTATAAACAATTGTAGTTGGTAAAGTTAAAACTTCGCCACTTAACAAAAATCCTGTTCCATTTACATTTGGACGAACATTAAACGTTTTTGCTCCACTAAAAGTTTGAATTCCATTTATTAATCCAATAACTTCTCCATTTAACAAAAATCCTGTTCCATTTACATTTGGACGAGAAGCAAAAGTCTTGGTTCCACTTAAAGTTTGATCTCCAGTTGTATAAGCAACTGTAGTTGGTAAAGTTAAAGTCTCGCCACTTAAAACAAACCCTGTTCCATTTACATTTGGACGAGAAGCAAAAGTCTTGGTTCCACTTAAAGTTTGAGCTCCAGTTGTATAAACAATTGTAGTTGGTAAAGTTAAAACTTCGCCACTTAACAAAAATCCTGTTCCATTTACATTTGGACGAGAAGCAAAAGTCTTGGTTCCACTTAAAGTTTGATCTCCAGTTGTATAAGCAACTGTAGTTGGTAAAGTTAAAGTCTCGCCACTTAAAACAAACCCTGTTCCATTTACATTTGGACGAGAAGCGAAAGTCTTGGTTCCACTAATAGTTTGTTCACTATTATTTAAAAATATTACATTTTCCCAATTAGTTATAATATCATAAGGTGGATTTTGATTTTCTGAAAAACTAACTAAACGATAAAATTTATTTTCACTAGTAACATAAACTAACATTCCAATTCTAAGTCTTTCTGCAGATATGTTGTTTCTTTCTGTTAAACTTGCTACTTCTCTTAATCCTCCGATTCCATAAATTGGATCAAATAAAGCAAATGTATCATCTGTATAATTTGGAGCAATTTGCTGACCTACATTAATGCTATTAGGTATTTTGCTCATTTTATTATGTTACTTGTATTCTGAGCAAATTATTTGATCTACTAGCGGTTCTATATACCCTATAATTGACTAGAATACTATTTACGGTTACACTTACAATATAATAATTCAAGCCATTAAAATCATTAAATACAACTGCATCAAATGGAGATGGAGAAGTACTGTCGTAATCTATACTTGTAGAAATTGTTGGTAAAATTTCTGGATAGCAGATGTATTTATAACCATTTGCTAATGCTGGGCAGTTATAAATTCCTTGATAATTTCCTATTAAATCAGGAGATATTACAGAGTTTTGTAAAGAATTAATTTGAGAATCATTTAAAAGTGGTACGTTAGTTGATGGACCAGATACTGTACCATAAAATATTTTATAAGTAGATACTGTTGGAGCAGTTGTTGGTGCAATTGTTGGAGCAGTTGTTGGAGCAGTTGTTGGCGGTGCTGTTGGAGCTACTGTTGGAGCAGTTGTTGGCGGTGCTGTTGGAGCTACTGTTGGAGCAGTTGTTGGTGCAACTGTTGGTGCAGTTGTTGGCGGTGCTGTTGGAGCTACTGTTGGAGCAGTTGTTGGTCCAACTGTTGGAGCAGTTGTTGGAGCAGTTGTTGGTCCAACTGTTGGAGCAGTTGTTGGAGCAGTTGTTGGTCCAACTGTTGGAGCAGTTGTTGGAGCAGTTGTTGGTCCAACTGTTGGAGCAGTTGTTGGAGCAGTTGTTGGTCCAACTGTTGGAGCAGTTGTTGGAGCAGTTGTTGGTCCAACTGTTGGAGCAGTTGTTGGAGCAGTTGTTGGTCCAACTGTTGGAGCAGTTGTTGGAGCAGTTGTTGGTCCAACTGTTGGTGCAGTTGTTGGCGGTGCTGTTGGAGCTACTGTTGGAGCAGTTGTTGGCGGTGCTGTTGGAGCTACTGTTGGAGCAGTTGTTGGCGGTGCTGTTGGAGCTACTGTTGGAGCAGTTGTTGGCGGTGCTGTTGGAGCTACTGTTGGAGCTACTGTTGGTGCAACTGTTGGTGCAAGCGTTCCGCTTCCACTACCTCCTCCTTCAATTGGAGTAAGTGTACTAGATGTTACCTCTGGAAATATATTAAATTTACCTTGATATATTTTAGTTACAAAAATATCATTTTCATTAAAAAGTTCTATGTCATATAAAGCTTCTACTATTGGAAAATTTGAAGAATCTTGTGCTGCTCCATATAAAGTAAAAAATCCTTGCTCTGCATTTGTTATGATAATATTAAAATCTAATATAGAACTAGTAGAAGAATATCTATACTTAACAGATCCTCTTAAGGAATATGAAGATAAATCAATAATATCGCCAGAGTTATATTTAGCTATTAAAGGGATATTTAGAGTGTCGCCTTTTGTATAATTGATATTATAAATCGTAGCCATCTAAAATATTACACGTAAGCATAATATTTAAGAAATATTTTTAAAAAATCAACGACCTTCTGACAAAATATCTTTTGCTTTTTTTGAATTACCTTTTAAATTATTAACGTCTGGTCTAGCTTTAAACTGAGAGATGTGTCTAGCGAATTCTTGTTTTAGTCTTTTAATTAAAGTTTCTCTATTATCTATTGGCACTAATCCAACTTTAACTGCATGAGCTTGTAAATCGCTCTTATTATATTCGTTTAACTTTTGGTCGTATTCCTTCGGATCAAGTGTCCCATATTTATTTCTACCAGTATCTCCCCATACTTGGTCTAGGGTAATTGGTTTTTCGACTTTACCATGAACTTGACTTAATGTATCTAATTTTGATTTTTTAGGCATGATTATCTCCTAATCTATTATATTGAAAAAACATGAATATATCTAAAAAAAGAAAAACCCAAGGGGATGAACCCTTGGGCTTTTCAATTGAACTACTCTAAGCTTTAGGCTTTGAGAGTTAGACCAGCAATAGCGCGTGAATCGATACAAACACGGCCCTCTTCTAGGAAGCCATAGAATCCAATCTTTTCTGAGCGAGATAGGAATTGGTCATCTGGAAGAGCGGTGAATGTTCCACCTGATTCTGCTTGACGAGCTACAGGACGAACGAAGGCATCTTTTGTAAGATCTAAACCGATAACAACGTCATCAGTTGAACTATCAAAGGTGCTGCCTGCGAATTCATCAAATAGAACTCCGTATTTTTTACCTAAACCAAGTTCAACTAACTCATGGATTGTGATACCATAAATCTCTTGGGTTCCAGCGCCGCGATAAATTTCTTCACGGACACCATCAGCAAGATTGGTATTACCAGTTGTCATTGGTTGGTAGGCAAAACCACGGATTGCTTCTTTGACTTCTGGGCTGACAAAGATATCGGTTAATCCGTAGGAATCGGTTGTAGAACCGCCAGCATAAGAACTATTAATTCTTTTAACTCTTGTTACGAGTTTATTTAGATGGCTAAGTTGGAAGGCTGCTCCAGGAGTTGCTCCTAGACCAGTTACTGCTTCAATGTTTGCAGTAGCAGCGGCAAGAGCTTTTAGAACTACTGCCCAAGCATTGCGCTCTTGTTTTACAAGAACTTCATTGCTCATGCGTTCTACGGCTTTGCTAACAACATCAAGACGGCCACGACGAGCATAGCGTTTCAAAAAGCTTACTGCGCTATCTAAACGATAGGTAGAAACTTTCATTTCGCTGAATCCTTCTACTGTTGAAGTAGGAAGACCACCAGCGACGCTTTGGCTGAAAGTGGTAACATATCCTTCGCCCTCACCAGCATATAGATCTAGTGGGATAGAGGGAGAGTCATCTTCATCATATGGAAGATCAGTATAAACTGCAGAAGCAGTGGCTGCTTGCATTAGAACTTTGTTTACTACTGGTCCAATGAAAGCTGCAAAAGCTTCGGTAGCTTCTTTAGCTACAGAACCTTCTCTGCTGCCCATTGCTTTTACAAGTTCAACTTGTTCTGGGGTATTTTTTAATCTTAATTTCATTTTAAATTTTCTCCTTTATAAGATTAGAGCTCAATTTTGAGTAGAGCAACATTGTTGACGGCTGTGCTCAACCATCTGCCAACTTTAACTGTGGAACCAGGTAGAGTTGCTGCAGAGGCTAATTCTCCAGCGGTTGCACCTACGTAAGCTAGGTGACCAGCGGTAGCGTTGGTGCCACTGTACATAACAAGTCCTTTTGTAAGAACTGGTACAGCTTGTCCACTTACTACTGCGCCGATTTCTGCTGCTTTACGAGGATTGAAAACTAGTTTTTCACCGTTTTCATCAAATTCACGAACGTCCATAAGAGTTAATCCTAGAACGTTGCTGCCTGATGTTGCAGTAGATACTCTGCTTGAGATACCGTATCTTTCAGAAACGGTATTAGCATAAGAGGCTCCAACACTGCCTAGGGCGGTGTTTGGAGTGCTATTTACTGCTGTGCCAGGATTAAATCCTGCTTCTAGCTTAACAACGAGACCTTTTACAACTTGTGTACTGTCTCCGCTGTAAGCGAAAAGATTAATGACATCGTGTTCGTCATAATCTCTGAATGGTCTTAGATCGTGTGCCATATTTTTTTCTCCTTATTTATTTTTTTGTTAATTCAAATCCGTCCAAACCGAAAGCCGAAGCGTATTTTTCTTTTACGCTTGGTTGACTGGCTGGAACTGAATTTGGAATTTCTGTGGAAGCTTTTGATCCATTATCAACAGCTTGTTCGACAACCTCCTGGGTTGTAGAAATTTGTGGTGCTACTACTTCTTCAGAAGCTTTAACTTCTTCTACTGGTAGTGAAGCTTTCATTTCTTTTTCTTTTTGCATTTTTTCTTCTTTAGACTTCTTGTTTTTTTCTTTCATAAGAATTGCCATTTTATTTTTATATGCAGAAAAAGCTTCTTCGCTTAAATCTTTAATGTCTGCGGCTAGGACTTGACGATCTTCATCTGATAGATCATATTCTTCGTCTAGGGTAGCCATACGCATTGTGAATATTTCTTCTTTAGCTTTTGCTTCTTTTTCGGCTTCGAGAGAAGCTAGCTTTTGACTCACTTCCTCTACTTGCTTTTTAACTACTTCGTGTTCTGCAGTTACATTAGCAATTTTCTCATTAGCAGCTTTAAGCTCATTTTCTTTTTCGCTTTTTTCAGCTACGAATGCATCATTAGCTTTTTTAATCTCTTCAGCAATAAATTCAGTAACAGAACTAGCCGTTACCTCTTTAAGAAGAGCGTCTGTAATATCTTCGATTTTTGTTATTTTCATAAATATCCTCTCTTTTTTTACATTTAAATTTTCCTCTTGGGAAATATTATTTTCTGTAGAGCCTGGTTCTTGAGTGATTATGCCAGCTTCTACTTCTTCGTCTTTTTCGATAATATTATTATCTTCTGATTGGATAGCTATTCCTTGTACGTCTGCAGCTGGATTAAGAGTTAATCCAACTCCAAGGGGAACAACTTTACCCAAAACTTGTCTATATACCATTTTATTCTCATCAATTTTTCCAGATCCACCAAATCCTCTTAATGAATTTTGATATTTTTCAATTTGTTTAGCGTCAGATATAATTTGTCCATTTTCAATATTCTTTTCGCCATTTTCTAATACAATTAAATTATAATCATTAAATCCTAATTCCCAACTAGCACTTATACTCATATAATTTTCACTAGTAGGATCATTGCTCTCTTCTATTTGTTCTGCTAAATCTTTATTTACTACTTTCCATATAACTCCACCTAAAGTAATATTAAATGGAGCTTTTATATCTTTTACTTCTTCTGTATCTAAACTCTCATTAGATCCAAATTTACTAAAACTAGCAGTAAGTATGCATCCAATAACTTGATTTCTATTATGCTCAACATTAATTGGTTTATTAACGAAATTTTTAGTAACTTTAGCGGCGGTTATTCCATCCATAACATCGCCGTTTTTATTAACACGATTTACTACGCACGCGTCAAATGCAATAGGAAGAAGATCGATATTATCTTCTGTATTAATATCTGGTAAGAATTTCCTTAATTTATCTAAAGAAGCTATAGATAAATATTTATCTTTTTCTTCGCTTACTACTGGTCTAATTTTTAAATTAGAAAAAATGGTTGAAAATTTAGTTTTATTCTTCATAATTATATTAATCCATATGTTACACGATCTTCCTCGTCTTCGAGATATAATTCTTCATGACTTTGAAAATCAAAGTCTTCTAAATTATAAGTTTTAATATCTTCTTCTGCTTGTTTGTAGTCATTTTCATTAGGAATTAAATCGCCTTTAACAATAAATTGTGAGCCAATTATTTCAAAAGAGCTAGATTTAAAATTATTAATAATATCACTAATTTCACCCCTTGAAATTCTTAATGTCATATTAACATGAGCTAAAGTTTCTTTGTTTAAATTTTTATTTCCATTGAATCCGCTTTTATAGGCTTTTTTTAAATCAACTAATTTAAGTTGTTTATTATTGTTTTTATTATGAAGATTGATTTTATCCTCCAAGGCTGATATAATTTTTTTAGAAAACACTAATGATTTTTCTGAACCTTTATTTTTACGGACTTTTGGTTTATACGTTTTTCTGACTTTGATTTGCTCAAAGCCATATTGTTCAGAATTATAATTCATTCTATATATATAATACACGTATAGAAATGAGATTTTAAATTAATTTTAATATCTGATAATTAATATTCTAAAAATACTAATGGACTTAATACGTTAGCTGCTGTTGCATACCAAACCCCAGATCCTATATTTTGTGGTAAAATAGAAGCTCCAGTTTGGCCTAATGAATTAGTAAGAACCGTGTTAGCTGTTCCTCCAAATAATGTGCTAGATCCAGTATTTATACCAAAATGCTCTCTAAATCCATGAGAGGAAGGCCCTCTAAAAGTAGACCCTGCTCCGCTTTCTAAGATAGAAGCAATTATGTATGGACCTTGATTGAAAGTTCCGTTTAGTGTGGTTCTATAAATTCCAGTATTAGAAATATTTCCAGTTATAGATCCAGAAGCAATTAAATTTGCATTTTCAAAACCATTGCGTCCATCGTAAATACCTATAGTTACTTTTGGATTAAATGTCGAATATACAGTCATCTCAACGCAAGCTACGGGATCAGTAGTTTTTTTCTTGATTAGGAAAGGAAAATAATTTATTGTTCCAGAGACTGGTATTACGCTGGTTGTGCTAAATAAATCTAAGGGCACATGTCTTCTTATTCCTGTTGAACTTGGAAACTGATACGGTAATAAACCCAATGAATCTACAAAAGCACCTGTGTTTGTTATCGTTGACGCAAAAAATCCACTTAATTCAGTTGTATTTAATTGCTTTAATCTTATTAAATTTTGAGCCATAAAGTTATCCCTTTATATTTTTGCTATGATAAAGAATACTAGCAATATAACTATCTACAGAATGATCTACCGCTATGCTTTGTATTTCATGAATTTTTTCTATATTTTTATCTTTTGGATTTTTAATGTATTCTTCAATTACATTTTGCCAAGTTTCTGGATTTTCATTTGATACAATAATTTTAGAAATTTCAAATGCTACTTCTTTTTGTTGTTTGGAAAGTTTACGTAAAGAATGTTTTTCTTTAAGACTTGCTTCTATTTTTTCTTGTAATTTAGAAGCCAGTAAAAAATTATTTTTAATTTTATCTAAATCAAAAAATGTTGCTTTTGATTGTTTACCTTCTCCAATTGGCTTTATATTTTTAGTTTGTTGAGGAATTCCAGTACTTCCAGCTGGTCTTCCTGCTGAACCAGCTTGAGCGCTTCCACCAATTAAAGGTTGATAAAGTCCTTGGTCTTTTAATTCTCTAAATTTTTGTTGAGATAAAGCTGAATCTTCAGCAGATGGAAGTACTCCAGTATCTATGGCTTGAATTCCTTCTTCTGGAGTTAATATCCCAAGTTCTACTAGCCTTGTATAAATTCTAGAATACTGAATATCATCTTTAATATCAATATCTTCAAAGTGAGGAGTTGGATAATTTTTAAAACCAAGATCTTTACTCATCCTGCGAATTTCTGGAACTAGAAATTCATTAATAAAAGTTTCTCTTGCTTGTTTTAATCTTTGAATAAATACTTGTACTTTAATCGTTTGATTAGCAAATTTTTCGCTACCAATAAGAATATTATTTAAACCCATCTGAATATCCCTATCCACAACTTCGTATTTTTGTGGTCCAATAAGATTTCCAATATCAGGAATAACAAATTGTGCTTTTGTTGTATAATCCGCAATTAAAACTCTACCAACACTTTGATTTTCAAAAAGTTTTTGCATCGCCTCTAGATTCTTTTGATTGATTCCTCCGTTGCTTGGAGTATCACCCATTGTAATTAAAAGTATTGCTTGTTGCATTGTGCGTGTTAATGCCATATCCATTTTTTTCATTTCTGCTTTCCAATTAATATCATCTAATACTGGAAAACCCATGGGAACAGCAAATGGCTCGTAATCTTGTTTTTTATAAAAAACTGCCGCTAATCTTTCTCTATCTAATGGTAAAGTTAATACTCCAACTGTTTTTTGATTTATTAATTTTTGGGTTTCTGGTGGTAAACTATTTAATACTTCTCGATCTTCATCTGTCTTTGGGCTTTTTAATCTTTCTAATTCATAATCACTAAGTAGTTTATAATATCTTCCTACGGAAAAATTAATACTTCCTCCGATTTGAATATCGGCTGGATTTAAAATAATATATTTTGAAGGAAGTAAAACGCTAGCTTTTGAGTTTAAACCAAATGTTTGGGTAATTTTAACAATATCTTCATCTTGCACTTTTGTATCAAAACGATATATAAAAACATTACCGCTACGATAATACTCTCTAAAAAATTTATCTTGCATTTCTGAGATGTTAATTTTAGAAAATAACGCACTAAAAAAATCCCTACTTTTTTGACTACCATTTTTAAAATAAATATTACTACAAGAAAACTCGGTCATTAAATCAACAGTATTTCTAAATATAGCAAAATTATAATAAGCCTTTTGACATAAAATAACAGCATCTCTTACATTCATATTAGAGTTAGCTTTAACTCCAGTTGAATATCTGAAAGGTATTAACCCATCGTCAATATTTTTGTATCTATCTGTCCTAGTAATATTAGCTGCTAAATTTCTTCTCGACCTCGTATCTTGTGAAGAAGCCACGACCTCTTGATACGAAGCGTTAGAAACCATTAATGGTTGGATTTCCTCGTTTTTCTTACTTTTTGATTTATTTTGAGATTTTTTAGCCATTTTACTTAATTCTATTACACGTTAACTTATCATTCTAGGCAAAAAAGTAGATACTTCTTCTATTTTAGGTGTTGCCATCATATCATTATAGCATTTAACGGCCCAATTTGCTAACATAAATGCAGAATAATTATCTTTTCTAGCTTTATTTGCAGAAGAACTTCTTTTTAAATGTTGGGGTAAATCAAAATTTTGATTACCCCTACTAGTAGCAGAGTGTTCAATTAATACGCATTGTTTTTTTGTTTGATAAATAAAATCATCTTGATTTTCAATAAAATCTAATAAAGTCCAATCTTTTTTATCTTCTGTTTTCATTAAATCAATGGGTATGTTTAAAGATATTGCGTGATTAAAAAAACTTTCATCAGAAGAAGTTCTACTAGCAAACCATACTTTTTTATAATCTATACAAGCTTGCAGGTATTCATTTGCTTTTCTAATAAAATTACTAGTAAATACTTGATTAAATGCTATTCTTCTATTATCTAAATTGTATTGATTTTTGCAATTTCTTAACATTAAATTATATTCATCTCCTTCTAATTCAGAATCCATATCTAATAATTTAATATTAATTTTATCTTTTTTGAAAAATTCTGACTCGTTACATGCAGCCAAGAATGTGTCTGATCCTGCATTATCAAGAATCATAAATACAATATTAAAATTTTTAATTATATAATAAAGATAATTAACATGATTTTTTAAAGTGCCTAGTCCAGCATAAGTGTGAACTAAAACTCCATGATTTTTTTCTTCATCTAGCTCCATAACTGCCATAGCAAAATAATCAGCATTAGGACTATCACTCATATTAGGATCAATTCCTAATATGTATTTTTTCTTTGGATCGCCTTTCATTAACGTGTGGGGAGATTCTCCTTTTTTTAAAGTACATTCTTCCATTTTTTTTGCATTAAAATAACTATCACTTCCATCTGTAAACTGTGCGCAGTATTCTCGCAAAAATCCACTATGGCTAGAACCACCAGCTTGAGCTTCTTCAATAATTGTTTTATCAATCATTTCTTCTGGAAGAGCTTCGTAACTCAATTGACTTACGAAGTAGGTTGCCTCTCCTCTTTCTTTGCTATTTATTTTTTCCGACCATTCCATGTATGTTTTATAAAGATTTTCAAAAGTATAACTTGCAGAAGACAAAGCTATCATTTTGCTAGTATTTTGAAATACCATTCTATCTTCCTCTTTCATTAATCCATCTGATATAAGTTTATCTTCAAGTTCTCTAATTTGCATTCGCTCTTTCATATTTTGTGGGGCAACTAAAAATGGCATAAGAACGTTTTTAATAATTTCTTCTGGTAGCAAAAGAAACTCATCCAAAACAAGAATGTTGGCTCGAAAGCCTCGAATTTTTTCACCATTAAGCGGGATTGCCACAATGCTTCCTCCGTTAATTTGCCATTCAAATTGATCGTTTCGTTTAGCTTTTGCTCCAAAACATTGAGATAATAATTCCGCCCCTTTACTTTCTACAATTTTTTCTAAATTATTAAATATAAACCTTGCAGTTCTAAATGTTGGTCCAGCTATAAGAATTTTTGTATTTGGTTCGAATATACATTGAAGAAAGCAAAATACTGCAGCTATAAATGATTTGCCACAACCTCGACCAAAAACGCACATATTAAAATTTCTATTTAATAAAGCCTTTAAATGAATTTCTTGATAAGGAGCGAGTTTGACTCCGCTAATAAGTTCAGTAGAAAATCCGATATTAGCTCTAAGAAATTTAGCTAAACTAATTTTCGCTTCTTTATCATTAAGATAACCCTTTAGTTCCGCTAATTCGGCATTAACATCTTTAACTTCTCTTATATATTTATCTGGACAATATATCATAGTAGTTTCATATCATATGCTAATTGTAAATCTATTTTTTTGTAAAAACATTTACTAGCGAATATTATTTCTATAATTTTTGTCATTTCTTTTCTGCCGTCAACAAATAAAAATTGCAAATTATCATGTTCTTGAATTAATTGTCTAACATTATGAAATATATATTCTGGTGTTGCTTTAATATTTTTACTTATATGAGGCAAATAAGGAAAACTTAAAGCATTTGTTAGCGTTTCCTCTATCATTACTATAATATAAGAATTATTTTCTTTAGCTTTTTTAATTTCATTTTTAAATCTATCAAAATTTTTAACACTTAAAGTGCTTATAAAATCACTTAAGCTTTTTCTTTCTATAAAGCAATTGCAATTATCGTTACTACAAGAATAATCGCCAAATGGCAAGGTTTTTATTTCAAATGGAATATCAAATTTTAACCAACTTTGTTCTCTTGTGTCTACGTATATTGTATCTCTTGAAATCAATTTATTTTTAAATTGATGTATAATATTTTTTGGATGTATGTATTTATTTTCTAAACCTATCGAAGAACAGACGTCATAATAATCATTAAATATTTTATTGTAAAAAATAATAGAAGGCGCCATTATAGTTCTTAGTTCTACTTGCGATGGAGAGTAGGTGAGCTTCTTATCTTCTTTTCTTTTTATTAGTAAAGACTTACAATACTCTTGGGCTTTCTCTATTGACTGTTCTTTCAACCATTTTTTCATATTATTTTTGTCATTAAAATCGCTATTAAAATATTGCTCTTTTGTTTTAAAATTAATAAGCTCTTTAGTAAGCAGATCTCTACGCTCAAAATATTTTTGATAATATTTTACTTTATTTAAACCATAGCTTTTTAACGAAAGATGAAGACTCTTTTCGTCTTTAAATTCCTTACCATCTACTTTGCATATTACGCTCATCCATTTAAAATCTCATCTTTTGAGATCCCTAGTATTTTACATTTTACTTCATCCATTGTAGATAAACGGTCTATTTCTTTTTCTATGGTTTGTTTTCTCATGTCAGCCATTTTAAGTAGTTTTGCTCTACTCTCTTCCTCTTTCCACATTTGGACAAGGTTGATAACTGATGCAGTTTCTTTTACTTGCTTGCTTAACTTATCACTGCGCTTAACTTTGAGATCATTATTTAATTTTTGTTGACGATTAACACAATCATTATATTCTTTACGAGCAGTACTACTCGCTTCTACAAGTGCCATGGGTATTTTTCCATCTTCTTGCATTGATAATTCTATTTGATTTTGCAAAACATTAATTGTCTGTTGAATATTTGACGATATAACAACTTCTGTGCAAAGCACTATATATTGATCTACCTCTTCTTGAGAAAGATCGCCTTTATCGTAAGTATATCTGACGAAACTACTTTCGAAAAGCTCTCTATCTCCTTCGTTATCATAAATATTTGTTTGATGAATGAATCTGTGAGTATTCATATAACCAATTAGAGAATTAATTTCTTTTTTATGTTTATGAGTAAGTTTATTTTTGTCAATTCCATCTAGAACATATTTATTAACTTTTGCTATCATTCTTTCTTCGCTGCGGGGTGGTTTATAACCTTCTGTTGCTGCGTTTTCATTTTCTGTATTATTGAATTTTATATTGCTAGGTATATTTTTCATGTATTCTAGAATGCTTCTTGTCTCTTGAGACAAATTAGTAAGATTATCATTCTTGAATAAAATTTTTGCCATTTCTAATCCTGTCATTGTATTGCAATTGTTACTTATATATTCTTTTTGTTCTTGTGGTAATTCTAGGAGCCCTTTAGCTTGATATTCGTGACTTTTTTTAGGTTTGATTTGTCTACTAGCTAGAAAGTTTTTAACAGCTTTTCCTTCTTTACTTCTGCCATCTAGGTCGTCTCTACCAAAAGCTAATTGAACTAATTCTACTAATGATGGTGGATTATCCGTGCGATTATTCCATTCATTTAATAATTTTAATTGCTGTTCTTCTGTTAGGATTAGTACGTCTTCGCTCATGTTATGTCTATGTCTCCAGAATATAAATGAACTTTAACTTTAGATATAATATTCTTTTTTATATTTTTAATCTGCTTGTATCCAGCTACTCTATTCTTTTCGCTTGTTCTGTAGCCCATTAATTTCGCTGTTTGCTCTTCGTTTTTATGTTCTATATATAAATAATTGTATACTTTCCATTCGATTGGCTTAAGTATTTTTTTCATTTTTTCATGAATATTTGTTGCTGTTTTTTCTAAATCTAAAATTTCATTTTTGATTTCATGTACTTCATTTAAATGATTTTCTATAGATACTGGTAATTTAGTATCATGAGCATTCTTTTTCGATTTTATCCAATTCGCATAAAGTGGGCAATTAACACATTGTTTAACATATATACTGCAACCTTCGTCGCCATCTGAAGCAGCACATCTAAGGCAAGGGCGAGCGTAATTTGTATAAGTATTTCTTATTAAGTTTTTAATTTGATTACTTATAATTCTATTTATCCATGGAGCTAATGGTTTAGATGAATTATATAAATGCCATTTTTTATATATATGTATTCTTAATATTTGAGAAACATCGCTAAAGTCCATCCATGAAATGCTCTGTAGATTCCATTTATTTTTTCTTTTTAAGATCTCATTGTCAATTTGATTAATATGATTCTCAAAAATTAATTTTTTATTCGCCATTATTTATGTCTCAATTATTTCTTGACGCGAATAGATGCTCCCTCTTTCAAGATACTTAATGCCGCTTTCTTTTTTTCAGATTTTGACATTTTTTTACTTTTAATAATAGAATTAGGTTCTATTGATCTTTCTGAATCTTTTAATGTTCCAGCTAAATCTTTAATTTTAGTTCCCTTTGGTTTTGATTCGGTTATTTCGCAATCCAACCTTGAAATTTCTGGAACATAATTGACTTCTTGGCCTTCATAATCATCCCCATCATCATAATTTTCAATTTGTGCTCTTGGTTGAATTTTTGGTATATTTTTTTTAATAGGTTCTTGTTTTATTATAACTGGTTGTTGATTTTGTATTTTATTAACTACCGTACCATCGAAAGAGCGCCCACATCCACTACAAAATTTAGGTTTAACAGCGGAATAAGATGTAGGCGAACCACATTGAGAACAATATACTTTAAGCATAATATAATTATACTTTAAATTAATTAAAATTTCAATTATTTAAGTTCTTCGAATTTTTCTATAATATAAGCTAGAATATCATTTCTCATGATATCCTCTGTTCGAAATTTAAATGTATGTATGCCTTTTTCTCGACTTATTTTATCATCAAAAAGGTTGTAAATTTTTTCAAAACCACTATTCTTAATATCAGATTGACGTATATCTCCTATTAATATAAGCTTACTAAATTTACCCATTCTAGTTTTAATAAGTAAAAGATCATTTACGCTTAAGTTTTGGGCTTCGTCGCATATTATATAACTTGCGTTGATACTTAATCCTCTTAAGAATCCGACTGGTAATCCTTTTACTCTTTCTTGTTTCAAAAGCATGTCTACTTGTCCTTTAGGTAGTAGTTCGTGAAGTTTATCCATAAGGGGTTGCAAATAAGGATCAAGTTTACTATGAAGGTCACCTTTAAGAAATCCGAGATTATGAGAAGAGCTCTCTACGGGATTACGAACATAGAATATTTCGCCTATTTTCTTACTATTAATAGCATTTAAAGCAGCATAAACGCTCAGTAAACTTTTAGCTGTACCAGCTGGACCTTTGCAAAGGACTATTTTAGTGCTCTTATCTTGAAGAAGTTGTATGAATGTTTTCTGATTATCTGTCCATTGTAATTCTCGAATATTTAAGAAACCTTCAATTTTATCTCTTTGAGGAACGGGAGCGGACTTATCTTCTTTTTGTTTATGCTTTTTAGACATGTAGCTTACATTCATATTTACACTATAATTTAATATTATGTGTAAATAAATTAGCTGTGGCATATCTAAACGCAAATATTCCTCCAATTGAAGCCTTTGTAAGAGGAAATTATTTAAGAAATCAAGAAGATAGTTTCGATAAAAAATATAAATGTTTAATTTTTGGAGTTACAAGTTTACCTAGCCAAGTCCCACTTTTTAATTTTCTTATGGAAGATGGTGGTATTTGGTGGCATGCGCCTATAAGTGCTTTTTGTTCTATAGAAGATGCTCCAGATATGGAGCTTGCTGAATTAGAGCTTTGGGATAGCTTTAGTTATCATATATCTGTAACAAATTTTTATTTGCTAGAAAATAAAATAATTAAATATACTGGTAGAAGTGGTAAAGAATATATGGGCCGTTATTTATTTACTCTCGACTGGGCTCATAGCGATTATAATGAATTAAATTTTGGATTTAGTCAAAGAGCAGATCAACATAAAGCTGGTCATGTTATAAAACTCGATAATGGTAATTTTGCAATACAACCTAATAATAGGATTAGGGTGTTCGATCCAAGCTTCGCAACAAAACCAAATGAATTATTGTTGCAAAGAAAAATAAATTCTCATATTTATACTGCTGAAAATAGCCCCAAATGGGTTACTGAAGATAGTGATAATTATGATTATAAAATAAAGGAAAATAAATGAATAAAAATATAAATATAACAGAAAGAAATATATTTGAGGGTGAAAAAGCTAATCCTCAAAATTGCGCCATAGCTAGAGCTATTAAAAAAGAAATGAAAGGAAAAATAAACAGTGTTTCCGTTCTTCCTTCTCATGTAGTTGTTAAAATGAAGAATCAAGAATATATTGCTTTGATGCCAAAAGTCGGTGCAGATTTTATTAAAAGATTTGACCACGGGCAAGCCGTTAATTCTTTTTCTTTAAAATTAAATTTTAAAAAAGGTTACGCTTTAGTTTAATATTTAATACTTGGGTCTGCTAGGTCTGAGTTGTGGGGTTTTTTTGTACCCCTTTTGTACTGATGGTATATATCTTTTACTATTTCTACTGGTTTTTCTATTATTTTCTCTATAATTTTTTCTTCTATTTCGATTCCATATCTCTTATTTGAAGCTATGTTGTAAGCTAAAATTAAACATACAGCTAATGGGTCAAAAACTGAAACTATAAACAATATAAACCACTTTACTACTGTTTCTATTTTTACATTAAAAGCTTCTGCTATGAACTTGTATGTCCCTATGTCTGATTTACTTGATTGTTTTTGCAGGTCGATGAGAGAATTGTCTATAATATTAATATCGTTTATTAAAGTATTATTATTAATATTAATTTTTTCTATATTATTTTCTAAAGAAGATATGCTAGATTGCATAGAGTTTAATGATTGAGTTTTTAGCTCTACAGATTTTTTATCTATTACCTTTTCTTGAGTATCTTTATTAAATAAACCTCCAGATTTAGTTATTGTTGTTGTGGTCGATTGATCTAGCGCTTTTGTTAAATTAACTTCTTGATTTTTTCTTGTATCTGTTAGGGTTTTGATCCTTTCGTTATTAGAGTTGATTTGAGTATTAAGTGATTGTTTTTTATTTTCTAGAAGATTTATTTGAGACTCTATAGCGTCATTATTACTTTTAGTTGAATAAAAGGCTTGGCTCAAAAAGCCAAATACTCCTAAACTAGTAATACCCATTAAGATAACAACTGCTGAAGTTAAATATATTTTAATTAATTTATTTATTCTATTCCAATATCTATACAAGAAACTGGTCGCCATGATTTTCCCAAATTCTAGACTGCTTGCCATTAAGACTGTTGCCCAAAAACTACCAGAGAATAGTAATCCTATTCCTTTGACAGAGAAAAATGCTCCGCAACCAGCTACAAAAAGAGCACTTAGTCCTAGTAATGTATTAAACCAGATCATGTTGTGTATAGTTTACACGAACACTCAGATGTTTTTTATAAATTTTATTAGTAAATTTTGTATTGTCTGCTATCTTGGATTCTTGAATATCTTCTGATATAATTTCTTTTTTTTTAATATTATTAATAGGGGCTATTTTAATAAGAGAATAATCGTTTATTTGATATTCTGGTTTATTAACATTATACAACCATAATACAAAATTAATTGAATAATATGTTAATACTATATATGTAATAAATGAGATCATTGATTAATGCTGGAAATCCTTTTATTATAATCTTCGCTAGACATAATTTCTGTAAAACCATCAAATTTATAATTAAATATTCGAATATCTTCTTTGAACTTTTTTTCAATAATTTTTATTGTTTCTTCTGTATAGTATTTTTTATAATTTTCATGGGTTGTTCGATTAAAACGCTTAAGTTCAATTTGGGGTAAATTTATTTTTTCACAAGCTATTTTAAAGTCTTGATCTATATTTTCAAATCTTCCAATAAAATTTAATAAATTTTTGTTTTCGTCATCAAATGCCCAGTTTTTTTGATTAGTAGTCGTAAGCATATTAGATATTACCGCTGAATTAAAATCTTTGCATAAATATTTAAATCTTTTACAATATAACATAAACAATTTATTATGTGGTACATTAGTTTTTTCTCTCTCAGCAAAATTAATTTTATAAAAATATTGAGAAACAAGTGAATCCCAAGGGTTTCTGACAAAACCAAATTTAAAATATTCATCCCAATTCCATCCATTTTCAATAAAATATTTTTTTAAATCCTTAGCTTTACCATGAACATATAAAGGTGAAGGAGCGTTTGTAGTATGAAAAACGTCTCCATATGGATGCAAAGCCTTTTGCATAGCTACTGTTCCAGTTTTGGGAATAGAAACAAATAGAAATTTATATCTATGAGAAATTAACATATGTTATTTACGTGAGATTTGATTAAGTTATATATTCTAATCTCTTCACTGTTAGCTTTTCTTTCTATTTTGGAAAGATTATTAAATTTATGCTCTTTTAGTTGATGATGTTTAAAGTGATAAATTGGTTTTGTTGAGAATGGTTCTTGGGAGTATCTAATATATCTAAATGCCAAATCTTCTCCTTTGATTTTATAAAGAGTTCCTAGCACTGGTTGTTCTTCTTCTTCTTCAAAAACTCCGTCAATAAAATTTAATATTTTAATCCAATTCATTTCTTTTTTCTTTTTTTAGTTTTTGGTTTAACGTATTTCCAGATTTTGCCTTCTTTATCTAGAGTAAGACTTAAATTCATTAGTTTACTATAAGTATGGTAACCAAAGCCTTTGCCCCAAACCATAGTTGTTCTGCTTATAATATCCCCTAAATAATAAAATAAATAAGATAATAAAAGTTTCATGCATTTATATTATATTAAATATTTGTATTTGTCAAATATAAACTGTCCAAATGCTATTAAATTCTTCTGCTTTTAGGTTATAAAGTTTACCATTTTGAGGTTCTAGGAATATCATTCCTATATTATTGGAGCCATCATCTTTCTTGCCATCGTCGGTATATATAAGATTTATGGCATGGCCTCCTGCTGTGCCATTCTCTGCGCGGCTATTTGCCATATAATTAATAACTCCAATAGCTATTCCTTCTGCATCATCTTGGATGTTTTGATAGTGGTATCCACAACCAAACAACTTAAAAGCGTCTGCAAAGTTATCACAATCCCATTTATGAGTCCATTTAGTTAATTTTAAAGATTTTAACCACCAAACATAAGCTGGATATATTAGATTAGTTACTGTTTCTCTTGTTGGGCAAAAGTATTCTTTGTCTGCTATTACAAAATTTCTTGGTCTAATATTCGCCTCTTGAAATGGTTTGGTTATTTCTTGAATTGAAGCTATCATATTATCTGCTCCTCCAGTTATTTGTTACCCCTAGTCTATTCTGGGGCGCACAAGAAATATAAACCTTGGGCGCGGGTAATTTTGAAGGTTTTTTATCAATAATTGTTATTTGTTCTTTTTGTTTGATTTTGATTTCTGTTTTATTGTTTTTATTGTGAGATAAGAAGTAGTATAAACTACCTAGCATAACTGTTAATAATATTGTTTTTAAATTAATTTTCATAGTAATTGTTATTACACTATAGTATAGGATTTTTATATATACAAAAAGAGTTATAAGAATAAATAGCCCCGATGATTTTTTTGCCTTGTAAAGATATACTCTAAGCTTGAATTTAAATAGATTTTAAAAAAAGGGTAGGGTATACCTATATAGAAGAATACTTTTATTAGTATGGGGAGAATGATTTTTATACCCCCACGACGCTATTCCAAACGCTCTCGCTTATAATTTTTCAAAAATGGGGGTGTCTTTCTTGTGTCTGATTTAATTAATGGGGGTACGCCATATGTAAGTCGTTGATATTCAATGAAATTTAACTGAAGAAATATCTTGTGATATTCCTATTCTGTGATAGATTAAAGGTATGAAGAAAAAAATGAATAAGTTCGAAAGACTCCTAGCTAACCTAGATAAAGCTATGAGCAACCATAACCAAGCAGTAATCCAACTTGGCAAAGTAGCCAGCGAATACGAGAAGTTACAGAAGGAGAAACAAGCGTTTCTCGCTGTAACGAATATCTCTCATATCATCGAATAAATTACTTGACGAAACCAATCCAGAAAGGCAATATAGAACCTATGAAACAAAACCTCAAAATCAGTTACCAAACCTTCGGCGAAAACAATGCTTACCTTCTCGAAGGAAGTATCAAACAAATCAATCACTTCTTCAATAGCATCTATAATTGGGAAGGAACTAACGGCAAGTTGCACGATATGGGCAACGGCAAAGCGTTTTACTTCTACGCTCATCCAGATGATGTGAAGAAGGCTCTTGTTAAGGTTGCCCTTCACGCATTCGTGAACAAGATTAACGCAAAGGGTCGAAAAGGTGGACTCCTTGATCTCGCAACAGACAAGGCACAGAGCATTATAGATGATATGGTGCAGACCTGCTTCCTTTGGGGTGCGAGTAGCTCCGAGGGGTATAGCCTCGGCACTATCAGTGCAGAGAAACCTAGCGATTACTGCGGTGCAGTAAGTAACGGAAGGGATTAATCCTATGACAGCAGAACTATTCATCGTAGCACTTACGCTCCTAGGCGAAGCTAGGGGCGAGACATTCGAAGGAATGGCGGGCGTTGCTAGCGTCATACAAACACGAATGGTAGAGCGTAAGCAATCAGCTAAACAAGTATGCTTATCACCCAAACAATTCAGCTTCTGGAATGGTGGAGTAAGTGAGGCAACAAAGAAGAAACTACTAGCAACGGCACAAGGTAAGAACGCTCTATACCTTGCTGACCTAGTCATCCATAAACAGATGCCAGACATTGTAAAGGGTGCAAACCATTACCACGCTATCAGCGTCGCTCCTAGGTGGGCTAGGGACGCAAGGCTAGTGGCTACAATACGCAACCACAAGTTCTATAAGTTGTAAGTAGCTGAGTAACAACGACTTAGGACGGGGCGCTCCCTTGCGTTGTAACTCGTTGATGGACAATGAAATTTAAATGAAAAAATATCTTGCAAAATTTCTAAAATGTGATAAATTATAGGTATGAAAAGAAAAACAAAATTAGAAATCCTCCTCGGAAATTTAGACAAAGCCTCGGCTGACCTCAAAAAAGCCGTTGAAGAATCCCAAAAAAGACTCGATGAAAGTTTCGCAAAATACGAACACAAAGTCGAAGTAGCTCACGAGGAAACACAAAAATGAACAAAGAAGGAATCTTCGCAACAGCAATCCTAATTTGGGCAATTTTTATGGCAGGAATCTTTTACTCAATCCTAAGTGCTTAATAATCAACGAAAAATAAATGAAAAAAATAATTTGACTTTTGAGGATTTTCTGGTAAACTATATACATAAGATAAAAGATAACAAATAACAAAGAAAGAAAAAAATAAAATGACACATAGAATGATAAATTGGAATTTTCAACGAAAACAAATGCGTGAAAATATGCGAAAAAATATGGATAGTAATGAATCCATCATAACTAACTCTAACAATACACCAACTTACTTTGGTGAAATATACCTTTACGAAGGAACTCTAGTAAAAGTTTCTTACAAAACTTCTGCAAATACTGCAGTTGTAACCTTCCTAGAAGGTAAAGATAAAGATAAGGTTGGAACTATCAACCTTAACAATGCTTCACTAGTACAGAAAGAAAGTAAATAAAATGAATAAAGATAATAAAAAAGAACTAACTTCCCAAGAATGGGAAATTCAACGTAAAGAAAAAAATCAAGCTCTTTGGGCTAATCGCAAAAAGCGATGGTCTGAATGGAAAAAGAATAATCCTGAAAAGGCTAAAGCTCACGCCTTACTAAAGGCAAAACTTAATGGAAAATAAATAAATGAACATTCAACAATTCGAAGAACTCTTAAAGAATCACGATTGGACTTACCAAATGAGTGAAGACTCATACTACTATCGTAGGGGTCAAAAACAACTCGAAGAGATAGAAGAAGCTATCGCCCAAGCTGGTGAATCAGAATGGGGCGAAGAATATCAAAACCTATATAATCAATATCGTAACAAGTTTGGTGTTTGACAAAATTAGCTGATGTAAGTTGTTAGAAGACAATGACTTACAGACGCAGGGGCCCTTGCGTTGTAACTCGTTGATGATCAATGAAATTTAAATGAAGATTTTTGTTGCGTTTTCTCTGAAATATGCTAAACTATACTTATAACAAGATAAGAAATAACAAAGAAAGAAAAAATAAAATGATAACAATAAATAAAGAACTAACTACAGATGAAAATACTTTTCGATATGGTCACGAAAGACTACTCGTAAAGGTTTTCCCTTCTACAATCGGTTGGAAAACTATGACTGCAACTGCTGAAATCCTCGAAGGTGAGGACAAAGGTAAATGGACAACCATTTATCTTCGTAGCGGATTGTATAATGTCGATACAGATTCTCTTGTCTGGTATCGCTAAATCGTTAATAATCAAAGAGAAAAAAAGTTTGACAAAATAGGAAAGTGTGATAGATTATAAGTATATGAAAAACATAATAGAAAACCTCGTAGTAGGAAAATACTACCAAATCGAAAACCATATCGCAATCTGCGAAATGCTCAATTCAACCTCTAACAAAAAATGCCTTTCCAGAATCTCTGGTGTTGGAAGTGTCCTAGCTTTTTATGATGAAGTGACCGAAGTCGAAATGACTCCCGAACTTCTCAAACAATGCGAAGAACGCAAAAATGGAACGATGAACTTCATAGGAAGTTTCAACGAATCCTCGAAATATAAAGGAGACTAAATGAAAAAAATCCTTTTCAAACTAAATAAAAAAACTTATAGACTTGCCGTGAAAAATGGTTATGCAAAAAACTTTCTGCGTGAAAGATTTTTCTACTATCTTTCTGCGAGTTGTTTGAATCTCAGAGACCTCTTGTAAGCCTCTAAGCATCAACGACTTACGAGCGCAGGGAGGGGGCGCGCGTAAACCTTTGACTATCAACAACTTACGAATGCTGATCTTGCGACAAAAACTGAATGAAGCCAAAAGATCGAGGCTATTTGCTATTAGATATTCTTCTATTTCCTTTTTCACAAAATAAATCTTGCGCTAAATCAAATCTGTGATACATTTAATCTATGACAAATCAAATCACATCCCTAGCGACGGAAACCTGCGAGGAAGTTTATGCGGACGCAAATGCGTTCTTTGACTACATCAATTCCAATGATGTGGTTAACTCGATGCTCGATGCGTTGAGTGGGGTTTACGATTCGGTCGAAACTATTGTGGAGGTAAAATAATATGGACTACAAAGCGTCTCTCAAGGAATGGATGGCTCAACATATGTTGGGCTCGCAGGATGTGCGCGACATCCTTAACGAAATGCGCGAGGATGATCGCGCTATCAAATCCGAAACCTCTAACGAGCCAGACGATTCTATGGATGGCGACTTCGACTCTGCTATGGCTTCTGCTGGCCACGGCACTGACGAGGATTACAATGGCGGGTGCTTCCAGATGGAAGATTTCGGTTGGGCTGGTGACGAAAATCTTTGTGGAGAATAATTATGCAAACTTTTTTAATCTGTGTTTATGCATACTTTGGATTGGTTTTTTTGCAATTAATTTATGCTTTAATAAGATCAATTATAGAGCGTCGCTAAGTTATTGATAGTCAACGACTTGCAACCGCAGGGTCTCTGCCGATGTAAATCCTTGATAATCAAAGACTTACACCAGCAAGTTTTTTACATACTCGCTCGCCAACCTTCAAACACTTCGTCAATCTCTCTCTGCTTTTGCACAAAGCTTTTGTTTGTGTCGAGTGGAGGATTATCAGAATCGTTCCAAGGATAAAAAGATTCTAGGTTTTCGTTTAGTAATTTTTCGATTTTATTCATATGATTTTTTAATAAGTACGATGGTAAATAAGGTAAATAAGATTAAAAATAATGTCATCTAGACATCTTAATGCTTTTTATAGTCGATTGCAAACTCATTTTTATCCCAACACTTGCGACAATCACCGCACTTGTTGCCTTGTTTGGAAGATGGGCAGTTAAAGTTTCCTAACTTGCTTGCACCACTAACACACAAGCCAAGGCGTTGTGCAATTCCTACGGGTGCGGGGCCATCCATCATAAGAGCAGACAAACGGATGGTAAGATTACTAGGCACTTCTCCACCTTGTTCGATATAAGTTGAAACGAAAGCATATTCACGAGTTGGAAGCCAAAAAGAAATGTGAGGAAGATTCTTTGCAATCTTCACGATCTTTTCAATATGCCACACACCTTGCAAGTCTCCTGAATCGTGCCACCTGAAATGTGGATTCTTAACTTTGCCGATTAAGTATGTCATAGCATCTACCCACAAATCGTTAGTAAGAGAAGCGAAACGCTTTTCCATGGCTTTCTGAACATTAGGAAAAACATAACGCCCTTTAAGAGCATAGCAAAAAGCACAAATGCTTCCTACAACATTCCGCATTTTCTGCCCGATAAGACAACGCTTTGCGGGCGTTGAATAAGCATATCCAGGCATCTTCGAGGGTTTTGAGAGTGTACCTACAATCTCTTCGGCTTGTTTTTTGTTTTTGAACATAGAATTAGATTAACACTTTTTTTTCTTGTGACAAGTTTTTTTTACAGTTAAATCTCATTGACTATCAATGACTTACGAAGGCAGGGACCCCGCTTGCGTAAGTAGTTAATACTTAAGCAGTTACAGCTTCTTCTTGTGGAATCTCTTCGCTTTCTTTTCTACCAATAAAAGCGTCAAATCTTTTTTGTGCTTTGCTAGAAGCTGAAATAATAAAGTTCATGTCTTTCTTTAATACTTGAAGCCAGCTCGAAAGATAGCTCGCAGAATTGTTGAAACATTTTTCTGAATCAATTCCGCAGAAGTTAAGGCAGAGACTCGCAAAAATTTCTGCTGTCAATTCTTCTTTGCTATAATTCTGTGAACCAAATCCATTCTTCACTTCATCGCTTGTAGCCTTGTGCATAGCGTGACCAATCTCATGGAACGCTGTGGAATAATACTCCTCAACGCTGGTGAAGTTTTCTTTTGGAGGAAGATCAATTTTATGCTCCTGCGGATAATAACAGGCACGACTGCCACCATGTTTAATCTGAATGATGCACTTGTTGATCAACTTTTCTGCTTCTTCTACTGGTGAAAAATCCAACTTCTTAACTTCGGGCTGTTTCCACTTCATGCCCTCAATATCACTCAACCCAAAAACTTTATAGAATCTCATCATTGGAAAAGTTTTGGTTTCATTGTTGCTTTCAGTTTTGAGCAATTTGTAATAAACTACCATGTGAGACTTTGCACCCTTTTTGATTCTCCCACCTAGCTCCTTAATCTGATTGAATGTAAAAAAGAAATCATCAGAAGCGAGCATCCGTAGCAAAAATTGATTAATCCCCCTATAATTCTTTTTTGAAACTCCATTGCAGAGATCAAAAACTTTCCAAGGTTTCTGCCAAGGGATGACACCTTTGTTGAGGGCTTCGATGAATTTTTCGGTGATGATTTCATTTACTTTCATAGCTTAAATATATCAGAAATTGTTTTTTTGTCTACTAATAAATCTCATTCACCATCAACAACTTATAGCACGAGGGAGGTTGCCTTCACAAGTCATTGATAATCAACAGAATAAAAATGTTGACATAAAACAAAAATATGATAATCTATAGAAAGAAAGGAGGTAAATATGATGAACATATTCGATGACGAAAAAACACTAAAAATCTGGGCAAAAGAAATGTGGGACGATCAAGCTATGGAACGAGCCTTAGAAACTCAGGCAGAGCTTGATGCTGACCATGCTCGTGATATGGGAGAGTAATAACTCTCTCATTATCAACAACTTATAAAGACAGGGACTCTTGCGTTGTAAGTGCTTAACTATCAAAGAGATAAAATATTTGATTTTAAATCAATATAGTGTAATATAAGTTATGAGGGTATCTGGTTTACTTGAATCTTCTGCGTTGTATAAAAAGTTTATGGAAGAACGCGAAGAGATATTAAAACACAAATGGATCGAAAGCGAAAAAGCAGGACACGATATTGGTTTTGAAAAAGCTCTGTTAAATTGGGTTTGCCATCATAGAGAAAAATGGCGTAATAAAAATTAGTTCTTCGACCCTTTACGCTCATGATTCGTAAAGGAAATACCCTGCTCTTTTAATTTGCCTCAGACTCTGGGCGTTGGCAGGTTCATCCTCTTATGGAGTTAGTCAGACTCGCTCGAGAAGTATTGGCATTCCGTTATATATAACTAATGTTTCCATTAGAAACTTTCCAGAACTGCAACCTTGCGGTCAACCTTCTCTGATATCGAAGAACTAAAACTATCTTAACATAACTTTGTTTATGTGCAATAAAAAAGGCGAGGTTTTTAGGCCTCGCCCTTTCTATATGAAGGATAGAGGGAACAGAATAATAAACCCTCTAATCTCTCTGTTGTTAGACTGGTGAGAGACCGCCAGTAATTCTATCGTAGCGAAATTGCTTCACGCCAGAATCCATACGACCAGAAAAGCAGAAGCTAGTGAATAGCTTGTTCCCTGCCTTGCTGATGGTATGAGAAGAAGGCTTGCCGATGATGTAAGTATAGACATCATTCTTGCCGTAGGGTTTGTATTCGATTAAATACCTTTGCCCAAAAAGGAAAAGGACGAAGTGTTTCAGATATGAGGTTGCGTATATGATTGCTAATTTGATTTTGTTCATACTTAAATATACCACAGCTTTGTTTTTTCACAAGAAAAATCTTTAGTTAAATCTCGTTGATGGTCAACGACTTACGACGGCAGGGAGGGATCTTTTGTAACTACTTTATGCTAAACCAGTTACAGTAATTAATTATTCTTCTGATTCTTTCCAATTGGGATGAGCTTTAGCCCATTTAACAAAAACAACTTCTAGATTATTTAAGAATTTATCTATTTGATCTATCATTTTGGGATCTTCGTCTTGTAAGATTCTTTTTTCAAGTATTTTACTTAATCTATTTTGATGTTTCATATCAACTTATATTACAGGCATTTAGGAAATATTTCAAGTATTTATATTATCCTGTTAGATATTTGGTAAAAGTTATTTTAGATGTGTAATTACTATTTTGATGAATCCTTCTATTGTGCGCTATCTTAGCGCTTTCCATTTAGTTATATCAAATTTTTGTTTTTTATGTGGTAGAAGATCTTTTTTTATAAATATCAAATCAAATTGAGCTAGTCTATTATCATGATAACGAAAGTCTACGATATCAAATAATTTAAAACCATATTTTTCTATTGCATTACATCTTTCTAAATAATCTCTTGGGTGAGCTTCTATGAATATTGTAGAGCAATCTTTTAATGTTTCTTGTGCGCCTTCTAATATTTCAAGTTCTGCTCCGTCTACATCTAGTTTAAGAAGATAAGGCTTTTCGAAGTTTGTATCCTTAAGTATTGTGTCTAGTTTATTAGCTTGCACTTCTATTAACCCGATTTCATTATTATCTGTGATTCTATAAAGCTCTCCATTTTTTTTCAAATTAACTTTTTTATCTTCTTTAAATAAAGCTATTTTATATAGAATATATTTTATATCTTTATAAGATTCTTCTATTTTATTCCAATAATTAGCAGCAGGCTCAAATAGAATATGTAATTTATCTGGAAAAGTATTTTTAAGACATGGAGTAGAATATTGTACGCCAACATCTATAATTGTATTAATAGGAACATTTAAACGCCTTAATAAACGTAAAGAATATACTGGATGTATTCTTATCATAATATATTATTACACGCTTTCAGCAGGGATTGAACCTGCAACCTACGGATTAGAAATCCGTTGCTCTATCCAATTGAGCTATGAAAGCAAAAGATTTTCGCCTAGGTCAGACTCGAACTGACACTTGAACGATTTTAAGTCGTTTGCCTCTGCCATTGGGCTACTAGGCGGATTGTTTAGCTATCAGTATCTAATTTTTCCGCAGAGATTGTTCCAAGAGAATATATATCCTCGACTTGTGCTGTGCGAACAAATGTTTCGTTTGGAATATTATCAATAGTATTCTTGACACGATTAGATACGACTCCTTTTAATCCACCTTTTGCACCACGAAACTTCTTACCAAGTTTATCTGTGATGCCATTCATAACATACTTAAACATTACTCGTTCCAACTTTTCTAGAGTAATCCAAAAATAAGCAAAATCGTTGCTCATCCATTGAAGCTCTCCGTTTGTTCCGCCCCAGTTATAGACTCGATTGTGGAACTGCTCAATCTCGTCCTTGTTGCCTTTGATTCCGATGACCCAATGGGCACCGAGGTTTTGTTTAATAAGTTTCATAGTTTTAGTTTATCCTATCTTTGTTTGTTGTCAATGCTTTTGTTTTTTAAATACCATTCTACATCTTCTTGAGTTATCTCAGCATGCTTACTATAAGAGTTGAGCATCCAATCCGCACAAGGAGAAGTGGTGGGCTCGGAGGGACTTGAACCCCCAACCAAAGCATTATGAGTGCTCTGCTCTAACCATTGAGCTACAAGCCCATCTTTCACGAAGCTACTACTTTCGCTGGGAAGCTAGAAGGTTTTGGTACTTGAAAGAACTCTACTCCAAAAGCCTTGGAGATGTTCTCCAATTCTTTAAGAGAACAAGTCTCTTTAGGCGTACACATACGGATTGAGGTGTTTAGGATAACGGCTCGGTCTTGACCGAACACATTCATCACATAGAATGGTGCTGTTTTGTTTGTCATAGGTTTAATATACAAGAATCAGAAAAATAGTCAATAAAAATAATTGGTTGAACATTAAGTACTTACATATAATACATACTAGGGGTAGGATTCGAACCTACATTTTGCCCAAATCTAGAGCGACCACATTATAAGTGTGGGGTCTTAACCAGTTAGACGACCCTAGCAATCAACACTAAGCCGTAGCTCAATGTCAGCCTCCGAAGTTATCCGCCGATTTTCTTGATGGTAACTTTCGTTCCATCAGGCCACGAGCGAATGACTTTACGCCAAAACTCCGCTTCGTGTTCAGCATCTTCAATCTTCGTGTGCATATCTTCACTCACACGAATTCCGTCTCGCAAAACGATATACTTAAGATTCATTTTCTACCTCCAACGCTACTGCGTTATCAAACATCGAGCCACCATCTACTGCATCACAAATAACAATGTCATTACTGCCATCGTCACCAGCATATACAGCTCGTAGTTTTTTTGTTTGACTATGTTCTTTCTTTGTCCATTGACTCTCTGGAACGCCGAGGACTTGCAGAGCCTCAACTCTCTCTGGTGAAAGTGCTTCACCGCTTACTGCACATTTATATGTCATTTTGTTATGATACCACAAGTTCTGTTTTTGTCAAATCAATTTTGCGAGGACGGCCACGACCACGCTTCTCACCATTAGCTAAAGTTGATGTTGCAACATAAGCTGATAGTTTTTCTTTTAGTTGAACGAATCGCTTGTCTGCATCTTCACGATCAATACAAGTATAAGCCCAATCGCCCCATTGACTATCGGACGGATACATTTCAGCAGGAGGCATCTTGACACCTGCAATCTCATATCCATTGTGACGCTTAATAGCAATCACTTCATAGTTAAAAGCTTCGCTGTCTGGTTCATCGAGTCGCTTTTTATAGATAGCAACATCGCCATCACGACCAACCATCGTGAACTTAAAGCCTCTGCTAGTAAATGTTTCTTCAAGAGTTTTCAATTTTTACTCCTTTAGGAAGCCACGCTTCCAAAGTCAGACCTTCTCCAATATATCCAACTTGGGTTTCGGTTTTAGTTTTAGGGTCAGTTGCGTATAGTGCGTAACCGCCCTCCTTTAGTTTCTTGGCTTTAGTGATTTCCATTAGATAATCTTACTATACTTTTAGATTAATTCAAGACAAAAATATCTCTATTAATAACTCCAACCCATTTTGCTTTATATACTGGTTCAAAGGTATCAGAATAAACAAAGCTGTTATACTTATAAGGATTATAGGTTACCTTTCTTTCATTTTGGTCAATAGGCCAACCATCATCTGGAGTCCCACATACAAAGGCGTGTACATTCTTTCTTTGTTCCTTTAGAACCCTGGAGCGCCCTGCTTGACTCACTCTAAACTCAACATCACGCAAAAAAAATTCTGTGCTATGCTCTAATACTTTTCCACGAAGCATAATAGAAAGACACTTCTTATGTAAGTTATAATATACTTTATGCTTTGCTTTCATCTCATAACTATAACATAAATAATATAAATGTCAAGTGTTGTAAGCCTCTGATAGATAACGAGTTACAAACGCAGGGTCCCTCGCGCTGTAAATACTTGATAGATAACGACTTATGCATGTCAATAAAAAAGCAAAAAGAAGCGGAGGGTTTTGCCCTCCGCCTCTGTTAAAGTTTCGTTTTAGTTTAGGCGACCAGCTTCAGGAGCTCTTCGTCGCGGGTTTTTCCGCTGAAGACTTTGAGCAAGTCGGTGCTGACCCTCTCGCTATACTCGTACCGCTCGTCAGCGACATTACGAGTTAAAAACTGCGTAGTGGCGTTGTACAAGTTGTACAGGTTGCGATCATGATCCTCCTCGTAAGAAGGATTCCGCCAAACTGCTTCGATGCCTTCGCGCACCTTAGCAGAGATGACAGCCTTCTCTTCCAGCTTAGTGAGCAATGTCAAACCCTGCTCATCAGTGATTGCCTTCTGCGCCAACCTGTTGAAGATTGCTACAGAGGTATCAACACTGGAGAGTGCGTTTGCCAATGCATCACCAATAAAATCCAGATTCACGGCGAGAGTGTGTCTCTTCGTCATGCTGAACTCTTTGGTCAACGACTTCATTCCGTTCAAACAAACCAAACGGAGGAAGCCAAGCGAGAGGGAAACGCGACTGGAGCGATCATAACTGTTGTTAACAGTCAATCTCAAACCAAGCACATCACCAACCGCACGTTTGCCAACTGGCTTCAACTGAGTTTTGAACTCAGGGAAGTCATAGCTAGCATAGAAACGGGATCCATCACGAACCACAAACTTTTTGGAGTTGTGATTGGCGAGCATACTGTTCTGCGCTAGCGACTCTTCGACCATCGTTACGAGGTCTGCATTCTTCACCACACCATACTGCTCGGTGCAAACTCCGAGCGTCATGGGTTCGGGGGTATCACGGCGTACCATCCCGAAGTATCCTGTCCTCTTGCCGTCTGTTGTGAGGAGTGGCTCTTGGTGTACATCGAAATCGTATACACTTTGAGCGGGTTTTGTTGTTCTAGCCATATGTTAATCATACCACACTTTTAAACTATGACAAGAACTTTTTTCGTATCATAAGATTCTGATTATCAGACACTTGCCAATCCTGTTAAAGTTTTTTACTGTTGTTGTGTAAATGCTTACCTATCAACGACTTGCGCGCGCGGGGAGCCCGCCCACGTAACTATATAATAATCAACTACTTATGTCAAACCAAATTTAATTTAAAATTACTTTTTCTATACTCTCTTACTTTTCTCTTAGCATATAAACTAGCATCTACTTCACATAATTTAGCTCGTGTACCCATGTTATATTTTCTTATCTTTTTAATACCATGATAATACTTACCTTTTTTCCATTGATATATATGTCTTAATTCATGAGCAATTAATTCAATTAAACCTTCTTCCCAGCTATATGTTTCAACACTTAAATAGCCTCTTCTGCCTCCTGTATTATAAGGACGAATATACTTGCCGTATCGTGGCACACCAATATGCACTCTCATGCTTCCCCAAGCCCTGCCATGCCAATTTAATTTAGTATTACCAAAATCTATCTTTCTAATGTCTTTAAGGAATACGCCTTCTGGCATACACCATTTGATAATTTCTTTTAACTTTTCAGAACAATATGAGGTGGTATTAATTAGCTTCATAGGCTAATAATATAGTAAATTAAATATATGTCAAATCAAAAACACTCTACTAATTGATTCTTATCATTATATGTTTTAGATATAATCCAGCTTTCTAAATAACGAGTGCCATTAGGGGTGCTATAATCTTGTATTTTATTAGAATATATAGAACAATACTTTAATGCTTTAGGAAAAGTGCCATTAAACTTTTTTGACATTTTTTTCTTGACTTTAGATATAATATCATTTTTATCTTCTTTAGATATGATAAGTTTCCCAACTTCATCACGCTGAATAGAGTTTAATCTAACAAACGCTTTAGCTTCAAGATTAAAGTCGTGAAATCCAAAAATAATCTTTAATAAGATATGAGGATAATGAAGCTTAATTGTATTAGTTGGAGTAGTATCTTTTACTTCGAATTTCATAAACCAACTATAACCCAAATTAAAATTATGTCAATCATCATTTATCATATCACTTAATAATATCAGAGGAAATAATAAGAAAAACAAAACTATATTAACTAGACTCTTTAGTATCTTCACTATCTCTTATTACACTATTATCTATTTCATATTTAGCTAGTAGCAATTCATCAAAGCATATTACAGGTTTATTTGTTAGTATATCTCGTGCAAAGCTCATAAAAATAATCTTAATAAGCCAAATATAATAAGGCCAAAAGCTATCCATATAATATAATTAATTATCTTATTCATTGTAGCTAAAATATATATAAATAGCAAAAACAATGCTTAATACAATAGCGAAAAATAAAGGAGTATTACTCATTAATCCACCTTAATAGATGATCTAGTTCATGAATTGCACTTTCTAATTCATCTACTGCACTTTGATTATTATCATGCTCAATCATAAGAGCTTTGTATTCTACAATCCTATCACTGATTTCTTTAGTAATTTGTTCACTAGACTTCATCTTCGTCCTCCTCTTCTTCCTCGACATCAATAGCTTCGAAGTTATAATCAACCTCATCCCACTCAAGGGCAAAGCCATTAGCATCAGTGCAATTTTCAGCCATCTCTGTTGCCTTATCAACCGCTTCCTCATCTGATGTGGCCTCCACCTCGATGTCCACTTCTGCGATTTGGTTGCGTTGCATACGAATCGTGAATTTCTTTAGGGGTTTTTCGGTGTTGTTCATAGTTTTAATATACTCCTTTTATATTTATTGTCAAATTATATTTTGGCTAATTGACTTTGCCAACTTTTATTAATCCATGCTAGTATTTGATCTGACCAGTAACCACTTACTATTTGAAACAAATCTCTTTCAATTCTAATCCTATCAAAGCTATAATAGATATACTGATTAACTAATTGACCTGTGCCAAAATTAGAATCAATAACATCTATCTTTATATTAGTTAAGGTTTTAGGAATAGATACTTTGATCTTTCCTCCTACTGCATACTCACCTATTTTGAATGTTTTAGTCATAAATAGAATATAATCTAAATTATTATTTAGTCAATTTCTTTTTTAAAATATTAAATTGTTAATATTTTCAATAATATTCTTATCTCGAACAATATTTCCTTCTGAATCTCTTACAGATAATTTTACTCCTGCAAAAGCTACCCAAGTTCCTTTACATGGTTTAACAACACTATATATGTTATTATTATCTTCTATAGTATAAGAAGAATAATCTATATTATCTTGTTGATTAAGTATTTTCATATTGAATTATTATTTTGTCAAACCCTTTCCCACTTTGCGCCCCATCTATTTAATGTATCTTTTGCTTCTTTGAATGTTTTGAAATAAGTATATTGAGTTGGTTCACAATGAGGAAATACTTGTTTAGCCATCCATACTTTCTTGTTTAGTAATTTTTTATTATACTCGCCACCAAACAAATAAGGATTGTTATTTATCACACAATCTACAATATAACAAAATATAGTAGGTTTATTTATATAGTCTGCTATGTATTTATATGTGGTCATCTACCAAATATAACTTAAATTATTATTTAGTCAATGATTATTTATAAATAACTCATAATATACATGATTAATTCAATCTAGGAACGTACAATACTACTTTATTTAAAAGATTTTCGTAAGATAAAGTATCTCCATCTTCTACCACAAAAGCTGAATCTATATAAGAAACTAAAGGAGCATAATCTGTTTTTTCTACAACCACCACATCTTGGTTTAATTGTTCTTCAGTTAGGGTATTCAAGTATTCTTTTAATTGTTTGTATTTCATATCTCAAATTACACGAAAATAAATGGTTTCTGCGACACCAAAAAACGCTCAAGGGATATATGGTTGAGGTTAATCCCGCAATCACCTCAACAGCCAATCCTTGATTTCTGTGCGGAAATCAACGTAGAAGGAACGAAAGAAATATAGGGCGCCTCGCTCTCTTTCTTTGCACCCTCTCGCAAATGAGAGTGTGCCTTCTACTGTTTATATTTTAATCTTTTTTTACGATTAGGTCAATACTTTTTTCTACACTCTGAAGTGCGCTCTCAAGAACATCACTGAAAAAACAGAAAATATTATTGCAATCACCATAATTAAGATTTTTCTCCATTTCTTTTTTACTCATACTATCTATTATAACACAAATACAACAAATAGTAGAACAAAAAAATTTATTCAGTAGAATTAGTTACTTCTTTTAAAAATAATGAAGGAGGAAAATCGTCTGATACAACTTGAGCTAGCTTGTTTTTGTATTCACCATCTTCTATTAGAGATAATGCAGTTTCCGCTTGTGAACTATAATAAGTTGCTAGTTCAAAATTATCTACTTTTCTATATAAAGAACTTATTTTTTTGTACAAAAGATAAGATCTAACATTTCTAGAAAAAGTATTATGTCCAAACTGAAATTGGTTTGCTATTATCAAACATTCATTTATCTCGTTTAAAATATTAAAATCATTCATAATAGTTATTACACGAGAATTATTCGGTATTCCCAAACGATTTGCTATTAACGGAAGCAACTACCGATGACCAAACCACCTCACCAAATTATCTTAAAGCTCCTTTAAATATAAAGATATTATTTTCTAGATAAAAGAAATTGTTTAATTTAGTTGATTGGTGTGCGATTAATATACCTTTATTCTTTTTGTACTCTATTGAGTTACGAATATAATTCATAAACTCTTGGTAGGTAAATACGAGAACAATAGAGTTCGAACGGCTAGGGTCAATGCAATATATTTTTCTCGTACCTTGGTCGTAACCTTGAACAACGATTGCGTGATAATTAGCCAAGAAATAGCACGGCGTATTACGATCTAACAACTCCTTAAAGAACTCAACAATATGGTCTACGCTAGAATACTTGGCCTCATATCTAGAAACCTTTAATGGAATATTCCATTCCCTTAATAATGTTTCTACTATTTTCCACATAGTAGGAGTTCCGTCTAACTTGCCAGTAGATGCCATTTCGATACTGGCTGGGGTTATATTAATTCCACCATAACCTAACAGCATTGAAACACAGGTGGTTTGGCACTGGTGGGGATCTTGAACAAGAGGATTAACAAATAAATATATATTTTTTGTTGCTTTGTTAGGTTTAATAGTTTTCTCAATAGCAACTCTATCGTAAGGTGTTTGAGAAAAAACACTAGAAACAAATAGTATTAGAAATAAACTTAAGTTTAATTTTTTCATATACAATATATTATACTAATTGCTTTTCTATGTCAAGTTTCTTTGTCTTACCCATCCAAGGTTCTGGCATAATATGTTTAAGCCAATCTTGCATAGATGGAATAAATCCCAAGTCCTCTGCTACATGCTGTTCGCCAACCCAACGAGTAGGAATCTTTTTTCCATTACTTAAAGTAATGGTGTGACCAAATATCCTCTCACACATAAAGATACCCTCGGCGTGATGTCGCAAAGCACGATGTCTAAAGTCTGCCATCATCATCTTTGATTCATCGAACCAGTCGTGAATCTTCTGATAATCTTCTGGAGTTCCACCCCACTTCTTTGACGAAGAGACAGAATGATGGTATGGATTAGCCATTAGAAACTCTCCTCACTAGTCCGAACCTCCTCTATCCTCTCGTTGTATTCGAGACGCACCTTGCGAGTAGAGACATCAAAGTAGAATGTTCCATAGCTACCTTCGTTAATCTCCCAACCTCCGTGGCTTGCACCTAACTTATCATAACATATCTCTTCGATAATCTCTCTGACATTTCCTTCTGTGGCTTCTGTCTTGACTAGCTTTTTTGTCTTTTCGTCCCATTTGTGATAGGATGTTTTAGCTGAACCTTTAACAATAACCTTATCAAGATATGCTTCGTCTATGCCCTTGCCATTAGCATCTGTATAATCTACTGATTCGATTTGTCCAGAGTCTCCGCAACCTTCAAAAGATACTTCAATAGAAGATACTTTTGTTTGTGCTAGAGTATCAAATAATAGATTAGAATGATACTTTACTCTATCTCCTTTTTTGATTTGCTCTGCTTTAATTTGTGCCATGATGTCTGTCATCTTTGGCATTTTGATTTTTTTAGATTTAGATGTTTTGCTCATACATCCAATATAATCTAAACTTAAACTTTGTCAATCCCTGTTTAAGAAAATATTTAAAATATATACTACTAGGATAACACCAAAAATATAATAGTAATTCATTATTTGATTATCCCTTATTTGCAACTAATCTACTAATTCTAGCTTTTTCCAGCAAGGCTTCTAGACGCTCAACCTGCTCCTCGTACCCCCAAGATTGCTTATGCTTAAGGTACGAGATTTGATCTACAATAGCATCTTGAATTAATTCCCAATCTTCTCTTTTAAAATTTTCATCTGTATATTGGCTCATATAATTAATATAACCTTTATTTAAGTATAGTCAATTCTTATTTAAGACTAAAACCCCAACTTGATCATTATAAATTCCTTCGGCATCAAGAGTAAATCCCATTGAAATAAAATGTGATAGTAATAAACTCTTTCCCTCTAAGTTATGATATTCAATCGCAATACCATTTATTGTTTGATAATCTTCTTTTTTGAAATTTAAAAAGAATAATTCATATCCTTCTATATCAGATTTAATATATGTTATTTGGTGTTCTTTGATTATATTTTTAATTATTTCATCTGCATTAGGAACGCTTAGATCTTGCTCTATAAAAATTATATTTGGTGAAGAATTTATTTTATTATAAAAATCTATGTCTCTTTTAGATAAATCCACGCCTACTACTTTATTTGCTTGACAATTATTTAAAAAATAAAAAGGTGTTGCACCCGAAGCTCCAGCTGGCATCCCATTATCATCAATTAAATCCCAACCAGATCCATGCCTTCCACACCCAAGATCTAAAACATTTTGATCTTTTACTTTTAGATTAGGCCAATGAACAATGGGATCTTCCGATGGGATATTAAAATTAATCATATAACTATATATAACCTTTATTTACGAGATGTCAATTTATATTTATTTATAACTGCAAGATAGCTATTTCGCTTTTTAGCTTTATACCTTCTAAGAGTCTTATATCTTTTCTTTACTCTTTGCTTTCTATTTGACCAATAGCGAATCGGATTTGTATCATAGGATACATATTTAGATCTAACAAATTTATAAATTGGATATAGCCCCGAACTGAAAGCTGTTACAAGAATTGCCCAAGCTATTAAATGATTCATATATTTGCCTCCAATTTATTTAGTATTTGTAGTATAATACCTTTATTTTCATCTGTCAAGTTCGCACTATGTTTATTTAATAAATTATGTATCATATTATTTCTAAATGCTTTAAGCACATACCAATCAAAATCATAACCCATATTTAGACTATCCCATTCAGTTTTACAGCAATAAAAAAGATAAGTTAGCTCGTCCTCTGACAAAGCTCTTATTTGATTATTTGATATCATTTATTTGGCAAATTGCATCCAATGAAGGATTGCTAATCCGCTTAATAAGAGTAGTGTTGTTTGTGTTATTTCGGGCATATTATTTAGTATTTGGTTATTTGCTTTTAGTTAATGTGGTTTTTTATGAGCTTAGGATAACCACCAACCTATGCTTCCTTGGGTCACGGCTTCCAAGTATTTAATAATAAAACAAATATAATCAAAAGTCAATAAAATTTTTTAAATTAATTTAAATATTCTTAAAATAATTTAAATCATCCTTTGCTCTTTTGCTTATCTTCCACTTCAATAACTTGCATAGCTCTTTGAATCTTGCCGTTTCTTTATTATTTATTAGAGTATATAGTGCATTTTGTTCTACTGCTAATAATTGATAATCTTGAGTTATTAATCCATATTCTGTTGGACTAATCTTCAAACATATATAGTTATTATTGTATTTGAATACATAGTATTCTTTTTTAGTATCAAATACTATTACTAATTCATTAATTGTAGTTTGACTAACTGATATTATATTACTTATAGTTAAGTTATTATATAGTATATTATATAGTTCATTATTAGCTATTATCCAGTTATCTAGTCTATAAGAGGGATTCTTTATAGTTTCATAATATTTACTTAATTGTTGCTCTAAATCTAGGTTCATTTAAGTAATATACTATATAAATAATAGATATTTTTATAATTTTATGCTTGACTTGCTTGTAAATATATATTTTCGGGATAACCAATACTATTTTAACTTATTATACTTCTTTCTATTGTTTTCTATGTTATTTAACACATTCTCTAGAGTATTTCTTAAGTATAGCACAACATACAAAGTTCCTAATAAAGTTATTAATACAATAAAGTATAATACCCCTAGTAGTAGGTAAAAGGGCTTGAATACATACCCTTCTATATCAAAATATATACCTAATAAAGACATAATCTTACTTTTCACCTCTCTTTTTAATATACCTTCTAATAGCCTTTATTTCAAGTAAAATAAAGCAGTTCAAAAAGAATAGTGCCAAGAAACTGCATAAGAATATTGCAAGATCAAGGCTAATAGTGAGGTTTAGGTCAGTATAAGTCAGATTATCATTAATTATAAGGAACATATTATCTTTGATTTAATAGATAAACAAACCATCCCACAAGCGATACCGCTAATAATGGCACTATCAAATTCATTATACTAAAGGATTTTGCCAAAGGCTTTCTTTGATAGTATTTTCTACAAATCTTACAGCTTCTTCCCTAACATACCATTCCCAAGGAGTTCCATTCTTATCGACAACAACACAATAATGCTCACTATTTGGCACATAGCTAATCTTACCATAGTATTGAGTTCCATCTTCAATCTGAAACGCTACCTCTTTGCCTTCATTTCGTTCCATAAGAAACATTTTAGCATCTTCATTTACGCTAGTATCAACGCTTTGAGGATACTTTGCGTCATAATCTAATGGGTTAGCGTTAATAAATTGAGTCATAGATTTTCTCCCTCATTCATAGATTTATATATTTGCTCCCTTATGTCTCCATAGCATAGCTCACAATAAAAGTCATCTTTATATCTGTGCATACGCACTTCATCTTTTTTCATTTGCTCTGGTGTAACAACTCTGCCACAATTAACACAAGTCAATTCTTTATTAGAAATTATCATTTGTTACCTTTTATCTCCACTTCCTTTTATTTTACCTCTTTTTAATCTATCTGCAAGTTTAATTATATTATTTCCTGCAATATCTTCAAGATTCATACCAAGTTCATCTGCTAAACTCGCACAATACCAAAGCACATCACCAAGTTCATCAGCAATACTAGCTTTATTTTCTTTTGAGAGGTTTCCATTGTTATCTCTCATTACCTTCTTAACTTTATTAGCAATCTCACCAGCTTCACCAACAAGCCCTAAAGTAGTATAGTATAACCCATCACCCGCTAAATCTCTTGGATAAAAAGCAGTTCGACCAGCATTGGCTTGATAGTTATTAAATGTCATTTTATTTATTTTTTGCACCAATAGTTGTAATAATCCTCTCCCCACCATAACAGAATTTCAGCATCTTTGTCAATATTTTTTTTAGCTTTATAAATTACAAGATTTTCTTGATCAAAAGCAACATATTCTGCATTTGCTTCTTCTTGACTATCAGCACTATTATATATCATACCAAATCCCATTGGTATAATTCCCCTTTTGCCCGAATGAAAAGTATAAATATATTGATTTAATTTATTATCTTGCATATCTTTAATTGCATTATTTAAAACAAAAGAATGACAATATTCTATAATAACACCTTGCGGAATATCAGTTTTCGCAAAAACTCCTAAACCTTTATGTCCAGCACTTTTTAGATAAATATAAGGAGAAAAATAGCCAAATTGTTTTAAATTTTCCCAAATTAAAGCTAATTCTTTATCCATAATATAAAAAAATCATTTCGCCTTTAATTTCGACCTTTCTTTGATTTTTTATTAGTTTTTTTCGCTTCGCCCAAGCCTTTAATTAGTGCATAGTTAAAACCAATATTAATAAACTCATCTTCTGTAATTACCCTTCTGCCCAAGCCAAGGAAAAAATCTCTCATACGATCTCCCATATCTACTTGAGTATCAAATACATTCTTTTTCTTGAATTTACCTACTTTAAGATGGTAAGGGTCGTTTTTAGATATTGTTTTATTTTTCATCTCTTTTTAGATTTTAACTTTTTATTAAGAGAAGTCAATTCAAATTTATTATTTTTTGAATTTGAGAATATATGCCTAAAACCAATCATAATATATTCTTCTTCTGTGATAACCTTCTTGCCAACATTCTTTAGTATTTTAAATGCTTTCTCGTCTCCTTGTAAATCTGCAACATAAGATGTAATAGATTTAAGATTGCTATATTTAATCTGTGGAATCTGTTTTTTCATTTAACAACCTTGGCATCCAACAAAGTCACAATCGCACTTTCTATTGAGTTTATTTGATTTTTTAGCTTCGTTATCGTCCCATTCTAGTTCTTCTCTGTATTCTTCAATTTCTTTTATAGTCTCATCTGCTGGCAAATGTTCAAAAAGTAAATCAATTAAATCTGCTACTGAAGCATTATTATACAAATCATAGACATACTCTTTTTCACCCTCGGAACAAGTCTCAAGAAACTCTTTGATATTTTTAAACTTTTTCATCTTCATCTTCTTTGTCATAATCTATTACTCCTATTTCGTCAAATGAAAATCCGCATCCTTTAAGAAAATCTCTTAACTTACAGCAAATTTCATCAATAGTTGTTGCATTAAAAGTAATCTTATGATTCGTTTCTCTGCCAATTTCATCAGCATATTCATACTGAAAGGTGTATTTATCTTTTTTAATTTTCTTCATTCTAGGAACACCTTCTAGACTTTCTCTTGACAACTTCCTCACCTTTCATATCAAATTGTTCTAACTCTCTTTCTTTTCTCCACTCTGCTAATTCTTCTTTTGCTCCGTTAAATTCAGCCCAATCGTCTAATTCTGCATCTGTCAGATATTCCTCATCTTCTTCTCTTGTAACGCATCCGTGAGCATCATTCTCTGCTTCGTCTGCATAAGATTCAAGAATATGCTGGGAGCTTGAGCCGTGTTTGTTACTAATATCATCTGTGATAGTATAGATTGTTACTTTATATCTTACGCCACTTTTAAATTCTGCTAACTTCTTCTTTTGATCTTTCTTGGTTGCAAGTATTTCTTTTTGAATATGAGCCAACTCTTTTCTATGAGAATTTACAATCTTCTCAAGATCATCATAATAAGGTCTATTTTGAAAGACAAGCTCAATTAAATCCATTTTACTCATCTCAACATAATTACGAGTAACAACTTCTCTCTCATCTCCCGAAAGACTATTGTAAAACTTTAATGCGTTCTTGAATTTCTTTTTCATTTGATAACTTGCCTAACTCCGTATGTTTCAATATGATCTTCATTGTCAAAGTCAGCAATCTCAACAACTACCCCTGCTGGTTTAGACACAACTTCTGCCATACCTCTGTTGATTTCAATTCTTACTATATTAGTTTTCTTCGTTTTAGTTTTGCTCATATATTCAATATACTGCAAATTTAAAAATCGTCAATAGGTCGCACCAAAAATATTTACTTGAGCATTAGGATTTCTGCGACCATCTTGACTATCCATCATATTATATTTTGTAGGATAATCTTGAGCATCTTCACTCATCGCACTAGGAATCGTCTTATAGGATGTATTTACACAACCAATAAACAAGTATGCCAAAAGTATCCAAAATAAACAATATAATACAAAACCTATTATTCTTTTAATACTGAAAGTCATTTCTTAACGATACGCTTTCTATTACTAATTGAGCTTCACGATTTTGAATAACTTCTTTTACTGAAAGTCTTTCGCTTTTTGTTGGCGAATGATTCAAAAGTAATGTTAAAAGAAAAATTTCTACTGGAGTCCACATAAAATTATATGATAGGATAGTGGGATTGAACCATCTATCCTACCATTACATTACTTGACCGAGACAGAAACTACCGCACCACCAGTCTTGTTGGCAAATCGCTTACTAGCGATCTTTGCACCACGGAGAGTTGGGTAACTCTTGGGAGCAACAACAAGCTGACCAGTCGTAGCTTTGACTTGCCAAGTATATTGAGTTTGAGTTGTATTCATAATGTTAATATTAGTATATATTTGAGATAATGTCAATATATATTATTTATTTTTAAACTTTTCTTCTTTGGGCTGTTCGTTCACATCTTCTTTATTGTAGATAGCCCTCTTGGGTCTGCCCATATTTGTCACTTTCATATCTTTACCACGCTTGAGATTACCCCAAGGATTCATACCAGAGTTTTTTAGATTAGCTTGAAATGCTCTGATTTCTTTTAAGTCTTGTTTTGTTAATGCCATAGTCCTCTTTTATACAAAGAATTTAATAAAAAAGCAAGAAAATTTTAAATGAATCTTTTAATCTTTTTTACATTTACAAGAAACACATTTTCCATCGCATTTTTTCTTGACTGGTGCTTTATACCTTGGCTTACAACCTCTACAACCACACTCTAATTTGAGGTTTAAAATAAAATTAATTACTTTTTTTAACTTTCTTAACACTTTTCTTTTTGGCTTTCTTTTTCTTTGGTTTAACTTCTACTTCTTCATCTTCCCAACTAGCTATAATTTCGTTATTATCTTCATCAGCAAAAGCAACATCTTCTTTTTCAAGTCTAGCTAATTCACGATTAGATTGCCATTCATAAATTTTATCTTCAATTTTAAGACGAATATTCCAATAAAGGTCGGTAAGCCAGTTCATATACGGACTCCAAAAATTCCACCTAAAATAAAACAAGCTGATAAAATTGCGATTTCCATAAATTTGTTCTATCAACTATTACACCTTGTTTTTAGACTTTTCCTTGATTTTTTTATTATGATCTAAAACATCATCTAAATATTTATTAATCATATTACGGCAAGTTCTTTCTTTTTCGGGGTCTTTACTATAATACGATTTCTCTAAACCCAATAATTGATCTCTCCAATAATTTAAACTTTCTAAATGATCTGTTAAAAGTGTCATTTTTTTCTCTTTAGAAGGCATATTATGTATTACACGCTTCTTGGATTCCTTCTCTCCATTTTGATAATAAACCTTCTGTTTCATTTATATCATTATATTCAGAACAAATCAAATAAAAAGTTTTTTCTATATTAGAAAATTTATTAAGCATATCTTTATATGATTGCTTTAAAGAATCTTTTGTTTTAAAATAATGACTTTGCACATCTCTCATTTTCTTATCATTAAATACATTATGAGTCAAAAGATACCCACCAAACTGATCTTTTTGACAAAGAATTAAATTGTTGTATTTGTAATTATCCATTATCTTTTGTAATGCTTTTATGGTATTTAAGTTTAATGTGCAGTTATAAAAATAAACACCAAAAAAAGTTACGCTATCATCAATAATCATTTTAATATACAGCAACTTTAACTATTTTAGGATTATTATTAACAAACCTCATAGCTTCTTTTTCTGTCATAAAGAAAATATCAACAACTGGATACTTGCCGTGACTAGCTTTCTTTCTAATAACATCTGTGCCAGTATCGTGAGCAAATCTAAATCCAAGATTAGGAATATAAAGTCTTGAGAAGTAAGGTATAATTCTAGGGTCTACTGCAACGCTCTTATTAGGTTTAAGAGTCGCACCAGTAGAGCTTTGTCTCTTTGCACTCCAAGAATCCGTATCAGAACCTCTTGCCCAATAAGCAGTTAAGCGAACCTTGATTTCTTTCTTGGGAGTATTAGTTTTAATAAAATTATCAACCATTTGATCTTTATTAAAGATAATAGGTTTCTTTGAAGATGATGTTATTTCGCTCTTGAATAATATACAAGAGGCTAACAACAAAACGGATATTCTACATAGTATTTTCATAACTTGTCCTCGACTTATTTGAGATTAATTTAAATTGATTAAAATGTCAAGCTAGATTAACTTCTTCTAGCGACTAAATAATTCCTTATGATTTATAGACTTCATAATAATATAGATTACACCCATAGGGGCATTTAATCCCTATGAATGTATCCTATAATAGTATTACTTTGTAAGAATGTCAGCAACTCGGAGCTTGCTAGTCAATTTACGCTTATCAAAGGAACGCCAATGACGAGTGTGTTGATTAACCTTATCAAGAACCTTTGCCTCACTAATGGTAAATGTTCCATTAATGTTGTCTGTCATTTTAACAAAGTATGTTTTGGGTCTGTTTGCCATAATGATTAATATTATATATATTTTAACTATTTGTCAAATTAAATTTATCAAATCCACCTTTAAGATTACTAAAATATACATTTTTAAAATTTAACTGATTAATCATATCAGCACATCCAGAGCAAGGAGAAGAATTATCTAAGACATTATTTCTATTGATTCTAGTATTAACTAGGGTTAATTTAGAACAATCTTCCTCTCCAAGTTTAATAACTGCATTTAATTCGCTATGAGTTCCAACAATATTGCTAATCTTTTCTTTATTTTTATTTACATAATTGTATTTTAAATTCATTGGATGAGTCTTGGTAGAGTTCATTCCAATACTAATAATACGATTGCGGTCAAGAATAAAAGAAAAATGTCGGCATCTTAAATCTGCATTATGCTTATTAATCAAGGCATAAGTAACCTCAATAATCTTATTGAAGTTCATACTAATCTTTTTTATCTAAATCTTCGTATTGTCTTTCAACTTCGTCTGCTTCTTTGTCTAAATCTGCTTGTATTTCTTTTAAGTAGCCATCAATCTTATCTAGGTCTGGAGTTGGTGGACTATAAAAATTACTAATATAATTTGTGTTAGTATTACCAAATAAAATTCTACAAATCGTATAAGCACCAATAATTTGTAAATAAGATAAAGTCAAATTATCAAAAACTGGTGCGAAAAGATAATTCCAGATAATATAAATAACCGCACTATAACCAAAAGAAAATAATGCGTAAGAAGAAACTAGATTAACCCAATTAATTTTTTTATTCATATTTATCCAAATATTTAGGAGTAAATTCTCCCACATAAGCACCTTCAATATTAAATTCAAAATACTCAAGAGCTTCACCATCATCACTTTTCAAGTCTTTAGATAATTGTTTAATCATTTTCCACTTATCATAAACTGCTACTGGATTCCCTTTATCATTAGGCGTAAAACCTATGAGACAATTATCGAATCCATCTGCAAGAAGAATCTTGTCTGCATAATCACTATAATTCATTTCAATAAATGATTTTATTGATTTCCTTGTTTTAGTAATTTTTGCGGTTGCCATATATAAACTTATACTTGTATTTTAATACAGAAGCAAGTATTATTTTTTTATATATTTTTTAATTTTTTGAACAAGGAGTTGAGCCTCGTCTAATTCTTGCCATTTGATTCCAGAAATATCTTTATAGTTGTTATCGTGCCATTCAACTAAAGCTGTAATATCATTCTCTAGCTCTTGAAGCTCTTTATTTACTCTGCTAACTAATGTGGTTTGATCTTTCAAGGATTTATCCTAAAAAATTACCCATTCTTTTGTTTTCTTCTTTTTCTTGTTCAAGAATGTATTTAAATTTAATATAAAACTTGTGAAGCTCTAAATCTCCCTGCAAACTCTGTTCAGTATTAATATTTTCTTTTGCTTCATACCAAGAGATAAACTCTTTTATTGTGCGAATCGCTTTAACTTCTTCTTCCATATAATATATAATATTCTAATTTTGTTCTTTTTTCAATAAATATTTTTTTCTTTTTACAGACTTCCATTCTTCTAGGTTAAATATATTTCTGTTATATCCACATTCTTTACCATCGGGATAATATATATTGTTTTGATTACCCAAGAAACCAATCCACCAACTAAAAGTTCCTAAACTTAAAATTTTATTTTTAAATTGAGAACCATAAAACATAGCGATTATCGGGTTTTCAAAATTAATTATATTTGCTTTATATTTTTTGCTTAAACTTGTAACTCTATCGTGGTTTGGCGAATCGCTAGATATATAAACTTGTTGATTTGAGGTTTTTAAAATTTCATCTAAACAATACATATAATATTCTTGGGCTGGAATTAGCCTTATACTTCCGTTATTGTTGGTCAAACAATCCCCTAGCCTATAATGTATAAATATACCCTCTTTTTCTTCCCAAGTAAATTTAATTAATTGTAATATTTCTTTACGATATTCTGATAAAAACAACTTATCTTGAAAATATCCACTTAAAACAAGATTTGCTGGTTCTAAATTTTCTAATTGTAAAATCTCTAAAAAATTATTATCATCAACTAAAATATTTTTTTTATGAATTTTATAATTTGTTATATATCGTGGTTTGAAAAATTTTATTTCGGGATGCGAAATTTGTTCGTTGAATTTTTTGGAAAGTATTCTCGCTAAACAATATTGAATTAATCTATTGCCTAATCTTCCCCTATACGCTATATAAATCATAGTAATTCTAATTAAATATTAAAATTTAAACTCAAACTGCTCTGCTATATATTTTGGGTTAGTTTCATACTTTTCAGAATATAATTGACAAAGTTGAAAATCTGTTAGATTATTTAAATAACCAAGAATCCTATCCACAAGAGTTATAGAATGTTCTTTGAGATATGCTCTTTTAAGGTCTGATAGAATCTTTGATCTTGGATTAGTCATTCTCTTTCTCCAATAAGAACTCTGGAATCATATTTTTTTTTGCGTTTTTATCTTCGATAACATCAATCCAGTTAGTGATGTTACCATATTTTACGCCTTGCATCAAATCTTCATAAAGACATTCAATAGCTCGTTCAACCATTTCTTGATTGTCCATATCTACAATATAATTTAAATCCAAACAAACTCGTCCCATTTTCATTTTGTGTTTTTATACTCCATTATAAATTCACTAGCTTCCTCAAGAGCATTAGTGAAGTGCATTGTTCTACAATCTTGAGGACAATCTTCGTCAGCTTGATTAACAAGCTCCTCTAAAAGTTTAATTGCTTTTTCCATATCTTTATTTTGCTTGTTTTTCATTTTTTGTCAAACCAAATCCTAACTTTGGCCTTTCATCTTCGCTAAATAATTCTATGATACGAATGTTATCCTTCAAATGCCAATCAGCATTTATTTTAATACATTTTTTGGCGGGAGAAATTTCTGTTACTTTTCCCTCTTGAATTAAATACTTATTGATAGGGTAATTCAAGTAAAGAATTTTACGATCAATTAAATCTTCTAGGTTCATTCTTGTGGAGTTTCGTTATGTAAATTAAAATCATTAAAATAAACATCTATCTTGTCTACTAATTTATAATACTTATCGGTAGCATCGTGAGATATTGAAATTTCATCTAAAAAATCTTTATTAGATAATAAATCTCCAAGGATTCCCATAGCTAATTCAATCTCTCCATCAGTAAAATAAGATGATGCTTTCATATTAAAATGGCTTGAGAACATATCCCCAATAATCACTATCGGCTTGTTTTTGAATATCGTCCCACATAAGGCAACGAACAATATAAGATGGCACACCTAATTTATCGCAATTATCAATCCAATGCTTTTCCATCGCTTTATATTTTAACGCACCAACCTTTGACTTTGTATATTTTAAATTCTCCATACCATAGAATCGAAGATGGTGAACATCACCGCATACAACTTTGGTGTGATTGGGATTAATCATCTCAAGAGCAAAGCTAACTTTAGCATAGCTCAATCCACGAATACGCTCAACAAGACTATCACGAACCTTGATATAGTGCTTCTTGTTATAGCAAACAAAGTCTTTGGGATTCTGCCAGAAATCTTTTGCAAAATCCCAAATATAATCTGTGCGTTCATTCTGACAACCAACACCAGAACGAGTAAGACGCTTCAACAATTCTTTGCGGTTGTATCTCCAATAAATAAAATCACGAATAGCAAGATAACCCTTGATGTTGCCTTCCCAAGTAGTATGAACCGAGCAGAAAGCAAAAAGATAACGCCTAAAAATATCTTCATTGGTTAAAGGTTTAAGGGTTTCCCAATACTGCTTATAGGCTTCTACCTTGTGACTATGAAGCTCGTTAAAGCTGGCGAAAAACTGATCTGGTTTAGTTGTATCCATAACTCAAATATAATTTAAATTTAATTTAAGTCAAAGAATTAATTGTTCTTACCATCATTTTCCATCCAATTCCTTGCGTGATAAGGACTTGGAAAGGTTTTTAACAATTTAGCATCAATGAAATCAACATTGGGGTAATTGTCTTTACGAGTTTCCTCGTAAGCTCCCCATAATTCAAGGTCATTTCCAAACTCATCTTCTAATTGTTTTATGTATCTAATTACTTTCATATTTATCTAGAAAAGTATCTGCATCTTTTAGCTTTTTAAATGTTTTAAGTTTAATAGTTTTAACTAATGGAGTTTTATAAATTGACCAACCTTGCACAAGGTTTCCATCTTTATCCTTGTCTTGCTCTATATAATATGTATATTTGATTTTACTCATAAAACAACAATATTAATTTTTGCGTTTAATTTATAAACTCGATTGCCTTGTTGCTCATCGGGGTCATTTAGTGTGTTACGCTTTTTATTAGAAAAGTCATAAGCCTTGCCATCTCCTAAATCTAGAATATTTACGCTTGTTGTATTAGGAACTTTAATCTTCATATAGATTGCGTGATTGCCTCGCTGAACCGATTCGGGGTCAAAGAAAGAAAAAACTTCTCCTTCTTTTATCTGGTCAAATTCAGTTAGTGCTTCTTTGTCTTGCGATGTTATTGTGTATTTCATACATTTTTAAAATGGTCTAAAGTTATACATCCTTTCAGCTATCTTACTTATGTTTGATTTATTTGTCAAACTGAATCCGTATTTTTTCTTAAATTTTGCAAGTTTTTTAGGATTCATATTCTGTTTTTCAAAATCCCCAACAGAGCTTTCATCAGTCACAAGGTATTCGCCTTTTTTAAAATCAAATAAATCCATTATTTCTTGCACTTGATCTGGATACTTGTCCACTCCTGCTGAACCAGCAAACTCGATAATTTCACCATCGTATGAAATTAATTTTCCTTTAGTAAAGTCGTATCTAGGTTTCATTATCTATTCCATTGAAACTCAAAAATCCATCCCAACCAATTAAATCCACATTCAGTAAAGTATTTACCATTCATATAAAAAAATTTAGGAAACAATTTAAACTTAAATGAATTTAAAATATAAAGCCCCACACCTTTAAATGTGATACGATAGTAGACTTTGCTTACCAATCTACCTTGAGCTTTCATAGCTTTCTCAAATTCTTCGCTTGTCATTCTTTTTTTCTTCTTTTTCATCTTCTTCAATTATTTTCCTTGTAATCTTGTTAATATCAAGTGATAAATTATAGAGTGATTGAGATATATCAACCAAACTTCTTTTAATGTCTAATAGTATTCTATCGTTGTTCATAATTTAATCCCATAAGTCCTTAAAGTAAAGGCCAAGGAGCATCAATCCATTTCTTTGACGCTCATAGGCTTTATTTAATTTTGAGTAATCTGGTTGAATATTGTCCTTTGTTTCAAATTCTACCAAACTTGTGCCATCTTCTTGACGAGTCAAGAACATTTGTCTATCTTTAATTGGGTCAAATCCTTTTGGATAAACCTCATAAACTTCTTCTAGACTTACATTAATATCATCTTCATCAACAATAGTTTGGAGTGCAAAAATAATTTCATCTAATACATATTCATATTCTTTTTGATCTAGGGAAATTTCCAAGCCAGTTGTTTTATCAATGTGGCATCCAAGAGTTGTATTAAATACAAAATCATCTTCTTTACCAACATAAGGAACAATCTTATCATCAATAATTAAATGGTGACGATTAGCAAGGCTATGATAGTTTTGTCGAAGATGCTTGATTCTTGGAAGCATAAACTTCGCAGTAGATTGAGGAAGATTCCAGCAATCACTATCAGAATATCCACGAATTAATTTTTGAAGTTTATTTTTTAATCCCCACTTAACATTAAGATAAGTATGAGAGTAATAACTGAGTTCACCTAGAAACCAGTTTAAAATAGGATTCTTGTGAAATCTAAAAGATCGCATCAATTCTTCAAATGTTTGTTTTTGACTCATAATTTGTTTAATGTTTCCCTTACTGAATCTAACACTTCTTTAATGTCTTGTAAAGAGAATGATTTAGCTCCACCATTAAAGCTATAACCTTCTTTATCTTTATCAAAGGTAACCATTAATTTAGTTTCGGCATAAGTATAATTGCTTCCATTCCAAGAGCTTCCTTGAGCTTCTTTCCCATAAAAATATGCGGTTGCCGTTGGGTTTTTATCATTAAGATTATACATACGAATAGTTACTGCATCACAAGGAAATTTATCCGTGGATGTTTTATTGATAATTTGTGCAGATGGGACAACACCCTTAACTCTGCTATTCTTTTCCCAAAATATTTTATGTTTCATAATCCTTGCTCCTTACATTTTTCCTCATAATCCTTCAAGAATTTATATTGCTCCCAACGCCCAGCGTTGGCTAGAATATTACTTGTAAGCATTACTCGATGTTCTCCCTCATTTTTAATGTCTTTTTCATCGTAAGTCAAGGTAATAATTCCAAGACCAAAATCATCATAATCTTGAATTTTTAATTCTACTCCATCTTTTTCTTCTTGATCTAGAACGCTTTCTATTGCTCTTGTGCAAGCCTCATTGTACCAATCAGATTTATCTATTAAATTAGTATTAATATCTACTTTAGCAAGCCAATTATGTCCAGTAACATAAATATTCATTCCTCATCCTCATCCTCAAAATCATAAACTGGTTCGTTTTCCTCTGGAGAACGAAACCAAAGATAGGTATGATCGTTTTTTTCTTGAGTTTCTACAAGTTCTAGCTTGCAAGTTTTTAATCTTTCTTTTACAATATCTATGAAATGATTACCGACCTTAATAAACAAGCTCTCATCACCAGCAATCCATTCATAGGATTCACCAAACTCCTCTGCAATCATTTTAATTTTAGGATGTAATGTCATAGCTGTTTAAGATCAATTTTTTCTACTTCATCCTCTTGATTCGCTACTCTACCACGAATTTTAGCTAGTAGAGTCACTACTGAATCCAAATCGTATTCGCTAGAATCAGATGTGTCGAAGTCTATTAATTCTTGAAGATTAAAAATATCTTCTATAACTAAATCAATTTTATCAATTATTTTCTTGTTCATTTAGTAACATCTCCATTTTTAGATTATCTAGCTCTTTTTCTCCAATATCAAGCAAAAAAGCAGAAGGATGTATGTGCATATTCATATCAAGATGAGGGATATAGCAATAAAACATTTTAATTTTACTATTATAGTATTTAACTTCGCTAATTGTGCCGTATTTTTTGCTTTTAATTTTAACGCTTTTCAAGATGCTCCTTATGATAATCGTGACCTTTTTTAGTTAAAGCACGACCAGTTGGACGAATCTCAATAAGATTATTTCTCATCAAATACATTTCAACATTCTTTTGCAACATATCTTTGGTAAGATTAGTTTTAGCTGAAAGATTGGTTAATCTAACTTCTCCGTGTTCTTTTAGAATTTTAATTATATTAAGTTCAATTTCTGAAAGACCGAGAGGGTAGATGGATAATTTGCCTTTAATCTCACTCCAACCTCCAATAGTGAGTTTATTAGATTTTTTACTCATCAAATAAGATGAGATTTGATTCGCCAAGGATTGAGCTTGTCTAGCATTACCACGGCAAACACTAGCGACTTCATCAATAACATCTAATTCTATGAATTGACTTTTAGATTTCAAGTTATTCTGAATAATCTTACCAAGACTAATATAAGAATAATCTTCCATATCAATTCTATAAAGTCTATCGGCAAGAGCGTGAAAAATCTTTTGAGCTTCTGTTGTGCAAAAGATAAAAGAGTTTTGATTGAATCTGAAAGTATAAGTCCCATCTTCAAAAGTAAATTCATTTTGATTATTAGTATTAGGATTTAAAATAGTAAGAAGTGCCATAGTCACATCTCTAGGCAATTCACTTGCTTCATCAAAGATAATTGTAGTATTCTTATCATAAACATAAGGAAGCATAATTTGATTAAAGAAACTCTTAACATTTTTGATTGTAGAGCAATTAACAATAACATTCCTTTCTCTATTCATAATCTTCGCTGTCTCTTGAGCGATCATAGTTTTACCGCAACCTCTTGGAGCAACAAAAAGAAGATGAGGCATAATTTTTGTTTGCTCAAATCCCTCAAGTAGAAAGTTTAACTTTCCTTTTGTTTTTTCTTGTCCAACTATTTCTGAATAATTTTCTTTTGCCATAGAACCTTTATATATGGGTTTTAAATTCTAATCAAGAAGTTTGTTTAAACTACTTGAAAATCAATAGGTTGCTCTAAACTATTATAGGTTTTAGTATTGACTTCCTTTTCAATTCCTTTTATATTTAAATTGTCGAGGAATTTCTTTGATACGATAACTACTGCATCTTGCTTCAATACTTTATTAAGTTCACTCAATGTTACCATTGAAAAACAAAACGAACCTTTTTTACGACCACGATTAGATTTCATCTTCATCTCCTCCTTCATCAACATTTCTCATAGCATTTAATAAATCAAATTTCAATGATTCTAAAACGCCAATTACTTGATAAGCTGTCATATCGCTTTCGTGAGCATATCTTAATATATCTTTATATAAAGTATCTCTCAACTGATTTCCAGCTTTACAATTAAAATTATCTTCTTCACTCATAAATTAAACTTGCTTACTTTAACTCCAAATCCAAATAAAATCAAGGTAAATATTTTTCCATATTCGTATGATTCAAATGATATGTCTGTCCTTAAATTGAATTTAAATCCAAACCATTTATCATCATCTTCTTGTTTATAACCGAGAGAGATGGTCGGTAGGGTAACTCTAATCTCAAGATTATTGTTCCTACCAAACCATCTCCCTATGCACCAATCAATGTGCAAACCTAACTTCATTATCCCTTAATAAACCTTCCAGTATGAGGGTCACGCTTATTGTGATAATTCGCTTTAAGTGTGCCATCAGTTCCCCAACTAGGAACATCATCTTCCTCATCTTCATCATCGTATTCGCCATCGGGGTCTACATCATACATTTCTTGCATAGCTTCTTGAGCTTCTGGACTATATGGATGAATAAAGTTTCCATAAGCAATATCATAAAGTTCTTTGTCAAGAGATTTACGATATAGTGCAACAACTTCTAGTTTAGATGCACGAAGTTTCTGACATTCACAATCTGTTGGAACAGATACAACATCAGCAGGGTTAATCTTAACTATCACAAGATTACCACCACCATTAAAACTTTTTGCATATTCTTCTGAGCCAGCGTGATAACCAGCAGAACAACCAACATCTGCATTATCGCAAACTTGATTTCTTGCCATCTCACGGACTTGGCCGATAGCAAAATTATGTTTGCCACTATACCAATCAGTAAAATCTGCTCTAACACTCTTATATGCAAGGAAATCGCCATCTGGTGTGAGAGGCATTTTTTTATGCTCCAAGAATTTGTAGAGTTCATTAACTGCTCTACGAGAAGGATTTGCCATTAGCTTATCAAGAAACTTAACAAGAGGCTCATAAGGCAAACCATTCTTAATAAAGTTTAAGATTCTATCTACAACAATATTATGAATTTCTTCGCCAGCATAAGTCACAAGACCATCACGGACTTCAATCTTGCCGTGAGAGAATCGTGCAATAGCTTTGCTCTTGTCGAGAATATCTGGAAGATCGCTAAACCTTCCTTCTCTGATTGCGGTGATAGCGTCATTCCAAACTGGATTTTCGCTAGTGATAGTCTTTGGCTCATCGTTAAGAACGATAGTAAGACTACGATCTGTTAATATATATGGTATTTTCATTTTTTGTATTTTCTCTCTTTTTTTAGTTTTTGTCAATGACATTTATGTAATTTACAATCCTTGTCATTTGTTTCTTCTCGCTAATCTGCCACATAGAAGTATGAGGCATAAATACATCGAGTATTTCATATTTGCTTTGGATATTCTTTAAGAGAGTATCCAAATTATAAGTTGGATTGACTTGATCGAATTTAATATCAATTTCAGCCAATTTTAAAAACCCAAGAGCTTCGCCAACCTTCTTAAAGTTCGATTTCGCATAGAACATAATCGCACTCAAGTATTGTGCAAACTCTGAATTTTGATTTTCAATAAGTTCGTGTAGTTCTTTCTTGTGGAGATTTTGAACAAGATCAGCAAAACCATTATCTTCTCCATTGTGCTTATCCCAATGGTTCTTGTCTGTGATTTGCTGTGATAGTTTAGAATACTCCTTGCGGATTCCATCTTCAAGATATTTCCAGAGGCTTGTAAGATTTTTATTTTTAGTAATAATCTTTTTCTTGGCTTCAAAAGTTTTAGATTTGATTCCATAAATCTCTGGAAGTTTCTCGCCAGTAAGTTCTTCATACTTCTCAAGAATATCTTTTAGAGTCCCATTTCTAAATTCGTGTTCCTTGCCTTGGGCTTGGAAGTTACTGATCTCCACATAGATAGCAGTATCATTAGCTAAATCCATAGCCATAGTCTCCCAATTATTAGAATTTGTTCCCCAATTCGTAGCGTCTTTACGCTTAAACTTAAAGATTTGAGAAGAATGTTTTGGATTCTTACTGGTTACAACGCTAGTTCCAGAGTTGATCTTCTGAATAGTAATCTTCTCATAATCAGAAAGATTCAAATAATTCTCATTAACAATACCAAGTTCTTTGTTAAAGGTATCTTTCGTTGCTTGATCTACGAATGTAAATACATAAGCACCATCAATCTTGTCTCCTAATTCATTCCAAAGAGTAGCAAGACGATGAGTTACTCCCATAGCTGAACCAGTATCATTGACTAGGACTTTATGTGTCTTTTCGCAAAGAATCCTTTTGGCTTCATTCTCTGAATTTAATTTTGTGCTTCTGCGAGACTTCTGATAAAACTTTGAAGTCAATTTGCCATTCTCAATCATCTTCGCAATCTTATCATTGAAATCAATATGATTATCAGTAATAGTTTTGCTATTCCAAGTCACTTTGTTGCTTAAAGCGTTACGAACAATATAACCCAAACTGCCATAAGTCCCAAAGACTTCGTTATAAAGAGCTTTGGCATCATAGATGTTTGTAGAATCTTTAAATTGTTGAGAGATGCACTCTGCCATCTCTTTCTTGATTTTACGGAATTTATCTCTAATAGCTTTTCTAGTCTTTTCAGTATATTCTAGATTCTCTCGGCTTGCAGTAATATCTAGTTCGCCAAGTTCAAACTCTACTTCAAATCCTTGAGAGCAAATACTTTGCTCGTCAGAATCTTCTTTGAATTGCACATCGCTAGTTTCGATAGGATAACCAACTCCCATAATCGCAACAGATTCTCTACCATAGCCAGAGTTATTATAATAAGCCCAACCATTACCTTTAAATACTGGTGTGCGATCATAGATTTCTGACAAATCTTCTTTTCTTGCACCTTTGATAATTGGCTTGTTCTTGAAATACTTAAATAATTCTTGAGCAGTAGACAAAAAGGTTTCTGTATCTTCTTCTTTGATTGGCACAGAAATCAAAACGCCAGTAGGCTCGGAAGATTTTTCATCCTTGAGCTTAACGATCTTACCAATTTTAGTTTCATCAATAAAAGCATTGTAAGTAGTTTTCTTGCCATCGTGATAAGAAATCAAAACAAAGTTATCACCATAACTGAATGGTGCGAATTTACCGATGCCGTAATATCCAATAGCAGAATTGTTATTGCGTTTGGTAGATTCACCATAATAACAATAAAGATTCTTAATATCATCAGCAGAAAGACCATTACCAAAATCTCTGATAGTTAAGGTAGGTTCTAGCTTCGTAGGAAGTTTAATCTCAATAGGACGCTTGCTCTTTGCTTCGATATTAGCGTCTTGTGCATTACAAGTAATCTCACGCAAAACTGCGAGAGGTTTGTTGGAATACAACTGATTGCGAAGGATGTTGAAGATATAAGGAAGTCCAGATTGCTTGATTCCAAAACTTACGGATTCAAAACTATCGGACTCGACTACATTGATTGGTTTTTCTAGTAATTTCATATATTGAATTTAAATTAAATTTAAAATGATGTCAAATAATATTTTATTCGTAGCTATCTCTATCAATAGCAACAACATAAGGAAACCTTGGCACTTCATCTGGTGTGTAATTAAAAAACTTTATTGTAGCTTTCTTGCCTACTAATTCATTTCTTTCTTTATATACTTCTTTAAGATAACCAAAATCACCTTTGATATTACTCTTAAAGTATTTTCCTTGAGCGTTCACAAACTCCATATATCCAGCAGTTCCTTTGCGATTGCCTTCGCCTTCTTGGACTCCTTTAATCTCAAATTCGGCATCCATAAACTCTTTTCTTTTAAGAAGAAACTTGCTACGCTTATTCTCATAAGGTCGGTCTAATCTAACCATTTGACCTTCATAGCCTTGCTCTACATACATTTCGTATGCTTGAGTAAGTTCTTTTTCGTTATTTACTTTTAAAGTAGTTACAACAACTATGCTTGTATATTTTCTTTTAGTAAGAGCATCAGATACTAATTCATATCTTTGATAAAAAGAATCTTTCTCATTCATTATTCCAATTTTAGGAGCATCATAAACCCAATACTGAATACTATCAGCACTTTCTTCTAGTTCTTCATCAGTAGGTTTAGTTCTCTTGACAAGGGAACAAATTTTATTAAAGTCATTTGCAAACTTATCACAATATAACTCACCATCAAGAATTGCATTAGGATAATCTTTAAAGAATAAATCTAAATTTTGGCGAATGTGCGGTGCAGAAATAATCTTCTTGCCATTTCTACTAAACATTCCATCTTTTGTTACAATACAACGAATACCATCTAGTTTAGGTTGGCTATAAACTGGATAATTAATTTCGTGATCTTCATACTTTTGTGCAAGCATTGGCTCAAAGTATTGAACCTTGTTAATATCTTTGACAGATTCAAAGTATCCAGATTCTAATTTCTTTTTGCGTTTTGCTTCTGCTTCTTTGATTGCTTGTTCTTCTGGAGTAGTAGCATTTGATCTACCTTCGTTTTTTATATCGCAATCTGTCCATTTGTTAGTGATCTTTTCGCCATCTGTTTGACCAGAAATTGTGCGGTATTGATTCCCTTTAACTTCAATAGTCCACTCTTGGACTTTGCCAGTTTTAGTCTTTTTATAAATTGTAGGTAACTTCATACTTCCAGTTTATACTGGATTATCCAAGCTGTCAAATTTTGTTTTTTTTTGATTTAGAAGGACTTACAACTTTCAACAAACTCCAACTACCATCTTTGTTATCTTGCCAATCAATCGTATCACCGATTTTCCATCCCATTTTTTTCATCAAAGAATCTGGCAACTCAATGTATTGATATCCGTCTTGTTCTTTAACTTCTAAAATATGAGTGTTTTTCTTCATTTAAAATCTACCAAAGGCTCAATATTTAAAAATAAATCTTTAAGATGATTCATCTCTGGTGGTAAGGGGTCAAATTGATTATTCTCTCTTATTCTTTGTTGAGGAGTATCATTAAAGTGTGCGTAATCTATCAAATTATTTTTTATATAAAATTGATTAACGGCTTCGCCAGCATCATCTTCATTTTCATAGCTTCCTAACCCTTGCTTCTTTTTATTGAGATTGACTCTGGCAATCCATTTTTTTCCTCTTTTATCCCAAGTTACATTTTTATGTCTAGAAGATGTCTTTTTACCAAGTCTAATATTATTTTTCTTTTTGTTCCTTTGATTATTAGAGTCGTTTGTCTCTCTTAAGTTATTAATTTTATTATTAAGACTATTTCCGTCTATGTGATCTATTTGATATGGCAAATATCCATAATGCCAATAAAAAAATAAACGATGCACCAAAAAATTATACGATTTTCCTTTTAAACAAAAATTAATTGTATGATAATGATTGTTCTTTCTACCAGCTAAACGAAAAGTTAATTTGTTTCCAGTAGAAAGTTTTGTAATTTCTTGTTTTTCTATATCAATAAAAAGATGTTTTTCTAGTATCTCTTTCGTAGGAAAGATTTTCTTAAAAGTATTTTTATTTCTTTTGCTCTTTTTCATCTTGGTGTTAAAATCCTTATTATTTTTCTAATACCTTTCCATCGCAACCAGTTGAAGAATCTTATGATAGTATTTATTCCAGCATCAAGTTTCCATTCAATAACATTCATAGCCTTAACATAATATTTAAAATAAAAACTATAAACTGGACATCTCATTTTTCTTTCGTGATCGTCTAATTCTTTTTTAAAGGCTTCTAGAGATTCTATTCTTTGTCTAGATGAATTTTTTTCTATTGGCTTAATTAAGGATATTTCTGTTAATAAACCTTGGACTACGACACATTTCCAGTCTGGAAAGTAATCATAGCTTTCTTTAGTTTTACCAGAGATATAAGCACCAAAAGTAAATGTGCCAGTATAATCATCTCTAAAAACTTCTTCTCTACTATCTTCTACCAATTTATTCTTATTAAAAAATTCACCAAATCTACTGCCATCTTTTGCATAGTCTGGATTATCTTCCCAATGACTATTTATTTTTAATTCAAATAATCTATAATCACGGATAATATAGGTAGACATAAGGCTTTCTTCTAGTTCTTTTGTTTGAAATTCTTCTTTCTTAAAGTCAATATTAAGAGCTTTTAATTCCTCGTTAAGAGGTAAATCTTGCTCAACTTTGATATAATTAAATAAACCCATATACTATATGATACCTTTTATTTAATATTTGTCAATGTTATCTTGTCTTTTTTATCTATAATAACATAGCTACATTCTTTTTCACAAAAACTTCCAGTATTTATGTATTTATCGCTATATTCTGGAAGATGGGTATGACCGCAAATTATCTTATCATATCTATTCATATTGATGTAATTCAAAGCGTTTTGTTTAATATCCGAGCTTTTCTCTACAAAATCGTTTGTATGATGTTTAAATAATCTAAAGAAATCATCTGCAAATGGAGTATAATGTCTAATAAAGTAATAGGCTTTAACAATAAAATTAGTAATCCATTTATATTTTGTAAAATAAATGTCGAAAACATCTCCGTGAACAACTAATACTTTACTATTTTTTAATTCTATAATATGTTCGTCTTTGCAATTAAAACCAAGAAGAATACTCATAAACTCTGCTTTAAGAAAACAATGATTGCCAATCAGATAAATTATCTTGCATTTTTTAGAAAGTTTTCGTAGTTTAGATAATACCTTCCAATGAGTTTTATTTAACCTATGAAGATTGTGGTGGTCAAAAAGATCGCCAGCAATTATAATTGTTTTTGCTTTGTTTTGTTTAAAAACTTTTAATAAAATTTCAGCCTTGCAATCTTTATCTCCAAGGTGAATATCTGATACAATTAAATATTTATTCATTACCAATGATGAATTGCATTTATAATAAGCACAATATTAGCTATCACACCTAATATAACAATAAACATTTCATATAACTTATGAGTCATAAAATTTCTCCAAATATTTTAAAGCATTTTTTACTCCTTGTAAAGAATCATTTAATCTTCCAATACCTAAATTGCAATTTTGACATAACCAACCACGAAAAGCGTCAGTAATATGACAATGATCTAATATCAATTTTTTATCTGTTCTACTACAACAATCACAAGGAGTTCCTATTTGTGGTCTTTCTTTTTCTCTGAATTTACTAGCAGTTCTTTTCTTTTGATAGCTTTTTTCACACTCTATACATTCTGGTCTACGATAATTAATTCCTTCTCCTTTAGAATGAAGTCTAAAATCTGTAATAGGTTTTAAGACTTTACATTTTACGCATACTTTCATTTAGATTGATAAAAACTTTTTATCTTCCTCGGAAAATATAATTTCATAAGCCTTATTTCTGATTTCGATAGCTTTTTGTAAGTCCGTAGAGCAACCTAGATATTTTCCGTCTATTTTTACGAATAAAGTATTTTTATTTTTTACTTTATAAATATGTTTTGGAAGATGCTTGTTTGTTTTTTTATCGTAATCAGAATTAAGATTATTTTGTCTTTTTGTTGCGGGTCTTAAATTTTCTAATTTATAATTTTGTCTATTTCTATCTATATGATCTAATTCTACTGGAAGATCATTATATCTATAATACCAAAAAAATTGATGGACTTTAATATGAATTTGCTTTCCATTTATTCTTATGCTAAATCTTGGGTAATTATCGCTGTTAGGATAAAATTTTAATTCGTTTCCAGTTTTACGATTCCAAACCTTTTGATTTTCTTCGTCTACAATAAAATACTTGTCAATATCTTCTTTTCCTTTTGGAAAATGTTTGATTAATGTTCTTTCTTTCATAAATTTGCAAAAGATTGTTCTTTCATTTTTAACTCAAAGTCAATATCTATATTATCATAATTATAAGTGTTTGGCAAGTTTTTTGCGTAATCTGCGTGTTTGCGTGGATTCTTATGACCATCAATACTTTCAGAATAATGAAATAGTGGAGTATGATTGCCCCAAGTAATTCGTGCAAGATGAAATGCTTGCTCCTCTGATAGATTATCTGGATGGCATTTGTGATGAAGATAATCGAAGGTAATAGGGATATTAGAAACAGAATGAAAATACTTCATAAGTTTTTTAACTGACCAGCAAGTATCTTTATCGTCATTCTCAATAACTAATCTAGACTTAACATCTTCTGATAGTTTTTCAAAGTTACTCATAAACTTCTTTACTATGTTATTTAAATCACCTTTAGAATTATGTATGTGCATATTCATAGGAGAATCATAGTTAAGAGGACAACCGATTTGCGTCATAAACCAACCATAGTGATTTAATTCTTTGATTGTTTTAGTGATTGCGTTTTCATTATCACTTGCAAGAACATTAAATTCACTAGGATGGCAAGATACTCTAACATTTCTAGATTGTATTAGTTTCTTGATACTATCAAATGATGCTAGTATTCGGGTATAATCTGGTAAATATTCGAGCTTAACATCTGCTTTATCATAAGTAATAAGAGGAAATAGATCAGAAGAAATTCTGTATGTATGATTATGGTCTGCACAATATTTGATATAGTGATATGTAGTTAGCATATTGTTTAATATTCTAGAGGATAGGGTAGAAAGAGCTTCTTTCCTATCCATCGCAGAAAAACGAGCATAAGTCATAGTATTGAACTTGATAGGATTATCTTGTTCAGTTAGACTTAATACAATACAGCAAACTCCTTTTCTCATAGTAAGAGTATATTACTTTTTGTCAAATCTGTCAATACTCTATATATTATTTGTAAATGTATGTAGATGAGTTGTTTTGCTTTTTTAATTCTTTTTTAATCAACGACTTATCTTTTTCATCTGACCAGTTTATACTATCATAGTTTTGTTTAAATCTATCAGAGAAACAATTTCTTGGCTTATCCCCTTTTCCAGCCCCTATATTTGGCCGACATTCGTTCATATTTGGACATTTTTTGTTCATATATTTGGCTTTTTTCTATTAGCAAATATAGTTATATATTTGTGAATATCCTATTAGGAAATAAGGATATATTTGGCTAAATATTATTAGTAAATATTACTTTTTAAAGTCGCCAAGATCACGATCAAAAGAAAACTTTCCAGTCTTTTCTACAAGACCTTCGTAAGTTTCCTCTGTGCATCCAGCCATTTCTGTGAATGGGGCCACTATCGCAAAAATTCCAAAAGCACCAATGGTTGCCGCGGTCGAGATTGGACGTACAAATACTAAATCTCCAGCAGCTAGAAAACCATCTGCTACTGAGTTAGACTCAAGACGAGGACCTATAAAATTCGGGTCTACTGTTGAGCCTGTGTCAGCAAACGTTAAAGAACCAAAAATTAGTCCAATCGATAATAGTATTTTAATTTTATTCATATTATTATATTATATATAACCAAATTAGTTTCGTCAAGTATATATTTGACGTTTTGCTTTTAGTAAATGGATATTTTAATTTAGAATTAAAAAATGTTTTAATTTTCTCTGTGTATTAAGTACTGCTCTATTTCTTTTTCAAGGCTCTCATTTTTTAAATATAAAACTCCAAATTCATTACGCTCTAGAAAAGAATCATCATATTCATGTTTTTGAAGAATTTTATGTCTTACCATATATTGTCTTTTCTGTATTTGTCCATGATATATATGAAATAAGTTATTATTTAAGAAGCCGTATTTACAATCTTTAAACTTTGAATAGTATTCCAAAAGTTTTTTACCATAATTCGGAGAATAAATTACATTTAATGCTTCAGTGTTTAAAATTTGTTCTTCTGATAATTTTTGAATAGCGCATCTAGCGATAACACTATCTGCAGCGCCAACGATATTAACTTCCCATAGTTTTTCTATTTTTTCATACAATTTTCTATTCATGGCCCATGCGTATCCCATATGCGTAATAAACATACTATTTAATAATGAATCATTATTGTTTTCTTTTTTGCGTTCGGTATAGATATATCCATTGTGCCCTACATAGTTTTTTTTGTTATAATTCATTTGGTTAAAGCATGTAGAAAACATTTGTATAATATCAAACTGATTTAATAGCTCTTTTGTTTCGTTTATCCAATTTTCATTATCAAAAATAACATCTCCGTCTATCCAGCAAAAATATTCCCAATCTTTAGGTAAGTGTTCTTTAATTGTTAGATTAATTAAATTTTCTTTAATCCAAATTTTTTGGGGTATTTGGTATTTTACATGAAAATAATTTTTGTTATCTATGAATTGTAAAAAAATATTATTTAATTTTTCATAATTTTTATCCATTAAGTTTCTAGTAAAATCCATAACTTGAGGGACGTGAGCGTTTGTTTCGTCCAGCTCAAAAAAAGAATCATCTTCATTCCATTTAACGTTTTTATTTATTGGAACTTCTTCGTGGCACGCTTCCGCGATGAAGACTTTGCATTTTAAGAAATTTTTAGAATTTTTAAAAGAACTCAAAACTTTAAGTAAATTTGAAATTCTGTAAATATTTTTATAAAAATTAAAATAAGGAATTATAACATATAAATTATCGTTCATATAATTTAGTCCTCTAGAATTATTCTTTGATATGATTCGCGTGATTCGAGCACTTTCACTTTTTTAAAAACCCAATTTTTGTTTTTATCTTTATCTGCCTCAGATTTATTCAAAAGATCGCTTTTAATTTTTATTGGGTAATTCTCTAATCTCAAATCGTCGTCATGAGGTATATGGTAGATATAGTCTTTAATATTAAAAAATTCTATTTTTCTATGAGAGGGATCGTGAGAAAAAAGATCTGATAATCTTTTATGTAAATCAACATCATCCCAACCCCAAGCCGATAATAGATTTTCATTATACCCTTTAACTTTTGCAAATTCAGGTTTATTTACTAATAAAAAACCATTGGAGCTTTTGTAGAATTTATATGAACCTACAATAAAATATTTTTTTAAATACCCATTAATGTAAACGAGAGAATCTATCCATTTGCTATTTATGTTCATGTAATCCACATCTAATTTCAATAAAATTTTATTTTTTGGATCTGTAAATGTGTAAGCGAGATTATTGGATTTACCTAAATGAAAGTGTTTTTGTCCGTCAACTCTTACTATTTTGATTTTATTCGAATTTTTTAATATTTTTTGTATTTCTTTATTTTCTGAAATTGGCTCTCTTGAACTCCAATCTAAAACTACTATATCTTTAATTTTATCTACTTCAGTCCAAGTGGGTAACATTGGAATTAATCTATCCGTTCGATTCATGCAGCTTATAATTGCGGATATCATATATTATATTCTTCTATTAAACTAATTAATTGAATATAAAAATTATATTTATATTCTAGTAATTTTTTATTTTCTGTTTGATCTAGAATTAAATTATTATCAAGTATATTTTTTATATACTCTACTGGGTTTGAGTTTAGATCGAACGCATGTATATTATTAAAATAATTAAATACATCTTTGCAACCAAGATATATTGGAGTTGTGTCAGATAGAATACAATCCGTTAATTTTTCTGTGAAATACCCATCTTCTATCGTGTTTTCCATTGCTATAGAAAATTGATAGTCTTTTAAAGCGTTTAATTTTAATGGTATATAGCCTTTTATTCTTGAATCCTTATGTTTGAACCTATCTAGTCCTTGACCGTATATATCTATGTCTAAATCGCTTTTTAAAATTTTTGATAAAATTGATACTCTTTCTTTATAAATTGTTTCCGATTTATCTTTTATTAATTTCGTTGAAAGGATTAAGCTGCATTTTTTATTTTTTTGATATTTATTATTTAAATGAAAATTTAAATCTTCTAAGCTATGGGGTAGCATTCCTGGGTTTTTTTTAAAATAAATTTCTTTTTTTTGGACGTTTTCTTTTAAATGCTTTTCGAGTAATTCGGGTTTGTGATAGAGCACCCATTTTGCTCTAAATAAATTTGAGGCGCATTCTAATTCTATTAATGGGTTCCATGATGGCTCCATGTAGGCTTTTATTATTTTTGAAGGATTTATTTTTTCATATAAAGAACTATCTTTGGTTCCGCCCAATATGACTAAATAATCAAATTCATTTTCTGATGTTATAATATAATTTTTATTTAAATTATTATTTGTAATATAAGTACTATTAAATAGCTTTACTAATAAATTGTCGTTGGGTATAGATTGCCAATTACAAGTGATTCGTATTTTTTTTGCTTTATTTTTCATCTTACAATTTACACTAAATTGGAGCTTAAATTGTTTCGTAATCGTCTTCTTTTCTGTGAGTAAAAAAATCTTCTATCTGTTTTGAGGCTTTTTTTGCCCAGTCTTCAGAAAATTCTAATACTCCTTCGGAATTATAAAAAATATCTTGAGATGGGTCAAAGTTGTTATTATGTAAAATATCCCATCTTGTTTTATATTGTCTATTTTCTTGGATACCATGAGGATAATGATAAATTGTTGCGTTTACATAATCGTAATTTGTGTTTTCAAAAAGTTTTGCATAATTGACAATTCCTCTTTGCATTCCTTCTGTTCTAATTGATGGCATTTCTTTTAATCTTTCTTTATTTTGCATTCCACAACAAAATGCAAAAGATACATCTCCACCACCAATAATATGCCAATCTATGATTTTGCCAATTTTATTATAAAAATTTTTATTAATTCCCCATCCCATTCCAGAATGACCCTTTCTGTTGTAAAAATCTGGGCTCAATTTTGTATAGAAAATGCTTAAATTTGGATAATCTGGGTATAGTATTTTATTAGCTTTATCTAAATAAAATAATTTATTCCATGGCTGTATCACATCTGAAATTTTTAATTTTTCTATGCTTTCATTCACCCAAGTTTTGGTTTGAAAAACCACATCTCTATCTATCCACACAACAAATTTCCAGTCTTTTGGTAGATTATTAATAGCTATATTAATTAAATTCTCCTTAGCCCAAAACATATTTTTAAGCTTAAATTTAAGATGTTTATAAACCTTATCAGAATAATCTGGTAATTTATTATTAATATATCCTTCTACTAAAACTACTCTAGCATTGGGTGGAAAATTATTTTTTATCAAGAAATTGTTTAAATTAAATTTATTAGATTCCCAATCTAAAAAATTAAAATATGGGACAATTATGTATAAAATATCATTCATATTTTATATTTTTCTATTATATCAATAATTTGAGTATATAGATTATATTTAAATTCAAATAATTTTTTATTTTCTGTTTGATCTAGAATTAAATTATTATTTAAAATTTTCTCAATTTTCTGTATAGCATTTTCAAAGTTTACTTTATGTATATTATTAAAATAATCATCTATATTCGGGCAGCCTATATAAATTGGTGTTGAGTCCGTTAGTATACAGTCCGTTAGCTTTTCTGTAAAATAGTTATTTTCTTGAGTATTTTCTATACAAATTGAAAATTGATAGTCTTTTAAAGCTTCTAGCTTATTATCTATTTCGCCCTTTAACTTGGGGTGTTCCCCGAAAATTTCAATGAGTCCTTTACCATACACATCTATATCTAACTTGGAATCTAAAATGTCTTTTACCAAGAGCAATCTTTCTTCGTAGACCGAGTTAGTTTTAATTGCAAATGATTTTATCATAGTTTTCGAAGAAACTATAAAACTGCATTTTTTTGTTTTTTTAAATTTATTTTTAATTAAATAATCTAAATTTATATTTTTTTCTATATCTACGACCCAATGAGGCAAGTGTCCAGATATATTTAAGAAATTATTTTTATAATTTTTAATGTCTAATTTACAAAGAGCTTTATCGCCTATATTTCTATCCCAAACTTTAAATAAATCACAATCATGATAACAAATATATTTAGCGATTTTTAAATTTTTTTTGATATTATCAGTTATATATGCGTGCCAAGATGGTTCATTGTAATACAATATAGTCTTATATGGTTTTATGTCGGATTTTAAAATATCAGGATGATATTTGTTCAATATAACTAAATAATCAAAATCATTTTTGTGAGTCAAGATATATTTTTCATTAAAATTATTTTTTGTAATAAATGAATTTTTTATTATTTTAATTAGCTCTTCATCATTTGGTATAATCTTCCAGTTTGTTGTTATACGAATTTTTTTCATAATAATACATTATATTCAAATATGCCAGAAAGAATTAGATATTTATGCATATTTTTTATATTATATAAGTATAACTGCAATTAGCCAAATATAAATGAAAAATAATTTTAATGAAAAACGTCGTATTTTGTATGAGCAAAAATTAAACAATCATCCAAAAAAGGTATCAACTTCAAAAAATATTAATAATTTCAATAAAATGAATCTTTTACCCAAAGGTATGACTAAGGAAATAATTGAAGATAATGACACTATAACATTTAAAGTGTCAAAAAATCCAACTGATAATTATATATATGAAAAGAAAAATAAAACATTTACATTACACCGTTGGGCTGGAATAGGATCAAATTGCTCTGTTATAATTTATTTTTTGATAGAATTAAAAGCTTATTATAATATTGTGCCAGAAAATATATCTACGAAATTATATTTATATAAAAATTATAATTTATATGATAATATTCTTTATATAAATAAAGAACAGATCAATAATTTTAAAAAAATAGATAATAAATATCTTCTTTCATTTTTAGAAAAAAATCAACTAGGTTGCTGGGGTATTGGGAGTGATAAAAATAATTTAGATTTTAATTTAATAAGAGTTATTTTAAAAAGTTATTTTAACTTTACTGATTCTGTTAAAAATAGAGCAAATAAAATAATAAAAAAATATAATATAAACTTAAATAATTCTAATTTTATATATTGGAGAAGAACAGATCATCCTTATGAATTGGCTTATTGTGGGCTAAAGTACCCTGAATTATCAGAAGCAATTGAAATATTAAAAGATAATAAAAATAATACAATTGCTCAAACAGACGATCAAGAAATATTTTTAGAATTAAAAAAACAAAAAAATATTAAAGTACTTGAAGAATTACCTTTATGTGCAAATGCTGATGGAGGACAGCATCATGAATTTTTAAAAGAGACAAATACTCATGATGAAAAGTATCATGTTTTAACAATTATGGCGATTATATATATAGCATCTAAAGTCGATACATTTGTTGGATATCCTGGCAATTTGTCTTGGATGATTTCAAATTTAAGAAAATTTAAAAAAACTTACTTCATTAAAACTATAAATAGTATTTTTTAAAAAATTAAATTAGGATTATTTTGTTTTTCTAATTCAAAATAAACTTTTTCAAGCTCAAATTCGTGGTCTTTTAAACCTATATGCTCAAAACCTACTAAATGCAATCTACTTTCTAGGTAATATTTTTTGATAAATAAATACGTTAATAATCCAGTAGAAGGATTTTTGAAATTTGTATTATTTATTTTTTGATAGTCATTTATATGAATAGTTTTCTTAAAAAAATTATTTGGACAGTTATGGTAGAATATATTTGATTGTCCACTGGCAAAAATTAAAATTTTTTCAAAATATTTATCTAATTTATGTTTCCCTGAGCATATACATTCTTCGCCATATAAACCCCACAAGGCGCTTTTTTTATTATTTGGATAACCATTATCAGTAATATTGGTCATTCTTGAAACAAACCAAAATTTAAATTTTGTATTTGTTTTTATAAAATTTAACCAAAATGGATTTTTTAAATCTCTAATAAATCTATTAAAAAAAACAAAACTATAATTTTCTTGAGTATTTAATTTTTTTATTTTTTCTATTATTTTTTCAGAATCGGATGTTTTAGAATTTGCAATCAAAAAAAAATATTCCATATTATTAAGCCGTAAATCCTCCATCTCGAAGATTAGTATCTACCGTTATTACTTCCCAATCCCCACAAGGTGGGTCTTGTGGGCAGCCTTGAGCGCAATGACAATCTTGAGTTTGTGCTTTTTTACAGCATGTTTGCCCTGTATTTTGCTCTCGGCATTTTCCACCTGCAAATACACACCTCGTTCCATAACAGGTAGGGCCAGCTTGAGGGTATCCTTTAGTAAAACAGGTTATTATTTTTGGAGGACATCCTGGACCACCTCCGCATGAAAAATTAGTCTTATACCCTGTGCATGATGGACATAGTATATTACCCGCGCTATTAATACATGCTGCTACTGCACTTATAATATCATCATATGCGCCCTTACTAGCACAGGTACAAGTGTTTGGATCAATTGGCGCGCAAGTTGGCGCACTTGTTGGAGCACTTGTATTTGGAGCGCTTGTTCCTGGAGCACCTGTTCCTCCTGGAGCGCCTGTTCCTGTTCCTGGAGCGCCTGTTCCTGATCCTGGAGCACCTGTTCCTCCTGGAGCCCCTGTTCCTCCTCCTGGAGCGCCTGTTGTTGTTCCTGGAGCGCCTGTTCCTGTTCCTGGAGCGCCTGTTCCTGATCCACTTCCTGTTCCTGGAGCGCCTGTTCCTGGAGCACTTGTTCCTGGAGCACTTGTTCCTGGAGCACCTGTTCCTGGAGCACTTGTTCCTGGAGCACTCGTAACAACTGGAGCACTTGTAACAACTGGAGCAGAAGTCTTTACTGGAGCACTCGTAACAACTGGAGCACTCGTAACAACTGGAGCACTCGTAACAACTGGAGCACTAGTAACAACTGGAGCACTTGTAACAACTGGAGCACTTGTAACAACTGGAGCACTAGTAACAACTGGAGCACTTGTAACAACTGGAGCACTTGTAACAACTGGAGCACTCGTAACAACTGGAGCACTAGTAACAACTGGAGCACTTGTAACAACTGGAGCACTTGTAACAACTGGAGCACTCGTAACAACTGGAGCACTCGTAACAACTGGAGCACTAGTAACAACTGGAGCACTTGTAACAACTGGAGCACTTGTAACAACTGGAGCACTAGTAACAACTGGAGCACTTGTAACAACTGGAGCACTTGTAACAACTGGAGCACTCGTAACAACTGGAGCACTAGTAACAACTGGAGCACTCGTAACAACTGGAGCACTCGTAACAACTGGAGCACCTGTTCCTGGAGCACTTGTTCCTGGAGCACTCGTAACAACTGGAGCACTTGTAACAACTGGAGCAGAAGTCTTTACTGGAGCACTAGTAACAACTGGAGCACTTGTAACAACTGGAGCACTCGTAACAACTGGAGCACTCGTAACAACTGGAGCACTCGTAACAACTGGAGCAGAAGTCTTTACTGGAGCACTTGTAACAACTGGAGCAGAAGTCTTTACTGGAGCACTTGTAACAACTGGAGCACTAGTAACAACTGGAGCACTAGTAACAACTGGAGCACTCGTAACAACTGGAGCAGAAGTCTTTACTGGAGCAAACGTCCTGACTGGAGCAAGAGTAGCAACTGGAGGTTGAACTGGAGTTGGAATAAAAATAGGAGCGTTTGTGGTAGTTGGAGCAGAAGTAGTCTTTACTGGAGCAGAAGTAGTCTTTACTGGAGCAGAAGTAGTCTTTACTGGAGCAGAAGTAGTGTTTACTGGAGCAGAAGTAGTCTTTACTGGAGCAGAAGTAGTGTTTACTGGAGCAGAAGTAGTGTTTACTGGAGCACTCGTACCAGTTGGAGCACTCGTAGCAGCTGGAGCACCCGTAGCAGCTGGAGCACCTGTAGATCCTGGAGCACCTGTAGATCCTGGAGCACTTGTGTTTGCTGGAGGTTGAGTTGGTCCAATTGGAGGCTCTACTGGACCAGATGTTGTTGGGCCAGCTGTGTCGTGTTTAATAGGCCCGAACGTCCTGACTGGAGCAGCCGTATTAAGTGGAGGATCCGTTCTACCGCAACATGCATTTGAACTTCCGCAACCACAAGCATCATAATCTATGCATACTTGCTCTGACGTACCATCACAATGGGATAGAGTAGTACATGACTGTTGCATATTACTTCCATCTTTTTGTGTGCAGCATGCAAATGGCCAAAACCACACTGTACAACAAGATCCATTGTTGCATATCCAAAAGGTAGCGCCGCATTTATATTGTTGGTTTTTGGCATATCTTTCGTCACTTCGCCATTGAGCGGCAGCGGCAGCAAAAGCCGAATCATCACAAGTAAACTCCAAGCCTACTAAAAAATTATCAAAATCTTTATCCCAGTTGTAATTGTCCATTATTTATGTATTACACAAGAAATAAAAGAGTGTAATCAATTAAATGCCATATAACCCAAACTTTGCGACTTATCTTGATGGTTGTTCAGTATATGGTTTATATATGAGCCGTTGTGGTTATGATTACACAAATAATTTTCAAGTTGTTGTAAATGGAACATATATTGGAGATTTTATGGGGAGTAGGCCAAGATCCGAATGGAGAAATCAGTATAGTTATGGAACTCCTACTTTTAATGAACAAATAATATGTCCAAGAATTGAGTCCTACGGAGCACCATTCAAGTGTGCATATTGCACCACCGACGAAGGCGATGGCTGTCCTACGATAGGTGATCCTGATTATAATCCATCAGCATATCAAATTGCGTCTAATTATAATAATATGCTTATATATGATTTGTGTGGAAGGAATGTGGATAGGCTTTGGGTATTCTCCAATAATTATTTCAATATAAATTTTAGCCAAAATACATGGCCAAGGAGCCAATCAGAACCAAAAGGAGCAAGATGGAATGGAGCAAATACCCGATTAGGTGGAGTTTCACCATATCAAATTAATCAAATAAGAGGAGATATCTCCACTACGCCTAACACTTCTATTTCTATGGATGTAGCTAATACTCTGGACTTATATGCATATAGAGATTGGTACGGCGCTAAACAATGCACAAAGTATCTTATTATAGACTATGAAGAAAATGGAACCCCCATTTTTGGAGCATATCCTGAATACGTACAACCACAAGCTTTACCTGGTATTCCTGGATGTATTGGTATTGTAAGGTGGAAGGTCTTAGATGGGCAGTTAACTGATGCTCTTTTTCTTCCTTTATTAAGCACTACAACAAATAGATTTACAAATAGATTAACTTATACGTCTTATCCTTTATATCAAGATTCATATCTTTGGTGGTCAGAAGCAAATATACCAGTGAGTTCGGTGCCTTTACCTGATTGGTCAAAAAATAAAACATATTATTGGTAAAAAAATTAGAATTTATAATATTATAAATATATAATTATTATTATGAACACAATCCCAGAACATCTTTTGTATGCTTATATATTCGCTGCCTTAGAAGACGATACATCTTTTTCGTTATTAAAAGACAGATATCCCGATATTTTAGCCGATCTCGTAAGCGCGAAATCTAATTCTAATTGTTCTTGTAGAGGAAGAGTGGTATCTTACATAACTCAAAAATATAAGACAGATACTGAAAGAGTTTTCTTGGATGGAATTTTTTCCAAAGAAAAAACTATTAATAATGCGTCTAATCAAATCAAGCAAAATCAAGAAACAATCACCAACACCTTAAGTGGTAAAATTTTTACTCTTATGAAAAAAGATAATTACTGGGAAGAATTTACGAAAACAACTTTTGGCAAAATGTTTAGGTCTTTTTCTATAGTGGATAGGGGTGATTCTGTTGATGTTTATTTCTTGTAAATGATATTTATAATATATTTATTCACTAGTTTAGCTTTGACTTATGCGTGGTCGGATACAGAAGTTTCTAGACCTTTTAGGAATTTTATCGCAAAAATTCCATATATAAGAAAACCATTATTATGTCATGAATGCTCTAGCTTTTGGATATCTTTGGGATTAAGTATTTTCTTGAATCCATTAGATTTAATTACTTTACCTTATATTAGTAATATATTAAGTGCTTTTTGTGGATTTTTTATTAACTATCTTTTTGTTAGACACATTCTAAAAGAAAAAACTTCTCAATTTTAAATATAATTCTTATTTCCAGAAAATAAGATTTGAGTAATGTGCTTGTTTTTCCCATATATATAATTTAATACAACTTGGTGTAATTCATCAAAAGTCTTAAAAGATAAAAGCTCTTTATCAATATAAACTTTATATAAGTCTAGTTTTTGTAAAATATCACATTTATTTATAATTAATTTTGTGCAACCAGAAATGATTGTGGCTTCGGTTAATTTATCTAATCTTAACCAATTTACTAAACGCTTTCTTCCAGTTGTGGTTCCGAACTCTTGGCCTTCTTCTATTATTTTATTCAAATCTTGATCTTCAAATAAAGATTCTGGAAATAATGGATCTACTCCACTTTTGGTATCATAAATTTTAGCAACACCAATTATACTTCTTATTAACTTTGGACTAAAACCTAATGAGCAAGCTGAATAAGGTAAAGTTTCGCTACTTGTAACATAAGGATAATCTCCATAATTAATATCTAACCAAAAGCTTTGAGCACCTTCACATAATACTCTTCCTTCTAATTTGCCATCCCAAATGTATTTTTTGTCTAAGTAGTTTCCTGCTTGTTTTCCTACTCTGAGCATTTTATCCGAATACGCTGGAGCTATACCTTGTCCAGTAGTTCCAAGTTTAGGTTTTAAATATTGTAAATCATATTGTATATGCTTTTCGGTAATGATATGAGCTCTTGGGCTAACTTTTATTAATGATGTATCAAAACCTTCTTTTTGTAAATATTCAATTTCATCATAAAATTTATCTATGTTGATAACGCAATTAGGACCAATGATGCTTTTTTTATTTTTGAAAATTCCACATGGAATAATATGTGTTTTTAGTTTCTTATCATTAATATAAACTGTATGTCCAGCGTTTGGCCCACCATTCCATCTACATACATAATCATAATCTTCGGTTAAATTAAAACTAATTTTGCCTTTGCCTTCGTCTCCCCAAGCTAATCCGAATATAATATCTACATGTTTAATCATTTTTATTCTTTAATTCATTGAGATATGTTTCTAGATTTTCTTTAGCTTTATTACAATAATTTTGACCAGTACTTCCGCAACATTTTTTAAATTTCTTATTTAACAATGGACACATAGCATTTCTAGAAATTTTTGCTAATACTCTAACTACTGGACTAAAATCCGTACCTCTAGCATATGGAGTATTTGGTAATTGAAATTTTTCTTCGTTCATTTTAACTCTGGAGCAAATACTGCTTGTCCTTGAGCGCTATTAAATTCATTGAAAGTTTTACTAATTCTATATGATCCGCGAGATGTTCCATCGTTGGGGCTAATTTTATAAAGTGGATATTGTCTCCTGAATGAATTAAGTCTTTCTTTATCGTTTATAACTTTAGAATCACTTAGGGCAAATGTTTTTTGATTTAATCTAAAGTTTTCTTGCTCTTTAGCATTTACCGTAGCCTGAATTCTTGACCTCATTATAGAACCTTGAGATGTAAATAATGAATTATTACCTTGCTGGTATTTTAAAAGATTTATAGTTTTTTCATTGGCTTTAATTTGAGAGTCTATAAGACTTTTCTCATAGCAAGTAGTTTGTTGATCATATTTTCCGTATGCGACTTGCGCGTTTGATTTGCTGCTGATTAACCAAAAAGCAAATAATGCAAAAATTGTATATTTCATAATCTTATAGTTCATATTATTTTCCATGTGCAAATCCCTCATATATATTGTTTGCGGAGTTTAGAATCGCTTGTATTTTATTAGTCCAAAGACCACCTCTCATTTCATCTATTGATCTAAATCCTAAGTAACTCATTGCGCTTCTAAGTCCATTAACAAAATCATACACTATACTTTCAATTGTGTCAACTTTATTAAGTTCAATTAATGTAGAATCTCCTTCTACAAATAAGTTCTTTTTTGTTCCATCATATAATTCGTAATCTTCTACTACATCTTTGCTTGCCATACCTCTATATTTAGCGTATGTTTTTCCGTCTTTTTCTATGATATTTTCTTCGTCTATAACATCAAAAAGACCTGCAAAAATCCTACCACAGATTACGGCATCACATCCACTAGCAATAGCTTTTACAAGATCTTTTGGATATCTTATCCCTCCATCCGTTAAAACGCTTGGTCTATTAGATGGATCTGGTTTATCGTATTTGAATAAATCTACTTGTGATAACTCCCAATTTCTAACAGATTTCCAAGCGTAATAATTACCAGTGACGCTTGGGCATCCTATGCCAGTTTTCATTTGCGTCAAGCACATGCTTCCTGGCCCAATTAAGTGTCTGAATCCATCAGCTTTAAGATTTGCTAATCTGTAAACGCTTTCTTTTGTTAAGGTGTTTCCTACTATAATATCTTGAGAAAAATTAGAAGTTTTAAACCATCTTAAAAAATCTTCGACATTTTTACATAAACCATTAGCTGTATCAAGAAAATATATATCTGTATATGTAGAAGTTAGTCTAATTCTTTCTTCTGCATCTTTTAATCCTATTGCAGTAATACAAAAATTACTTTCATCTTTTATTATCTTTGATTTACTTCTTTGATCTTGTGGAGACATGAATCTATGAAGAACTCCTGCTGCACCTATTTGATTCATTTTAATGCATGATTTTACAGATGATACTGTATCCATAGGAGATAATATAATTGGAAGTTTTATCTTAAAATTTCTTGATATTTTTGTGGTAGTATCTATTTCTTTTCTTGAAGTTATGTCCGAAAAATTTGGTAATAATTGTATATCATCGTAACCTAAACCTTGTTTAAATTCCATAATCCTTATATTAAATTATATTTAAACTAGTGTCAATCATTTATTAAATTTAGTTAATTTTATTTTATAAAAATCAAATATATCGTGTGCATTTTGGTCAGGAACATACTCATCTATATATAAGACCTCTTTAATCCCATTAGATGCAATATTAGAAGCGCAATTAGAGCATGGTAATAAAGTACAAGCTAAAAGATAAGGGTTATCGTATCGAGTTATACATGATAAAGCGTTAGTTTCTGCATGTATTATGTATTTTCTCCTATAATCTCTATCATTCCAAAAGTTATTTTTTATTTTTTGTTTTGGTAGTAGCCCATTATATCCTATACTTAATAATCTTCCTTCTTTATTTAAAATCGCACATCCTACTTTTTTATACTTATCTTCTGACCTTAAAGAAGCATTGATGGCAAAATTGATTGCCATGTCTTTAAACGATACTCTTTTCATTTATAAATTATATATTAATTTTAAATTAAGTCAATTTTAACTTTACTTTTTTTAATAAACATGTATACTTGTAATTATGATAGGCATCACAGGTGTAGCTCGATCTGGTAAGGATACATTCTATAGTATTCTTGCTAAATATTTTGAAAATAAAGGCTTAAAAGCTGATAGGCTTGCTTTTGCTGATGATCTTAAAAAAGAATTAAATCCATTTACAATTGAAAAATTTAAGATTGATTTAACAAAATGTACAAATGAAGAAAAAGAAGTTATTAGACCTTTAATGGTTTCTTATGGTAAATGCAGAAGATCTCAAACAGAAGGCAAATACTGGACTTCATTATTAGATATGAAAATTAAAAATTTTAATAAACAAAATATTATACCTATAATTACAGATGTTCGATATATAGAATATAAGGAAGATGAATACTCTTGGTTGAAAAATAATAATGGTATTCTAATACATATATCTAGAAAACTAGATAATGGTAACCTTGTGCCACCAGCTAATATTGAAGAAAAAGCAAATGATAATAAGTTAAAAGCTGTTGCTGATTTTTCTGTTTGCTGGGAAACTTGTCAAGATACAAACTTCTTATACGAACTAATGGAAAAAAATTTAGAAAAAATATATGAATTATATACCAGACATAGATCTAATAAATAAAGTAAAAAAAGAATCAAATAGTGATGCATTAAAAGAACTAGAGAATCGTCATACTGGTATTTTTAATCAAATGGTTAAAAAATACTATAAACATTTAATTGATTTTGGGGCTAATCCAGATGATATTATTAATGATAAACTTTTTGTAATATATAAATCGGCTTTAAATTTTAATCCAGATAAGAATGTAAAATTTTCGACTTGGCTAGGTAATCAAGCTAGATATTATTGCTTGAACTGTATAAACAAACAAAACAATACTATTAGCATGGACAACGAGAATATAAATCATATTATAGAAAATAATCAAATAAAATATGAAAATAATTTAATTATAAATAAAGAAAACTCCGATTTAGTATTTTCAATTTTAGACAGAGTAAAAGACAAAAGAATATGTAAAGTATTTAAATTAAGATATTTTAATGGTAAGAAAGTAACTTCTTGGAGTAAAATAAGTAAAACTCTTAATATCAGCACTCAAACAGCAATCAACTTACATGATAAAGGTAAACTTTTATTGAAAAATAAGTTGACAAGTTTACAAAATAATGATATTATATAGTTTATGGAAAACAATAAAACACAAAATAAAAATACAGAGCTCGGTGCTCTTTGGAAAAAGAAAAGCAAATCTGGTATGTCATTTCTATCTGGATATGTCAAGGTTGATGATCTAGGTCTAGAGAAAGAAATTAAAGTAGTAGTATTTGCTAATAATAACAAGTCTAAGGATAACGCTCCAGATTATAGAATCTATGTCTCTAAACCTCTAGATTCAGGATCTACTCAATCAGAATCAGCTATTCAACAACCTAAAGCAGTAGCAAAAACTCCTGTTAAAGAAGTTAAGAAGCAAGTAGTCGAAGATTCTGACGAAGATATCCTATAATGGATTTTAGTTTAAATCTACCAATAAACCCTGTATCGTTTGGTCAAATTTCGACTATTCTTCTTAGAGAATTGTACTCTAAGAGTATAAATATTCCAATTTGTCCAATAGGTCAAAATGTTGATCTTTCAACACAAGACCTCGATCAGGGATTTATTGATTATTTAAGCAATAATATAAATTCTTTTTATTTAAAACATAATAGGAAGAATAACGTTTTTAAACTATGGCACATCAATGGTGCCATGGAAAGTATGTCAGAAAAACAAATACTACTATCATTCTATGAACTAGATAATCCTACTAATGCTGAATTAAATATTGTAAGCAATAATCATAAAGTTTTATTTACATCTCAATACACAGTTGATACTTTTAGTAAAGCTGGATGCAAAAATGTTAAATATGTGCCTTTATGCTTTGATAAATATAATTTTAAAACTTTAGATAAGCAATATTTTTCTGATAGAATAGTTTTTAATCTTTTGGGCAAACTAGAAAAAAGAAAAAATCATAAAAAAGTTATACAATCATGGGTTAAAAAATATGGCAATGATCGTAGGTATCATTTGCAATGTTCTATTTTTAATCCTTTTCTGAAACAAGAAGATCAAGAGCATTTAATAAGAAATGTTATTTTGGAAGGTAAAAATTATTTTAATATATCATTTTTAAATTTTATTCAAAAAAATGCTGAATATAATGATTTACTGAATAGTGCAGATATAGTTTTAGGAATGAGTGGCGGAGAAGGATGGGGTTTACCAGAGTTTCATTCTGTTGCGTTAGGTAAACACGGAGTAATAATGAATGAGCATGGATATAAAAGTTGGGCTAACAAAGATAATTCTACTTTAGTAAAGTCTAATGGTAAAATTGAAGCTTATGATGGAGTTTTCTTTCATAAGGGTCAGCAGTACAATCAAGGTAATATATTTGATTTTGATGAAAATGAATTCATTGATGCTTGTGATAAAACTATACAAAAAGTAGAATCAAATAAAGTTAATAAAAATGGTTTAAAACTACAAGACGACTTTTCTTCTGAAAAGTTTTGTGATAATATATTAAAAGAGCTATAATATATTATAATGCCAGTATATATCTATCAAAATCCTAAGACTAAACAGGTAAAAGAAATAATCCAAAGTATTCATGATAAGCATGAGTATTATGAAGATGGTATTTTATGGGATAGGGTTTTTACGTCTCCTCAAGTCAATACCCAAGAAAAATTGTCTGTAAATTCAAATGAAAAAGATTTCGCAAGAGTAACAAAAAATCAAAAAGGTACAGTAGGTGATCTTTGGGAGAGAAGTCAAGAATTATCTGAAAAAAGAAAAAAAGTTTACGGCAAAGATCCCATTAAGAAAAAATATTTCGATGATTGGTCTAAAAAAAGAAAAGGTAAAGTACACCCAAAAAGTCACTTAGATTAAATTGTTTACAACTTCTTGGTTTTTTCTTTCTATATACTTAAATATGATGTAATATAATATTCAAGCTTCTTGTAAACTATGAATATTAAAATCAAAAAAAGAAATGGAACATTTGAAAAATTTAACATAGAAAAGATAAATAAAGTAATTGCATGGGCTGTTAATGGTTTAAGTGAAGTAAGTCTTACTGATATCGAAATCAATGCTAAAATAAATATCCACGAAGGTATTACTTCAAAAGAGATACATAACCTTTTAATTGAAAGTGCTGCGAATTTAATTTCTATTAAAAAACCAAATTATCAATTTGTAGCTGGAAGATTGTTGAATTATCAATTAAGAAAAGATGTTTGGAAAGGTAAGCATGCTCCAAGGTTATTAGAATTTTTAAAAGAAAGTATTAAAAATAAGATTTATGATGATAGCATTTTCAATTCATATTCTGAGGATGAAATTAATAAGATTGGAGAATTCATTGATCATGAAAGAGATTACATCTTTACTTACGCTGGAATTAAACAGCTTTGTGATAAATATTTAATCAAAAATAGAACTACTGGAAAAATTTATGAAACTCCACAATTCGCTTATGTATTAATTGCAGCTTATGCGTTTGCCAAATATCCAGTTGAAACAAGACTTAATTATGTAAGAAGATTTTATGATGCTGTAAGTAAGCATAAGATCAATTTACCAACTCCAGTTATGGCAGGAGTTAGAACTTCTAGCAGAAATTATGCTAGTTGTTGTTTGATCGGTGTTGATGATACTAGAGAAAGTATTACAGCTAGTGCCACGGCTGTGAGTATGGCTACTGCTAATAGATGTGGAATTGGTATTGATGTAAGTAAAATAAGAGCAATTGGTTCTCCTATCAAAAATGGAGAAGTTGTTCATACTGGGTTAATTCCATTCTTAAAAATTTATGAGAGTAGCGTAAAAGCATGGCAACAAAATGGATTAAGAGGTGGAAGTGCAACTTGTAATATTCAATGGTGGCATTATGAAATTGAAGATGTCGTAGTGTTGAAGAATAATGCTGGAACAGACGATAATAGAGTTCGTAAACTTGACTATACAATTGGAATGAGTAAGCTATTTTATGATAGAGTATTAAAAGATGAAGATATCACTCTATTTAACAATTCAGAAGTTCCAGAGCTTTACGAAGCATGGGGAACTAAAGACTTTGATAAAGTATATAAAGAGTGTGAATCTAAAAAATTAAAGATTAAAAAGAAAATATCTGCTCGTAAATTGTTCTCTCTTATAATAAAAGAAAGAGTTGAAACTGGCCGTATCTATATATTAAATGTTGATCACGCGAATAATCATGGAGCTTGGTTAGATAAAGTTACTATGAGTAATCTTTGTACTGAAGTTATCCATCCAACTATTCCATTGAATGATTACAATGACAAGGATGGGGAAATTGGAATGTGTATTCTTTCGGCAGTAAATATGCTAGAAATAAAAAACTGGCAAGATCTTGAAAAGACTTGCGATCTTATCGTAAGATTTCTTGATGAAATCATTGAGCTTCAAGATTACTTTAATGTTGCTGCTGAAAATTTTGCTAAAAAACGTAGAAGCCTTGGTGTTGGAATTACTAATCTCGCAGCTTTTCTTGCTAAAAATGAATTAAAATATAGTTCTGATAAATCATTACTAGCTGTTGACGAATGGATGGAGCATTTTCAATATTATTTATTAAAAAGTAGTATTGAAATAGCTAAAGAAAAAGGCAAGTGCGAGAAGTTTGATAGAACTAAATACTCCAAAGGCATACTTCCTATTGATACTTACAAAGATAAAGTGGATGAGCTAGTTAAAAGAAAACTATCGCTTGATTGGGAGAAACTAAGAAAAGATATCAAAGAATTTGGATTAAGACATTCTACATTATCTTCTTGTATGCCATGCGAAAGCAGTTCTGTAATTCAATGCTCAACAAATGGAGTAGAGCCTATTCGTAGCCTTATAACATATAAAACTAGTAAAATGGGTAAACTTCCAGTTATGGTTCCAGGGATTGGAAAGTATGACGAAAATTATGAATTAGCATATGATTTAAAAGATAATAGCGGATTACTTAAAATTAATGCAGTAATTCAAAAATATATTGACATGGCTATATCAACTAATGTATACTACAATTATAGTCATTATGAAAATAATATTCTTCCAGACGCAAAAGTTATGAAAGAATTGATTTATGCTTATAGTTTAGGTTTGATTAGTTTGTATTACAATAACACAGATGACGGAGATAAAGAGCAATCATTAAATCAAAAAGAAGATAGAGATTGTTCTAGTGGAGCGTGTAAACTATAGTCCATGAAAACAGTATTAAATTTTAAAAACATAGATACCACTAAACAGCCATTGTTTCTTGGCGAAGACCTTAACCTTCAAAGATATGATAGATTTAAATATCCAATATTTTTTGAATTGTTTAAAAAGCAAAATGAAAATTTTTGGTGGCCTCACGAAATAGCACTAGGAAAAGATAGAAGTGATTATAAAAATTTAACTGATACAGAAAGATTTGTATTTGATAGTAATTTAAGATTCCAAACGCTTGGTGATAGCATGCTCTCTAGGAGTATTCACTCCTTAAAAGATTACGTTAGTAATCCAGAACTTGAAATTTGCATGAATACTTGGGCTCAATTTGAAGGCATTCATAGTTATTCTTACTCTTATCTTTTAAATAATGTATATCCAGATGCAACTAAATTTTTTGATAGTATTATGGAGGATAAAGAAATAACAAGCCGCGCTGAATTAATTAGAAATAACTTTGATAAAATTCTTGGTGATGATGAAAAGAAAGATCCTAAACAAAAGATTTTTGACGCTATTCTTTCTATTAATGTAATGGAAGGTCTTGTATTTTATGTTTCTTTTGCTTGTTCTTTTTATTTTGGATATCGTGGTAAGATGGAAGGCAATTCTAAAATTATTAAATTCATTCAAAGAGATGAAGCATTGCATTTCGCCACCTCTCAAAATTTGTTAAAGATACTTCGTGAGGAAGATAAAGAAGGTTTTACATCTATTGTAAAAAAAAATGAAGATAAGATTTATGCTTTTTATGAACAAGCCGCAAAGAACGAAAGTGAATGGTCTAAGTATCTCTTTAGTAAAGGGAGCTTACTTGGATTAAATGCTGAGGTTCTAGACGGTTACTCTAAGTGGCTTTGCGATAGTCGATTAAGGAGCTTGGGCTATAAGAAGATATTTAATCAAAAAGATAACCCTATCGCTGGATGGCATGATAGTTATTTAGATAGTAGTAAAGTGCAAGTCGCACCACAAGAAACAGAGATATCCAGCTATAAAGTTGGCGCAAGGAAAACTGATATCTCTGATGATGATTTTGGTGATTTAAGACTATGATAGATTCTGAAATTTTATTTTTTTTTACTAAAACATCTTTAATCAAAGAAAAAAAAATTATAATATATGGATTAATAAATCCATATGTTAATTTAATAATCAAAAGATTAAAAATTAACACTGATAAAAAATATAGTTTTTTTGTTAAAGATTGTCAATTCTACGTCATAATAGAAGATGAAATTGAAAATTTTAAATATAATATATCGAACATTAATTTTATCTTAAGTAACGATCAGGTTATTCATTTTAAAAATTTAGAATTAGAATTTCCATTTGAAAAATGTCAATTAAATTTAAATAAAAATACATCAGCAATTATAAGTACTATGTGTAAAGATTATTCACATAGACTTGAAGAATGGATAGAATATAATATAAAATTAGGTTTTTCTGGAATTGTTATTTTTAATAATAATGAAAATGATCAAAATGGCTTACACGAAAGCTTAGACTATACTATTAGCAATAAAACTACTCAAGAAATATGCAATAAATTTAAAGAAAAAGTTATTTTAATAGATTTCCCTTATAAAAATATTATGACTGATAAAGGATCCCTCGGCCATTGGAATATTTTACAAAGATTAACACTTACTATTGGAGTAAATGCATTTAAAAATAAATGTAAATATATTGCATTAATTGATGCAGATGAATTTATATTTTTACCTAGTAAAACCCATATAGAAAATTTTTTAAATTTTAATAATTCTACAATACTTTCAAAAAGCCATTTAATTACAAATAGGAATAACAATGATATTATAAATAATAATGTTTTGAAATTAGCTAAATATTTTGTTAGACTTCAAGACACACATGGCAAAGTAATTTTAAATACAAATACGATAGAAGACAATGAGTTCATGCTTACTTCGCATGAACATAAAAGTCAAATAATTTTAGAAAATGATATTTTTCATTATCATGTGTGGTTAAATGAAAGATGTATCTATAATGAGAATATGAAAGAAGTAGGTAGCGAACAATTTCCTTGCACAAGCGAATCAGATATTTTCCGCCTCCAGAATAAGAACCTACCGAGACGACCTCCCTTTACTTGTAAAGTATAATTTACTATATAATTTTAATTAAAAAGTGTAATTATCTATGTGAATTTAGATATTTCATTATTATTTAATTTAGTCTTGGGAGCACTTTCTTTTTTAGGAGGATGGTTGTTTACTAGGGTATTCTCTCTTTTCGATAAGCAAGAGAACTTAATGAAAGAGATCAATGATAAAACATTTAGCGATTTCATAACTTTAAGAAAAGAAATGGAATTAGAAGGAAGAAAGCATCAACAAGAAATAGCCGATTTAGCTTTAAAAATTAGCACAACATATGTTACAAAAGAGTCTTTCGATGATTATTTTGATAGAATTGAATCTAAATTAGATCGTAATTTTGATATAATACAACAGCATTTAATAAATAAAAAATAATGAATAGAGCTTTAATATTTGGGCCTTTTGGAGTAAGAGATAGAGCTTGTACATTTGGAGACGTTCAAGCAGCACAAGTAGTAGCTTCTTGGCTTACTGAAAAAAATATAGAATATGATATCGTTAATGAAGTGAGTTGTTCTAAAAAAAGTATAAAATTTAATGAAATTAATCCAAAAATATACAATATATTATTTTATGTATGTGGGCCATTTGGTACTAGCTCTTTTCGCCCATTAGATATTATTAATGACTTTTCGCATTGTAAAAAAATTGCTATAAACACTACGATTTCTAGAGACGACATTAGTACTTATAATGGTTATGTGGATTATATCGTAGCAAGAGATTCAACTACTATAAAAAATCCAGATTTAGTTTTTAACATAAAAAATAAAAAAGTTCCCGTCATAGGTGTTTTACTAGTTCATCTAAATGGTCGCTGCTCGGGAGGTATAAGATATCATGAAAACATTAAAAAAGAAGTATGGAATTTTTTTGATAAAGAAAAATTTGCAAGAATAGACATAGACACAACTATAACAACAGAAAAAAATAAAAACAGAACAAGAGTTTATTCTTCTGATATCTTAGAATCACTTATATGTAAATGTGATGCAATAATAAGCACTAGATTACATGGAATCGTTTATTCATTGAAAAATAAAATTCCAGTATTAGCAATCGATCCTATTGGTGGTGGACATAAAGTTAGAAGACAAACTGAATCAATAAATTGGCCAGCTTTATTGATCGGAGAAAATGCTACAGCAGAAAATATATCTTTAGAAATAAAAAAAATTCTAGAAGGCAAGTATACAGAAAATATTGAATCGAGTCTAATTATAGCGAAAACAAAATCTCAAGAAATTAAGAATCAATTATATTCTATATTAGATAAGTGATATCTAGTGTCCTTCTCTGAATTATTTAACTTTTCTTTAATATCCAAAAGGGCTTTACCTCTAGATTATTATAGTCTGAGGTTGAGTATTATCAATCCAACTTTTCTTTTAACTCCAAATTTGTTGCGATCTCAGCAACAAAGGGCCATCGCACTTACGGATCAGAGGTAGCTTCGATCACTACATTCTGCGATGCCTATAGCTACATTTCCTTCTTTAGCCATGTTATGTACAAATGAAGGTTTTAATAGTTGTCAGCCCTTGGGACATTGCTATCTCAGGGATTGATAATTGATTTTTTGGTATCAATAAACTGTCCTAATAGGGGACTATGTGATCTTATAATACTCTTTATTTTGTTTTTTGTCAAATAATTCTTGTAACAAATTTTTTAAAACTTTTAAATAAAATACGTTCCAATTATCTCCAGATTCAATTGGCTTTTTATTAATTGAATCTTCCAATATATTCTTTTCAATAATTTGATCTAATAGGTTTAATATTTTATCTTGTAGTACCATATTTAATCTTAATAAAAATATTGCCAAAATTCAAATAAAATGTATAATATAGTATAGTTCATTCTCATTGGGCCCGTACTGGTTTCGATTTTAAAGAAATAAATTGAAATGCAAGTGGAGGTTGAATCGAGGACTCCTTAAAAAGTTTCAATTATATTAACTGCCAAAACAGCAAAATATAAAGGTCATATTTCTGCAAGAGTTTCTCTTGTAGAAGAGACCGCTTCTGTAGCTTAAGTTACAGCGTGATATCCACGACACATCTACTGGAATATTGCGTAATTAGATGTTTGCTATTTAATAGTTTTTCTATTCTTTAGATAGCAATACTCAAGATAGAATACGCTGAATATGTTTGTTTATTTATCTATATGAAGCTAAATATTAAAATGAACTAAACTTGTAGTATTTTAATTTAGATTTTTAAAAGACAGAGGTTCAACTCCTCTCGGGTCCAAGATATAATACAAAGATTAATAATTTATAATATCATTTTTTATATTTAATGTGTAATAGTATTTACTATGGCTAATATTAAATCAAATGATCCTGGAGAAAAAAGAATATCTTTAGTTTATGATCCAACTACAGATTCTTACAAAGCTCAAGAAGCTATCTCCGTAGACGACTTAACCTCAAAAGGATCAAATATATCTAATTTCACACCAAATACAACAAATGGTATAGCTTTACAAGCAAACGCTGATCGAGAAGAACTTTTTATTCAAAATTTAGGAACAAACAATCTTTTCGTTAAATATGGAGAAAATGCTTCGAGTAATAGTTTTAATTTTATTCTAATAAGTGGATCAGCCAATTTTGCTGCAGACGGTGGTATTTTAAGTGATCTTAATTATACTGGAGCCGTTAGCGTTCTTGGCGCAAACGAATCAACTCCCAATTTTATTTCTTGGGAAAGAAGTTAATTTTATATTAATTTAAAATACATTTAAAATAATTTAAATGTGTAATATTTAATATGATTGTTAAAAATAGAAATTCTATAGTACTAGGCAAAAGCCAACGTAACAATCAAGGCAGAAATATTGTAACTAATCCTAAAAGAAAAATTAATAGTACTCCAACTCCACCGCCCCCAACTCCAGAAGATAGTAATACAGCATGTTTAAATTTAGCGCCTGGATTATATAAGAAAAAATATGAAGGTTATTTTGATGATGTTAATGAATTTTTTGATACTAAATTAGTCAGCGCAATTAGTATAGGAGATATAGGTAAATCATATCAAATATTAGATATTGGAACTACAACTCAACAAGATTGGTATAACTGGGGATTCGTAGAATCACCTCAATACAGTACACCAGAAGCTTTAGGTTTACCGTTTCCATCAATAGGCAAAGGTGTTAGTTATTTCGGTGGAGGTCCAATTGAAAATGCAGGAACTGCAAACTTAGGACCAGTCTTAGTTTCTGAATCAGTTAGTTCTCAAATTGATGATTCTTATTCTCAAGCTCAAGGACAAAACAATAAAAGTCTTATTATAAAAGGTTATTTTAAACCTACAGTAAATGGCGTATATAAATTTAGATTGTATTCAGATGATGCTAGTTACTTATGGGTAGGAAATAATGCTCTTGATGGAAATAGAACAATTTCTAATTCTGTAGTATCATTACCTGGAATTCATGGACCTTATCACACAGATCCACCTGGCACATTCACAATGGTTGCAAATTCTTATTATCCATTAACAGTAGAATTTGGTAACGGACCAGCAGGTGAAGGAGTTTTAATCTTTGATTATATGCCCCCAGGATCAAATACTTGGACTTCAGATTTAGCTGGCAAATTATTTTATGATGTTGATAGCAAAGGCCATAGAGTATGTGCTCCTCCTTCTGCGTACTTTGGTAGAGTATTATCTCTTGATGCAGTTTCTTACAATGAGAATCCAAATCAAATATCATTTGATGGCGCAGGAGTATCAACAGTAGATGGAGTTTATGTTTATACACAAACTGGGGCACCAATTTCTGGAAGCATGTTTCATAATACTGGATTTTATGGACCAGTAGTATCTGGTAAAAATAATTTTGTTGAGTTTGATGTTCAGTATGGAAAAACTGGATATTTTGTTGGAGATTGGATAGAAAATGATTGGACTTATTTTAATACTGGAAATATTCCTTTTGTTAATAGAGTAGAAATACAAGGGGCTATAGATGATATATATACTAGAACAAATTCTGGAGATAATACATTTAATAGTCTTTCGCAAAATGGAAGGCGCATAACAAAAAATCAAAATAGCGGATGGGATTTACAAGATGATGATAATATTACTAGATATACTAATGATGATGTTAATTTAGATCCAAATGGTTGGTATTATGATTTTGTTAGCTCAATAATAATTAGCAACGCAGGAACAGCAACTAGTAATGGAACATACACTAGATCAGCTGGTGGAGATACAACATTTACTGGGCCAAATGGAAATTATATATCCAAAGACGGAGCAATCGAATTTTCATTGTGGGATAGTCAAGTATATAATCCAGACAATGAAGAAAATGGTGGGATTACATATCTTACTGAAAATTTTTCAAGCTGGTACGTTGTAGGAAACTGTTTAGGAGAAAGTCCAGACCCAGTAGGGTTAACTTCTACAACAAGAGTTTATCCTAGAAACAAAACAGATGGATTATTAGGAATTCAATATAGCGGTTATTTTGATAGTGACCCAACATGGTTTAATACAGCTTCTGTAAAACCAATAATAAATGAATTATTTTTAAATCATCCAACTAGCGATATGGTAGGGCCATATATAAAAGTTGGAGATCAAAATAATCAAGGTACATCCTATTTCCAAGGTACCCAAGGAAATGATGGATGGGCAATTTATTATCATTCTGCATTTTCAACATCAGAATCTTATTGGTACTTGCAAGCAAATATTGGCCCGATTCATAGTAAATCAAATGATTTAATAACATGGACAATGACTCCAGAAGCAATAGAAGAATATGGCGATGAAGGAGCCCCAACAACTACTATAACACAAACTCAAAATTTTGAAAATAGCACAAATTTTGGAACTACTCGTGCTCTTTCAAATGATACTTCATGGCAATGGGTTGGATACTTTAGAGCAAATGATACTTCAAATCATAATTTTTATATAAATGCCGATGAAGATGCTTATTTCTGGATAGGAAATAAAGCTCTTAATGGATATACTACTGGAAATGCAGATATGTATTCAATTGCATACAATTCAACAAATATTATAAATTTACCTTTAACTTCTGGAACTTATTATCCAGTTAGATTACAATGGGGTCATCCAGCGAATCCAACTACTGCTGGTTTAAGTTTAAGTTATCGTAATGGAGCACAAGGCGATACTTATGATTTTAGTGGATTATTTTTTAATTCTACTGGAGATGGAATTGCAACAAATTCAAATGATTATGTTTACGATTTCACATTAGGAGAGTGGCAATCAACAAACACAGGATATAACCCTGCGCCAAATGCAGTTTATTCTCATGTTTGGCTAGATTCAATTTCTGGTTTCAATAATAGTGGAGTAATTTATACTGGTAATAAACACGTTACTTTAGTTAATAATCCAACTTATAGCTCTGATTATAGTGGAATATATTCTTTTAATGGAGTAGATCAATATGCAATGACTCAAGAAGTTCCTCAATCAACTGATGGATCAATTTCTTATTTTATATGGTTTAAACCAACTGGCGCTGGAGTAGTTGTTGACGAATTAGGTCAACCTGGATTATTTGGAGGATGGCATGATAGTCAACTAGAAGTAACGCAAGATGGCAAAGTTAATTTTGGAATATGGGGAGACTATAGAACAAATTCAACATTCAAAATTCAATCTACTGGATCAATAAATTTTGATAGATGGTATCATCTTGGATTAACTTATTTTTCTGGAGTTTTGAGTGCTTATATAAATGGAGAAAAAATTGCTGACAGTAATTGCCAAAGAATGAATGGTCCAACTAATTTATATTATGCAATATGTGGAGGTGATAGTACCAACATGGGAGAGGGTGGTTTTGGCAAAGGATCTGTTGGTAGTTTCCAAGTTTACAATACAGGTTTAACAGAAATTCAAGTAGCTAATTTATATAGCGGCGAAAAAGATAGATTTCCTAATATAGATAACATGTTCTTTCCTAGCCTTTGGTTAGATGCAAGTACTGGAATAAATAAATTTAGTTATAATTATATTTCACAAATAGTACTTAGCGGAAATCCAAGTGTTACTGGCACATATAATGCATCAAGTATTCCAACTTATAATTTTGAAGATAACAGATTAAATGATTATAGCCTTGGAAATATAAGTTATAGTATCAATGGTGATGGTGATTATGATTATAGAATAATAACAGAAAACGTAGGGGGCACGGACATAGGATATCAATCCTTCGATGGAATAAATTGGAGCACATATAATTCTTACATTTCACAATTTATTATTAATGGATTTACTGGGATATATACAGACGCAAATGGAACCTATAATAGGGATATTTATAATTTAAGCGATTTTATCTTTAGTAAAGGTCAGTATCGTATTGAAGGAAATACTCTTTCTCGTATCAGTAACGACGGCTACTGGTCTCTTCCTATTGCGACAACAAATAATTATGTATCTTGGGATCCAGCATCTTATCCACTCTCAATAACTATAAGTGGGCCAGAAACGGCTGGAAATGGAACGTATACAAGACTAGAGTCTCTAGAACCTGCAGGTTTCGGTATAAGCTTCCAGTATCCAACTATAGATAAATATATTGGTCAAGAAGAGCAAAATTCCCCATGGTATGTGAAAGAGACTCGAAAAAAATTAATCACTGTGAATGGTGAGCAGATTTGGAATAATGAGTACGAATTTTTTACCTATTATACCCTAAATGGAAGTAATATTTCTCCAAATCCTAGTGATAGTGTTTCAGTTTCACCATTTTTAAGGTCAATTGGATCACCAACTTCTACTGCAGTGTCTATTCCATCTGGCTCTATTATCGGAAACGCAACAACGGAAACCGTAAATACAAACCATGTAAATTCTTGGGAAGATCAAAGCGAGAACGCTAGAAACGCCTCATTATCATCTTACATACCATCATCTTATGTAACAATTGGTGGAAAGTCATTTGTAAATTTTCCTGCAAATACAAATCTAACTTGTCCAACAATATGGTATGAAAGTCAATTTATTGGGACAATTTTTTGTGTTGCTAGATTTACTGAAAATATCGTTAATTCATTCTTGGTTTATCATGAAAGTGAGTTTAAATTTCTTAGAGATACCTCAAATACTTTAAATTTAACGTTTGATGGGAATTCCGTTTTGACTTCAAGCAATACATTAAATGCCAATACAAATTATATACTTGAAACAACATTTAATGCAGATACAGCACGTTTATATTATAATGGGATTCCTGTTGGAACTGCTTCTCTTGGCAGTGCAAATGGTGGATATAATCTATTTATTGGTGGAGGAGATGGATCTTCAAATATAGCAGAAGTAATTATTTACAATCGAGTCTTAGATACATCAGAAAGACAAGAAGTAGAAAGTTATCTATCTAATAAATATTCTATTACACCTACACCCCCTGGGATTCCTTACGCAAGCACAGCATCAATAACAAGCGACTACCTTGGATTTACACTTACAAAAGAAAATGATAATGGAGATGGAAATCTTTTATATTCATTTGATGAATCTCAAACCACACCACCAAGACCAGCAAACTACTATGGATACAGTGTGTGGGATTATGATACTGGAACTGGAAGCAGAGCAATTCTGTTCTTCAACACATCCGCAACAACCTATGTCTCTAATCAGCCAAACGCGGCCCCTAATGTAACACTATCTCCGAATACTTGGTATCTAATAAAATTCTCCGCTGGCAATTATGACGAAGGAAGCATCCCTCCAATTCCTGATGAATTTTCTGTAAATACTTCAAGTAGCCAATCTGCAGATTACATCCCTACCACTGGTTGGTCTCCATCCATCACCATCACCGCCGCATAAAAATAGTGTAACTATATTAAATAATATGGAAATCGATTTTTCAAAAGATATATTAGCAGCCAAAAAAGGCAAAGCCCCACTTAATAAACCATTTCGTCTTCCTTCTGGAAGCAAAAAGAAATTTGGCGTTTATGTTAAAAATGATAAAGGTAATATTGTAAAAGTTACTTTCGGCGATCCAAATATGTCTATTAAAAGAGATAATCCAGAAAGAAGAAAAGCATACAGAGCCAGACATGGTTGCGATAATCCTGGTCCAAAATATAAAGCTAACTACTGGTCTTGTAAAATGTGGAGTGCCAAGCCAGTTAGCAAAATTACAAGTTCATGTGGAAAACCAAATTGTGGATCAGTTAATGAAGAAGAAATTACTTTAGAAGCAGATGTTCAAGCCAAGAATAAAGGTCTCTGGTATAATATTCAACAAAAGAAAAAAAGAATGGGCAAAAATTATCGTCCAGCAAAACCAGGATCGAAAGATCGGCCAACGCAAGAAGCATTAAAAAAAGCCCAAGCAGCAGATTATCTAAACGAAGAATACGAATGGGATGGCGAAATAGAATTTGATCAAGTTGAACTTCTTAAAATTGACGCTTCCCTATCTCAAGCACAAGAAATTGAAGACTTAGAAGATTACAAAGAAGATTTTTATGAAATGATAGTTGGTTCAATTAATTCTATTTATCAACATTCAAAAAATGTGATGGATAAAATTAATGATCCAATGGTCAAAGAAAATCTTACAGAACCATTTTTACAACAAATGGCTGCTCTTGCTGAAGATTATATGATTACAATTCATAACTATGTAATGTTCAAAAAAGGACAAGAAACTGAAGCCAAACAAGCTGAAGGTGAAAAAAATATTAAATAAACTTTGGAACTGGAAATCGAAAACAGTATTAGTTGGGTTAGCAATTGTCATATCTTGGATCTTTTGGTTAAAAATTGGTTTTGAATTAAAAAAACATTATTCAATAACAAATCTTCCTAATTCTTGTTTTGTTGACTCAATGATATATGCTTCTAGATGCAATCTTCTTTTAGAAACATCTGGAGAAGTTTGGAATAGTGTTTATGGTTTTACATTTTACTATAAAGACGATGTACAAAATATGCTTGGTCATGCAATTTGCATTTTTGAATATAATAACAATTTATGGATGTATGACCCTAATTGGGGCACATCACCAATATGCAAAATAGGAAAGAAAAAAGAATATAGAGAAAAAATAAGATTGTATATTAATCAATATTATCCTATAATAGTAGTAGAGGATTTCATGCTAAATGATTGGACATACGTTCAAAAAACAAAGAAAAATAAAATGAACAAAATCTATAAAGAGGTGTCTATACATTTAGATGAAAACAAGAAGGAGTAAACTAATATCATGAAAATAAACCTACTAAAAAGGTTACTAAAAAGCACAGCCGCAAAATTAATTGCGGCTTTTTTAATGTCTGGAGCTGTCCAAGAATCTCAAGCAGTAGTATTCTTGTGGAATAATACTGGAACAAATTGGACATCACCAACTAGCTGGACAAATGGAATACAACCTTCATCAACTAGTTCTAGTACTACCACAGATGAAATTCAGTTTGGTAATTATGGAGTAAGCAACAATACAGTCATACTTACTTCTACTAGAGCTGCACAGAGCATGACGTTTTTAACAAATGCAAATGCATACAACATTAATAGCTTCAATGGTACGCAAACTCTATCTGTTAGCAGAGGCATTAGTAATAATTCTACTGCTATTCAGACATTTAATATATTAGTAGAAAATGCTAACGCCAGCAATACTTGGTTTCAAACAGCAGGTGGTGGATTGGTGTTTAATAATATAGCTTCACTTACGACCGCTTCTTCAAGTACATCTAGAACTCTTACTCTTGCAGGAGATGGTTCATTCACATTCAACAATGAACTCAGACAAGGACCTCTATCAACTGCTGGTAAAGTTATATACACAGGTAACGGTAGCGTCACATTCAATGGTAACAATACACTGGGTGGAGGATTTGATATGACAGGAGGTGGCACTGTGATTGTTAATGGTGCTACTGGAATGGGTACTGGTGCAATAACACTTGGAGGAGCAAGTGGTACAACTAATATGCCCAAGCTTATAGTTAATACGGCTAACGGTTTATCTGCTTCTAATAGTTTGAAAGGTTCTACTAGTTTATCTACTATGGGAACATTGGATCTAGCAGGATCTAATTCTGCTGCTGTTACTACTTATGTTATGAATCAATATCAAGGTAATAATATGAACTTTACCAATCATGGAGGATACAAGACATTACTGCAGTTTACTAATAGTGCCAATACGCTCACTGTATCTTCAGGTTCTAGTGGTGGCAGAAGACTTTTTAACAACAGTACTAATTTAACTGTGCAGTTTGATGGTTCATTGGACATTGGAGGAACAGTTGCAGATACAAGTGTTGTAGGTGGTGTAGGTGACTTTATATTTAAAGGTTCTCTACTCAATACTGGAGGAGCTATTAGAGGCTTAACTAAGTCAGGAACTGGAACAGCAATTTTTCAAGCAGTCAATTCTTACAATGGTGATACTACTATACAAGATGGTACATTTATAGTTGATACTGCTGGTTCTATTGCTTCTAGTGCTGCTATAATATCAGGTGGTACCTTAAGAGTTAAAGGTTCAGCTGGTAGTATAACTGCTAACGCAGGAAACTTAATAGTTGATAGCACTGGGACTATTGGTAATTTCTCTATCGGTGTCACCACTACGGTATCAGTAGATGGTACAACTGGTACAATAACACAAGGCGGTGGCACCTTGGACTTGAGAGGGACTGGTAGTACATTCTCCATGTCTGCAGGAACTGCTACAGTGTATAATGGAGCGTTTCTTGGCAACTCTACCCTCACAGGAGGAAGCTTGCTCAATAGCGGTACAATAGGCGAAACAACCATTGCCACAGGCAGTACTTTTGATGTAAAGACAGGTGGTACATCTTCTAAAGCTACTGTAAATGGTGGTACTTTGTTGGTATCAGGATCAGTCGCACAGACTGTTGTTAATTCTGGTACAGCCACAGTAAATTCTGGTGGCAATTCTGGTATCACAACTGTTAATGGCAGCACATTGGATGTATATGGAAGAACTGGTATATCAACAGTAAATACTGGTGGTACACTCAATGTAAAATCAGGCGGTAGTCTCTTAGGTACTAGTACTGTTGGTGGTGGTACTTTATTAGTAGAAGGAACAGCTGGAACTGTTATACTTAATTCTGGCACAGCAACAGTTAATACTGGTGGCGTTATTGGTAGTACTACTATCAATGGAAGCTTGCTATCAGTAAATGGAAGTGCAGGAGATATTTTGGTAAATACAGGAGGTACATTAGGTGGCTCTGGTAGTGTGCAGGGTTTAACTCTAAATGGTGGTACTGTGGCCCCTGGCAATAGTCCTGGTCTGCTAACTGCTTATGAGTTAAATGGAAGTAACGGAACATTCCAATTCCAATTAGCTGCACCAACTACCAGAGGTGCTACCTACGATGCAATTAATGTAACTAGCTTGTTAACATTAGGAACTAATACAGCATTCACATTCGAAACGCTAGACAATTATACATATGAAGATGGAAACACATATGATTTATTTGATTGGGGTTCAGCTGATATGAGTACATTTGATGTAGCAGTATTAGAAGCTGCTCTTCCTAATTTGAACACTCCTAGCACAGATCTTAAGTGGAATGTTAGTAACTTTACTACAGATGGCACAATTGGTGTTATACCTGAACCTTCTACAAGTTCACTCATGATGTTTGGTATTGCTAGCTTGATTACAATCAAAGCTATAAGGAGAAAAAAATGCCAACACAAAACTCATTCTTAGAGCATTTAAGATTATTAAAACTCTCACGTTTTGGTTTTACATTAGTTGAAATGTTAGTTGTAATTGGTATAATTGGATTATTAGCGAGTTTGATATTTCCTGCGTATTCAGCCGTTAAACGTAAATCATCTCAAGCTGTTTGTGCATCAAATATGAAACAAGTAGGTATGGCAATTAATTTATTTGCTAATGATAATGATGGTTGGCTTCCTCCTGGCCCAGATGGTCAAACAATAAATACTTTTATTCGAGATTCTAGATATGGAGGCGATACTGCAAATGTCGTTGATAAATCTAATCTTGAATATTATATTACAAATTATATAACTGTTCGATCTATAGGTGGTAAGAAAAGAAAAGGTAATCCAGTATTTACTTGTCCAGCGCATGACGAGAAGCATTCGATAATATGGAAAAGAGGGTCTTGCTTTGGTGGGGCTGGAGGAGCATATGGTATACAAAATTCAGAAAAATTAATTGGAGTAGATACAAATGATTATTTTTTAGTTGATTTTACAAAAGCTTTTACAAATCATTCTTCTGCATCATTAAATGAAACAGTAAAAAATCCACATGGTCAATTTAGGAATTTATTAAGAACAGACGGTAGTGTAATATTAGAATCTGATACAAAAGTTAGATAGAATAAAACAATGGACAACAACATGAGAAACTTATTATTAAGTAATTACGAAAAGAGTCTCCCATCCAAAAGGGACACAGAAGACTTTATAAGTAATTTTCATCAATATAGAACTAAAAAGAAAGCTCAAGAAAAAACATATTATGGACTAGCTTTTGCTTGCATTTTAATATTAACTATGATAGGATCAATTGTAGCAAAACAAAATAAAAATAATTTAGATATTCAAACTGCAGCTGGAGTAGAGAAATGCAACACGCAAGTCATGGGAAAATAGTAGTATTTCAAGGAGATGTAACAGAAGTATCTAATTGGATAACTAAACAAATTGGAGAACATCAAACAGTATCATTAAAAGAACATTTTCAAGACGATATTTTTGGAGTATATAAAAATGGACAGGATTATTATGAATATTATTATCAATGCTTGGGACATGGAAATTATTCAATTTTTATAATAAAATGAAATCTAATGAATCCTAACTTCACCTGTCTAATAGATTATGAGAATATTAATTTATCTACCTATCTTAGCATTATTAACTCATAGTGCTTCTGCATCATTTGTATCATATTTAAAAAATAATGTATATACAGTTCAAAATACAAATAAAATAACAGCAGTTTTAAATGATAAAATAGAATCAGATACTCAAGTTGGCACTGGCGAGCAGAGCATGTGCGAATTATCATTAGATGATAAATCAATAACGCGTATCGGTGCAAATGCTTTATTTTCATTTGTTAAACAAGAGAGATTAGTTAAATGCGATAAAGGGACATTTCTTGTTTCAAAAGATCCAGAAACAGAGACGATAACTGTAACAACAGGAAGCGTTACAGCTGCGATTAGCGGTAGCACTGTAATGCTTGATGTAAAAGATGATGCCACGCATATTGCAGTCGCTGAAACAACCAAAGGGGTTATTGTAACAGATAAAAATGGTAAATCAATGACATTACAATCTGGCGAAGGAATTTCTGCAACACCAAATGGAATGACATCTTCAAGTCCAAAGAGTGTTGATGTAAAAGACTTAACATCTTCATCACCTTTATTTAATGAAAAAGGATTGCCACCACTTGCTAATGAAGCTTTAATTAAAGGTGTTACTAGCGCACAAGAAACTGCAAAAGCCCAAGGCATATCTTTTGCTAGTGAAATAAATGATGTAGTATCTGGTAGAATTGATAGCGCAACTGCTTTAGGTAAAGTTGATGGAGGTGATATTCCTGATATTGATACTGCTGCTGGTTCTGAAGTATCAACTAGTCCTGCACCAGTAGGTAGTGGAGCAGGAGCAGTATCTAACTCACAACAGTTTAATCCTTTAATGAACCCTAATCTTGTACCACCAGTAACTTCAAATCCAAATCCTAGAGAAGCCACGCCAATTTAATCTGGTGTAAGCTTTATGTATGGTAATTAAAATTAAGAATTGGTGGACTAATTTAAAAACTTATGATAAGTTCTTTTTTATCTCATTTGTGCCAGCGATGCTTTTTACGTTTTGGGGGCTAAGTGACCTTTATATTAATTATTTTGATTTATTAAGTAGAGAAGACCACCTTCAATTCTTTCTTAGGTTTGCTTTTCCAATATCAATAGCTACCTTAATAACAGTTTTAGAACGCAATAAAAGACAAAAACTAATAGAAGACATTAAAGATTACTTAGACGAATAATTATTTTAGTCTTTCAATAAGATAAAATATATAAACAAAAACAGCAATACAGATTAATATAGTCGTAATAGTCATACAAAATCATTACACCAAGCGCAAAATACATAAATAAATAGCATTAATTTAAGTGTAATAATAGTATTATGCCAATACCTCAACCGCACAAAAATGAAAAACAACACGATTATATGAATAGATGTATGCATAAGGTTAATAAAGATAATCCAAAAATGGAAAATAAGCAACAAGTTGCAATTTGCTTAAATACTTATAGCAATCCCAAAAAGAAAAGCAAAGCAAACGAAATTGAAGTAGATTTTACAGAAGATATTAAAAATATGAATAAAATTAAAGAACCAACAAATACAGCTGTGACTGCACCAGCTCCAGAAATTAAAGCTCAAGATATATCTGATCTCCAAGATAACAAAAATACTGAATCTTTAGATGGGGAAAAAATTCAAACTACTTTTCTTCAAATGCAACACCAATATAAAATCTTACATTGGCAAACAACCTCATTTTCACAACATAAATCATTTGACGAAATAGTAAGTAGCCTAGTAGAAAATACCGATGAATTTATTGAAACTTATATGGGCAAATATGGCAGAGTGATTGCTGTCAATACATTTAATATTACTTTAGCTAATTATAAAGATACAGATTTAATAGCTCTTACAGATAAATATATTCAATTTTTAATTAGCTTATCTAATATGCTCGACCCCTCAAAAGACTCAGATCTATTAAATATTAGAGATGAAATTCTTAGTTCATTAAATCAATTAAAATATCTTTTAACATTAGCGTAAATTCATAATTAATTTAATTTTGTAATAATATATAGTATTCCTGTATCATATATTATGAAGCAAAAGCTGCCATTTTACGCAATATATTCTAAAAACGACAAATTTTTGCATGGGGTTTTCCCTAAAACAAAAGAAGGATTCCAATTAGCTAAAAAATATATAAAAACCAACCTTTCTAAAAGCAAAAAATCATCTTTTTTTATTAAATAATATCTTGAATATGGTCTTATTAAATACCCATAATATATTCCCAGCAGATCAAGTTGGAGGAATAGAAAAAAGAATAGAAGCTTTTATCAAATACTGCAAGAGTAATAATATAAAATTACAAATTATATCATGTAAAAAATTAAATCTTGAAAATTATATATACGTAAATGCTGAATCTGAATCAGAATTTATATTCTACTCAATGAATTTAATAAATCCAAACGATAAAGTAATAACCTATAATTTATCCACAGATTCGTTAAAAATCTTAGATAAAAAAAATATAAAAACAATAAACGCAAACTGCTCTGGTTTAGCAAAAAATCAAAGGCCATCAAGCCAAGTCTATTCTTCAGAAAATATAAAGTCTAGATTTTTATCATTTAATCAAATGAAATCTTATGAAAATTATTATAATAAGGAATATTCTTGCGTTATACCTCATGGACTATCTGATGAAGATTATTATTTTGATGAAAAAGAACAAGGCAAAAAATATTTCTTATGGTGCGCAAGCCTTGGCTGGGGACTACAATCAAAAGGTTTAGATTTATTTATTAATTTAGCGAAATTAAATCCAGAAGATAAATTCGTTGCTTATGGTGCGCCATGGAATAGTGATCAGTTAGAAGATTTTCTAAGAAATTTATATTTACCAAATTTTTCTTTTCATTTAACTTTAAAAGATGAAGACAAAAATAAAGTTTTTTCAAACGCAATTGCGCTTTGTCAATTTACAAGGCTCATAGAGTCATGTAATATAATTACCTTAGAATCTTACAGTAGAGGTGCACCAGTTATATCTTTAGACGAAGATCAAGGTGGAGTAACAAATAATTCTAAGTTTTTTGATTTAACGATGTCTACATTTGAAGACTTTGAAAGATTAAAAAATAAAGCATTAAAAATAGATAGAAAACAAATATTCGATTATGCAAAAGATAAATTTCATTGCAAAAACGAATACAACCAACTAATAGAGGAGTTTAACAAATGAATGTATATTTATGCGGAATAACACAAAACAAAAAAGATAAAATAGATGGACTAACAAAAGATGTTTATAGTCATTTTGATGGATTAATTTTTGTTGATGGAGGTTCTACTGACGGAAGTTTAGAACTACTAGAATCCAGAAAAGGCAAAGGCAAGATTATACATAGATCATGGACAAATGATTTTGATTTTCAAAACAATGAAATATTAAGACAAGGACCAATGAAAGTTGGAGATTGGTTTTTACTAAGGGATGACGAAGAAAGACTTAATCCAGATTTTACTAAAAACATAAAATCTTTTGTTCAAGATTTAGACAACAATAGAATTTCGTCTTGTTGGTGGCTAGGAAAAGGTTTTTTATTTAAATATTATGACGACATGTATTTTCAAGGTAATCCTCATTGGGGCATAGTTAATAATAGAGAAAGAAGAATAGACTTAGCTCAATATTTTGGGCATACAGACGATAATAAAGAAATAACTTGGAACACTAGATTAGGAAATAGAACTCAACAAGATATGTACAAACACCACTTGAAGTATTATTGGGTATATGGACGCTCTAATCATCTATTATTAGGTCGAGAAAATAATATAAAAGAATATCAAGAATTAGAGTCGAACAGGTTAAATTTCAGGCAATATTGTGCATTTAAATATAATTTAGATTATACAATAGAAAGTCTTCATAATTTCTTATTGACAAATAAATGGGAAAATGATAAGATATTTACTGATATGTTCAATAAAGAACCAATCCTACAAAAGTATTACTTATCTTTCATAAGAAATGTTCCAGTTGAACAAATAGCAGAAAAATGGGGAGTTTCAACATGAAGATTAGTATATATTCAACAGCATTTAATGTTATAGAAAAAAATTTTAATTATCAAGATGCAATCAAAAACTTCTTATATTATGCAGATGAAGTTTGTTTGGCTATCAATAAGAGCCAAGATTCATCTTTAGAAACAATCTCTAAATATGTAAAAGATAATAATTTTAATGTAAAAATCATCCCAACAGAATTTAGTTACGATGACCCATTTTGTTATGGTAAAATTGTAAACGCAGCCCTACAAGGATGCACAGGTGATATATGTATTCTACAAGATTTTGATGAAAGATTTGGTGGAAATAAGAACTATTTAATTAAACTTTGCGAGCAATTATTAGCATTAGATCAAGTTAAAGCTTTTTTTGTCCCAGTCATAAATCTTTATGGAGACTTTTATCATTATAAAGATATAGGATTTAAATGGTACATTCATAAAAAAGGACTATATCGTGGAGCAGTAAATTTTGGAGTCAAGCAAGATGGAAGACCAGATTACGATAAAACTAGCACAGATGAATTAATAGATGAAAATTCAAATCTAGTCCCAACACTTAATCTTATGTATGCCTTAAATTTACAAGACCCATACGAATATATACATAAAGATTATCCATTCATTTATCACTTAGGGTATACAAACTTTGATGATAGAATTAAAAGAAACCATTTTTGGAAACCCTTTTGGGAGAAAGCTACTGGAGGAGACAAAAACTCTCATTCATTAAATAAGAAAGATTTAGAAATAGAAAACCTAAAAGAAACCAAAATTAATTTATGGAAAACAATTTAGATCTACCTTGTATAATCACTTTATATTTGGATTTAAGTTCATTAATAAAAAATAAAACTCCATCCTTATATTTAGAATATTTTTCTAATCTTTTAGATATAAAAAATGATATAATACTTTTTTATGATGAAAAAATAGAAACCGAACTTAAAAAATTAATTGAATTAAAAAATAAAAAAAATATTACTTTATTTAAAATTAATGAAAAGTTTTTAATAGACAATACTCATGCTTGGAAAAACTTAACTATCTCAAAACAAATATTAAATTCTGATTATTTTCAAAAAATAAAAGTTAGAAGACCTTGCAGGGGTACAACTCCAGAAGTAAATCATGTAGAGTATAATTTAATAAATTATTCAAAAATAGATATTATTAATTATGTTATCGAGAATAATTTATCTAATCATGAATATTACGCTTGGTTAGATTTTGGAATTTTAAGAGAAAAACGTCATATGCCAAAAGATTTTACTTATAATCCAACAGAATGTTTTCTAGATAATAATAGTCTACATATGATGGCTTATACAGAAATTTTAGAAAGATGGAAATTACCTACAGATTGGAATTGGGAGTTTTTGTTTTTTTGGAAAAAAATATGGGGATGTAGTATATTTTCCCATAGAAAAAATTTTAAATTTATTCAAGAAAAATTTCATGAAGAATGTAATATAATGTTTAGTTATAATTTAATAGATCATGATGAACCCGTTTGGCTTATGTTAAAAAGTCGATTTCCAGAATTAATAAAAATATATAAATTTGAACCCTTTGTACATCCATTGGAAGTAAAAAAACCATCTAAAGGCTTAATTATATTTTAATATAAATCCGATGAAACATTCTTATTCTCAAATCCAACAAGACGTTATAGTAGATCAATTATTAAAAAATAAAGAAAATGGCTTTTTTCTAGACGTTGGGGCTGGATGGTACGACAAGCTTAGTAATAGTTGTTTTTTTGAAAGAAATAGAGGCTGGAAGGGAATAGCTATAGAATTAGCTGAAAATGATATTTATGGTAAACCATATGCTACTGGATGGGAAATGTTTAGAAAAAATACTATTTTTTTAAAACAAGACGCAACAATTATAAATTATCAAGAAATGCTAGAAAAATATAAAGCTCCAAAAATAATAGACTATTTAAGCCTAGATTTAGAACCTCCAGAGATTTCTTTAACTGCTTTACAGAATATCATGAAATCTGATTATATATTTAGAGTTATAACATACGAAGTAGATTTCGCAAGACAAAAAGCCACAATAAATCCCTCAAGAAAATTACTCGCAGAAAATAATTATATTTTATTAAAAGAACTAATCTATGATTGGGACGGTAATCATCCAGATAATCATGTAGATGACCTTTGGGTACATAAATCACTATATTTAGATTTAATATTAAAACAAATTGTATAAATTATAAGGTATTTTTTATATTATATATAAATGAAAAATAATTTCCAAGAAACCTATTATGGCAAAAAAATAGACACTTCCAATATTCTTAATATCGAAGATGCCAGTAGGATAATTAACGGAAGGAAAACTGTAGTTATAACTGGGGTGACAGGACAAGATGGAAGTCATATGGCTGATTTTTTACTTAAAAATACAGATTATCTAATTTTTGGTGGAGTAAGAAGACTCAGTGTGTATAATCATAAAAATATTAAACATATTAATTCTGATAGATTTTATCTTATTAATTTTGATTTAACAGATTCTCATGCTATATCTAGAACTATAGAAAAACTTCAACCAGATTACTTTATTAATTTTGCAGCCCAAAGTTTTGTAGCCAGTAGTTGGGATTTCGCCCGTCAAACTTGGCAAACAAATTCGACCGCTATTTTAGACATCCTTGAAGCGATTAGGCTTTATAAGCCATCTTGTAGACTTTACCAAGCTGGTTCTAGCGAAGAGTTTGGAAATGTAGAGTATACTCCTCAAGACGAAAATCATCCATTAAAACCGAGGAGTCCATATGGGGCAAGCAAAGCAGCCTCCAGGCAACTAGTTAAAGTGTATAGGGAATCCTATAACCTCTACGCAATTCAAGGGTGGTTATTTAATCACGAAGGAATTAGGCGAGGAGAAGAATTTGTAACTAGAAAAATTACAAAAAATATAGCAAGAATTTATAATGCAATAAAAAATAAAGAACAATTTAAACCACTTGAATTAGGTAACATAGAGGCAAGAAGAGATTGGAGCGATGCAGAAAATTTTATAGAAGGCGTATGGATGATGCTAAATCAGGATTTTTACAATAAAAGCTACAATGGAACACCCGTCGAATATGTTTTTTCATCAAATGAATCTCATACAATTAAAGAGTTTACTGAAAAAGCATTTTCTTTTGCTGGAATAAGAGGTAGATGGGTTGGTGAGCGTGAGCATATCATGTATATTTCCGAAGATGACAACAAAGTTCTTGTCCAAATAAATCCTAAATTTTATAGACCAGCAGAAGTCGATCTACTCTTAGGAGATTCCGCAAAAGCTAGGCGAGAACTAGGGTGGAGACCCAGAGACACATTCGATGATTTAATTAAAAAAATGGTTGAACATGATATTAAAAATTATTTTATCCAAGAATAGATGAACGTAAAGAAACTTAATAATATATCTATTATAGGAATAGGTAAACTAGGTTTATGCTTTGCTCTTACGTTAGAGAAAGCTGGGTATAAAATTTTAGGATTAGACGTAAACGAAGAATACATTAAATTAGTAAATAATAAAACTTTAAAATCTTCAGAAAAAAACGTAGAAAATTTTTTAAAAAAAAGCTCTAATTTTACAGCTACGTTAGATTTAAAATTAACGATAGATCACGCAAATATTATTTTTGTAATAGTGCCAACCCCTTCGTTAGAAAATGGAGAATACGATCACAAGCAAATAGATATTTTGATAAATAATTTAATTCAATTAGGAACACAAAAAGAAAAAAAACATTTAATAATTTCTTCTACTACGATGCCAGAATATTGTGATTCTATTCAAGAAAAATTAAAAAATTACAATTATATTGTTAGTTACAATCCAGAGTTTATCGCCCAAGGCTCAATACTTAAAAATCAAATGTTTCCCGATATAGTTCTAATTGGCGAAGGATCTATTGAAGCTGGAGATATTATAGAAAAAATTTATTTAAAACATACTATAAATCATCCTAAAATACACAGAATGTCAAGAACTGAAGCAGAAATATGTAAAATTTCATTAAATTGTTTTCTTACAACTAAAATAGCCTACGCAAATATGATAGGAGATATAGCGATAAGGAGTAAATGTAATCCTGACAAAATTCTATCTGCAATTGGCGACGACTCAAGGATTGGAAGCAAATACTTAAATTATGGTTATGGATTTGGTGGCCCCTGTTTTCCTAGAGATAATATAGCATTATCAATCTTCGCCAGTTATAAAAATATAAACGCCGTAATAAGTAAAGCTAGCGACGAGTCAAACAATTTGCATTTAGACTATCAAATTATAGATTTTATAAATAAAAACCCAAATAAAAACATTGAAATAACCATAGACTCCGTGAGCTACAAGAAAGGCACAAATATTTTACAAGAATCTCAAAAATTAAAATTTGCTTTAAAACTTTATAATTTAGGATACAAAATACTCATAATAGAAACAAAAGAAATAATAAAGATTTTAAAAAACAAATATGGAGATATATTTAAGTATAGAAATATAATTTGATTTTTTAGTCATATTACGATATAATATAAAATATGCAAAAAAAAGCTATTGTTTGTGGTGCAGGCGGATTCATTGGTTCGCATTTAGTTAGAAAATTAAAAAACGAAGGATTTTGGGTAAGAGGTGTTGATTTAAAAGCGCCTATGTTTTCCGAAACATTAGCGGATGAATTTCTAATTGGCAATTTAACCGATCCTATTTTTGTAAAAAATATCATATCTGAAAATATAGATGAATTATATCAATTAGCTGCTGACATGGGCGGAGCTGGATATATATTCACTGGAGAGAATGACGCAAATGTTATGCATAATTCAGCTTTAATTAATTTAAATATAGCTCACGAAGCAGTTATCAAGAAAGTAAAAAAAGTTTTTTATAGTTCTTCTGCTTGCATTTATCCAGAACATAATCAATTAGACCCAAATAACCCAAAATGTTCAGAAGAGTCAGCTTATCCAGCAGCACCAGATAGCGAATACGGTTGGGAAAAACTTTTTAGTGAAAGACTATACTTGGCATACAAAAGAAATTATGGCCTAGACGTTCACATCGCTAGATATCATAATATTTTTGGTCCAGAAGGAACTTACAAAGGAGGAAAAGAGAAGTCTCCAGCTGCACTTTGCAGAAAAGTAATAGAAGCTAAAGATGGCGAAGATATTGAAATTTGGGGAGATGGAAAACAAACTAGATCATTCCTATATATAGATGAATGTATAGAAGGGACAATCAAATTAATGAGATCTCAATTTGAAGGCCCAATTAATATTGGATCAGAAGAAATGATTTCAATTAATGATTTTGGTAACATGATTATTAATTTAAGTGGTAAAAAATTAAAAATTAAAAATATTCCTGGTCCATTAGGCGTTAGGGGCAGAAACTCCGATAATAAATTAATTAGACAAAAATTAAATTGGGAACCATCCAAACCTTTAATCAATGGTATTAAGCAAACTTTTGAATGGATACAAAATCAATTATCATAACGAATGAATAATTTTAAAAAAAAATTTTAATAACAGGGTCATCGGGTTTAATCGGATCTGAAACTGTATCATTTTTTTATTTACAGAATTACGAAGTACATGGGATCGACAATAACCAAAGAGCTATATTTTTTGGCCCTAATGGAGATACCCGTTGGAATCAATTAGAAATAAAAAAGAAATATAAAAATTTCACACATCACGAAATAGACGTAAGAGATAGAAATAGCATATTAAATTTAATAGAAAAATTAAAACCAGATATCATAATTCATACCGCAGCTCAACCAAGTCATGATTTAGCAGCAAAAATTCCATTCGATGATTTTGATACAAATGCTGTTGGAACATTAAATTTGCTAGAAGCCTCTAGAAGGTTTTGTCCAGATGTTATTTTTATACATATGTCCACTAATAAAGTTTATGGAGATAAACCTAATCAAATAAAATTAAGAGAATTACAAACAAGATGGGATTACGAAGACTACAATTATGCAAACGGTATTAACGAAGACTTTTCGATAGACAATAGCAAACATTCTCTTTTCGGTGCCTCTAAACTAGCTGCAGATATAATGGTTCAAGAATATGGTAAATACTTTAATATGAAAACTTGCTGTTTAAGAGGTGGATGTCTTACGGGGCCAAACCATAGCAGTGTTGAGTTGCATGGATTTTTATCATATTTAATAAAATGCAATATAGAGCAAAGAGTATTTAAAATTTATGGATATAAGGGGAAACAAGTTAGAGATAATATTCATTCTTTAGACGTAGTTAACTTTATGATGAATTTTATAGAGTCTCCAAAAATTGGAGAAGTATATAACTTAGGGGGAGGTAGAGATAATAGTTGCTCCATATTGGAGGTGTTTTCAAAAATAGAAAATATAACTGGCAAACAAATGAAATATGAATATACAGAAAAAAATCGAGAAGGCGACCATATTTGTTACATATCAGATTTATCTAAAATTCATAAACACTTTCCTAATTGGAAAATAACAAAATCTTTAGATTTAATCTTATCTGAAATAGCCGATTCTTGGAAAAAAAGAATAAAAATTGATTGTAATTAATATTTATTTATTGTATTATAGCATCAATGCATAGCCATAAACTTTGCCAATTTATAGTCAAAAAATATGTAAAAGGTACTATTAATTGGCCAAGAGAAATCAAAATCGCACAAAGATTAATCAAAAAATTTAAATCTTTTGATTTTTGGGATAACTTACAGGAACTAGGATCTCCACCTCCTTCATTAGCTTGGTTTTTAAAATCAGAAGGTAAGGCTTTCTTGTTAAAAGAATATGAATCTTTTAATATTAATTTAAATAAAGAAAAAATAGTTCTTAATGAAAATAAAACAGGAGAAGATAAAAAAGTTTGCCAAAAACCTAAAACTCTGTTAGAATTTATAAGATATGGGAAGAAAACCTAAAGAAGAAGCCGTTGAGTCAACTGGCCCGAGTGCGTCAGATAGACTATTATCATTTTTAAAAGACAATAAAGAAGATCATTATAATTTTGAAGATGAAGTATATTACAAGGTATCTACTGGTAGTTTAAACCTGGATATCGCTACAAGTGGTGGTTTATCTCCAGGTTTACATAGATTTATTGGGATGAACGAAGGAGGTAAAACTTCAGAAGCACTTGAAGTTACAAAGAACTTTCTTAAGTCCGTAGAAAGCTCTAGAGCCTTACTTTTTAAAGCAGAAGGAAGATTAAGTAAAGAAATCAAAGAGCGTTCTGGAATTAAATTTGTATCTGATCCTAAAGAATGGGTTGACGGAACTTGTTTTGTATTTGAATGTAATATTTTTGAAACCGTTTCAGAATTAATGAAAGATCTTATTCAATCTAATGATGAGAATAAGAGATATATGTTTATTCTGGATTCAGTTGACGGATTAATGACAAAGGGAGATTCCCAAAAAAGCATGACCGAAGCGACCAAAGTTGCGGGAGGAGCAGTTATCTCATCAATGTTGATGAAGAAAATTTCCCTTGCTCTTTCTAAGCGTGGCCATATGGCTATTTTTATTAGTCAAGTTCGATCAGATATTAAACTTGATCCTTATGCCGCGAATAAAGATATTCGTCAAACTACAGCCACTGGCGGAAATGCATTATTACATTTTGCTAATTGGATTCTAGAGTTTGAACCAAAATTCAATAAAGATCTTATTCTTGAAAAGCCAAATGAGAAATACGATGCAGTAAAGAATAAAATTATTGGACATAATGTTAAGATTGCAATCAAGAAGTCAACAAATGAATCTACAAATTCAAAAGTTCAATATCCAATTAAATATGGTCGCAAAGACGGTTCATCCGTATGGAAAGAATACGAAGTAATTGATCAAATTCTTGCTTGGGAATTCGCAACAGCAAAAGGAGCATGGGTAACATTTTCTGATGATATTATTGAAGAACTTAAGAAGGAAAATCTTGAACTTAAAAAGCAACATCAAGGAGTAGATAATCTTAGGTCTTATCTAGAAGAGAATAAACCAATTGTTGATTATTTTTACAGTAAATTTATTAATACTCTTACCTCATGAGACTATTAAATGTTAACGGAACTCTCGTTAACAAAAACGTAAGAAATTATCTAATAGATTGGCAAGGTAAAAGTCGCAGTAAACTTCAATTTAAATTTAAACAATTTTTCCTTCCCTACTGGAAGAATCATATAGTTTATGAGGAGTTTCCAGTTTATGGAAGTATGCTTAAAGTTGATTTATTAAATGCAACTAAAAAGATAGCGGTTGAGATACAAGGTAATCAACATGAATCCTTTAATAAATTCTTTCACGATAATTCACGATTAAAATACCTTCAAAGCATAAAAAGGGATGTGAAAAAAGAAAAATGGCTCGAAATGAATGAATTTAAATTTCTTGAGCTTTACGAATTTGATTTAAAAACCCTATCACCACAATATATAGAAGAAAAGTGCGGAATTTTAATTATTTAAGTGTAAAATAGCTAGTGACAAATAAGAAAAAATTTAACTTTCCAGACTCCTTATTAAAGCAAATTGATGAATGCAGTTTCGGCGGATATATTATGTTTAATTTTTCAAATAAAGGCGATCCCCAGGTTTTTACTAAATTCGATAATCAAATAAATGCTATGGCTTTATTATATTATTTAAACACGTGGAGCCAAAGTATTGATCAATTAAATTTAGAAGCTACAACAGATTTACTTGCTAGAAAAAATGATAAAGACAGCGAATACCAAGATCAAGACGAAGACGAAGACCAAGAATAACTTGACTTTTAAATTTTAAATTGGTATCATATAAGACTGGATGATTTACTCCTTACAAGTAGAAAGACATGTATTAAGCGGTTTATTAAGGCATCAAGATTTATTTGCCGATATAGATGTATTTTTAACTGAAAATGATTTTTATAATAACGTCCATTCAACAATATACTCTGTATTTAAAAATGTCAAACATAAGGGCGAAAATGTAGACAAAATATTACTTGCAGAGAAAATCAAAAATTTAGGTATATCATTTAAAGATGAGATTAATATATTTGATTATATTGATAATTTAAGCTTTTCTCAAATAACAGAAGAAGCTACAATGACTGCATGCAAAGAATTAATCAAATTAAGAATAAGAAGAGAGATTTCTCAAACAGCTGATAATCTCAAAGAATATGTAGTAAAAAATTCAGAAGATTCAGTAGATGAAATCATTGGCAAAATAGATGGCATTTATAATAAAAAAATATCATCATATTCAGAAAATGATGTACCAATTAATATTTTTGATGGAGTAGAAGACTTAATTGAAGAAATTGGAAACTCTCCAAAAGATGATACAGGATTGATTACCCCATATTCAGAATTCAATAGAATGTATGGTGGGTTAAAAAATGGAAATATTTACGCAATAGCAAGTAGACCTGGTCAAGGTAAATCTACTTGGCTTAACGATATATGCTTCAAGACAGCAACTAATCCCAAAAATCAAACTAAGACTTTAATTTTAGATACAGAAATGCAAACAATAGATATTCAATTAAGAATGGTTGCATCATTAAGTGGCGTTCCAGTTTGGTATCTTGAAACAGGTAATTGGCGAAAAAATGAAGAAATGACAAAAAAAGTAAGAGAAGCTTGGACTAAAGTTAAAAAGTATGAATACTTTCATTACCATGTAGGTAGTAAAAACATAGATCAAATTTGCTCTATAATTAGAAGATGGTATTTATCAAAAGTTGGTAGAGGAAACCAAGCGATGATAGCTTATGATTATATAAAATTAACTGGAGAAAAAGTCGGTCAAAACTGGGCAGAGCATCAAGCTATTGGAGACAAGATTGATAAACTCAAAAGGATATCAGAAGAGATTCATTGCCCAATAGTCACAGCAATGCAATTAAATAGAACGGGAGAAAGCTTTAACAGAAAAGGTTCAGAAGTGGTTGACGATAGTTCAGTGATATCCCTTTCTGATCGACTTCAATGGTTCGCTTCTTTCGTAGCAATCTTTAGAAGAAAAACTTTAGATGAATTAACTCTTGACGGACAGCAGTTTGGAACGCATAAACTTATTCCAACGAAAACAAGATTCCAAGGTAAAGACGCTGCAGGGCATCAAGATTTAGTTCGTAGATTAGATTCTACTGGCAAGGAAATTTGGTCGCAAAACTATTTAAATTATCAAGTATCGAACTTTAATATAGAAGAAAGAGGTTCGTTGGCCGATGTAGCACATAGACAAAGAGAGCAATATGAATTAAATGATCAAAACGCAAACGACGGAGAGTTGCTATGAATGTAGATTTAATATCAGTTACAAAACCAGAAATTAAAGGAATTAAAAATGCAGAAGATTTAGTTGCATTTTGCGCTAGAGTCAGTAACCCATCCAATCAAATGCATACCGAAACTGCCCCAAAATTATTAAAATTCTTAATTAAACACAAACATTGGAGTCCATTTGAACTAGTCGATATGTGTGTTGAAATTAAAACTAGTCGTGGAATTGCTGCTCAAATTTTAAGGCACAGATCATTTAGTTTCCAAGAATTTAGTCAAAGATATAGTCTTGCAAATGAGTTCGAGGATATTGAGCTTCGTTTGCAAGGAGACAAAAATAGGCAAGTAGGCGAAAATCTTATGCCAACTAATACAGATGCATATGATAAAGTTAATGAGATTCTTATCGAATCTTTATCGCTTTCTCAACATTGTTACGATACAATGATTGAAAATGGAGTCGCAAAAGAAGTAGCGAGAATGATATTGCCTTTAACAACTCAAACGACAATGTACATGAAAGGCTCGCTTAGAAGCTGGATTCATTACATTGATTTGAGAACAGAACAAAATACTCAAAAAGAACATAGACTTATTGCAGAGAAATGCAAAAAGATCTTTATTAAAGAGTTTCCTGTAATAAGTGAGGCATTAGAATGGATCAAGTAAATGTTTATCAAATCCTAACTGATTTGGGGTATAAATTAAAAGATTGTGGCAAAGAATATAGAACTAGACCTCTTTATAGAGATAGCGACAATGATACAGTTTTAAAAATTTATAAAGATACAGGACATTGGTTTGATTTTAAAGAAAACATAAGTGGAGATTTCAGTTCATTGATAGGCATGACTTTGAAATTAGAAGATTTAAATAAAGCTAAAGAATGGTTAAGAAATAAAAATTTTGCATTTTATAAACCAGAACCAACAGACAAACCCCTTTTAAAATCCACAAAAACATTTGATGTAGAATTACTTTCTAAATTACAAAATAATCACAACTACTGGATAGATAGAGGCGTATACCAAGAAGAATTAATTAAATTTAAAGGCGGAATAGCCACAACTGGTAAAATGAAAAATAGATATGTTTTTCCAATTTTTGATATTAAAAATAATATAATCGGTTTTTCTGGAAGAGATGTTACTAATAAATCAAAAATAAAATGGAAGCATCTTGGGGAGAAGAGCGAATTTTTATATCCATTATTTTTAAATCAAGAAGCGATAAAAGAACAGAAAGAAATATTTCTAATAGAAAGCATAGGAGACATGCTTAGTCTTTGGCAAGCTGGAATTAAGAATACAATAGTTACCTTCGGAACAAGTTTAAGTTTATCTATATTAAATTATGCATTAAAATCAGATATTAAAAATATATATATTAGTTTAAATAATGATTCTAATAAAAACAATGCTGGAAATATAGCTGCTGATAAAACTTACTCTAGACTCGCAAGATATTTCGATAAAAATCAAATTAAAATAGCCCTACCAACTAAAAAAGATTTCGGAGAGATGAATAAAGAGGAAATATTACAATGGCATCAGAAAATAAAAATTTAAAAATTCTTTCCGCTTCTAGAATCAAAACTCTTGAAACTTGTTCGTGGGTTTATTGGAATAATTATCACACGAAAGTTCCACAAAGTCAAAATGACGGAGCTTTGAGAGGGACAATATGTCATACTGTTTTTGAATTATTATTAAATAAAAGACACCTTAAAAATTATAAAAGAATAATAAAAAAGAACGCAATAAATGGAGACGAAGGAATAGATAGATTAGTTAAAAAATTGTCAGCCAAAGTTAAACTAGATGAAAGTAATTATAAACTATTAAACGATATGATTTTAGTTGGGCTTAAAAATGACTTTTTTGGAGAAGGAGGAGATATAGTTAAGCCAGAGTACGACTTTAATATTATAAATGAAGAACCCAAATATCATATTAAGGGATTTATAGATAAACCAATTAAAATCAAAAAAGAAATGCATATAATAGACTATAAAAGCTCTAAGTATAAGTTTAGGGGTGACGATCTTGAAGCCAATATTCAAGCCATGATGTATAGTTTAGCTAGTAAAAAATTATGGCCAAAATTAAAACCTATAGTTAAATTCTTATTTTTAAGATTTCCAAAACAACCAATACAAGAATTATCTTTTGATGAAGAGCAAATTAAGGGATTTGAACATTATTTAGAGCATATTAATGACTACATAAATAAATTTGACGAAAACTCTGCCAAAAGTAATTTCGCTATTGATAATGAAAAAAATAGATGGATGTGTCAAATTGGTGGATGGAAATGCCCATATAAAGATTCTTATGAATATTATGTTAAATTAAATGATAAAAATGAAATAATTGAAACTAGCTTAGATAATAATTTCAAAAATCTTGAGGGGTTCAAGATAGAAACTAGAATTTATAATGGATGCCCAAAATTCAAAAATCAAGTCAAAAAAAAGGATGATTTTTTAGAATAAATTTAAAATTCTAATATAATGAATATATGATCATGACTAAGGTTCAAAAAAGTGGTATAGAACTATTCACAATAGATAATTTTTTATCTCCAGATAAATGCAAAATATTAATTGATTTAATAGATCAAGACGCAGTAAGGTCGGTCACTGCAACAGAAACTCCAGGAGAACTTTCTCAAGTAGTAGAAAATAGAACTTCTTATTCCAGCATATTGGATGAAAAAAGACACGCGTTAATAACAGAAGTTAACGACAAAATGTCTGATATCTTGAATATACCCAAAACAAGAACCGAAGTCTTACAGGGGCAAAGGTATGAGGTAGGTCAACAATTTAAGGATCATTTTGATTGGTTTGAAGGAAAGAATTTGAAAGAATATGTGGGGCAACAAGGAAACAGGCTTTACACCTTCATGGTCTATTTAAATGAAGATCTTGAGGGGGGTGAAACAGAGTTCCAAAAAATAAATATTAAATTTAAACCTAAGACAGGAATGGCAATAATTTGGAAGAATCTTAATTCAGATGGTACAGGAAATCGTTCAGCTCTTCACGCTGGAAGACCAGTTACGAAAGGTAAAAAGTACATCTTAACAAGATGGTTTAAAGAATATGAAGTAAATCAAGTTCCAGAAGACTTTATTAAAAAAATTTCAAATATGAATATTAACACAAACACAGAAGCATCTAAAAAAACTTTTTCTTCTCATGATGAAGTTCCTAAGTTCCATCCAATTGGTTTTGAGGTAAAACAAGTCCCAGAACAAACTTTCGCTTTGATTAAAGACGCGTATGAAATATTAAAAAATGTTGTAAAACCAGAAAGAGACGCAGAACCAGGAAACAATGGAGTTTTACAAAATAAAGACAATCAACATGCAACAGAATTGATGTCAATTGATAATTTAAATACTATAAGAGAAATAATTTTAGACCAATTAAAACCCATTCATGAAGAATGGGCTAAAACTCCACTTATAAAATCTGCATGCTATGGAATAAGAAGTTATAAAAATGGTTCATTTTTAAAATCACATTTAGATAGATTGCCAACTCATCATATTTCTACTATTATAATTGTAGATAGAAAAGGTGATAAAAATTGGCCATTAGACATAAAAGATCATAATGGAAATTGGCATAAAATATATGCCGAAATAGGCCAAATGATCATGTATGAATCCGCTACGTGTGAACATGGAAGAATAACTCCATACGAAGGTGAATATTTTAGAAATTTATTTGTGCATTACAAATTGAAAGATTGGACGTTTGTTCAAAAATAACACTATTCATACCTGTTATTAGAGTGTAAATCCAGTATGGATTACCTTATCGTAAGCACAAGTGTTTGCAGCTATCAATTATGGCAAATAAAATTATTATATTGGTCATTTAAAAAAGTTAATCAATCTGGCAAATTTATAATATTATTGTCCGATGATATTAGGCACCATCCAGAAAATAAAGCTTTAGATATAAAATATGAAGACTTTTTAATAGATCAAAACGTACAAATGGTTAAATTACCCGACTGGGCAGAAGAGTGGACTGTAGCAAAGCATGATTGGCACGGAGGCATACCAAATAAATATAAATCGATAGAATGGTTATGCGAAACTAATTATTTTAAATTTAAAGATTCTGATAAATTACTATTTGTTGATCCAGATATGTGTTTTGCAAAACGTATAGAATATGATCAATTAGAAGATGATCAAATTATTGGGCAGATTTTCCCAAATGCTGATCAATTTTTTTCTAGATTTTTTGATTTATTCGCGGATTTTCCAGAATTTTTTGAATACACGAAAACAGAATCTATAATGTATCCTTTTGTTATAAATTTTTTAACCCTTAAAAAAATATCTAAAAAAAATACATCTTATTCAGAATTGGTTAGAGAAAGAACAAAAGAATGGATATCTGACATGTTTGGTTTAGACTTTTCTTTAAAATCAGAAAATATAAATATAAAAACAATAGAAGACTTAGGAACATGTACGGATTGGTATAATGAAAATAGAAAAATAATAGGAAATATTATTCATTATCCAAACATTATAAAAGATAAAAATGATAGTGAAAAAAATCTTTTTTTTAAACAAGAATACACCAATAAACAAAAACAACATATTGATTTATCTTTATGTAAATTTCCTATAGATAATTTATTGCTAACAAATTTAACGCAAAGCAATACGGATTATTTATATTACTTAAAATGGGATTTTTCTAATGCTTTAAAAAATTATAACGGAGAATCAGGATATCTAATACTAAGTCCTTGGATGGCGGGTTTTAATAATTTAAGAATGTCTCTAGAATTGGCTTTTTCTATAGCATATTTAACAAATAGGAAATTAGTACTTCCACCAGCCTACAGAATCCCAAGTCCAGTTTATCGAGAAGAAAGCGCAATAGAAAACTATTTTGAATTAGACCAAGACTTCGGGATAAAACATTTATCATTTAAAGAATTTTGTAATATCAAAAACATAAATGAAGATTTAGAATCTGCAAAAAAAATAAGCAAAATTCTAAATTTTGATTGCATTAAAAATGTATTAAACTTTGAAAAGGTAATTCCGCCCAAAGATTTTTTAAAATTTAGAAATTATATAAACGCCGAAGATTACTTTACTAATGAAGAATGTATATTTTTAGATAAGAATTTACTTGGAGTGCCAGAGCAAACTATATATACCTCTTTAGACGCGGAGATTAAAAAATTAACAGGGAAATACGTTAGATATAAAACACAAATATTTGATATTGCATGGCAGTTTATTAATCTTTTGAAAGACAAAAATTATTATAGTATACATGTACGGCGCGGAGACTATGCAGACCAATACAAAGAATTGTTGATACCTGCAGAAGATATAATAGAGAATATTAAAAATATCATCCCTTTTGGCTCAAAACTCTATATAGCAACAGATCATAAAGACCAAGATTTTTTTAAGATATTTAAAGAAAAATATCAGGTCTATTTTTATAAAGATTTAGATAATTTATTAGAAGAGAAATATAAAGATATTCACCCAAATTGGATACCTATGATAGAGCAATTGATCTGCTCTAGATCAATAAAATTCGTAGGAAATAAATTATCTACTTTATCGTCTTTAATATATAGAATTAGAGGGTACATGGACGATATAGAAGATAAAAATTATTATATAAATACAGAAAAATTTCAAGAATCAAAACAATGCACTTTTTTAGAAGACAAGAATTATATTGGTAATTGGGCAAGATACCACAAAGATACTTGGGATTTTAAGAAAGAAAAAATATTCGTATCTATAGCCAGTTTTTGTGATACAGATGTCATAAATACAATAAGATCTTTAAATGAAGAAGCTTTCGATTCAGACAGAATCTGTATTGGTCTGCATTTACAGGACAGCGAAGATTTTTATAAAAAAATACTGTCTTATAATTTTAAGAATTTAAAGATTAAATTTACCCCTATAGAATTAACGAAAGGTGTTCATTGGGCTAGGAACAAAATAAAAGAAGAACTGTATAATGACGAAGACTATTTTTTACAACTAGATTCTCATAGCAGAGTTAAAAAAAATTGGGACAATATACTCATTAACCAATACAAAAGCTTCGGTTTAGAAAAAGTAGTATTAAGTACTTATCCAAACCATTTTGATAAGCCAGATAAAGAAGACGAATATTTAAATGTCCCAGAGCGCGAACGTTTTCCATTTAACGCACCACTTAAAATAGTTGGTTTCTATGATAATAATAACCCCAAAGATAATCGCTTGCAAGTGAAGAATATAGATTCATTAAAAGACTACGAAATGGTGGATGCATATTGGATTTCTGCTGGTTTCTTTTTTACGAGTAAAAAATGGTTAAAAGAAGTAGTTTATTCTGATTATATAGTCTACAAAGGAGAAGAAGACGTTATGACTTTTTTGAGTTTTTTAAAAGGATGGAATTTAAAATTAACTTCAGAAGCTACAGTTTGGCATAATTACAGTGCAAAATTAAAAAATCCAGCAGACAAAGCAGGCGCAGAGAATCCTGCCACAGGAGAATTATATAGGAAATATAATCAAAAATATTTTATAGAAGATAAATCCGTAAATTTAATAAATCATTATCTTTTTGAATACGATTACGAAAGGTCTATAGACGATTTACAAAACTATTTTAATTTAAAATTAAAAATCCCAGAAGGAATTAATATTAATAAAATTATAAAAAAACAAAAAGCTCTTAAAATCCAAAATAGTAAGGAAAAAGACGATAATTTAATACATTCATTAAATCCCACAATAAATTTTAATGTCCCAAGCTACAAAACAACGAATTGGTCGCTTTTACTTCCTAAAATAAGAGATTTTAAAAAAACTTGACAAATATATAAAAATATCATATCCTAATCTAGGTAATGATTCCAATTTTTAAATCACATTATTCTATAGGAAGATCTATTCTTACTCTAGAGGATAAATCTGAAGAGGATAATTATCCAGATTCAATAATACAAATATGTAAAAACAATAAACTAAACGAGTTATTTCTAGTAGAAGATAATATGTCTTCTTTTTTGGAAGCTTATTTTAATTGTAAAAGCAATAATATTAAATTAAATTATGGATTAAGAATATCTATAACAGAATCAATGATCGACAAATCTGATGAATCTAGAACTAAAAATTCAAAAATTATCTTATTTTTTAAAAATAAAAAAGGATACGAATTGTTAACCAAACTATTTAGTATTGCTGCTAAAGATGGATTTTATTACGAACCAAGACTTGATTATTCTACTTTGTCTAAAAACTGGTCAGAAGATTTAATATTAGCTATTCCATTTTATGACTCTTTTATATTCAATAATACTTTAAAAAATAATATATGCGTTCCCCAATTTGATTTTACCAAACCAATCGTTTTTTTAGAAGAAAACGAATTACCTTTTGATTTTATTATTAAAGATAAAATATTAAGCTTCGCAAAGCAAAATGAATTAGAAGTCTTTAATGTAAAAAGTATTTATTATAATAAAAGAAAAGATTTTAAAACATACTTAACTTCTAGATGCATCAATAATAGGAGTATTTTAAATAAACCAGAAATAGAACATATGAGTAGTAATGAATTTTGTTTTGAAAGCTGGAAGGAAAGTAAGTGATATTATGGACGAACATCTTTTAAGATATAATAAAAATAAAACATTGGTTTTTATTGATTGCGAGACATTTAATTTATGTCTTAATTTTTGTCACAATATTCCATGGCAAATAGCTATGCTAAAAGTTCAAGGTGATAAAAAAATTGATCAGAAAAACTTTTATTTAAAATGGCAAACAGATTTAAAAATAAGTCAAGACGCAGCAAGAATAACTAGATATGATCACAAAAAAGTCCAAAAGGAGGGGCACGATCCAAAAGAGATATTTCCAACCATTAAAGACTGGTTGGATAAAGCAGATTATATTATTGGACATAATACTTTAGGATTTGATATTTATTTAATAAAAGAGTATTATAAGTATATGGGATGTAATTGGCATCATTTAACTAATAAATTTATTGATACAAACGCTATAGCTAGAGGCATAAAATATGAAACTCCATACAACCCTAAAGATAGTTTGATTGAATATCAATATAAAATATATCATACAAGAAAAAAGAACGTAAAAAGCTCACTTACTTTCTTGGGTAAAGAAAACGGGATAGAACATGATTACGAAAAGCTTCACGATGCAATTAATGATCTTGACTTAAATTTAAAAGTATGGAATAAATTAAAATGGCAATTGGAGGTATAAAATGGGATCACTAGACGACATATACGACATGACACAAAAATTAGAAGATGGAAATATAGAATACTTGCTAATAACAATTCAAAAAGGTAAAAAGCAAGGGAAAGCAGATGTTTTTTACTATTTAAAAGACAGAGGCTCAATGAGGATTTTGGCTAAAGGACTAGATTCTTTTAATAAAGAAATAGACAATATAGAAAGAGACGAGCCAGGAACTAATGAATAACGCTTTAAAAGACAATATCTTTTCTGAAAAATTCTCTGATATAGATTTAGGTCTACACGGCGTTAGACTACCAGAGTTTAATATCGATTCATCCCTAAAGAGGCATCTTAATATAAGCGAGGATGTTGATAATTATGATTTTCTAAGAGCTTTATCTTTGAATGGATTTAAAAATTTAAATATAGACAAGAATAATAAAGATTATAAAAAATATATTGATAGAGCAAAATACGAATTAGAAACATTAAAAGAATTGGGTTTTATAGATTATATTTTATTAGTTTGGGATGTTATTAATTTTTGTAAAACTAGCAATATTCCAATAGGATTAGGTAGGGGTTCGGCTGCTGGGTCATTAATACTATATCTTATTGGGGTAACTAGGATAGATCCAGTTAAATATGACCTCTATTTCGAAAGATTTATATCCAAGATTCGAGCTAAAAAGCAGGTTGTTGACGGGGTAACCTATTTGGATGGTAGTTTAATGTGTGACGTTGATTTGGACATTTGTTATTATAATAGACAAAAAGTACTTCAATACTTGGAAAATAAATTTAAAGGAAAAACTAGTAAAATTTTAACTTTAAACACATTAAGTGGAAAATTATTAATAAAAGAATGTGGTAAAATCGTGGGCGAAAAAACAGAAGAAGAGATGACGAATATCTCCTCTTTAATTCCAAAGGTATATGGTCAAGTCAAAAACATCGAAGAGGCTTACGAAGAAGTTTCCAAATTTAAAGATTGGTGTGATGAAAATAAAGAAACTTATGAAATAGCTTTAAAACTCAGAGATTTAATTAAAAATAAAGGAGTCCATCCTTCTGGAGTTCTTTTATCTTATTATAATTTAGAAACAATTTGTCCTACTGAATTTTCATCAGACAAAGAGCCAGTTTCTAGTTTTGATATGAACTGGGTTAGTTTATTTAATATTAAACTCGATATTTTGGGTTTAAGAAGTGTTTCTGTAGTTGATGATGTTTGCAAAAGCATAGGCATCAAAGTAGAAGATATCGATTTAAATCATGAATCTATTTATAGAAATCTACAAGAATTAAGATCGCCTCACGGACTGTTTCAAATTGAAGCAGAAACTAATTTTAGAGTTTGTCAAAAGGTAAAGCCAAAAAGCCTTGAGGAACTTAGCGGAGTCTTAGCTTTAGCAAGACCTGGAGCATTACAATTCGTGGATAAATATGCTGCTCATACAAATTATCAACAATCAGAAAGTATTCATCCATTTTTCGATGAGATCCTAAAAGAAACTGGTGGAGTAGCCCTGTATCAAGAGCAGTTGATGAAGATGGCGAACAAAATCGGCTTCACTCTTGACGAAGCGGAAATCTTAAGGAGAATCGTTGGTAAAAAGAAAACAGAAGAAATCAAAGCGTGGAAGAAAAAGATCGAATTAAAGATTAAAGAAAATAAAATTCCAAAAGAAGTAGGAGAGATTCTTTGGAAGATTCTAGAGGATTCTGCAAATTATTCATTTAACAAAAGTCATTCGTTAGCTTATGCTGCTTTGGCAGCAGTTACAATTTATTTAAAATTTAATTATCCTCAACAATTTTTCTTGTCATTATTGAAAATGAGCAGAAATGAACCAGACCCAATTGGTGAAATCTCTAAGATTCAAAAAGAAATGCATGAATTCGACATCAAACTTCTTCCTCCACATATCATTAAATCAGAAATGGATTTCTCAACAGAAGATAAGGATATCAGATTTGGATTGCTCTCTATAAAAGGGATTAGTGATAAATCTATCGAAAAATTAAATAGCTTTAGAAATAAGTATTCTAATAAATTTGAAATTTTCCAAGCAGCAGAAGAAGCAAATCTTAACATTGGGGTTCTATCATCTTTAATTCAAGCTGGGGCATTAAGTGGTTTTAGTCAATCTAGAAGTAAAATTGTTCTAGAAGCTCAATTATGGAACATCCTAACTGCCAAAGAAAAAAAATATGCAATTTCATTTGCAGATAAATTTGATTATGATTTAATTAAAATAATTAAACACCTCAATAAATTTACTGACGAAAAAAATCATGTGGTTATTAAAGATAACAGATTAAACACTATTAAAGCAAAGTATGCGCCATATCTTGAAATTTACAATCAGAATAGTAAAAGCGAAAGTTTTGCAAATTGGTATTATGAAAAAAAGCTATTAGGATATACATACAACAAAAATCTAAGGGATATCTTTATTGAAAAGCGTGAGAATTTAAAATTTATATCAGATATCCTAGAAGAACCAATTAATTCAAAAGTAGCATTTGTGGGTCAAATAGAGGAAGTATATACTGGTGTATCAAAAAACGAAAAGAAAACTAGATATGTGAGATTAAAAATATCAGATGAAACCAGTTCTATTAGCGTATTAATATTTAATGATAACATTGAAAATAATAAACTGTTAAATAACAAAGCTTTTGAAGAAGGCAATATTGTTATAGCGAAAGGCTCAAAAAGAGATGATTGTGTATTTGGCGATTTAATAGCTATCCAAGATCATCAAATTTATATGAAATTAAATGATTTAAAAAAGATAGACAAAAATAGTTGACATAATTACATTATAATGATAATATATTATATATGATATCTTTTTATAAACCAAATAGCAAAAACACAGGAACAGCTTGTAGTTTCACAGTCAATCCAAAAGACGAATCCATATGGGGTTCATTAATTAAACAATCAGCATGGAATGAAGCTAAAAAAATAGGGTCATTTTCAGAAAATCAAAATAATCCAAATAAAAGTGTAAAAATCAAATTTTCTTTAACAGAAGCAGCAGGAATTTTAGACGCAATCGAAAGAAATGTAGAGTTTTCTGCGTACCATACTTCAGAAAAACAAACAACAAGGATAAAACTCTGTCCGTATATCAGAGATGACAAGCAAGTAGGCTATTCTTATTCAGTTAATAAAGAAGATAAGCAAAACAGTGAAAATAAACAGTCTTACTTAATTGGATTTTATTTTAATGAAGCTAGGTTATTAAAAGAATTTATCTCTTACGCTTTAAATGCTACTTTTGAATCTCAAAGAATTGAAGCAATTAAAAAGATAAAAAATGCACCAAATTCACCAAACGTACAGAAGAACGCTCAAGACGATAGTGAGCTTTGGTAATCGTGTCTAAAAAAAAGAAAATCTTCTACCAATCAGATTTTACTTTGGCTAAAACTGGATTTGGTAGGGCAGCTAAGGCGTTACTAACGTATTTATATAATACAAATAAATACGAAATTATTCATTACTGCTGTGGAATGCAGTATTCTAATCCAGAACTCAAAAAAACTCCATGGAAATCAATTGGATCTTTACCAGATAATCCTCAAGAAATAAATGAATTAAATAAAGATCCTAATTTAGCCAGACTTGCTAGTTATGGTGCGCATTTTTTAGACAAAGTAATTCACGAAGAGAAGCCAGATATTTATATTGCTGTACAAGATATTTGGGGTATAGATTTTGCAATAGATAAAAAATGGTTCAACAAAATTCCATCAGTTTTGTGGACCACATTAGATTCTTTACCGATTTTACCTTCGGCAGTAGAAAAAGCTAATAAAATTAAAAACTATTGGATTTGGAGCAATTTCGCTACTAAAGCTTTACATGATCTAGGTCACGCTCATGTCCAGACAATGCACGGACCCCTTGATCCTGCTGAATTTTATAGATTAGATAACTACAAAAGAGAAGAGCTTAGAAAAAAACACAATATCCCTTTAGATTCTTTTATTATTGGGTTTGTATTTAGAAATCAATTAAGAAAAAGTGTTCCTAATTTATTAGAAGGATATGCTCTATGGAAGAGGCAAAATCCTCAAATTAAAAATACATATTTACTATTACATACTCATTGGTCAGAGGGTTGGAATATTCATAAATTAGCCAAAGAATACGGCATTGATTTAAGAGAAATTCTAACAACATATATTTGTAAAAATTGCCATGAATACGAAATTAAACTATTTCAAGGTCAAGATTTAAATTGTAGATTTTGTAAGAGCGAAAAAAGTCAAACAACGACAAGCGTTGGTCTAGGCGTAACTGAATCACAATTAAATGAAGTTTATAATTTAATGGATGTATATTGTCACCCATTTACTAGTGGTGGACAAGAAATACCTATTCAAGAGGCAAAATTAACAGAACTTATAACTTTGGTAACTAATTATTCTTGTGGAGAAGAAATGTGTGAGCGAGAAGCTTATTCTTTAGAATTAGATTGGTCAGAATATAGAGAGCATGGAACCGAATTTATTAAAGCCTCAACAAAACCATCTTCAATAGCTAAACAATTAAATAAAGTATACAACATGCCTATTCAAAAAAGAAGAGAATTAGGTAAAAAAGCTAGAGAATGGACTTTAGAAAATTTCTCAGTTCAAACCATAGGAGGAGCTATAGAAAAATTTATTGATGATTCAGTAATCACGAATCACGACTTCTCTCTAAAAGAAGAAGAAAGAAATCCATTCGCTATTATTCCAGAAATAAAAGATGATACTGAATGGCTTATTTTTATGTATAATAATATTTTAAAAATGAAAGATATTAATGAAAATGATGACGGATTAAAATATTGGCTACAAGAAATTAAAAAAGGAGGCAAAAGAACTGATATAGAAAATTATTTTAGACAAGTAGCCAATAAAGAAAATCAAGAAAATAAAAAAGTATCATTTGAAGAAATTTTGGATAACGAAGGTCAAGAGAATAGAATTTTATATGTTATACCAGAAGCAATCGGTGATGTTTACATATCTACTAGTTTATTTGCTTCTATAAAAAAGCAATATCCAGATAAAAATTTATATGTGGCAACGAAACCAGAATATTTTGATATTCTAAAAGGTAATCCATATATTCATAAATTAATATCGTATATACCTCAAATGGATCAACTTTTATGGTTGGAAGGTTCTGGAGATCATAAGGGATTTTTTCAAATAGCATTCTTACCATATATAGGGACTCAGAGAATTTTTAATTATCAGCACAATGGAAAAGACAAAATAGCTTTTGATTTAAAACATGAATGATTATAAAATATTAGTGCCACAGCTAATCTCCCCTAGAGGGGCTTGGTTTATTTGGCAGAAAAATGCCTCAAATATATTTAATAATTTAACTTTTAAAAATAAAACTAGATGTGTTTACGATGGCTACATAGAAGGTAGCGAACATAAATACGCTAAATACGTTAAGTTAAGAAATAAAATATTAGAAGATAATCTAACTAATGATTATACTCATGTATTTTGGATGGACGTAGATATTATAGAATATCCATTTGATATTATAGAAAAACTGTTATCTATTTCGTCTAAGAATATAGTTGCACCATATGTTTATATAGAAGATAATAATTGGTGGCCATGGAAAAGATTTTATGATATAGATTGCTTTATAGATTCAAAAGGCTTTAAATTTGATTATAAACCACCTTATAATATTTCTGATGGGGATATTAAAACACAAGTAAAGTCTGTTGGGACATGCTTCTTGATTCCAGCCGAAGTACATAGAAATATTAAATATGATATAAATGACAACAGAAATGAGCATGTATTATTTTTTGAAAAAGCAAGAGAATTAGGATATAAAATAATAGTGGACCCGAACATAGAATTAAGGCATGCATTTTTACCAAAATACGGAGAAAATTTTCATTAATTTATGCATTTAATAGAATCATATGCTACGTCTTGCGGATTGAAAATAGATAAACCATTTATTTATACTAATTTTTTTCCATTAAATACACATAAATACATAAGCTTCCAACCGTTCAGCAAGCCTTCTAAAAACTATGATTATTGGCAAGATGTTGTTAATCTTATACATCCTTATTTAAAAAATGAAAATATAGATATAGTTCAAATAGGAAGTAAAGATGATCCTAAAATAGATAAATGTATATATACAGCTGGTCAAACAACTGTTCCTCAAGCGGCTTATATTATTCAAAATTCTATTTTACATTTTGGTGCAGATAGTTTTGGAGCTCATATGGCTTCTGGATTTGATAAAAAAATATTAGCTATATACTCTAATAACAACATAGAAAACGTTTCTCCTTATTGGTCTAAAAAAGAGAATTTAATTCTTTTAAAACCAAAAACAAATAAAAAACCATCTTACTCTTTCGAAGAACATCCCAAAAGTATTAACACAATAAAACCAGAAGAAATTGCTTCTGGAATATTAAGTCTCTTAAATATTAAACATAAAAAATTTTTTGAAACCATTTGTATTGGAGAAAACTATAACCAGAAAACACTAGAATTAATTTTAGATCAATTTGTTGACCCGAATTCAATAAATATAGAAAATTTAATAATAAGAATGGATTATTTTTTTAATGAACAAGCTTTGGAAATTTTATTAAAAGCAAAGAAATGTATTATTTTTACTAATAAAACGATTGACGTAAATCTTTTAAAAGCTTATAAAAATAATATTTTACAAATAATTTATATAATAGAAAAAGAAAATGATCCAAATTTTATAAAAGAATTAAAAAGAAACACTATAAATTTTGTAATGATCTCCAGCTTACCAGAAGAAATTTTAAATAAATATAAATTAAATTATATGGATTACGGTTTAATTATAAACAAAAAAGACCCAATAAAAGAGGATTTTAATATCAAATCATGTAGAAATTATAAATATTTTTCTTCAAAAAATATAATATCCTCAAAGGGTCATTTTAAGTCTAAATATGATTGGATTAATCAAAATGGCGATAATATCGTAGATGATCCAGAGTTTTGGAAAGAAGCACAAAATTTTTATATTTATAAAGATTGACAAATATATATATTAAGTATATCATTACTTAATCATGGAAGAAACAGTATCAACAATTATTCATCCTAATATATCATTTGAAGACACAACTGTAGAATCAAATATTATTAATAAGCCAGCGAAAGTCTTCAAAAGAAATAAATATGGTTTAATTGAAGACAATAATATTAAGTATATTTATAATGACGACGGTATAATAGATTGGCGAGCTATGGTGAAAACCCAGTATCTTGTACCGAATCGTCAAAAAACACAAGAAACAGATGTATCTAAATTAGAAGATAAGGATTTATTAATACTTTTGGGAGGAATCAAAGAATTAGCCCAAATTAGAGGATATACAGATGTTTCATATAAAGTTGTAGCTGCCTCAGATTCGTATTTCGCTACAAGCTGCAAAATAACTTGGATACCAAACTACGAAACAGACAACAGAATAGTCACTTTCGAAGCTCTTGCCGATGCTTCTCTCCAAAATACCAAAAGTTTTGCTAAGTTTTTTTTAGCTGCAATAGCTGAGAATAGAGCTTTCGTTAGATGTGTGCGTAATTTCTTAAAAATTAATATCGTAAGTCAAGAAGAATTAGGTGATGTAAAAATTATAGACGATTCATCTCCTAACGAAAATCCTACATCTCCGCATGTACTTCTTGAAAAAATAATGAAAGAAAAAAATATTGATTTTGAAAAATTAAAAATTAAATTAGTTAAAGAAAAATTTGAAAATGCAAATACAATATTTTCTATTTCAGATATACCAAAGATTAAAATTTTTGAACTTCTAGAGAGACTAAAAAAAATTAGCTAGGTACTATTCTCGCTAATACTTCTATAACTGTATTTATCCCGCCATTACAAACTTGCATTCGGAGAGGGTTATATAAATATCCACTTACAGTAACACCAGTTGGAAAGTTTGTAGAAGAAAGAGGTTTATTAGACCAAACAGGCATTTTATATATACCTCCATTACTTAATCTTTGTTCTTTAATAGTTAAAAATGCCCCCAGTCCTTCATAATAAGTATAGTTGTTGAGGGCTTCGGGTACAGCTGGTTTATAATAAGCATTGATATATTCACTGTTTACTTGCAGCTGCCCATCAACAAAAACTCCGCTTTGCACGATCAAATCACCAACAGATCCACTCAAAAGACTAGAAGAGCTGGCTTTATAATTAGATGATTTATACCATCCCATAGATTATTTCTTTCCTGTTATATAATTAATAATTACACTATTATTATCATTAGCATTGTCGTAACCACTTATGATTAATTTACCAGTTATCGCTTCATTGTCTGGATAATTTTTAGCTTTTATTGATAAATATATAGAATCAATTAAAGGGTCTATTATTCCAGAGCTTTTATAACTTTGATTTAATATAAGATTCCCAGTTTTAAAGCTTTTGATTCCAGTTAATTGATTATTTATATAATAGCCAGTTTGCATATCGAAAACATCAAAGAATGTTTTATTGTAAGGTAACCCAGTTATATTACCAGTAGCAAATACAATTGAATTATATGAAACTATACCTGTCCCAGTTATTTCACCCAAATAACCAGTTAAATTTACATTTTTAAAATTATAGACTGAACCAATATTATTATAAGAACCAGTATCAAATAGTTCTGATCCAACCAATAAATTGGTCCCATCATTATTCAAAGATACTATATTTCCGAATTTATTATAACTTTGAGTATAATTGATATTTCCTGTTATTTTTTGTTTTTCTGTCCATGAAAAGTTATTTTTTTCAAAAATGTAACAGCTTCCGCCACTAGTTAAATTAGAATAACTATCATATGGAGAACTTATACATAATAAGTTAGCACTTTTATTCATTGTTAAAGAATATCCAAAATTATCTCCAGCAGATGAATCTGAAGACTGCAATCTTTGGGATTGTTTATAATCAAACTCACCAAACATATCCCCAGTGAAGACATAGGCATATCCAGCATTAGAATTATTTTTTATACTACTGGACAAAATTGTATTTCCATCATAACTTACTTTTATTGAATAGCCCAAACTATCTCTAGCAGAAGAATTATTTCCAGTTAGTATTGCCTCTTCTTGCCAATAATCTATATTAAATTGGTTACCTTTGAATAGATGTAAAGATCCTAAATTTTGATATGATTCTACATATTTACCCGTGGCTCCTATCCCTATGACGTATCCATCACTGCTTAATGAAACCGAATGGCCAAAACCATCCTGGTCTTCTGGATTACTTGCATTTACTTGTTGTAATTCTCTCCAAACGTTTGTTTGATAAGCAAAGATAGATGCTACCCCCGCTCCAATATAAGTATTAAAACCTGTAATTAAATCTTTATTTGGCGTGCCAACCACTAGAATATTTCCATCTTTACTTAACTCCAAAGAATGACCAAATCTTTGTCCTGCGTGAGACCCACTTCCAGTTATTATTGTTGATTCTGTCCAATTTGAATTATTTTTATTAAATATATAAACTGCGCCTGCGCCAGTTAAAGTGTTAATACCTGTATTTAAATTTTTATTTGGTGAACTTATCGCTAAAACAGTCCCGCTATCATTCATGCTTAAAGCATATCCAAAATTATCTCCAGTAGTTGCGTTGCTCCCAGACAGAATAGCGGTTTGAATCCAATTATTATTTCCTGTAAAAATATAAACTAAACCAGCTCCAGTGTAATTGCCTATATTTCCAGATGGCGCAGATATAGCTAGAATACTATGATCATGATTAGAAGCGATATTGGATCCGAATAAAAAGTTATTATTAGAACTAGAACCAGTTAAAACTTTATTTTCATAATAATGATAATCATTAACAAAACTATTTGAATAATCATTTATACCATTTATTGAAAATCCACTTTTATTAAAAAATATATTTTTATAAATTAAATTTCCATTAAAAAATCCAGTGCTAGATAAAGATCCAGAAGTTGAATTCAACCCAGTTGCAAAAAATAAACCTTGCGCTACACCAGTTATGTATCCAGTTTTTTCTAGATTAGATAAAAAATCATATCCAGTAGCCGTCATACTTACTATTTTACTTAGTGTACTACTACCAGTAATTAAACCAGTTAAAATAACATTCTGTATTCCTGTACCAAGTATGTCTTGATAAAATAAACCAGTTTTACCTCCAAAATATTCTAAATTTAAACTTAAATTTTTAGGTAAATTATTATTTGATCCACTTTTTATATAAAAATTTAAATTATATTCTTGATTTTTAATATCGTTTATACCACTTACGGAATTGATAACATCGAAATCGAACCCTTGATTTAAATTTAAAATTACTTGAAGATCTTTAATAAAGTTTCCAGTAGCATTATAGATTCTACTTATTAAACCAAAATTTGTATATAAATTTAGAGTGATAGGATATACCGTGCCGTCATTTATTTGATTTTTCGTTGCATTTAACGTGTTTATTATAATAAAAGATGGAATATTTCCAGTCAAAACATCTAAATTAATAGAATTAACTGAAAATCCAGTTGGGGCAGTTACGACACCGCTATAAATCTTAAATTGAGATAAAGAGTTATTATTAATTGTACCAGTTAGAAGCCCACTTACATTGAATTTATTTAAACTTATATTATAATTAGGTACGTCTCCAAGTATCTTTAGATCCGCGTCAACCGTACATCCACTAGTATTTAAATAAAATTTATTTAAATTAAATGGTTGTTTTTTACCATTTAAACATAGTAGGTTTCCATCTATATAATAAGAATAAGAGATAGGATTTATACTACCAGACAAATTAATAGATTGGTCGTTTTTATAAAAATAAATTAGTCTGCCTTCTGGATCATAAAGTTTGGATTTATCAAAAATATAACTCACTTTTTCTTTTGGTATAGCGCTAGGATTTAAACCAGAAAAACCTAATTCGCAATAACCAGAAGAATTATTAAATTTTAAATCTATAGAAAAGCTTAAACCTGTTTGATGATTTAAGGATAAATTATTATTTCCAGAAAATATCATAAACTATCCTGTTATAGTCACTTTTCTTGTAGAAACTTTTTCCATAATTATTTCTGCAGCTGGTGCAGTTGGTGGTCTACTTTGATACGTAAAATTACTAAAAATTCCAGTATCATCTAAATAAATTGAAAATGCGGTTAACCCAGATTCAGCGTTCATTATGTTGGCTATACTTCCATAATCTGTACCAATAATTTTAAATGATATATTTTTTAGAGGTAAAGCTGAATAGGCCATTTCTTTTACTGCCTTATCTAATTCTGATTTATTAGTTATATCTACCGCTGTATGCTCGTACTGCATCGCAGTGCTTGGCACAGTAAGACCGCCCCCATCAATAGATGAGCTTGCTGAATCGTTATACGATTCTGTGACATCGACCTGAACGTACCCAAAGTACATATCTGTTGATGGTAAATAGCCAATTAGTCTTCCCCCTCCTGGAGTAGTAACGTTTACTATAGAACATCTTTTACTATTTAATCCTCTGCCTGGAGTAGTTAATTCTGAGTTAGTAGCCGCTGGAGTGTTGCTAGTTCTTCTGGCACACCTTAAACAACTGGGATCTTCTCCTGTAGCACTATCACTATATACTGCGGGTTGAAAAGCTTCTTCATTAGGATTTTCTCCACTACTTACTGTAACACTTATTTTTGGAAAAGCTATTAATGTTTTTCCACGTAAAAAAAAGTCTTGGCTGCGAAATCCTTTTCTTAAAGAAAACTGAAGCAATTGATCAGCTAATTCGTCTGTAACTGGCAGAAATAAAGGATCTAATTGATAAGGAAGCCAACCCTCAACTGTGGTATTTGGATTTCTTGTAAAATCTGGAGCAGAAGCAGAACCCCACGCTTGGTTAGAAATACTATCATTTCCAGGCCAAAAAGTAGAGGTTATTTTTCTAGAATATTCTGAACCGCAAATATCTGGCGCAATAGTGACTATATTAGTTTTTCGATAATATTTCCCATAGTTTTGAAATTCATTCGCTTCTAATTGCGTTATTGCTTTCTCTCCTTCTGAATCTATAGAATCGCAAGCCCCAATAACATGCGGAAAACCTCTTGCACGAATTTCGTTTATAAAAGAGTTAAAAATTGTGTCAATATATGAAAACGTAGCTCCATTAAAAGGATTAAAACCAAAAACTCCTGCTTGAGAATATCTACCTTCACTTAAAGCGTAAAGGGTTCGTAAAGTTGGGTTCACTGAAGCTAAAAAACATTGAGCGAGGTTTGTTATATTTGCTGGTATATTTACGTAAGTGAGTCTACTCCACTCTTTATAAGTAACCTCTTTTACTCCTCCATTTTTTGCTGAAAAATTAGAAAAACCTTTTGCATAAGTTCCTTCTAGGGTCTCTTCACTTTTAAAATCAGCAAGTGGAATTGAAGTATTATTAGATATAGATTCTACATTAGATAAATTTATTCCATTTTTTAAATCTACAAATACTAATTTGTCCTGCATCATATCCCAATAAAAGCTAAAACCAAAATCGCTCCCTATATTAGATAAAACTTGTCTTATTGTACCTGTGTAATTTAAAGTGTTAAGGTAACCAAACGATCTATTTATATTAATTATACCAGATATTTTTGACATTAATTCGTCAATTCTATAATTGATATCATCAGCGCTACATGGAGCATCGGTATTTGCTTGCGGAGATCCAACAATTATCAAATTTCCAGCGCTTTCTTTTCCATGCCTATTATATAAACCAACATAATATCTATCTAACTTTACAGAATCATCTACAAAAGTACAAGAAGCAGTGGTTTGACCCAAGCTTTTACTCACCGAGCTCGAAAGAAAATGCATTTTTGGGAAATTTAATCTACCGACACTTATGGAAAATGAAGAGACAAGATCTTTAGTTGGAAAACTTGGATTCACAGAGGAGTTTTCATAAACAACATCAATAGTTAACTTATTAATTTCTTCAGCATAACCTTGAGTCATATTCATAGAATAGATATAGCCCCCAGCAAATTGCCCAGGGGCGTTGCCTCCAATCTGGATGCTATCTATAAATTTTACAGCCATATTAATCCCTTATACCTTTGTAATTAGTAATTACACTTATAAATTAAATCTGTAATATTCATTATCGAATATATAGTTCTCTTTGACCTCTATATCTCCAGAAGCGCTCATTAATGAATTATAACAAGAAGATAATATATAATCAATCCCCTTGTACTGGTATATTCCATTAAGCCAAATCTGCTCATTGTTATACTTCAAAGACGAATTGTATATTTTAGTATTATTTCCCGTTACCCCTGAGATAAAATTGTCTTTTACAATAGTAAGTGACCCAGTTGGTAAATTTTTATATAAATAAAGATTATTTAAATTTTGCCCAGCGATAAGATAATTAAATCCAGATATTAATTTTTGCCCATTTAAGAATATATTTGATCTACCCCAATTAGAATTATTATCCGAAAAAGAATAAGCTAAATAGTAGTCTCCAGACTCAGAAGACCTATTAAAATCTGTTTGATAAACTTTATTTCCTGTTAGACTAGAAACGGTATAAAAAGCTAAGTCGTTAGAGTCTCCTTTAGGGTAATCGTTAGTAATAAAAACATTTGGTTGTGTATATTCATAATTTATCCCAGATACTAATCGAATTCCGTTAATATATATAGAGTTGTTTTTATCTGATACATTATCTTTAGCTACATATATATCAGATACATTAGAGTAGTCAAAATGACTAATTTTTATTTGAGAATCTAAATAAAATTGAATTTCAAAAATGTCTTGGTCATCTGTTTTTTTATTAAAAATGATATTATCTTTTGTAAAATTAGAAGAGTACTTTTCATCATATAGTTCGTATTTTGTGATAATTTGCCCAGTATTAGATATTACAGACTGAGTAGAAGTCTGAATTTCTATTGTTTCTCCAGTAATATTCCCTGTAACGCCAGACTGTATATAAATACCAGTTAAAGAACCACTTACTAAAGCTTCTTCAATTTTTATATCTTGATAACCATTTATTCCTACTCCAATTATACCTGTAGGATTTAAAAAAGCATTACTAATAACATTAAATGTTAATCCAGTTAGATTAACTACATCAATATATTCACCAGTTTTTATAAATAATTTAGCAAGCCCAAAGCTTTGCGCATCATCTGGAATATTATTAAGTAATAAAATGTCATCGACAGTTCCAAAAAATCCAGTATAATTTTGATCTAGAAAACCAGAACCTACATTACCAATATACAGCTGTTTATTTTGTTCAAAGTAATTTCCAGTTATATCTATTCTAGACTTATGAGTTTCATTTTCTATAATATCATAATAATTAAGCTCCAAGATATTACGCCCAAATTTTAAACAACAAATATTCTGAAAAGATAACTCCTTGGGAGTTACTGTTTTGTAAGATTCTGTGCCCCCAGAAAACTCAAGAGTAAGATCATTTGCGTCATTTAACCCTAATATAATTTGAAATGGGTTTGTATTATTTTTTGATTTTATATAGCCTAATGTTTGTATTTTTCCAGTTGGTATAGAAATTAAATCACCATTTAAAGTAAAATTTTTATTACAATTCAATCTTCCAAAATTAATAAATAGACTATTATCAGCAGAAGTAGATTCTTCAAAAATTTGCATTGTATTCGTGCCCTGAAAAACACCTGAACCAGTAAAACTAACTTGGCCATATTTTGTATTGAAGAAAGCTGGCGAATATTTTTTATTTATAGAAAATCCTTGTGCGACAGGATAAAATTGCACTTCATTTTCATAAATTTTATTCTTCAAGAAGACTCCAGATACTTGATCAAAATCATAATATAACTGTATAGCATCTTTATTCAAAGATTTATCAGAAAAATAGTTATTTAAATATGATAAGTTCATTGATATATCTTTGGAAAAATAGAGCTTTGGTTAGTCGTGCATACTTTTTCAATTTTATAATTTACATTTTTTGTGTTTAAAATTGGTTGCGTCAAATTAGAGGTTTGATCTAAATTTGCTCTTTCTTCGGAAAAAGATTCTTTTATAGTTATATTAAAATTATAGTCGCTAGGCGAAATTATTCCGATTGAATTTTTAATATTATTTTGTATAGATGTAGTTGAACCCTGAGATGTCCCATCTTTTATTGATACGGTTGATTCGATTGTGCATTTTGGTAATGTAGTAATATCAAAATCATTTATAATATAGTAACCTCTTTGATTAATTGCTGGCACGCCAACCATATACCAGCATGGGGCTTGAACAGATATTTGAAAAGAAGAATCAGCGATTGCTGGGTCGTCTCCACTTGGCATGGGTTTATCATCATAAGAGGCTTTTGCCGTTATGACTCCCTCATTTGGATTATCTATAAACTCTATATTCTGTAATCTTAATTTATAGTATCCTGTATCGCTATTAAAATCTTTAAAATCTAATACTGCTCCGCTTGCAATAGCAAAAAGACCAGTATTTAAAGAAGCTTGAGCGGCTTGGGATAATAAATATCTATTATATCTATTTCCTCTAGTAATAATACTCGCGTTTATATCTACTTTTATAACTTGTTCGATATCATCTTTTTCTACACTTGTGTCGTATTTAAAGTATGGATTTGGTAAATTGATATTATCAAAAGAATAATCAAAATTTATTATATTTTCCCCAGTATTCTCTGAAATACTATAATTAATTGGTATTGGATTAAAATAACTAGAGTATGCTCCAGATACCAATTTAGTTACATTTAAACTATTTCTTAAATCATTTATATTACCACCTAACGCCCCTTTATAACTCCCTTTTATCGATAAACTTAATGAATCAGCTGCTACGCCAGAAGAAATGTCGATAGAATATTTTAAAATTCCTGAACTTCCAGTACTTAATAAACTACTAGTATAAGATTCATCTATAGAGTATATAGCGTTTAAGCGATCTATAGATTCTGAAATATTTTGTAAATAAAAATTATTGCTTGCGCCACTTATAAATTTTATCGTTGGTACGTTTGCTAGCCCAGTATTTTGTGTCACAAAACTTATCGCATTTTCTAATGCATTAGATTTAGATGGATAACTAGCCGTATTTATTCCTTGCGCAGAAATGCTATGAGATAAAGATATTGTTTTATCTTTATTTTCTACAAAATTATATTGATTCACTGGATTTACAACATTTCCACTCATTGTTGACGAATTTAATTCAACTGTATAATTCAACATACCATTATAAGCTGATTCTTCAAAGGATATAGACGTAATATTGATTCCACTTTTTTCATAAATTTTTTCAAATATCACGCTACTACCCCTAGGAGTTTCTTCATAAATCTCAAATAATCCAAAATTTTTATTAAAGATATTTAATATTCCGCTTTGGCCAGTTTGTAATTGATAAAAATTTCCAGTTAGTTGGCCTTTCAAAGTAATTTTGTCGACAAAACCTAAATGATTATTATCATACGCATTTTCTCTAGACAACTCAACTAATGGGGTTGGATAAATTAATTGATTTGAGTTGTATTTTATATAATTAGTCGCCATATATTTATACCAAATACATTAAAGTCATAGTGAATGAGAAATCATTACTAGACCCGTATCCATATGATACTTCACTTATATAAGCATCTTTGCTTATACCAACAAGACCATTATTAATCGCTATACTTTTTAAGTCACTCAAAGGAAAAATTCTTGGCGTACTCCATACGTCTGAGGCAGGTTTAGTTAAAGTTCCATTTATTTGAACTGTTCGAGTTCCCATTTGTACTTGGTTTCCTAAAGTAAAAAGTACATTTTTTGGAATTCTATTCGCAATGATATATTCTTTATATATCTCAGCGGGTTTATCGTCCTGTATTGAGAGCTGTAAACTTTTATAAACTGAGTTATCTGCAAGAGCATTTTTCTTTTCATTATTTTTTTCTATTCTATAAGTAAATTTATTTCCATAATTAGAAGATGCAATTTTTTCATAGCTCATTGAGGCACGAGATTTATTATAACCCGCGTATAAAGGATCATTATCTATTCGTAATTTTGCCGTTAGGTATTTTACCTTAAATTGGTTTAAATTCACTATGGTTCCCAATATAGCTTTTAAACTTATCTCTCCTTCTTCTGATACAGTGGTAACACCCTCTTGATTTGTATTTACTACTTTAGAATAAGTGTGAATCAAATTCTGTTCTGCGCTCAGATCATTTGTATATGATATGGAATATCCCAAACTATTATCTACTAGATTAATTGTTTTTCCCAGCTCATATGAAGCGTTGATAAGAGAATCCACGGAACCTAGTGAATATTTTGTGGCATAACTATTAAAAAATTGTTGACATCTTGAAAAAGAATTATTTATTTCTGTATTAAAATAATTTTCTGCAGTAAAAGATTGGGTATCGTCAAGAGCTTTTATTAACCCTTGCTCTTGTATTGTTGTTTTTCCGTTTTCACTAAAAGTTAATGAATGAGATATAGAATTAGAATAAGAAGATAATGTATTTTCATTTATTTCTATTTCTTTTGTAAAAGTACATGTCTTAGTTACTAAATCATAACTTTCAGAATAATAATTCTTTTTAGTTTTTAAAGATGCGTATTGACCAGCAAATTTGCCGATTAATCCTAATGATAAATTTTCATTAAATAATGCGTTGGCTAAAGTCTTACATTTTGCAATAACATCTGTTTTATCATTAAAGTATTGCAAAGTAATAGAGTGGCTGCACGTGTAAGTCCCATCTTGACCGTAATTAAAATCAAATTTTTCATCAAAAGTATTTATCAAATCTTTTAAAGAAGATAAAGTAGACCCATAAGTTGTACTACCAGTAGGAATATTAGAAAAATCCGTACTGTTTATTATTTCTATGTCGTAACTATAATCTCCAAAAATAATTGGATTATCTTTTGGAAAAGATATATTAGTGATAATACCCTTACCAAGATTAAAATTATTTACAATGATATCATCATAAACATTTGATGTAGTCAACAATAAGTTTTTAATATTATCAATCGTAGCTTTAACGCCATAGCCTTTAGAGTTTGTTAATCTATTATCAAAGATACCCTTAATAGTAATTTTAACTCTTTCATTCAAAGAGGCAACGCCTTCTCCCAAGTAATTTTTATTTACTTGATAACTTAATAAAGTTGCATCTGTAAATGTATATGCCATTTTATTTTCCTTTTACCTTTTTTTATCATACCAACATTCTTTCTGGAGGCAACCTTCTTCCACCCAAATCAGAAATTTGTTGTTTAAGAGTTGATATTTGTTGTTGTAAGCTATCTGTCAGAGCTAAATTAATGTCTGTAACAATCTTTTCTGCAATTGGAGTTATCATACTTGTTAGGTCTGTTGTTTGATCTAATGATACATTGAAATTGATAGGATCGACAGTAATGTTTCCGCCCATTTGTAGATTGATAGCGTTCTCTGGTATATTTAAACTTATGGGTTTCGTGTCGATTTGTATAATACTCGATTGATCATTAGTTCTATTAATTGGAGCAGTAATATCTATTGGTTTTTCTCCTACTGCTTCTAAAGCTTTTTTCATTATTTCAGCTTCTTCATTCGCTCTCCTTAGAGCTTCGCTTATGCCTTCTATATTAGTTTTTATAGCTTGAGTGTCTGTTTGATTTTTACTTAAATCTCCTAATATGCTTTGTATATTTAATTTTTTTAATTCATTTAATTGTTTTTCTAAATCATAATTTATATTTGGATTAGCCTCCATGCCTTCTTGACTTCTATTTGCCCCATATTTACTTGTGAAGCCTTGTTGTAATTTAGAAATAGATGGTACTTCTTGTCCAGTTTCCAAAGCTTGATTTATTTGATCTAGTAAGAAAGTTTTAACTTTTTCTGGAAGATTAGAAGCTTCTAATTGTTGCACTAATGATTCGTTTTCTTTTTGTATTTGGGCTTTTCTTTTTTCCATGTAATCTATTCTTGAACTTTTTTGCCCAATTTCTTCTCCTAATCCTTGGTAACTTCTATTAGAAGCAGCTATATTTTGTGCACGTTTAATTTCTTCTTCTATAGATTTATATTCTGATTTATAGTCTCTCTCTAATGCTTTTTTAGCATTGTCTAAATTACCAGGAAGGTTTATTTCTTTTGCCGATTGCTGTTGATTAAGATTTGCTTTTTCTAATATGCCTAATATACTTTTTACATTTAAACCTAATTCTGCATCAGCCTGACTAGATTTTATAGCGAAATCAACTTGTTTTGAGGCAATATCATAAGATCTTTTTGCTATGTCTCTAAAGATTGGCGCAATGCCTCCTGGTGAGTTTCTAGCTATACTCAGAGCATTAGATCTTATATCTTGCGCTCTTTGAGTTTTTAAAGTATTTGTAAATGGAGTCAAACCTTTTAAGAATTTTTCATTAAATCCTCCTCCAGCTAAATTAATAGTTTCACCTAAAAGAGCTGCTCTACTTTGTCCTCCGCCTCTTGTTGTTTTGAAATCTTGTAAAATTTGTCTAATTTTATCATAAGATCCACCAGAAGCATAGCCTTCTAATCCACCCATCGCAGATACATCTCTTTTGTCTTGTAGCATTTGTTGCTGTATTTTATAATTATCTTGAGCAATTTGATTATTTTTCATTGCTTCTTGGCTTATCATTAAAAGTCTTTGATTTGCTTGTTGATTAATAGAAATTAATTTATCTTGTAGACCACTTGCTCTAGTATTAGTTGGCCCCATAAGGTCCATCGTAGCTTTGTAAATTGCATCAGCATAATCTTTAGGATTTAAATTTTGAGAACCAATATTCATGTATCTTTGACCAAGTTGTTTAATTATTTCTGGAGAAGCGCTTAATCCACTATCTGGACTTGATAATTTTTTTAATAAATCTTGTACGGCATTACTAATTTCATTTCTTGATCCAGATATTGCGTCTCTAAAACCTTTTAAAGTGTCTTCGTTTCTTCTTTGAGAATCTATAATATTTTGCACTCTATTAACAGACTCTGGACTACTAAAATCTGATCTAGTGTTTAAATTACCAGTTGCTCTATTTAATTCTATCGCGCTTTGATTTGCCAATTCATTTTGTCTATTTTGTGATTTAAATTCACTTCCACTAATTGAAGCCGAAATTAGTCCTAATAATGAATCATTTAAATTTTCTACAGCTGCATCTGCTGCGTCTGCAGCTTTTTTAAGTGATTCTAATTTTAAAATTTCAGCTTTTCTTGACTCGGCTCCAGCCTCTACTGCATCTTTACTATTCTTTGCGTCCGTGCCTAATTTGATTAAAGCTGTTTTTAAATTATTTATTTCTTGAGGATTTGCTTTTTCTAGAGCTCCAGCTATGTTTGAGTTTAAACCATAAAATTCTTTTAAATATTTAATGAATTGCGTTTGAGATGATTTCGTTAAATTAACAGCTTGGTTCTCTACATCCGCTATGAAATTAGTCTTACCTTCTTTTGAGAAACCTGCCAAAATACTTTTTGCAGCAGAATTTAAATCTGATAAATTTTTAAATACATCTGGGGTCGTAAAAGCTGAATCTAATAGTTTAGCTGAATATGCTGAAGCAAATTCTAAATTTTTTTGTTCTTTTACTAATTCACCTTGAACTTTAGTCATTTCTTCTTGTAATTTAATATTATCACCAATTCCTAATAATTGCATTCTATATTTTTCTGGTAAATCACCTATTGCATCAACTAGTTGTTTATTTAATTTATCTAATTCTGCTGGAGAAGTTTTTGTATTTTTATAAGCATCAGCTAATTTTTGTTGAACTTGAGAAAGGGTTTGAGAAGAATTAGCAAAATCAGAAGCAGCTTGTTTTGAATCTTCTAATTTTTTACTTAAATCTTCTCCATTTTGTTTGATATATTTTGCAACAGTTGAAGCGGCTGTATACAATGCGGTAAATGCCCCTACAACTAGACCAGCTGGACCTGGTATTAACATTACTGCGGTTGTGGCTGTCGATAGCCCTTGACTTAAGCCGTTTATGCCATCTTTTAGAGCTTTATTATCTGATCCAAATGTTTCAGCTAAAAATCCTCCTGCCATTGAAATTCCAATTGATGCAAATCCTAAATTTTGTTTAAATTTTTGAAGACCTGCTCCTATTTTATCATCATTAAATAAATCCCCAAGTTTTTGAATTTTTGTGTTAGCTTGAGCTACAGTTGATCCTAAATTTGTAGATTGTACTTCGGTTGAAGCTTTTTCAGCACCAGCCCCCAATTGATCGAACGAATTTGCTGCTTTTTTCAAACTTGTTGATAAATTTTTTATACTTGAATCTAATTCTGGAGTTAAAGTCGCCATTCTTTTTGCAATCTCATTATTTCCCGCAGCTTCTTGTGGGCTTAATGTTGGGAGAGCTGGAGCGAAATTAGGAATAAATCCAAAAGCTGCCATATTTTTTTGAACTCCAAAAGAATTACTTATAGCTTTTTTTAATCCTTCTGGATGATCTTTTTTAACGTCACTAAAATTTTTCTGTGTATTTTTGTCTCTAACATAAAGCCCAAATCCTGGTTCAAAATCTAAAACTCCATTTCCTCCCAAGTTTTTTTCTGCATTCAAAGCTTTTTTAATTGGAGAAAAATTAGGTATAAACCCAAAAGCTGCATTTTGACTGGTTAATATTTTATTAGCCATACTATCTAAATTTCCACCAGATAGTGAGTTTTTAAAGTCTCCTCCTCTATAATTTGTGCCCATTAAGGGATTAACTTTAAAAGTTTCTCCTAATTTTTTAAGTTCAGCTGATGTCAAATCTAGATTTCTAGTTCTATCGTCTGGTATTATATTTAATGCCGATAACACTCCGCCTTCAAATGCGTTTCCAACTAAAGAACCAATCTGATCTTGACTTATATTACTTTTTAAATAATTTTTGAATTTACTGCTATTAATTACTTCTGGAGATACTCCAGCTAAATCATTTAAAAAATTAGAAGCTGTATTTACAATTCCGTCTATCGCTTGAGCGTAGAGACCTGGCCCTATCATTTCTCTATCTTTGTCTTTCAATTGTCCAGGAAATGGGACTGCATAAAATCCTATTTTTTTACCACCAGCTGTTCCATAAGTACCAAATGAAGTCGATTGTTGAAAACTTGGATAAACTAAAGCGTATGGATTTAGTTTGCCCTCTAGCTGCTCTCCCCGTCCAACAGCTTTCGTTTCTAAATTTGTTTTTAAATTATTAATTAGTTTGTTGTAGTTTCCTTGAGGAACATATAGATTGCCTTTATCTCTAACTACCCCTAAGCTTGTTGCAGTGTCTTTTAATTGCCCATTAGTTCTTTGTAAGTACTGTGTGGCTTCTGCGCCACTAATTCTTATGTAACCTTTAGAAATCATTGCATCTGTTCGGTCTGCTGGTGCAAAATTAGGCACAAACCCTCTTGATGCATAAGGATTGAATCCGTGAATATTTTGAAAATTATTTTTATAAGCTTGTCCAGCTGGACTTTTTTCTGGAGGCATTATTGCTTGTTGAGATAAGCCGTCAATTTTTTTAACTTTTTCTGCACTATTGTATGTTACTTGACCATAATTTGGTATAGAAGTTTTTTTAATACTTCCAGGAGAATAACCTCCCATTAAAGCTCCAGTAATTTCATCTGATGCACTAAAATTAGGAATAAATCCTAAAGCTTTATTTCTTGAAATAGCCGCTCCTTTATAAGGACCAGTAGTAGCTACATTTACGCCTACAGCAGATAAACTTTTCGCTAAAGTGTTAGCTATAGCGACTTGTTGTTGCATTGCTGCTGTTTCTTGTTGTATTAAAGTTAAAATTTGATTATGTAAAGACGTTGTGCTTAAATTACCTTTATTAATTTGTTCTATAATTTGAGGATTTTTACCTAATAAATTTAAAATTTGAGTTTGTAAAGCTTGTTGATTTGTGTTTTGCGTACTTATACTTGATAAACTTTTGAATGCATCTGAAGCAAAAACGGTTAATCTTTCAAAAACTTTAAATGTTGTAGCTAAACCTAAAAGTAATCCAGGACCAGATAAAAAGTTTCCAAGACCAGACAGCAAACCTTGACCAATTTTTTCACCTATAGATTCTGTATCTTTTGATTCTCCAAAATTTTCTAATACAGAATTTAATCCTCCCAAAGCTCTTTCTAAAGCTGGGCCAAAAGCTACTTGTCCAATTTGACTTGCTGCGCCTTGTAGATTTGCTAAAGTTTTATTTATTGTAGCAGATAAAGTTTTATTTAGAGCTTCATTTCTTTGATTTGCTTCGTCTGTAGCGGTAGACGAGATACCTAATGCTTGACCATATATAGAATATTCTTTACTTAAATCTGATAATGCAGCTTTTAAAATATTAATTTGAAATACGCCACCGACTAATTCTGCAATTTGGGCTCTTTGACTTCCACTTAAAGTATCGAATGTTTTTGATAATTCTTGTAGCACTTGGATAAGTGGCAAAGCATTTCCTTCAATATCTCTAGTTTTTATTCCTAATTCATCTAATGCATCTAAAACTTTTGGTCTTTCGAGTCTTGTAAAAATAGTTTTAAAACTGTTACCAATAACAGCTCCACCTCTAGCGGTTGTTTGTTGAGCTGATGTTACTAGCGCGACTAATTGATCAAGTGAAACTCCAGCATCTTGAGCACTACTACCTACTCTTTTAATAGCTTCTGCAAGATCTCCAGAACTTACTGCAAAAGATGCGTCAACTGCAGCTAATTTATTTACCAACTCGTTTGAAGTTATTGATGTTTGATTAAATGAATTTAATGCAGCCGTAATAGCTTCTACGCTACTCACTACATCTAGTCCACTTAATCTAGTTAAAATTAGTGCATCACTAGTTCTTTTTAATGTGTCAGTAACTCCAAGACCTTGTCTAGAAAATTCGGTAGCAGCTCTTGTAACTTCTTGAAAAGATGTTCCTGTGTCTTTTGCTATTTTAAATAATCCAGAACCAAATTCGCTTAAACTTTTTTGACTTACATTTAATATAACATTAATATCTGTAAGAGCTTTTTCTACATCAATAACACTTTTGATTGTTTCTTGGAAAGCTTTTTGAACAGCGTAAATAGCTCCAGCAGAAGCACCGAACGCAATAACGCGAGCATTAGATGCTGCTAATGATTTTTCAAATTCACCTAATTGACCACTTATTTTACCTAAAGGCGCAGAAAAGCCTTTTGTATTTAAAGTTAATGATTGGTTAGCTACCCTTTGGATCTCTTTCTCCAATGGACGAGTATTACCCAAAACATCAATAATAATGCGATCTTTGCCTTCTGCCATGAAAGTTTCCTTTCATAGTATTACACAAAATTAATCAAATTCCGTGTATTTTTAAGATTTGTTCGAAAGATAAATCTCCACCAAGCTTTTTAGACTCTTGATTTAAATCTAATACTTCTTCTTTAGAGGACGCTGTCATGGCTTTAAGCTCTTCCTTCGATGCGCCAATATAAGTTTGTCCTAGCTTATCCTCTGCAATTTTATCTTTTAAATTAGAAGCCGAAGATCTATTCTCATACCAATTTATTAAATCATTTAAGCTTTCTATATTATTTGGAGGATTTTCTCCATTTTTAGTTAATAAATATTTGTAATTTTTAGCTATATAAAATAATTGCATTTGATTTTGAGTTAATTCAACTATTGGTTTACCATAAAAATAATAAGGATTATCTTCACAATGAAAGAAGTTATTCATAAAAAATGAGCAAACTGCTATTTTCTTAATATTCTCTGCATCGAACATAGTATTAAATTCTTTATATATGTTAATATATTCCATTAATTCACGATCTTCTATATCAAAAAAGTCATCCTTATCTTCTTCAAATATTCTATTTTTAAAAGAAGAGTCTTTGTAAAGAGTTAAATATAATAAAAATTCATTAGATTTCTTAAAAGCATATCTCTCAGCAGTTAAGCCTAAAAGCTCATCTCTTTCTTTATTAATTTCATCAAGTTTTTCTTGCTTAGTTTTCATAGAATCTCTTATTTGATTAATTTGAGATTTTATAATTAATTTATTTAAAGTTGCCTCGTCACCTACAATCTCTTTATTTAAAGATTTAATTTCATTTTCTTTTTCATTCGACCAAATACCTTGGTCGCATAAAATTTTTATTTTGTCTTTTTCATCTAATAACCCGCGTTTTTTTGAGTCACTAAGTAATCTTATATACTGATCTTGTGATTCGGCAAATTCTATTTCGGTCAAATGCTTGAAATAAACATAACTATTATCTTTATTAAAAATAGAATAACCCTGAACTATATCTCTATATAATTTTTTTGCTAATTGCTGTTCTTTATAAAGCTCATTCACTTACTGATTCTTTTTTATCTTCAGTTTTGTCTTCTTTAATTTGAGTCTTCGCTTGTTCGAATAAAAGTTCTAGATTTTTAAAATCTTCTGCATTATTAGCTTTGCCCATGTACCATAAACTAATAAAATAAGCTAATTTAGACATAGCTTCTTTTTTGAAGAAATCTTCTGACTCTTCGTATTCGTCATATCTGCCCAACTTCTTGTCGTGATCTCCCTCTCCGAAGAAAGGAATGAATTCTTGATCTTGCTTGATGTAAGAAATATTTAAAACCCACCATAAAATGGTTTGATTTCTTGCTCTGTTCTCTGCTGTTTGATCAAAAATTGTCGATTGATAATTTTCAATTTGTTGTAGTTCTTTTTTTGCAATAGAAAGATCATTTAAAACTATCCCCATTTTATCTATCTGTTCGTCTTTGGAAATCTTTTCTAAATTAACTTGTAATCTTTGTAGTTCATTTTCTAAACGATAAAGCTCAATATATAACTCTGTATATCTTCTTTTTTCAGTTTCACTCATTGAGCCGCCATCGTTTTGATATCTTTTTGCTAATAGTGATCTAGTTAATAATCCAGCTTTAATTCCTTCTGATAGTTTAATTCCATAAAATAATTCTGCTTCGTCAAAAAGTCTTCTATTTGGTTTTAAGAGTCTAAAGGTTACGGGTTCTATTTTCTTTTGTTTTTTGGTAACTTTTACTTCTTCGCCTTTTTCATTTTTACTCACTTCAATATCTTCTACCTCGATTTCTCTATTAATCGAAAATTCGTGCAAAAATTTATCCATTTTCATATTTTATTTCCTTGTTTTTCTTCTATAAAAGATTTAGTTTTTTTAAAATTAACTTTTCCGCCAATTGTTATAATAAACTGTCTTCTTTTTTCTTCTGACCATGTTGAATAATTAGCAATATATCTTGCATTTGTTAATACATCAAAAGATGATTTTAATAAACCAAAATTTTCTTTCAACGCTCTCTGAACGCTTTGAGTTTCAAGATTAGCTTTAATAACGTCTTCGATGCCATATCTAATAAGTTTATTTTTCATTTTTATTTTCAAAAAAATCTAGACTTTTATTTATTTCCCTTATGGTTTCATTTCCTAGGTCTAATATTTTTTTCCGTATATAATTATATCTATTTTCATCAAAATAGTCAACATTTTTTAAAGTTTCAAGATCTATCTTTTTATTTAATTTATTAAGCATTGAAACATGCTCTTCTTGAAGATCTTCTACTAGATTAAGATATCTTTTATATAAGTTAACTACATTTCTATGAACTTGAAATGTGAATATTTCTTTAATATTTAAATTAGCCATAAACCTTTAAAATCCTTAAACCTTATACCTATTTACACTAAAAAACCCCGCATAGCGGGGTTTTCTAGTTTATAATATGTAATTACAAATTAAGCTGTACCCTCTATAAAGATACCGTTTGTAATGTCTGTAGGTCCTCCTACTTGCGAACTAAACTCTAGACTTACCGATTTATTGTCTCCTATAGAGCTTGAGAAACTTTGTGAATCAAGCTTGGCCCCCTTTAACGAGAATTTCATAGCTTGGACTTGAGTTCCTGGTTTATTGATTAGTACACTTAGAGTATATTTAGCATTGTCATCACTAACTACGTCTGCCAAATTACTAGCCTCCAGATCTCCTAGAATTGATTCTACTGTCATTTTAGCTGTTACTGGCCATGTAATTTCTTTTGTAAAGGCGAATTTACTTCCCAATTTTTGAATTGGATCTCTAGCTACGTCAATGCTCATGCTTACGCTTTGCACTTTCAAGTCAGTTTTATCAAGACCTCTAGATCCATCAATAGTTAATGTAATATCTCCTGGACGCAAAGCACTAAATCCACTTCCAGAAACTGGAGCTGGTATAGTGATGCTTGCTGTTAAATTTTGTCCGTCTGTTGGATTTACCGCTGGAGTATTAAAAGCTGCAGTACCAGTATAGAATCTCATATTTAAAGCTTCTGCATTAACGCTAGCAGTTGGAATTTCTCCTACTGCAGCGCTCATTTGATAAGACGTTAAAAATGCGTTTCCTAGACCAATAACTTTACCTTGTCCTGTGGCTATACCTGTATCTACGTTTGCGTCAGTTCCTTCTGGAGAAACTAAAATATAATAATTCTTAACATTAGTATCAACTCCAGATAGAATATCTGCGAAAGCACCTTTTGATGTTGAAAGAGTTAAACCAAGATTCTTTTCGTTTTCACCACTATTAAGATAATAGCTATAATCTAAATTAACGGTTGGTTGTTCCAAAATGATACGATCAATTGCTGCCAAGTTGCCATATTGGTTAACATCTTGACGAGTTACTTGAAATCCATAATTAGCACTTTGAATTCTATTCAATTGTACTGGATTTGATGCTGTTCCTGTAGGTCCTACGAAGAGGGCCTCGCTTTGATAAATTACTCTTTTTCTTGCCATATTAAAATTCTCCTAATTGTATACTTTATTACAGTTGAATTTATCTATTGAGAAATATAAATTATAATCTAGGATACCTTATATTTTCAAGGGTAAAATCAACAAAAGCTGGAAATACTTGACTATTATTAGTTTTAATATTAGCAAATATTTTACTTACATTTACTTCTGATATATAGAAGCCATCTACTCCAACATCAATATTACTGGTTAAACTATCATAGTCATAATGACCATTATTTAGCCCACCAAAGTTATTAAAAGGACTATTTCTTATTAATGGAATATATTCTCTAGCTGTATCTTTTAATATACCACAAACACCATCTAAATTAAATAGATTATCAGCTAATACAATAGCTCTTACTAGAAGTTGAGTGTTATCTTGTCCACCAAAAGCAAATGGTTTATTTTCTCCACCATTATTCTTTAAGAATATACATGGGTAAGTTATTGTTTCTATTGGTAGTCCTGCTGCAGTTTGTATTGTTTTAGGTCTAATTTTATATTGACTTTCAAATAAGATTTCTTCATCTGGTGAATTTGTTAAATATATATTAAAATCTTTAACTGCATAAAAACCTACTAAATTATTATTAGCAGCGATTTGATTTGCACTAAAATGAACATGTCCTTCGCTTGGAGTAATTGCCGTTAGATTAGCTTCTCCAATTTTTTTAAAAACATTATTTACATGTACGCCAGAAAGTATTTGACAATTTGGTATAGAGCTATCGCAAGCTATTTGATTAAATGGTAGTCCATATGTATAAAAACCATTGTATATGTTTGTAACTGGATAAAAGCTAGTATTATTATTTTTAAAAGCTTCTCCTCTTTTTAAGATAACATGATCCATCCACATTATCATGCTTGACATTAAAATATTATCTAATTGAGCTTTCATTTTGATATTTGTTTTACAAACTGATTAATTAAATCAGTCATATATTTTGTTTTTTTGAATCCACCACTTCGGATTCTATTTTCTGATTGAAGGCCTTGTCCAGATCTTCCGCCTCCAAATTTTTTATACATATAATTACTAAAACCAGAAATTCCTCTTTCAATTCCAACCACCCAACTATTTCCGCCTTCCCAAGGCATAGGCGTATTAGCTTTGATCTCGTCTAAAGTTGGGTAATTAATAGTAAATCTTTTTCCATTTTTTATTTTAGTTTTTTTAAAGTTAAAAGATTTATCTAATATTCCTCTTAAAACAGATATTGGATCTGAATTTTTATCAAAACCAATATAACTAAATAAATTACCTACCCCATTCAATGTTCTTGAAGAATTGTTAGCTTCTGGTCCAGATTCTATTTCTTGTGTTACTGGATGATTTTCAAATTTAGAAAAAAAATCTTGTTTACTAGATTCATATTTATTAGTGATATTCTCTTCTGACTTTTCACTAAAAGTTTTACTATCTTCAACTATTTTTCCAAAATTTACTTTAACTTGTCCCATTATCTTGTTTCCTTTAAATAGTACATATAATAAGCTGTATCAGCATAAGTTTTGACTATACTTGTGCTAAATATGTTAAAAGTTTTATTATCAAAAGTAATTTTTTCTGTTTTATCTAAGTCTATGTAATCTCTAGCGTCTTGTTTTACATAAATTTCAATAGTTTGATTAATAAATTTAATCTTAATTTCACTATCTTCTATTAAATTATCAGTTGGATTATATTTCACAACTGCATCAAAAGATTGATATCTTGGAACATATGTATAATCGTTCGGGTTAGAATAATCTTTGTATCCTAACATTTGATTTGAATTATCTTGTAAAACTTTCGTAGGTTCTTTGTGAACGGTTATGGTTTGCTTAAATGTTTCGAACCAAGTATCAACTGCATTTTGAAACCAGATCTTATCGGCCGAATTTAAAAAGCTGGTTGCCATATAATTACAAATTATCTATTGTTCTTAAATTACTACTATATGTATATGTTTTATTTGGTTCTGCTTGCGTATCATCCCCAGCGACCTGCAATGGTCTTGCTTCATTAAGATTATAGTTTTTAGTAAGGATTTGAAGTTCATCATTAATTTGTCTTCTTAATTCAGCGTAAGTTTTTGCCAATTCATTTTTATTAACTTTTCTAGCGCGGAACCCGTTTTGATCTATCTCTATCACGCTATCTGTGCTTGCCACACCAAGGGCATTTCTAAATAACCTTTCGTAATAATGTATGGTGTAAATCATCTTAAATATGCTCTTTTCAACATCACCAAAGATATCTCCACTATTCTCTGGCATACCAATTTCAAGAGTATTTTCATCTATATAAAACTTTTTATTAATTAAAATATTAAGATCACCGATATTTGTTCTAAGCCAAAAACCAATAGACGGAAGGCTAAGGTCACTTGGACTGCCTAGTTCACGATAAATTTCATCAGCAATATCTACGATAGGTACACCCATATTAATTATTACACGTTAATATGTCAAGAGTTATTAGATATTTTTGCTTTTATTTTTTTTAAGTCTGATTCAAATTGTGTATCTTTATATATTTGATAATTTTTAGCATCTTCTTCTAGAACGGACCATGCATGAGAATATGTACCATCTACCGCTGATTTTTTATTGCAAGGATGCATATGTTCAATAATTACGTCGTCAAAATAATTTAAATTATTTAAACCATGTCCTAAATCCATCCAAAAATTATCTAAATAAAAATGTTTAAGACTTGGTGGAGAAAAAAATCCGATCTCTTTAACTATATTTGATGTCATTAATACTGCCGTGGCTAGTTTTTTGCCTTGTAATAAATCATTTCCATATGACAAACCTGTAGAATTTTTTAAAGGTTCTGCTAAACGAGAATCCCATCCAAATGATCTTGGTCGATGATCGTCACCCATAAAATACAGTAAATCATACTTATCTGCATATTTATTTGCTATGAGATTAAGAGTTCCATTCATTCTTAATGATGGATTTATTTCGTAAATAACACCGTCAACTTTTTGATAATTATGATAATCGTCTTCATCAAGACCAAAGCATAAATCACTTATGACAGATGTTTTTCTAAAAGCTTCAATTACGTCTAAATGATTTTTTTGCCTTCCGCGAGAGGGAACAATAGTCAACATTTTCAACATACAATATGTTACACTTATTTGATGTGTAATAATATCGGAAATCATGAAAACTTTTAAAAGTTATTGTGGTGGTGGACCTTTTTCTTGGATTACAAGGCATTACCAAGGTTTAGAGGTTCTTAACCCATCTGAAAGAAAAAATGAAATAATTAAAGCTATTAAAGAAATTAATGAAATAGGCATAAATTGGGACGAAAATGAAAATAAAAATTTTATGTATATTGATACTTGTATACATGATGCTTTCACTGATCGAGTAATAGGAAAAAAATACGCTTGGATTATGGAAAGCAAAATTATTCATCCATTTTTGTATAAAGATTTAGAAAAAAATTTAAATTTATATACTGAGACATTTGAATTAATTTTTACGCACGATAAATTTTTATGCCAACTACATCATAAAATAAAATTCATGCCAGCTAACTCAACATGGATAAGGGACATGCAAATTTATCCAAAAACTAAACTTTTATCTATGATTTGTTCTGACAAAGCTTGGACTGATGGACATAAATTTAGATTAAAAATAAGAGATTTATATATGAACAGAGCTGATATATTTGGGGCGAATGGTATAGTGCCAAAAGAAGTCGGTTTAAAAGATTACATGTTTTCGATTGCTATTGAAAATATGGTTTATCCAACATATTTTACGGAAAAAATATTAGATTGTTTTGCAACTGGAACTATTCCAATTTATTGGGGATGCAGAGATATTGGCGAGCATTTTAATAAAGATGGAATAATTTTTTTAGATGAATTTATGGATAATGATCCTAATAATATAAGTCCTGAATTATATTACTCTAAAATTGGCGCAATAAAAGAAAATTTTGAATTATGTAAAAAATACAAATACCTTGAAACTCATTTAATAAAATATTTTCCAGAAGATAAAACAATTGAAACTCCTTTGAGTTTACCACGAAAAATTAAAAATGCATTACCTAAAATTAGAAATTTTAAATAAATATTAAGTATTTAATGAATTTTCAATTAATTTAGCTTCAGCATCTCGTCTTCTACTCATGCCCTTTTCTATACTGCCTCCAATCCATATTCTTTTCATACTTCTTATTTGATTAGCTATAAAAGTTAAAGTTTTTTGATCAAAAGTAGATGTTAATTTCATACCATCTCTTATTAATTTCATTTCGCGCCGACGATCACCTTCTAAAGCTGCTCCCCTATTGAACACAAGACTAACTAATCCACCTTTTGCATCTTCTGGAAGATTATCAAAATTAGGAAAAGTTTCGCGCGTTAAATTATAAAATTTAGTTATTGTTTTATTGTTAAAAACTTTTAGTGAAAGATCCCAAGGAATAGTTATATCTTTTAATCCTCTAATTAAACCTTTTGCGTTATATCCTTTTATGCCTACAACTTTATACAATCTATCAAAAACTTCTTTAGGAAGATCTTTCCAATCTTCGCTAAATTCACTTTTATTTACATATCCAAGATCATAACCTACGCCAATTGTAACTCCGCTTTGCTCTCCTGGCCATGTTGGATTTTTTAAAAATTTATTATAATAGCTCTCTCCTCCGCCAACTTCAAATTCTAGTATAAGATCAAGAGATTTTTTAGATATATTCATTTAAATTGTTATATTATCTTGGCACAAATAAACTCGCAATAACTATATTGCTTGGACAGTTACAAGGAGTAATAACTGGACCATTTCCTTCGCAATTTCTATTTGCGAATCCACAACAACAATGTGTTGTGTTTACGCTTCCTCCTTTAGAACTGCTTATTGAAACAATAGCGTGAGATGGACCTTGTTCATTAATATTTGCTATTCTAATTTGAGCTGTTCCACCAGGAAGAACAGTTGCGGTTCTCGAGTAGGGCGGATCTCCACCCCAAGCAATAACGGTTCCAGTATATTCGAAAGTGACAGCATCATCTACTTGAGATGCAGTAAATGTTATTGTGACAGGGTCACCACATGCTAGATATCCTTCGTAACATGATAATGGACTAACTATACCAAAAGTTTCAGCGCAAGATTGTTTTCTGTCATCTTCATTATAACTCGCAAAATAACGATCAACATCTTTTTGATCATCAAATGTTGTTAAAGTACCTTTGCATCCAAGCTCTGGATAAGGACAACATCCTGGGCAAGCTTGCGCGCATGGTGTGCTTTGTAGAGTTGTTCCTCGCGCACAACCATTATCACATGGAGTTTGACATGACATACATTGTATGGTTGCTCCATAATTTAAACATGATTGATTTGTAACGACAACGTTAACTGGACTTTTATCACAAAATTCTTGATTTGGAATAAAATCTCTATAATAAGTACCAAGTCTTTTTATGTGGCTATTTGTTCCCTCTAAACAAGAGCAATTTATATCTGTATAAAATTTTAATTTAGCTCTTAATAAAGAACCATTATCATCTGATGGCCAAAAATCTTGAATATAAAGTCTCCAAATTCCATTTGCTTCATTTGGTTGCATGTGAGAAAATATAGATAAATCAGTTGAATAAGAACTTATACCTGTGTACGGAAGATTTATTTCTGGTTGAAATATTCTATCACCACAATCTCCAGAAGTTAGAGAATTTGGTCTATAAGTACCAGAACTATATCCATTCCATAAAAGGGGTGCGTTTTTATCAAAAACAACATTTATATTATTTGCAGCATTATTATAACCCAAGCAATTCGAAATTAAAACTCCATCACCTGATGGAGAAACTAAAATCATCGCCACATCTTCAGCATAAGTATGATTATAGCCTTCTAATTCTAAATTTACCTGACGTACTACGCTATTGCTATTAATATTATTTACATTAAACGTTATTGGATAAACAGAAGCTGCTCCATTATTACTACTATTCATTAAAATATTTTGTTGAGAAGATGTATAAGTTGAATAAACATCTGGACTAAATATAGGTGCCGAAGTTGGAGCGGATGTTGATGGTGCAGCTATGGGTGCGCTAGTTGAGGTAACCGTTGATCTAGGGATACTACTGCATATTTTATTACTCGCTGAAAGCTGCATTGAAGTAATATCTATTAAATTATTTCCATTGTATCGTAGAATTGCACGGCCCAAAACAACACTACCAACTACATTATTATTATAAAAGTTAATACATATTGAGTTTCCAGGATAAGTATAGAATGTATAAAGTTTTAAAATTTCATTTCCAAACCCTTGAGTAAACCTAAATGATGTATTTAAATTTTTTTGAGCAAGCACGCTTTGATTTTCATAAATAGTCCATTCTCCATTATAATTTTCACTTATGAAAAATTGTATTGGAACTTTTGGCGCTTCCTTTTGTTCGGTTGTATAATCTATTACTTCTGCGGTACCAAATTGTGAGTTTAAATCTAATTTATTTATAAATTTTCCTGTTATTAACTTTTCATTTTCTAAATAAATAATATCATTAAAACCTGAGAATCTAAAAATAAATGGCGTAGTCTCGCCACTATATTGTTTAAAAAGCAATTGAGTATGATAAGCGTATTCATTATTAGGAGCAATATGATCCCAACTATATTTTTTAATTTGCCCATCATATGGAACGCCTTTATTTGTTATATATAGTCCGCTTAACTTTGGCAGATAATTCTGATTATCAACACATGAAACTCCATAATAATTTTCTCCAGAGTTATATTTAAAATCAAGCCCATTTAACCAAAAATAATTTCCTGTTGCAGTATGAAGTATTGTTTTTGTCCAATTTGAACCATCATATTCTGCTATTTTTAGAAATCCAGTTATATTCCTCGCGCTACCGCTAATTGTTACATAAGCTGTAACTGGATAACCATTGCTTTTAAAATCTAAATTAATTTTACTATCTCCATATAGTCCACCCGATTCAATATATGAATGTTTCCAAGCTTTTGTGTACGGGTTCATTTCAGAATATATTATACCATGATATGAATCTACATAAATTAATGAATATTGATTTGTAATTGGATTTACTTTAAAATCGGTTGCTGCTCCGTAAGAACCAGTATATGGAGTATTATAATATGTGTATCCTGCCCCTGTTAAATCTTTTTTAAATAGAATACCATTATCATAGCTAACGGTACCAGTCCAAGAACGGCAATGAGCATGCATAACTAATTGATTTGTTTCTCTATCAAAATCAAATTTACCCATATCTTGTACACGAATAGAAATATTTTTGCCACTTAGAATAATATTTCCAGAAGGGAAAGTTAAGCCTGTCCAAGATGTTAATTCATCATTTATAGGATAATAATATTTTATTATATTAGTATCAACGAACATTAAGTTTGGCTGTTTTGTAACTGGGTTTATTTTTATGCTACAAGAATTCATTTCTAGTAATGTGCTGTCAATTGTTCCACTTCTAGTAGGTTTGACATATGGATACTTATATTCTTGAAATATGTTGTATCCTCCAGTATGAAGATAGTTGGGTCCGCCTTGAGTATCATGTCTACTGTCGTTTAGGGTCACTGCGTAAATTTTAAAAATATCTTTTGTTGCAAAATCAAATCCAAATTGATAAGAACTTGAATTACTTAAATTTTTAAAAGTATTTTCGCTAGAAAAACCTGAATTATAATTGTTATTAGACCACGAATTAGGAGCACTAAAATTAATTCCTGTATATTTTGCATATTTAATAAGATTGTCTTTTTTATAAAAAACTATGGGATTAAGGTCAGAATCTATTTTTGAAATAATATTTTTATTAATATCTATTCCAGATCCTGTTATTAAAGTATATTTTGCATAATTATATGGTTGTATGTTAGAGTTAACATCTAAATTTGTGGCTTCAAGATTATTAAATGCCTCAATAAATAAACCAGTCCTTTTGTTTGAATTAGTGGATATATAAGCTACAGAAACATTCTCATAAGGTAATGGAAAAACTTCAACTTGTGGCTTTTCATATATATTATCTCCAGTTAAATCATAATGTGTGCCAGTTTTCCAATTTGATGGATACTGAATGTTATCTTTAACCATATTAAGAAAGAGTCCTGTAGTATTTCCTCCAAAGAAAGTTAGAAATAAATTTTTTGATTGTATTAATTTTGTATTTATATGTTTTTTATTATTTAATGTTTGAGAAAATGTATTTATTATAGATTTTTGAAATCCTAATCCGTTGTTATAATTTTTTCCATGGTAAAAATAAATACCAATCCCAGTCCCAACTACTGGAAAATAACGTTCTTCTAAAAATGTTACAACTGGAAAACTATCATATAAATCAAAATTCAAATTAGCGTATTTAACTGTCTGATTCGAGGTTGCTAAATTACCATTATTTATTGCTCCATCAAATACTGTTGTCTTGACAAAAGAATTTCCACTATATTTATAATAATTTAAATCATTATTAGATGTATCGAATAATATACATGCAGGAAGATTATCGTTTGGATCATATTGAAGATCTATAGAATCTTTTTCAATATAAGAACCTAGAGATCCAACAGTTTTTACTTCCCAATTTCCACTATTCAATTTTAAATAATTTAACACATAACCCGTTCCACTTACAGCCGAATATACGAAAGATGGTTTTTGCAATGGATCATATTTAACTAACATAGTTGTATTTGTATATGATGGCAAATTTATATTATATTGAGTTTCAATGCCACCCTGTTTAACTAAAGCGTATAGATTAGAGTCTCCTGTTTTTGTTACCATAGTATAATCTTGTGAGACTATTGCTACTGGCGCCCATGTCATCATTACTGGTGCTGATGTTGGAGCTACCGTTGGTGCTACTGTTGGTGCAACTGTTGGAGCACTTGTTGGCGGTGCTGTCGGTGCTTTTGTTGGAGCAACTGTTGGAGCACTTGTTGGTGCAACTGTTGGTGCAGTTGTTGGCGGTGCTGTCGGTGCTTTTGTTGGAGCAACTGTTGGAGCACTTGTTGGTGCAACTGTTGGTGCAGTTGTTGGCGGTGCTGTCGGTGCTTTTGTTGGAGCAACTGTTGGAGCACTTGTTGGTGCAACTGTTGGTGCAGTTGTTGGCGGTGCTGT